>Ga0334892_1003063_pt1 | contig 11217 bp, 6 predicted proteins | sample GraSluR3_MG_4_FD_207213 | JGI IMG/M metagenome (GOLD analysis project Ga0334892, IMG submission 207213) | Sludge microbial communities from methane-producing bioreactor in Wageningen University, Netherlands - Granular Sludge_15_04-R3 | ecosystem: Engineered > Bioreactor > Anaerobic > Unclassified... | reverse complement strand
CAAGATATATAGCTATCTCATCATACTCAGGCACCTCCTGGGCAGAGGCATCAAGGCTATGAACCAGACTCAGCACAACCACTGTAAACAACAGAAGACCAATCCTTAACGCCCGCATACGCCATGTTCGAAAATTGGTGGTGTATGCTCGTATGATTATCATTTCCTGTTAAAAGTGTTATGCGTTCCGGCTATTCCTGTATAAATATTATATCGAATGTGCCGCTATAGTTTCCCGGAGGATTGACAGCAGGGGATCCTACGGTCAGTATGCCTCCCATATATACCGGGGTGGGCACTGAATATGGGTTCGTTGTTACAAAAGGAGTTGCAGGGCTGGTATCGTCAATCTGCAGCGTCATGGTGTGGCCGCTGCCATCAGTAAGGCTGCTGAGCGGCTTCAGGAATGAGATCACGGTACCGGGATTGGCACGAACGTTAAAAGTGGCAACTGAAAAAGCACCTGAGCTTAAAAGAACCACAGAACCACCTGCCGTTCTGACTCCTGAGGCATCAATAGTTACACTGCCTCCGGCCAGTCCCTGATAAAAAACACCGAAGCCAAGGTTCTGTACCGTAGTTGCAACCACAGGCCTTGGAGGCGGTTCCTGTGAAACTGCCTTGCTGGGTACAATCAGTAATAATGTCAGTAGAACCAACAGAGCTGCAACCCTCTTACCAATAAGATACATCAGATATGAATCAACTCTCATTTGCTGATAATTATTTTCCGGCTGATTCTTATGTTGCCGGTTGTCATACTCACAATGTAGATACCGTTACCAAGTAATGGAGTGAATTCATGATACCCCTCTTCATGGACGTTATCGGTGAAAAGCCTCTTGCCTATAATATTAGTAACTGTTATTGTGCCTCTGCCGTTAAAAAGCCTGTTAATGTTTACTCTTAATATCCCTCGTGAATAATAAGCTGTAAAATACGTGTCTTCAGTTTCGGGCAAAACAGTAGGTGTTCCTGAGAACTGAATAAAAAATCTTGTGTTATAGTCTCCTGCCGGAAGAAATACCTTATAGCCGTCTTCAGGCGTCATCTCTTTACGCACGCCCGTAGCTGAATCGAAGAGGTATACCCTTTCAGTAGCAAAACGGCCTTCGGCATCACTCAGCCTCATAGATATCTCACCATCTGTGTTAGTCCTTATACCCAGACCAATGCTCCCGGTATCGGCCACTTCAGCCGGCATGGCATTGATAGACAGTCTCAGCCCATCGCTGCTGTAGGAATAGAAATTTGGAGTATCAAAATCTGTATTGAACAGCTTAAGGGCATCAAGAGTGCCTTCGTACCCAGCAGTGGCCTTCTCATCAAGATAAACAACCAGCGGGTCGGCAATATCAGGAGCATCCGAGAAAGCAACATTTAACCTTAGCAGAGACATGCCTTTTCTACCGTCCGATTTCGCAAACGGATGTGTCAGGTCTGATATTCTTACACTATTATCCATCACCAGCGACCCCGTGACAGGATAGGCACCATCTGAGACATGAACGAAGAAACCCTGCATGGATGGTATAATATTGGTCGCCAGACCGTCACTTGAGATCCCTGCCACATAGGAACTGTAAGTACCTCCATACTCATCAGCAGCGCCTGCCCTGAAATAGTAAATAGCATCATCAATATTAGTGTTGTTCAGCTTCACCAGGTCCCAGTCTATAGGCGACGGATAGGGATTCCCAACCAGATTGAAACCCTTTGTATAGATCTGGTCATTGTTGTATATAGTAACAGATAAGGGCCCGTCGTTAACCTCCCCGGTAATATCAACAGTTTTCGGATCTGTGCCGGAACCAAAATTAACAGCATACCCGGCAAGCGGGTTGAGAATATTTGCCGCACTATTGTAGTTAACCCAACCAGAGGCAGGAATACCTCCTACAAGCCTGTTTTCATCATATCTGTAAATCAGCGTTATCGATTCATCTGAAAACTCACCAACCGTGGCTGACACAAAAGGAGAGCTGAAATATTTGTATCCGAATCCTGATGGCAGATACCTTTGCATCGTAACATCACCTGTGACTGTACCGCTGCCACTGCCGCTTATAAGAGCTGTTCCCGAGGCATCCGAAATAAGAGTAAGATAACCTGCAGAGGATAGTTCTCCATCGAGTATGGTGACCACCTCCGAAACCTCCAGGTCTCCCAGCAGGCTGACGCCGGAAGGATTGTTAACAATAAGATTTCCGATCCTGTCAGACACAAATGTGTTCGCCGGCACTGACTGTGCAGCGGAGCCATTCATCTCAACGGTTCCCGAGGTTGCCGTAAAGGTTCCGTTGTTGATAATAGACCCTGTAATCTGAAGGGTGTTGCCTGAAATTACCAGCGAAGAACCGGCCTCTATTGTAAGATCATTAACGGCACCTGTGGACCCTGCCCCCAGTACCGGCTTGTTGGACACATCAGGTATCTCAATCGGGGTATTGATGTCAGGAAGCAAACTACACGTCCAGTTACCGGGATTGTTCCAGTCAGTGCTTGCTGCGCCGGTCCATATCCTGTATGCGATTATCTCAAAAGGACTGGTTTCTTCCACATCACCACAGCCTCCTGCTGCAGCTATTAAATTGGTCACCGTATAGGTTCCGGGTATGCTGGCTGCAATGTCAATCTCTCCGGTAGCGCTGTTGGCGAATACCAGTCCGGCCGTCGAGGAGAAAAGGCCTGCTACACCTCCTCCGCTGAATGTGGGCAAAGCATTGGAGGCGTTTGGACAGTAAGGGCTGCCGTCATAGCTGAATGTTGCAACTGGCTGAGGTGTAACGGTCAGTGCAACTGCATCGCTGTTTACAGGTGAGGTGCCACAGGAGCTTGTCAATACACATCTGTAAACCGATCCGTCAAGGTCAGTTCCTGCATTGGCAATGGTTAATGTTGCCGTAGTGGCTCCGCTGTAAATACCTCCGTCTGTAATATTGACTCCATCTTCCTGCCACTGGTATGTCATGTTATAGCCAATCGCATCAATGTTAAAAATAGCTGTAGAAGCTTCACAAACCGATGCAGCTACCGGTTGGGCACTTACAATTATGCCTGTAAGTATAGTCAGCGTAACTTCTGCTGCATCACTTTCACATCCGTTTACCGATTGTGTAACCGTATAAGTATAGGTGCCAGGTGTAGTCAGCCCTGTTGTAAATGGGTTAGCCGTGCTCACAAGTGTTCCTCCACTGTACCATTTGATGTTCTCTCCTGAAGTGGCCACCAGGTTGGCAATCTGGCCTGTACAATACACCTGATCGGGAGCTTCCGGTGCAGACGGCACGGGCGTTACTATTATCTCCTTGGCGATGCTGACCGGGCCGCATGCTCCGGTGTAGGTGTAAACTATTGAATAAGTCCCTGCTGAGGGGGGACTGAATGTATTACCTGAGATATAAGGATTGCCTGAGTATGTGCCGCCAGCTGGGGAACCTGCCGGAAGCGTTACAGGCACGTCGCAGATGCTTACTGAAGGAAGATTGGTCATTGAAACTTCATCACCTAAGGTATAGAAGTCTGAAGGTGAATACTGATTATTGTACTCCGTTCTCAGCCAGCCTGTTGACCTTACCTTGTCTGATATCCTGAGCTCATCAAACCGGCCTGAAAAGAAATAGGATGACTGGAAGGGTTCCCTTCCGATAGTTACATTATCTGATGCCGTTCCAAGGGTGCCTGTCTTTTTAAAGGGCCTTTCAGGTACTCCGTTTACGAAGGTCATAATGGAATCGAGAACGTCTGAACTCATTCCTGCCAGATAATACCACTGACCGGTACTCAGAACCGTACCTCCCGAAACCGATCTGTTCAGAGAAGGGGTGTTTGCCGAATTTCTGATCTCAAATTCAACCTTGTTGTTGGTGTAAATTCCGAATTTATAACCCCCGCTGGAGTTATTCTGGTTACCTGCAATCTTCTGGTCACGGTTGCCGGCAGCCATATATACCCATGCCGATATCGTTATATCGCCGGCAAAATTTGTATTTGGTGCATTAATGACCTGGACATATTGATTGCTGCCGTTCAAACCCAAAGAGCTATCTATTACTCCGGCAGGATATGTCGGGCTGTTGTAGGCCGTGCCCGATTTGTCGTATATTGTAGCATCGGTAAGACTGCTGCTGTTCAGGTGCCAGACTCCCTTGTAATGACTGTCCCATACTGTCGTTACCGAAGGATCGTCGGTTATGCCGGAATTGCCGTACATAATCCTGATCACCGTATTCTCTGAGGCTGATAATCTAGGTATCCTTACCCATGCTATAAGATCTCCGCTGGTGCCGTTGTAATATTCAATCTGATGATCAAGCTTGTTACGGTCTTCATCGGTGAATATGATATCATAGCCGTTGGCGTTCATTACCGGGCCTGCGGGTGATGATTTCATGAAATCTTCTCCGGCAATATTTATAAGTACCGGAAAACTGAAAAGGTCTTCGTCTCCCGCCACTTCATTATGATCTATTGTGATCTCCCTTTCAAAACTGTAACTCAACGAAACGACACTGCATTTGCTGGCCAGGGCAAAATCAAAAGATGTGGTATTAAGGTCTGTGATACCTGTGCGTGAGATATCATCTCCTGATCGGGTACCGTGAGAACCGAAAGCCCTCCATGTTGTATTTGTATTGTCGCGACTTGTAATACGTGTATCGTCATCGAACAGAAAGCTTGTAAAGCCGTCAGCAGTAAGAGTAAGCGAGTAATTAACCGTTGGCGTGGCCGAGCTGGAAAACCTCCAGTAACCATCCGTGAAAAGGCTGTTTAGTGTAACTGTTCCATCTGTATATGGCGAAAATCCGAATGGAGGTGTTGCAACAAACTCAGCTGTAATATTTGTACCTGAACTGATTGACGAGAAATTCATTACAGCCGGGCGGTAAAAATCAGCTGTCCCTACCGGAAACAGATAGTCGGTAGATGTTGTGGTGCTGACGGCTCGGCTGAATCTTCCTATTATTGTTCCTGATGTATGAGAGAGAGATGATACAAGTCCGTTTGAAAGGGTAAGCAGATATGAACCGGTAATTACATTACCCGCTGTCATTGTAAGGGTTGTTGAAACAGTTACATCGGTGTCCAGGGTGATGCCAGATGCATTATTTATAACTATCCCGCCGGTTCCGCTGAAGGTTGCAGGTACTTCGCTGCCCGTTGTCTGTGCAGCCGAACCGGCGTACTGTAATGTTGAACCGGCACCATAGGAAGGTGTTTCTCCTGTTGCACTGGCTGTGCCCTCAATTGAGAGTGTTCCGTTAACGGTTACTCCTGTTGATATCGTCTTTGCAGAAGTTCCGGAAAGGGTCAGATTGCCGTATGTGGCTGCTGCCACTGTCTGCGTTCCGTCCAATCCGTAATTCACTGTTGATGTCGCTCCGAATGATTCGGTGCCCCCAAAGATTGTAACAGAATTGACATTATGGTTGAGCGTACCACCGTTATCAATCTGGAATGTTGTATTGGCTGACAGAGAAACAGATGATACAGACTCATGAAGTACACCTCCATCTTCAATTAAGAGCAGGGTACTGATCCCGGAAACCGTCCAGATGTTATCTGTTGTGGTCATAGTATGACCATCCTGTATAACAAATTTCTGCAGGTTGGCAGTAAAGTTCGCAGGTGAAGAACCTGATCCACCAGGGTCAGAATTCCAACTGGCAGGTAGGGCCGGATCTAAAGAACCCTGCGAATAGTAGGTGACAGGCCAGCTTATTACAACATAACCGTCAGCCCCGTCGCCTCCCGGTCTGTCTCCGCCACCAGCAAGAGCATAGCCGCCGCTGCCGCCGCCACCGTAGTTGTTACCGCTATTCCCGGCAGAAGATATCCCCGATATGCCTGCGCCACCGTCACCACCGTTAAGGTCAGTACCAGAGCCGGCTGTTGTTCCGGCAGCAGCTCCGCCGTTACCATTCGAACCGGCACCGCCACCACCACCGCCACTGCCTGTATTATTGACACCTGCGGCTCCATTACCACCGGTATAAGTAACACTGCCGGTACCTGATGTCGCTCCGGCTCCGCCTGCGCCGTTACCTCCCCTGTTTCCTCCGCTTCCTCCAAGGGCAACAACAGTTGTGCCATTGAATGTTGTATTTCCTCCGGCACTTCCGTTACTGTTACTGGCTCCACCTGCTCCACCTGTTCCCACAACAATACTATAGTTTGTACCTGGAACAACAGTCAGGACAGAAGAGGAATAGCCACCTCCACCTCCACCACCTCCGGCTCTGGGATTTCCATTATTGTTACGGGAACTGCCACCGCCACCACCCGCGCCCCAGCACTCCACTATCAGGGTTGTGACACCTGCAGGCACCGTAAATGTGCCACTGGTAGTAAATGTCTGACTCTGACCTGCTGCCGGCTGAAGGGAGAGCAGCATTCCTGCCAAAAGAATTGCTGCGGTTATAAAAGTTATCTTATAAAGGCTTGTCTTAATCATTCTCAATTGCTTTGTTCTGAACCGGCATATGCAAGCCGCCCGCAAATACAGCGGTATGGGCTCAAATTACCTGATAGTCAACTCTGCCTCGGCATACTGCTGGGGCCTCATGTCAGAAGGCGCAGAATATGTTACCCGTAGTCTTCCTGTGGTAAAATCGACACCAGGTATGGGATTAAGATTCATTCTGAACCGCCTTAAGGCGTTAGGTGTATAAACTGCCAGTCCGTTTGCAATACCAACCCTGGTGGTGGTTCCCTGCGGAGAGATATGATCGATTGCCAGATCGCCGTAAACTGACATATTTCCGGTACGTCTGAACACCATGTTTAAAACTGGCATGGTACCTCCTGACACATCCAAAGAAAGATCAGTAATAGTGACATTGGTATTCGGCTGACCCACACGGATTATAACAGGAATGGTTATTCCAAAAACAGGTGTGAGAACGACAGAGATACCGGAAGTGTCCCTTGCCGGATTCACCTCTCCCAAAGGAGTGGCATTCGGTACAGCCCTGAAATAGAAATGAGAGCGGTACTCGCCCGGTTCCATTTCCCTGCCTCCGGTCAACTGTACTTTGACTACCTGGGCCTCTTTAGGACCGAGTGTCACTGATCGGGGAAAATATCTTATGTACCTGTCTGCAAAACGCTGGCCCGGGTCAGGTTCAGTTATAGTCTCAAAAGCTCCCTCTTCGGTCATTCTGATCTGGACAATTGAGATTGCATACGTGGCCGTATCTGTTCCTGTGTTAGCCAGGTTAAGATCAATGGTCCTCTGATTACCTTCGAAAACTGCCCTCCGTGGTGTTATAAGGAGGTTACCCTGTGCATGAATTTCACCACCACAGAACAACGAACTGCAAAACATTACCAGAAGCGATACAACAAAAGCCACAGGCCCTGGTAAGGACGGTGACTTTATACTTGACAACGATATGATCATTGAATCTTTTATTGGTTACTTATTTCTCTTATTATCAGTTGAAATCAAAAGTTATGTTGTATGTTCCGGTATAGACGCCAACGGGATTATCATCGAGTGTGCCGACTTTTAATGTAGCCCCTACATATACCACCTGGGCACCGTTCTGAAGAACACCGGTACCAACTCCGTGAGCCGGTATGGAGACCCAGTCTTCAACCCTCATTGTTCTGGCGCTTCTGGTATGCGTAAGAAAAACCGGTCCCTCGGGCAGAGTTACCGAGAATGTCGCATCTGAGTCACCTGTAAGGTAAAAGCTGGCAGCATTATGAAGTCCGGTACCTGTGTATACACTGCCAAGAACCATTATATTCCCTTCGGGTGTCAACACAATCTCGCCTCCCTGCGGCCCGGGAGAAAACCTCCCGAAACTCATTTGCGATGTCTCACTAGCCGAAAAGACTGGTATTATTTCAGCGATGATATGCCCGGTTGCACTGGCTGAGCCAACCTGTGCTTCTGAAACTGCTGCAGCGGCAAAGAAGATAACGGCAAGCCCGAAAATATGTTTCCTGAGCCTCCTCATTGCGGATATCTATTTAGCCTCTCTAGTTATAATTTACCGTAACGTCAAATGTGCCACTTACATATACACCTGTAGGCTGGCTCGCTCCGACGTTAAGAGTTGCTCCAACCTGAAGTGTCTGATTACCGGTTGTACCATCAAGGGTGCCTGTTCCTGAAGGGTTGCTGGTAAAATTATCAACTATCATACTATTTCCTCCAGAAACAACTGTGGTTGATGCGGGCAGAGAAATTGAATAGCCTGCCCCGGGAATACCTGATACTGTAAAAACAGCTGCCGATACAGTACCTATATCTGCAGGAAGGGTAACACCTCCGGTAGAGCCCCTTGTTCCGTCAGGAGCCAGAACTACTGTACCTGAATTAGTAGCATTAACCGCTATATTACCAAAGTTCATATTAGCAGTATTGGTAATCGAGATCGGGGTCACAATAGTTGCTGTTGCTGTTGCTGTTGCTGTTGCTCCAACCTGACCATAGAGGTTTGAAGAAAAAACAATCATAATGATTGCAGTTGCTAAAAAAGCGGTGATCCTGGTTTTCATTTTTCAGTCTGATTTAGTTGTTTCCTTTTTTGTGCAAATTAGATATTTAGGAATAATTCCTGCAAGATGCTGATAAATCAGCGGTTGTAAGAAAAATTCAAATGCAAATATATAACTATTTCGACTTTAAAATGCAAATAGTTTTTAACAGAATCTGTTTTTTGATTAACCATCAGTTTAACCGGATAAACATACTGAATGGGCTGATGTGTGAACAGGGCACTGTTTCTTCAGGAAGAAGTTTCAGGCCGTCATTGATTGGCTCTTCGGTATTCTGAACCAGAAATTGGAACCTCTTCCCGGCTCCGACTCAACTCCTATTGTGCCTCCAAGAAGTTCCACATATGATTTCGCAACTGATAGTCCGATGCCTGTTCCTCCAAACTCAAGAGATATCTCAGGTGATGCCTGGCGAAACCTTTCAAAAATAATGTCGTGTACGGCAGGATCAATGCCTATGCCGGTATCCCTGACACTGAAAATGAAACTCTTCCCGTCGTCAGCACATGAAATGGTAACGGAGCCGTTTCTGGTGAACTTAACGGCGTTGCCGGTAAGATTGGTCAGTATCTGGATAAGCTTGGTCTCATCTGTCACTACCTTTGCAGAGACCCCCTCAGGAAGAAATCCGATATTGATTTCCACATTGCGCCTTTCTGCCTTGAACCTGAACTGGTTTGCCGTGTGTTCCAGCAATCCGTTGATATCGGTCTGCTTCATCTTCACGGTAACCTCGCCAGCCTCAATGGTAGCCACGTCAAGTATATCGTCAATCATTGATAAAAGCTGGGTGCTGCTTCTGTCTATTATATCATTGAACCTGACTTTCTCTTCATCAGTAACATCATTGCCGGCAATCATGTCTGAAAATCCAACTATGGCATTCAGGGGGGTCCTTATTTCATGAGAAAGGTTATTAAGAAAAGCTGTCTTAAGCCTGTCACTCTCTTCGGCTTTCCTTTTGGCCTCAAGAAATGACTCCTGGCTGATAAAGAGTATCGCTATCAGCAGAGTACCCAATGGGTAGATAACCATTACCGGAAGCACAATCTGGGGCAGTATCTCTTTTGCCGAACCTGCAGGCAAGGTAGCTGTAAGCAACAACATAATCAGATGTACCACCACGCCTGCCCCGTATATGAACAACAGATGTGACGCCCAGCCATATTTTCTGCGCAAATAGTAAACCACGGTGCCAATAATTGCCGCTTCTGCTATGACCGATACTCCCATTAAGGTACCTGCGCCACCCATATAAATCCGGTATGCTGCCGCAACAACGGCAGAAATAGCTGCCGTTACCGGTCCGCCGAAAATACCTGCCGCGACAAGCACTATCGAGCGGCCGTCAAAAACAATGCCCTCTGTGGCATGCACTGAGTTCATCATTCCGATGACTGCAACAAGGCCGAAAAGAATTCCGGAAAGCAATTGGTGCTTAACTGAGCTCCTGGCTGTATACCTGTTCAGAAAACTGTAGATAACAGCAAGGCTCACAAGTAATGTAATATTATTCAGTATCGCTATATACATCTCTCTGACCAGGGTTCATAATCAGACAATGACCAGTTGATTCAGTAAAAATAGATTCATTTTTTGACAATAACTCGTGTTTGTCGGAAATTATTGCCTGTAATACTTATCAGATAGTTGCCCGGCAAATAAGATGACGTCTCAATTTCATTGTGTATGCCGATAACCGGTTGCTGATATATTCTTCTGCCTGCCAGATCAGTTATGGTAATCTGATTGGCAGACAGATGATCCGGAACATCAATATAAAGCCTGTCTGTAAAGGGAACCGGGTAAACCATTGCTTCATCATCATCATAAACGCCTGATACCATTCCTTTAGACATGAGTATGTCGTTGTCAGGGTCGATAACAATCTTAACGGGCCTGTCGCGCGACGGTATTGTAAAAACCTGCTCTCCGGTCCGCCAGTCAAGGATAGTGTCTCTTGAATATCTCTCATATTCTACTCTTACCTTCACTTTCATCCTGAAGAAGGGGTTCGACAGATCTGAAGGTGTCTGCCGCATGGTCAGAGTCGTATAATCAACCTTTCTTATAAAATCTGCATATACGGTAGGAAAACCTTTGCCAAAGTACCACTGATCAAAAAACCACTGGTAATCGTTACCGGTGTGCCTGTTCAGTACATCCATAAAATCAAGACCGGTTGCCGTGCTGTCTCCGAATTCAGACAGGTACTGCCTGACAGCTCCAAAGAAGAGTTCATCATCTCCGATCTCGCGGCGCAGCATATGAAGCAGTGCCGCACCTTTCTTGTAACTAAGGGCACTGCTGAATATCCTTGATTCATCCAGGGCCTGAACCGGAGTAAGGTACACAGCTTCGCCGGGAAGTGTTTTAGCCTTATCATAAGCCGCAGCCAGCCATGTCTTCGCTGCGGTCTCCTGCCCGGTAAATTCATATGCCAGATACTCACAATATGAAGCAAAGCCTTCATTAATCCATATGTCCTGCCATGTGGCACAGGTAACATAATTTCCGAACCACTGATGGGCAAGCTCATGTGCTATCAGCCAGAAATTGAATAATCCCATCATGGTAATGGTCTGATGTTCCATCCCCCCGTTGAAGGGAGCCATCACATGTCCGTACTTCTCTTCGGCAAAAGGATAAGGTCCAAACAGTTCTGAAAAAAGACCTATAAGCATGGGGGTCTGATCAATAGCATCT
>Ga0334892_1003054_pt1 | contig 11243 bp, 10 predicted proteins | sample GraSluR3_MG_4_FD_207213 | JGI IMG/M metagenome (GOLD analysis project Ga0334892, IMG submission 207213) | Sludge microbial communities from methane-producing bioreactor in Wageningen University, Netherlands - Granular Sludge_15_04-R3 | ecosystem: Engineered > Bioreactor > Anaerobic >... | reverse complement strand
CCCTCCTTTATTTCAATATTTATATTTTGAAGTGCGGACGTACCGTCAGGATAGGTGAATCCCATGTTTTCAGTTTGGATAATGGTTCTGGTCATTTATTATCCCTTTTACTGTATTGAAAGTTTTTAATATCTTTTCCACGCAAAAAAAGTTTATATAATGTTCATTCCTAAAACACCCAGTTCGTAAAAATGGGTCATTGCCAGGATTTGCAGGCCGATTACAATCAACAGGGTAACACCGATGTAAATGTACTCCGTTCTACCTAGTTTCTTCTTTCGGTCATGGTAGAGATTTGACTCATCTGAAAAACCCCGACTGGCCATACTCATATAGATGGTTTCGCCCTGTTCATAGGCCCTTAGGAACATCATAGCTACAGTGTAACCTAACTGTTTCATCCTCCATTTGTAGGGAATCTTCTTATTGAAGGCATCGAAACATCTGGCTTTCTGGGCGTGCATGATCCTGTGCAGTTCATCGTAGAACATGAAGAGGAACCTGATCATGAGACTGAATATCATGGCCAGTTCCCGGGGCATGCCTAACTTCCTGAAGGATTGGGCAACTTCCTGCATAGGACTTATAGATGATAAAAGCACTATGGAAGTTAAAGCCACTATGAGTCTGGACATGAGAAGCACCGCCCACATCAGACCCTGTTGTGTAACCTGTAAGCCGAAAATTCCAGTCCATATCACATCACCAGGATGTATGAATGGCTGGAATGCGATTATGAACCCTCCAAAGGGCAGTAGGAGCAATATTCTTTTGAAAGAAGTTTTAAATGAAACTTGGGATATGTAAATTAAAAGCAGGAGGTATAACTCTAAAAAAGCCAGTACTACTATCTGAGTAGAAAACACAGCGTACACTATAATAAATATCAATAGAATTAATTTCACCCTTCCATCCATTAGATGGAGGATGCTTTCCTTTTCAGTTTCCTTTTCAAGCTCTCTAACCGAGCTTATTCCATTCATGAGGAATCTCCTTTTGAAATGTATCTGATGTTTATGTTTTTTTTTATCCTAAAAAGGATTTAATAAAAAAAAATAAAATAAAAAAAGGGGGGATTTATTTGGATGCTTCTGGTGGGTTTCTTCTTCTGAGTGCTATGGCAACAATATAGGCTATTATCAACGTAATAATTATACCTATAACCAATGCCGATATTTCCCCAATCTTATCCAAACCTTCAATGGTGTAGTCTGGGAATGGGGATTCGTATGAAGCTTCGACTTCAGGAACACCTGCATCTTCTGCCGACTTTTCCAGGCCGTCAGGATCAGGTGATGCAATGAATGGTGACATGACGGCTATCAACAGACAAATGATTACACCCGCGATAACCAGGTATTTATCATTGGTACTCATTTGGCAGCCACCTCCTCACTTCCTTCGAGTTTTTGTCCACCCGATGTTTTCCTGTTCCAGGCAAGCAGATCTGGCCTTAGTTTATCAAGTGCAATGAGTACAACCACGGTTAAGATTGCTTCTATTACACCTATAAATGCATGGTATATTCCCATTGAAGCTAGTCCTACGTCTAATGGGAATGTTCCTGCTAGCCACATCTCTACCGCTACTACTTCAGCTGCTATAAACAGTGATAGCCATGCAGCTATTGCTGCTGCAGGATATTTGCCTGTGAACTTTTCCAGGCCTCTGAAGGAAAAGTATGCAACTGCACCTCCTATTAAACCCATGTTAACTACATTTGCACCTAGAGCAGTTATTCCTCCATCTCCAAAGAACAGAGCCTGTACTAATAGTACTATGAAGAGTACAAGTACTGCGGCTTCGGGTGCAAGGAATACAATGGCAACCAATGCGCCACCTAGCATATGTCCGCTTGTACCAAAGGGTATAGGCATGTTCATGGACATTATTGCGAATATTCCAGCTGATAAAACTGCTATCAAAGGAATCAACTTTTCATCAAGATTCTTTCTCGCCCATCTGAGGGAGAAATACAGGGCCACAAACATAATAACATAGTATATGGGCCATGTCCAGGATAAAAAACCATCTGGTATATGCAATTTTTCGCCTCCTCATTTTTATTTTTTCTAAGTGGGGTTAACGGTCTGTTGTTCAAACTAGTATTACTTTTCTTAACTTCATTTATAAAGCAGGTAATACGTTATAAACAATGTTTTAACCCTAAATCCTCATTTAGACTCTGGATTTTCATAATATAAACGTTTCTCTGAGTATTACTATAGTCTTTATTTGCTTATGAAAAGTATTAATTAATTAATACAAAATGTCATTTTTAAGCCCTTTTTGTAATAAAATTTTAACTGGACTACCATTTTTGAAATTTTTTCAATAAAAAAAGGGAAAATTGAAAAATTTTTTTAGTTTACAATATTGGTTTTTGTGAAGGACAAGGTTCTACCTATCTCCAGCACATCAAATTCGTCTATATCTACACTTCCTATGGCTTGAAAGCATTCTTCACTAGGCATTTCACCCAATTCCTTAAGATTCACGCCTTTTTCTTCTTCCAAACCTCTAAGGAAGTACTTGAAGTCAGGTCCCAGCTCGTCTTTTATCCAGTAACCTCTGCCAATGTGTTTAAGATCGTCCTGGTTGAATTCTGTAGTTAATGCCTTTATTTTCCCCAGTAAATGCTCCGATGGTTGTTTGAAACTCCCCATCTCCAGTGCAGTGTAGGTATAAAGTGGTATATCTAATGTTCTGGCCAGTTCTCTTTGGGTTGTCTTTGTATACTTACGGTACCCTAAAAGTAAGTACCTTAAATCTTCTTCCATTTTTAGACCTCCGGTATTTTTTGTTGGTTATGAGTATACTCTGCTTCTTATAAATACTTTTCTTAAAAAAAGTATTACTAAATTATGTTTCAACTATAAATGAATCATACTCTATTTTAGTGAAATAGTAGGAGCAATCTAATAGATAAAAAAACCTCATTGAACGGGTTTATTTTAAATTTTTTACTTCCATAAGCTTTTAACAATGAAATATGGTCAAATTACTCTTTTAAAAGAAATTTCATGTTGATTCACCTAATAATACTTTTACACTGGAAAAATAGCCTATCGTAATAAATTTTTTATAGATAGTTATTTATAGACTGTTTTTGTTATCTTATTAACAGAAGGGTTTAGCTTATGTTTAACAGTTTAGCGACCAGAATCCAGATAATTTACTTACCTGATAATTATTTACGCTCTGTTAATGATTCCTTCAAGAATAGCTGATAAAATATCAAATTCACAGATATGTAGATAAAAAACAAGATAGAATGGGTGTTTAATGAAAAAAAAACTACCTCAGACATAGTAACTGGATCGATCTTCCTTACCCTGTATTTCTTTTACCTAATCATCACAGCAGATTACTTAAACCCAATCTTCCTAATTTTCGCTACTTTTGGTTCTGTAGAATTGGTAACCGGCATATTCAGCCTAAAGGGATACTACCAAAAAAAGATGTACATTGGATCTTTAACTGCTCTTTTGCTTTTAATATTGACATCGAGCTTTATCCCGGTATATTTATCACCTGATACATATAATTTATTCGTTTCCTGTTGTGGGCAATAATAATCATATTAGCTATATACAAATTAGCTCGTAATGAGATAAAATCTCTAAAACTAATACAAAAATACAGGAAAACCTTGGAAACAAACCTTGATGACTTTCAAGAGGTCATTTTGAAATTTACTTTTTATAATATGATAAATAATACATTAAAACGAGAGAAAAGTGCTGACAGAACAATCACTTGCAGAGCTTTGAAGAGTTATTCAACACAGCAAAAAAATCGGAAACCTTTTATAAAATGGGGCTATAGAGGATTCCTATAAACCATATATTCTAAAGGGCCGATAGCTTTATATACTATTAATAATCTTGATTACTATGGATTCTTTTTCCACTTGGGTGCTTCGAGGTCTTAACGCAAAGCAAAGGAAATCACGGCTGTTGCGGATATCGGAATTGATAGATGGGGCGCCTATTCGTCGTATCCTCGACGAAATGTACGACAACAAGAGTGAGAAAGGGGGGGAAGGCCAAACTGCGATGTTATTCTGATGTTCAAGATTCTGATACTTCAGCAATGGTATGGCTGGAGCGATCTGGAGATCGAAAGGCAAATGGCCGACCGCATTTCATTTACGTCCTTTCTCGGTTTTCCTGATCCATTCCCAGATTCTAGAACAATTTGGCTATTTAGAGAGCGCATGGCCAGGACAGAAAAAGACAAGGTGGTCTGGGCAGAGCTTCAAAGGCAGCTGGATGCCATAGGCTTGCAAGTTAAGCGCGGAACGATCCAGGATGCGACCTTCATCGAAGCCTATCCTGGATCGTCCAAGAAATCGCGTGGTGGTGATGCCAAGACTCGCCGCAACAAGGATGGAACTTGGGCCAAGAAAGGCAATGAAACTCATTTCGGGTACAAGCTGCATCAAAAGACCGACATCGACTACGGCCTGATACGCGAAATAGAAACCACAACTGCATCGTTGTATGATAGTCAAGTCCATCTATCTACTGAGGGCGAAGTTGTGCTCAGAGATAGAGGTTATTTTGGCGTGCCAGCGAAGGGCATTGATTTCACTATGAAACGCAGAACTACAGAGTTATCGCTTGGAGAGCTCGATAAAGAGCGCAATCGGTTAATATGCAAGTTGAGATCGCCAAGCGAGAGACCACACGCTGTCATAAAGAGAGTCTTATGGCGCGGGAAGGGTGTTGGTTACTACCGTCCTGAGGGTTCATGTCAAGATGATGGTTACAGCACTCGCTTTCAACTTGTATCAGCTATGTACGCTGAAAAACGCTAAAATCATTTGATAATGTAGCGGAAGCTATCGAAAAATCCTCGAAAGAGCAGTAAGAATCAAGGAATTTTGATGTCGAGAAATCGGAAAAGGGATCAGGTCTCTAAAACAATCTAGGCAAGTAAGGAAAATAGGAATCCTCTTATAGTAGGAGTAAGGTGAGATTATGTATATGAAACTGAAAAGGGAAGAGATACTGAGTGCAATTCACCATTGTGTGAAATGCAAGCTGTGCAGCATTGCGAGCTTCCATCCAAACGCGGAATGGTTGCCCTTATGCCCCAGCGGGCAATATTATGGCTATCAAGCTTTTTACGCACCGGGCAAGATGGAGATTTTCCGAGCGATATTAGAAGGCGAGATAACAGAACCTTCAGATGGGCTATTGAATGCAGTCTATGCCTGTACAGTATGCGGCGCGTGTTACGAGAAGTGTAAGCAGATAACAAATGTGGAGCTGGGGGCTCCGGACCTGTTTGAAGAGATGCGGAGCGAGCTGGCAAGTAAAGGCTGGATTCTCGATGCACATAAGTCTATTGTGGATAAGATAAAAGAGACGAAGAATGCGTATGGTGAGAAGTATGAATACAAAGCGGAAACAACCGACCAAAATGCAGATGTCATGTATTACATCGGCTGTACTGCCCGGTATAGAGTGCCGGAGATTGCAGATGCTATGCTTGGAATCTTCGATAAATTAGGGCTGAAATATCAGGTGATGGGCGAGGAATGGTGTTGTGGCTCGGTATTATTCAGAACAGGACAGGTAAAAGCGGCGAAGGAACTTGTGGCACACAACATAGAGGAGATAAGAAAGAGCGGCGCAAAGACCGTCATTTTTACCTGTCCCGGCTGTCTGAAGACGTTCAAGAAGAATTATCCTGATATGGGTGTCGAACTGGTGCATTCCACGCAGTTTTTAACACGATTGGGGAATATGAACCTGAAGAAGGAGAATCTGAAAGCCGCTTATCATGACCCATGTCATTTGGGCAGGGATTTGGGTATATATGAAGAGCCAAGAGCAGTTTTGAGCGAAGTAGCAAATATAAAGAAGATGAAACGAGAAAAAAAGCAAGCATGGTGCTGTGGCTCCGGTGGCGGCGTGAAGTCGGCATTCGATGACTTTGCATTATGGAGTGCTGCCGAACGGCTGAAAGAGGTGAAAGAAGCGGGTGCCGAAGCACTTGTGAGTGCATGCCCTTTCTGTAAACGGAATTTAAAGGAAGCTGCGGAGAATGAAGAACTGGAAGTGTATGATGTTGTGGAGCTTGTAAATAGGTGTTTAGAAGGGTGATTAAGATGAATGAAACAGTTTCAAAATTAGTAAATGAACTGCAAGCGATAGTAGGGGAAGGGAATGCGACTGACGACCTCGCAATATGCACATCATATTCGAGAGACCAGCATTGGCACTTTGTACCCGCAAAAAATCCGGCGTACGTGGTGCGACCCGGGACTAAAGAAGAAGTGCGATCGGTTTTAATGCTTGCAAATAAGCATAAAATACCCGTGATTCCGTATAGTACGGGAATAAACGTGCGTGGCTTGACTATCCCAGTTCATGACGGCAGCATATTATTAGACCTGTCCCGGATGAACCGAATCCTGGAGATAAACCCCGAGATGAAGACTGCGACCGTAGAGCCGGGAGTAACATTTGGGATGTTACTGGAGCAGACGCGAAAGCACAAATTGCGACCGGCATTTCCGGATGCGCCCCTTACCGTGAGCGTACTGGCAAATTATTACTTGCGTGGAATATACCAAACTTCGGCTACGGACGGCCATGACCACACGATCTCGTATGAGATGATACTACCGAACGGCGAGATATTAAAAACCGGCTCACGAGCACTTTCTGAGATGCCTTATTTCCGATACGGTGTGGGTCCTGACTTTGCAGGTATGTTCTGTGCACATCCCGGTACGTGCGGTGTGGTGACCGAATTAACAGCGAAACTTTACCGGCTGTATGACAACAGGAAAGAGTACTTCATTGGTTTTGACGATGTGGGCACGCCGACAGCGTTCATTTACAATTTGATGCATGATGAATTAGCGGCAAGTATCCGGTTAGTGGATAATCAGAGCTGGTTGGAAGGCATCTTCGGCACTTTTGATTACGCATATGATAAGCTGCCGAAGTTCGTGGTGTGCGTGCTGGTAGAAGGTGTGGACAGTATATTCAAGGCGAAAGATAAGCTGGTACGTAAGTATATCAACGAATCAAGCGGGCAGATACTGGAATTACCGGCTGAGTTCGCGCGAACATTCGAGGATGAGAGCCTGGGCGGTGCGGAGAAGAGCTGTATGGTCTTCGGCTTGCCGGGTAAGGGGAACTACCACTGCATCGGGCTGTATGGACCTTTGACGCTGGCTGCGAGGTATTATGAAGTGCATGAGAAGACTGCGTTGGAGGTGGGGATACCCAAGGACCACATTCATTTCTATATTGACCCGATATACAGTTTTCACGGGCAGCTCTGCTATTTCGAGCTTGATGTGTTTTACGACGGAAGTGATGCGGGATTCGGCGAGAAGTTGAGGAATTATAACGATAAGCAATTTCACCGGCTGCTTGACATAGGTATCTATGGCTGGTTCAGACCATATGCGGGTATAATAGAGCCGACAGCGGAAAGAATAGGGTATCTTGCTGAAGTCTGGAAGAAGTTCCTCCATGTTCTGGATCCAAACGAGATAATGAATAGGGGGAAGCTGTTCTGATGGTACTATCTTCTAATCTAGTGAATATTTAACTTTTTGCTCACCTGCTCAAAATTTTCATCTTATCTGCATCTGGTAAACTATCTCAAGCCGATGGAATATGGATTTCTCATCCTAATTCTTCGGTAACCCCCGTTCAAAGCACTGTTAAAACCTTGAAAATAGCCTATTTTAGAATAAAAAGATGATGGCTAACGCTACTATGTTTTTTTATTTGGGGTTTTTGGTGGGATGAGCTTTTTTTTATCCGGCTTTTAGGAAGTGTGTGAACTTTAGGAATGTTTTTAACAGTGTTTTTTTTGTGTTTGTCCAGTAGTCCTGTTCTTTTCATTGTTGAGAGCTTCGTGTGGTTTTGTATTCCTCTGTCGGTTCTGAGCTGTTTCTTTTCTATGTGTTTTCAGACTGGTGGAGTAGTAGTTTTCCAGGGGGGGTTGTTGGTGGCTGGTGCGTTTTTAGCAAAATAGAAAGTGGTGAACTTTTCCCAGTTTTTCTCTATCATTCACAGCCTTTTTTTGCACAGGCAGGTCGAATGAATTGATTTCTTCCATTAGCTCGTTAAACATTTCCAGAGCTTCAAAATAGGGTTTTTTTGTTCCAGGTTTGGGGTTTGGTGTCTGCGTTCCAACTTTTTTTGTTGGTAGAGAAATTTGTTGAAGGATTTCTTTGTAATTTTTTTTTAGCCATTCTTTGTATTTTTTTCCTGGTCGTTTTCTTTTTATCTGCTCGTCTTCTTCTTTGGCCCATGTTTTTTTCAAGATTTCTATTTCGGCCTCACGGTTATAGAAGATGTTTAAAAGTCGGTATTTCATCAGTTCCTGTTTGATGGTTGTTTTTTGCGGGAAATCGTTAACTATGCGCTTGTTCAGGTGCAGGAGGCAAAGGTTGATGAATCAGGTTATCGCCGAAAAATTCCTGTAAAACATCAGGATAACTGGGATAAAGGTCCGTAACCACAAAAGTCCTTTTATCAGGGGGTTTAAATATTTGGCAAGGAAAACTTTGATGGTTTCAGGATCCTTTTTATCAAAAAGCTCATCAGCAATCGGTTGACCAGTAACACTATCTAAGGAGTGTTAGGCGGTATTTCTGCGTTCGACCCCTTTTAGGGTATTGTTCGTCATAATGGACAATATAAACATTTTCCATGGGGAGGAATGTCTGTTTTCTCCACAGAATCATTGAAAGGATTTAATATGGTGTCTTTTCCACGAGGAAAGATCAAATCCATAACAGAGGCAATGCCCTGATATGAGACATGTTGAACCCCTCAAAACGCTGATAAATAAAGTTCAAAGTATCAAAAAAAAACTTGCCTTTCAACTTTTCCCAGAAAAAACTACGTTCTTCTTCACAGGATTTCCGGCAACACAAATATACCGCCCAATTTTAACATCGCCCAAAAACTCGCTTTACGGTATGTGTTGTGACCGTTATAATTCATCCGGGACCCACATTTTGGACACAGAGAAGGTGTTGTTCTGCGGAAAAACTCCATCAGCAGTATACTCAAAATCATTGTTGTAACCCTCAAAAATCGAAAGAAACAAATCCTTATCCGAAAAGTTTAATAAAGTACAATTTAAACTAACCATGTTCAACACCAAGGATACATCGTCTTCCAGAAGGTTTAAATCTTCTGGAAGATAGTATCCAACCCATCACTAGAAAATTTATACTGTGCCATGTATGATAATCACACTGAAAAGGGTGGTAGGCCCTAATTATGATGAAATATTGATGACTAAGCTATTGGTTCTTCAGGCATGGCATGGTTTTATCTGATCCTGAGCTAGAACGCCAGGTGACGGCCCGAATTTCCTTTTATGAAATTTCTGGGATTTCCCGAAACTAATTCCCGACCATACTACGGTGTGGTATTTCCGGGAATGCCTCGCTAAGACAGGTAAAGATGAGGAAATTTGGGGATGAACTGCAAAGACAACTAAATGAGCCTCGTGGAGGTGAAGCCAAAACCCGGAGAAAATAAAGAGGAAACCTGGCCTAAAAAAAAGGCGGTAAAAATCACACTTTGGCCACAAACCACACACTAAAACCAATATTGATCACGGTTTTTTGATAGGGGCTGTACAAGTGCCACTCCTGCAAATGTACACGACAGCCAAAAAAAATAGACCTTAGTGAACCTGGAAAAGTAATTTACCAGAACAAAGAATATTTTGAAGCGCCCTGAAAACGACCCTTCGCCATGATCAAAAATATCATCCATTCCAACCATCACCTAGTCACCACCATCCAACAAATCCACACCAAAAAAACACTATATCAACTGCTTCGGCTACAACCTAAAAAAACAACTCAACACCCACCAAAAAATAAACACAACCCTAGCGAATGCTATCAAAAAAATAGCGCCCCAAAAAAACATGAATAAATCAACCCCAAAAAATAAGTAAAAAAAACACTTGTAAAAATTCAAAAATACACAAAAACAAAATCTAAAAAGTTAGGTTAATCAAAATCCTCATTTAGTCTACAATTTATAATTCCACTAGTATCAAGCATTTATATAATTTGAACTATCATTCAACACAAGCTTTCGTAGATCTAAATGCGTAGATGAGAACCGAGAAAATATTAAGAGGCCCACCAAATAGTGGTGAAGTCAACACCAGGTTAATTACGCCCATATTACTAGGAAATTGCAAGCCCTTTTAGGCCAGTTTCTTCTTCTAGAACATTGAAGGCCATTAATTTCCCAGCTATGATATATTCCTTTCCGGATCTTTAAACCACATTCTGGGCAGTAGGCGTATTCTTCTTTAACTATAGTACCGCAAGAATGACATTTCAGTTTATTATTAGAATTGTCATTTGCAAGAAATTTTAATGGCTTTTTAAACTTTGATCCGCAGTGTTTACAGTTTTTAGCGAAAACTGGAATCTTTTTTCCACATTCCTGGCAGTATATAGTATTTCTTTTTTGAATATCCTCCATTTATTTTGGCCCCGTATTTTATTAAAGGTATAAAATTGATCTACCAATTTTTATAACCTTACATAATTTTTTTTATTAATCACAGCCTATAAATATATTAGATTTAATCAAGAGTTCTTCTGATGTAATTACGGGTAAAAATTTCTATACTTCTCCAAAAATTTAATTAGTTACTTTATTCAATTCAAAGCTTCGTTTCTTATTTTCAATCATCAGGCAGGTTGATCCAGGGCTCTAAAATCACAGCGGGGCAGTGATGATTTTCTGGACAGTCTCCGCAGTTTCTGGGTTTACGGTAACATCCTGCCCGGTTTAAATGATGGTAAAGGGTTTTTAAGCCATTGTCACTGATTTGTTCGGTCATCTGACTTCCACCAGGGTGATAACCAGAATAATCAACGTTTTTAAGGCCCAGTTTTTTACAATCTTCCACTAACTCTTGCATCAGGGAGCGCGTAGGGGTGGGGTGATAGTAGAGCATGAAGTGTGGCCTGAAACCCACCAGCCGGTAATGGATGGATGGGTCGATCTCCTGGATAAATCTGGCGATTTTATGGATTTCTTCCTGGTTTATCCCGGGGATAACCACGGTACGGAATACCCGGATTTTTTCTGGATGTTTCCTGGCCAACCACTCGGCATTCTCCAGGACAGGCTCTGAAGGTGCTCCGGTAAGGGCCTGATGCAGTTCGGTATCGTAGGCCTTTATTTCGAAGTTGATATAGGATGAAATTTTAG
>Ga0334892_1003052_pt1 | contig 11256 bp, 7 predicted proteins | sample GraSluR3_MG_4_FD_207213 | JGI IMG/M metagenome (GOLD analysis project Ga0334892, IMG submission 207213) | Sludge microbial communities from methane-producing bioreactor in Wageningen University, Netherlands - Granular Sludge_15_04-R3 | ecosystem: Engineered > Bioreactor > Anaerobic > Unclassified... | reverse complement strand
GCAGCATCACATCCAGGATGATCAGATCAGGTTTGATCTCGCGGGCCAGTTCCAGGGCTTCTGTTCCATTGCCCGTGGTTTTAACGTCATAGCCCTGTTTCTTAAGGTTATAAGCCAGGGTTTCCTGAAGGGAGATTTCATCATCAACGACCAGTATTTTATCAGACATCTTTTTTACTCCTCACCGCTTCAAGAATCAAGGCAAACTTGTCGGCAAATTTTTCGCGTGAAAAATGTGATTCAACGAGTTTTCTTCCATTCATACCCATTGTACGACATTTTTCCGGGTTGGAAGCAAATTCTCGCATGGCAAATGCCAGCGCTCCTGGATCGCCAGGTGGGACAAATAGTCCAGCTTGGGCTTCCTCGACCACCTGCCGGATGACGCCGTCAATTGCCAAGAGAACCGGTCGACCGGCAGCCATATAATCAAAAACTTTATTAGGATAGGTGCTTTTATACATCTCAATTGGTTTTAGGATTGCCAGGCACACATCGGCCCCTGCCAGTGCAGCAGGCATGTCGATCTTTGCTAGCGGCGGTAAGAACATCAAGTTCTCAATCTCACGCCGATCGGCTTCAGCGCGCAAGCGTGATTTTTCTTTCCCGGAACCCAGCAGGATGATTTTGATGATGGATTCATGTTTAATTATTTCAGCCGCATCCAGGACCACATCCAGATCATTGGACATACCGTGCGCACCTGCGTATAGAATAACAAAGTTGTCTTCCAAACCAAATTTTTTCCTGAAGAATTCCCCAGTATTGCGTGGGTCAAACATCTCCGGATCAGCGCCGTTGGGCACCAGAGTAACCTCTTTCGCACCGCGCGCTTGCACATGCTGGATAAAACCCGGCGAGTTGACCACGACCTGGTCGGCATGTTCGTAGAGGAAACGCTCCAAACCTTCGGAAAGTTTGATCAGAAATTTGTTCCTGAGGACACCAACAGCTACAGCAAAAGAAGGCCACAGGTCACGCACTTCCAGCAGGAAAGGCACGCCCTTCATGCGGGCTAACAGCCAGGCGGTCAGTCCCTGGAAGATCGGTGGTGTAGTTCCCCATACCAAATCTACTTTATGGATAAAGAGTCCATTGATAAAGGAAGAGATCATGAAGCTCAGGAAACCGAGCACCCGCCAGATGAAGGAACGGTGCAGGGCTGGCAGCGAATAACTGCGCAGGATGGTTACACCCAGGTCATCGACCTGTTTGCGTCCTTGCCGGTTTTGATCAGTGCCTGTCAGGTAGCTCACCGGGCTGGCAATGATCGTGATTTGGTGGCCAAGCTGCCTGAGATGTCTGGCCAATTCATGGTGACGTGTGCCGCCGGGTTCATTCAGCGCTGCAAAGGCTTGGTGGATCAGCAAAATATGCATGTTGTTAACATTTTACTTGAATACTGGGTCGGCGTGTTCGAGGTCGAGAAGGGGATCCGACCTTAAGATGTGGACAAATAGCCGACAAAATTTAGGTTCACGATGGCGATAATCAAAGCTTGCCGGATTTATGGAAAGAACTTGAAGGTAGATTTTAATGTGATTGGAAGTTTGCTGACATTGGACGCAATCAGCATCAAAGCGGGTTCTTTGACCCCATAAATCTCCGACCGCCATCCCCAAATCGGCTCAGGGAGAAGAGCCCCGTGAACGGTCTTTCCCGCGCGAATCAGATTGAGCTGGACTACACCCTCAATATTGAGCAGGAATGAAAAATCCAGTCCTGTTAAGCGCAGAGAAAATTTTGCGTCAAAACGCCAGTCCCAATCCGGCAGAAGCCAGGTCAAACGCACGCTATGATCTTTTTGGTCCGGCTCACCATAAGGCAGGATCGAGTCAATAATCTCCCATCCCATTTCGACCGCCTTTAATATGCGTTGATGGCGCGCGCCCTTTTTTTGGTAACCTTCATGCTCAGCGGTGACCCAGGCTAATTCACCTTCCTTCGTCAATGCATGCGCTAAAATCTCTGCCTGTGCCCAATCGAGCCATAAAAAGCGACCCGCATGTGTCATTTGATCTTTACCATCCAGGGTAAGGGTGTTATGGACTTGGGTGCTTACCAGCGCGTTGTCCCAGGGCTGCGGCCCATTGTACATGTAAGAGCCCGGATCCAGTGCAATGTTGACCCCGCGCCACCACAGGTCAGCATGGAGCTGATCAGCATGCGAAGGGCGGTCAATAAATTGTGCAGTTCGCAGAAATGCGCAGCCATCCCCTGCATTCACCCGCAGCATATCCGGAGCCTGAGGTCTTTTCTGATCGGTTGAAGTTGGTGCGCTGAGGTCCTTCCAATCTCCCATTTCTTGAAAGATGGGTTGCGGATAAACCTCAAGGTTAAGAAAAGCCTTGGCGGCCGCATCGACCACAGGGCGGAAGTCCCAAAAAGGCTGGGTGGTCAGCGGAAAAATATAGGCGCTGTCATGTGCGCCGAGGTTGGGCGTCCTGCCCGTTTGGGGGTCAGTTAATGCCCACAACCAGCGGGTGCCTGCAGCCAGGCGTGCCAACGTGGTTTCCGGCCAATCCACATCCCCTGATTCACGCCGCAAATGATCGCTGAACAATGCCAACTGAAGCATCAAGCGGTGATAGTTAACGCTGTGCTGATTATAAGTGCCAAATTCTGTAATTTGATGTTGGAAGCCCCAATTTAGCCAACGCCACCCAAGTTGGCGCCATTGATTTGCTTGGGGATGGGACGGCAGGTAGATCCCGGCCGCATATAACCCGGCTGCTTCAGACAAAAGGTGATTATTGTTTTGTGCCCGGGCATAGACCAATGTTGGTGGAATACGCGCAGCATGTTCCGCGATTGCCGCCCACAATCGAGCTCGGTTTTCAGGCGTTGAGGATGGTGCGGCGGCTAAAACCCGATCGCAGAACATGAGGGCCATTAATCGGATCGCGACTTCTTGCGCTGACTGCCACTGTCGACCCAGGTTGGGGGGATGCGTATTTAAAAAGTGCAGGGTATTTTGCCAAAATTCCTGAGCATAAACTGGTTCTCCGCTAAAGGCGTATGCCCGTGCCAGGGTGATCGCCCATCCAAAACGGGCTGGTTCCCAGATGAACTTGATATCACCTTCCGTAGGCCTTTTCTCGAGGATTGTCCAATGCTGGGATGATGCACCCGCATCGAGTTCGAGGGGGACCAGTTCACCGCCAAACAAGCGAACTTGGCCGCGCCGGATGTGATCCGCTTCAGACAATAAAAGGTCTTGCTGACCTGGGCCGAGTTCAGGAAAATGGGCAAAGGGCTTCAAGCCGGGAGTGCCATGATCGACATCTCGCCGGCTGGGGGTCATTCGGTGGTAATGACCGCTGTGCAGCCCAAGCTGGTACAGACCAAAATAAAATAGCTTAAGGTATCCAAGCTCGTGAATTGCCTTAAAGGCTTTGCTCAATGGGTTCATAATTTCTTGCACATACGCGCAGACAGCGAGATAAGCCCTAATCGTAACTACTCAGCATGCGAATGAATTGGGGTGTGTGGTGTAGTGACACACACCCCCCACCCTTCAGAGCAGTTTCCCCTGATCTATGAATGTGCCGTTTTGACAGGCATCAATAGGACAAAATTAATCCGGCATGATTTGAACCGTCTCACCACTTCGTAAGGAGTCAAGCGCAGCTAAACTGGCTTGAGCCACGCCAATCAATTGATCATAAGGGATGGGGGACTCCTTTTCACCTTGCACAGCGCCCAAGAATGCTTGCCAGGCATTTTTATGACCTTTGTCCTGTTGCAGTAGGTGACGCTTAACTTTCCGTTTGCCTTTCGAGACCAGTTCAAGTTTGCGCCAGTCATGTAATGCTGCGATGCGACCGCCACTGAATACCTCGAGGTATTCCTTCGGGTAGGATTTGTCACCATTGGCTAAATAACTCACCACGCCCAAAGATCCATCCAAAAAGCGGAAGGTCATGACGATATTTTCTTCACTGGTTTTATCTTCATCCAACAAACCCCGGGTGGTGACTTCGATCGGGGTGCTCCCAACCAGGAAAGTTAAAAAGTCGATAAAGTGGCAGCCCTCACCGATGATTCGGCCGCCGCCGACTTCAGGATCAATCAACCAGTGTTCAGGCGGTAGGACATTGGCATTTACCCGATAGTGAGCATACAGTGGCTGCTGGCGCTGGTCAATGAAGGTTTTTAAGTGGATAGCTAATGGCGCAAAACGTCGGTTATAACCAATGGTCAGCAGCGGTTGTTCCTCTTTTTGCAGGGTTGTTTTGATCTCCTCCAGCTGTTTAGCGTTGATCGCCAATGGTTTTTCACAATAAATATGTTTTCCAGCTTTCAACCCACTCAGAATCTGCTGAGTGTGCAGGTTATGGCGGGTCAGGATTGCGAGTAAATTGATCGCTGGGTCTTCAATAACGGCTTCAGACTCACTGGCAGCAAAACCAAACCCATATCGATGTGCTGCATGATGGGCGTTCACACCAGATGCTGAGACAATCCCGATCGGTGCAATGCCGCCCACATCTTTGATAGCTGGGAGGAAGGTAGACAGGGCATAATTTCCCGCGCCCAACACGCCTAATGCCATGATTTCGCCAGGTTTGACCCGCACATCAGGTGCCTGCAGGTTGAGAACACGTTTTTCTTTGGGGAGGGGTTGATTCTGATACGTTAAAAGGACACCCAGATAGGGCTGCTTTCCGGTGATGATTTCATAAGCACGCTGGGCTTCTTCGATTGGGATACGATGCGTGATCAGCGGAGAAACATCCAGCCTGTTCTCGGCCAAGAGTGATAAAAAGGCTTCCATGTTGCGCGCTTCTGTCCAGCGTACATAACCGATGGGGTAATCCTGCGCTTTTTCTTCATAGTTCGGATCATACCTTCCCGGCCCGTAGGAACGGGATACGACCAGACTTAATTCTTTTTCATAATAAGGTTTTCGGGGGACACCCATGCCAACTGCGCCAACAACCACGACTTTAGCTCGGTCCCGGGCAATCTCACCGGCCAGTTCCACAGGGTCATTGGCGTCTGTATCTGCACAAATCAACACGGCATCCAGCCCATGCCCGAGGGAAAAGGCTTCAGCTGCTTCCACAGCTTGCTCGCGAGACACAGCTGTTTTAGCACCCATTTGTTTGGCAAGTGCCACCCGTGACGGGTCTAAGTCAATCCCCAGCACCTGGCAGCCTGCGGCCTGGGCAATCCCCGTAGCCAGCAGTCCCAATAAGCCCAAGCCGATCACGGCGACCCGTGCACCAACCTGCACGTCAGCCAGTCTGAAACCCTGCATGGCAATGGCACCAACCGTTGTAAAGGCGGCCTGTTCGAAATCAACGCCATCAGGGATGAAAACCATCAGGTTCTGTGGGATGGCGGCAAACTCCGCATGAACAGCATATCCGCCGCCGGCACAAGCGACGCGGTCACCCGTGTGAAAGCCCTTTAGTCCCGGACCAGCTTGAACGATCGTCCCTGCAGAAGAATAACCTAAAGCTAGGGGCTGATCGAGTTTATTCATGGCCGCGTCAAAGGTGGTTAAGATACCCTCGCGGCGGGCTTTATTGAGCACCTCCCTTAGCAGGTCAGGTCGAGAACGGGCTTTGCCAATCAGACCTTGTTTGGCAAAGGACACCAGCATGCGTTCTGTCCCAGCTGAGACCAGAGAATTGGCTGTGCGGATCAGGGCTGTCCCTTGCCCTGGGTGCGGGACGGGCACATCAACCACCAGGGCTTGTCCAGTTTTCATATTTTGCAGTAATTGTTTCATAAAAAACCAACTTAGCTATTGATCTTGAAGATAATACGATTATAGCGCAATCCAGGTTAAAAGCAGACTCCTGGTAGAACTTGAGTTACTGTTAAGATATGTTTTAATCACAAACAATTCAGAAAACGGCTAACCGGTTTAGGCTTTATCCGATATTCAAGGGTTGCTTACTATTTGTCTACCCCAATATGGAAATATGATACAGTGTCAAACTCTGACGCTACTGTCAAGATTTGTCACAATCGCAAACAAATCAGAGAAGGTCAAACGGGTTCAGGTTTTTTCCTTTTTTCAAGAAGTGCTCTCCTTTTGTCTAGCTAAATAAGGAAAAATGAAAAAGTATCTAAAAAAACCCCCGGTTTTTAGAAATTAGCTCAGAAAAAATGGCGGCTCAAGGTATAACACCCAAATTACGCAGCTCATTCTCCGCCACCCACCATCCCGGGTGCCATTCCAGTGCTTCTCGGAAATCCTCAATAGCGCCGTTGACATCCCCCAAAGCCAGGCGGGCACGCCCCCGCCACACCCAGGATTCCTCGATGGCTGGTTCGAATGAAAGACTAAAGGTGGCATCCGCCAGGTCGATCACATCCTGGTAGCGACCGGTGTAGTAATAGGCAAAATAAGCACCCGTCGAATACCAAAAAATGCGATAAGGACGTGGGTAGATATCCGCATAAACCTCGAAGGCCTGATCATAAGCCTGGGCTGCGCCGGAATAATCAGCTAAATTTACCAAGCTGGTGCCGTAGTTATACCAGGCAAAAAATAATTCACGTCCGCTTAACACATTGATCTCAGCGCTGGCTTTTTGGGAAGCATGCTGCAGGTTGTAGGTTTCATCAGCATGCGGGCCAAGGATATCAAAAACCTCCGCCTCCCGGTCAGGGGGATAAATGATGATATACACATAGTTGAAGGCTCGCCAATGACGTTCAACTCTTTCATAACTGTTGATTGTATTCGGCTCGCCAGGATAGGTATCTTGAACAACGAAGATTTCTCTCTCATCATCATAAGCGGTGATAACATTATAGTGACCCATCCACCCATGTTCCGGGATCTCTTCCAAATAGCCGCGTTCAATTAACACCGGGAAACCAGCTGCAATGAATTTTTTGATCATCTCAAGGTCGCCGCCCCAGCGCAAAACCGCGTTTAAGTTGGTCTGCGTGCGCACATAGTCGACCATCTCATAGGGCATCACATTGCGATCCCTCGGGTTAGGTCTTAACCAGGCAGCGGTAACGTGTTGGTCACCCTCCCAACCCCAATAAGAAAGCGCCACCGAAAGATTGGTTGGGCCGCAGTTATTAAAAGCTTGTTTCTCGTAGACCACACCCTCCAGCTCAACCGCAGAAGGGATGGGAGTCGGGGTAGGGGTCGGAGACGGTGTCAGGGTTGGCGTTGGGCTGACATAATTGGTAGGGGTCAGTGAGGGTACCAATGTGGCAGTTGGGGGAATCTCGGTGCTGGTCGGGGTCTGGCTGTTGATCGGGTTCCCATCGCTTCGCTGACCTGGGGAGAAAATCACCTCATCGGGAGGGTTAAAGAAATAAAAGATATCCGCGCGCAGATTCATCAGCCGCCAAGACAAGCGCTCATGGACTGGTGGTAAGAAATATATCGCCAATAAAAATGCGGATACTGCTACGGCAACAAAAAAGATCATTAAGATCTTATTTAGCTTGGTGTTAGGCATACTGGGATTATAACCTTTGAGAAAATATATGCAAACGGCTTAACGATTACTTGCTTGGCGGGAATCGTGTAAAATTGAAAAACATGGATGATCGAATAAGGGATTAATTCTATGTCAAGTTTTAATAATGATCACAAATTAGTGGTAGACAGGATCTTATTGAGTTACCCGATGGTGAGATCTGGAAAAATGTTTGGTTATCCAGCCTATTATGTTGGAAAGAAATTGGCTATTTGCCATTATGAAAATGGGGTGGGCGTCAAGCTCCCACACGAAAAAGCTAAACATTTATTAGACCATGACCCCAATGTGATATCCTTCCAGCCGCTTGGCCGACCAAAGATGCGCGAATGGATTCAGATCAATCTGAGTGACTCTGACAAATTCCAACAATATATCCCTGTGTTTGAAGATTCTATCGAATATATTTTATCAATCCAATAATGATGATTGGGCTCTACCAATCCAATCGAGTGCTTTGCTAAGGAAATTGATTACCAAATAATAATCCGATTCCTTTACTCATATTCATTTTGCCAATGGTACATTCCTACGCGGACAATCCAACTTTTTTCGTTGCTTAAGGTTCGTGACTAAGTGAGCGCAGCTCATTCTCAGCCACTAACCAACCGGGGTGCCACACCAAAGCTTCACGAAAATCCTCAATGGCGCCGTCGACATCCTCTAAGGCCAGCCGGGCACGTCCGCGCCACACCCAGGTCTCTTCGATGGCGGGTTCAAAAGAGAAACTCAGGGTCATATCTGCCAGGTCGATCACATCCTGATAGCGACCGGTGAAATAATAGGCAGAATAAGGCCCGGTGTTGTACCAGGTGATCCGCCATGGTTTTGACCCCAAGGTTGCATAAACCTCAAAAGCTTGATCGTAAGCCTGGGCTGCGCCGTAATAATCGCCCAAGTTAACCAAATTGGTCCCGTAGTTGTACCATGCAAAAAACAGCTCACGCCCGCTCAACTCATTGATTTCCTCCCTGGCTTTATTGGCAGCGTGCTGCAGGTTATCGGTTTCATCAGCATGGCGTCCAAGGATCTCAAAGACCTTTGCTTCTTGATCTGGGGGATAAATGATCACATACACATAGTTAAAAGCCCGCCAATGACGCTGGATCCTGTCGTAACTATTGGTGTAATTTGATCCAACAAAGGAATCTTGTACAAGAAAGGTGTCTTTAGCGTCATCATAAGCCGTGAGCACATTGTAATGGCCCATCCAAGTCTTCTGAGGCACTTCTTCTTCAAAACCCCTTTCGATCAGCACCGGGAAGCCAGCAGCAATAAAACGCTTGAGCATCTCAAGATCACCCCCCCAACGTAAAACCGCGTTTAAATGGGTTTGCGTGCGCACGTAATCGACCATCTCATAGGGCATCACATTGCGATCTTTCAGGTTGGGTTTCAGCCAGGCTGCTGTCACATGCTGATCACCCTCCCAACCCCAGAAAGAAAGGGCCATCGAGAGGTTAGCCGGACCGCAATTATTAAATTCCTGGTATTCATGTCTCACGCTTTCCAAACGGTGCGATACAGGCAGCTGGGTTGGTGCAAGCGTTGGGCTTGCCGTGTAGGTTGGTGTTGGACTGACATCATTTGTCGGGGTGGGTGAAGGTTCCAAGGCAGCAGTTGGAGGTGCTTCCGTCGCCGTTGGGGTCAGGCTGATGATTGGGGTCATCTCAACCTGTTGCCCGGGGGAGAAGAACACCTCGTCTGGTGGATTAAAAAAATAAAAGACCTCCGCACGCAGATTTGCCACCTGCCACGACAGACGTTCGTGCACCGGTGGCAGAAAGTAGATCGCCAATAAAAACGCTGACGCAGCAATGACGATCAAAAGGACGATCAGGATTTTGTGCAATTTGGCATTGGACATACTGGGATTATATCGCTAAGCAAGAAATGTACACATTTTTGAAAATCATATTTCCTTCGATTTTAAGATGCTATAACCTGCTTCAATCTTAAAATGATAGGACTTGAGGACCTCAAGGTTTTCTATGCCTTTGTTTGTATTTTCTTGATTCATTTCAAGGCGTGATCCCTAAATTGCGCAGCTCCGTCTCAGCGACCTCCCACCCAGGATGGTATTTGAGGGCTTCACGGAAATCCTCGATGGCACCCCCTTCATCACCCAGGGCCAGCCGGGCGCGTCCCCGCCACACCCAGGTCTCTTCAATCTCGCGCACCCCGGTGTTAACCAGGGTGAACGTCGCCAGGTCAACCACATCCTGGTAGCGCCCGGTAAAGTAATAGGCAAAATACGGCCCGGTTTGGTACCAGGTCATTCGCCAGGGACGTGCTTCTGAGGGAATGGTAGGGTAAATCACATCATAGGCATGGTCATAAGCCTGGGCAGCACCGACATAATCACCTAGGTTCACCAGGCTGGTGCCATAATTGAACCAGGCAAAGAACAAATCCCGTCCCGCCAGATTGGGGATTGCATCCTGTGCTTTTTGCGCAGCAAGCTGGTGATTGTAGGTCTCATCAACATGGGGACCCAAAATCCCCATGACTTCCGCCTCCCTCTCTGGCGGATAGATCACCAAGTAGATATGATTGAATGCCCGCCAGAATCGATTGAGATCATCAAAGGACAAAGGATAATCCGATGAAACGTATGAATCCTGCAGAATAAACCGACTTCGATCATCATCGTAACCGCTGATCACGCCGAAATGACCGGTCCAGTCCTCATTGGGGCGAACATCGCCCATATCTCGTTCAATAATGACAGGGAAACCTGCCGCAATAAATGCCTTAATAATCTCATCGTCACCGCCCCAGCGCACGAGGGCATTTAGATCGGTGTGCGTCTGCACTGCATTGACCATTTCATAGGGCATCACGTTGCGGTCATCTGGATGGGGTCTGAGCCATCCCCGGGTCACATCTTGGTTGCCTTGCCAACCCCAAAAAGAAAGCGCCATTGAGAGCGTTGCCGGACCGCAATTATTCATCTTTTGGTATTCATGCGTCACGCCTCTTAAGCTGACGGCTGTGGGGATGGGTGTTGGGGTGATGGTTGGGGTTGCCGTCAAGGTCGGTGTTGGGCTGAACAGAACGGTAGGGGTCAGCGTTGGTTCTACAGTCGCGGTGGTCTGAGGTGCCATCACTGTCATGGTCAGATCGATGATGGTTTCCATCTCAGCCTGTTGTGCAGGCGAAAAGGCCGCTTCCCCGGGTGGGTTGAAATAATAAATAACTCGCGATCGCAGGCTAGCAACCCGCCATGATAGGCTCTCGTGTACTGGCGTCAGGAAGTAGATCGCCAGCATGAATGCCGTGGCAGCAAGGGCGAATAAAATGCCCATCCATACTTTGTTGCGTTTATCCTTGCGCATAGGGGGATTATAACCATTTGAACCCCTTAAGCAAAGCGTACGAAAACTTACAATCTCATTTGCAAAAGTACAAATTATTCTCGCTAGACAAAATCCAAATTCGTATGTAGCACTCCCCATGGTTACTTACTTAAAGAGAGAGTCGCGAGGTGGAAACAGCACGCAGAGTGCTGCGCGAAGGTCCCCCTCTACGGAAAAATTAAATCGTATATAACTGCGCTATTTGACAGCCTCGTTCTGAACCTTGACATTTCCGTTTAGTTAGATTATTATCTAATTCGTATTTATTAGCAAATACGGTTAACATTAAAAATAACTGCTCTGAAGGGTGCCTCGCACGCTGAGTAGTTAACATTAAGAAACAATGAGGTGAGACGATGGAAAAACAACCGATGATCCTTTGGGATCAAGGCAGCGCATATGACCTGTTTGCCAGTTTATGGATCCTGCACCGA
>Ga0334892_1003048_pt1 | contig 11263 bp, 8 predicted proteins | sample GraSluR3_MG_4_FD_207213 | JGI IMG/M metagenome (GOLD analysis project Ga0334892, IMG submission 207213) | Sludge microbial communities from methane-producing bioreactor in Wageningen University, Netherlands - Granular Sludge_15_04-R3 | ecosystem: Engineered > Bioreactor > Anaerobic > Unclassified... | reverse complement strand
ATTCGGAACCGGGATTGCTGGAAAGGTCAATAATCTCTCCCCGTATATTTTCACACAGGCCAAGGCAGTGGGAAAAGACATTAATTGCCCTGTCAACTTCAACTCTGGCATCCGAAACCGGCTTCCCCGCCTCAAGGCTTATGATTTTTGCAATTTCACTGCGGTCATTTTTAAGCCTGTTCATAATATAGCTTATGGCTTCTTTCCTGTCAAGGATGCTTGTTTTTCTGGATTTTTGGAAGGATGAGTCAATATTTTCCAGTACCTCTTTAATATCATCGGTGCCTGCAAGGCACTGGGTACCGATTGTCCCGCCGTCATACGGGTTTATTATATTTATTTTTTCACTGCTGTACCTTTCCTTACTGCTGATAAAAAACGGATACTCCTTCATCCTGCATCCCTCCTGTTTTTTCTATATATTTATTTATCATAAACAGCTTCAAATTCATAATAAATTATAGGAATGCTCAAAAATGCTTTATTCTTTACAAAATTTCTAACCTTGGCGTAGAATCTACCGTAACAAGATACATCGTACCTGCATTTCATTCTGATATGCAAAATAACAAGGAGATACAATATAACATGAAACTGCTCTTAAAAAACGGAAACTGCCACGATGTGGAAAAAGCGGAGCTTTTAAGAAAAGACATACTTATCGCTGACGGAAAAATAGCCCGAATGGCTGAAGACATCATTCCATGCCCGGACTGCGAGGTGATTGATATAAAGGGAAAAAATCTTATTCCAGGCTTTGTTGACCCGCATACCCATCTTGGTATGGTCCAGGAGGGCTTTAACCTTTTTCTTGCGGACTACAATGAATACTATCCCTCCGCATACCCTGCCCTTAATGCCATGGACGGCATCTACCACCTGGATTCGGCTTTTGATGAACTGAGGCAGTTCGGGACCACGACCCTCTGCATAGCCCCCGGCTCCAAGAATGTCATAGGGGGAAGGGTCGTGGCGCTCAAGCCCTATAAAAACAGGATAATTGATGATATGGCTGTAAAAAATCCCATTGGATTGAAATGCGCCCTCGGGGAAAACCCAAAAAGGGACTCTGACAGGAAAAACCAGCATAATTCAAGGATGGGAAACCTTTACATCCTGAGAAAAACCCTTTATAATGCAAAAGAATATATGATGAAACAGGAAGAGAACAATAAATATGACATGGACCTCGAGGTTCTTTGCGATGTGCTTAGAAAAAAAATACCACTGAGGATGCATGCCCACCGTTGCGACGATATAATCTCTGCAATACGGATAAAACAGGAGTTTGACATTGATCTGATTATAGAGCATGCGACAGAGGCTCACCTTATAATCCCAGTGCTGAAAAAGCATGATATTCCCCTGATTCTGGGGCCTAACCTCGGAGCAAGATCAAAGCAGGAAACTCTGAAAAGAAACTGGAATGCCCCTGCCATGCTTAAAGAAAATGGCATCCTTTTTTCATTCATGACCGATTATCCCGTATTGAGCACCTATCTTCTGCCCTATGCCGCAGGCATATACTTAAGATACGGCCTTAGCTTCTATGATGCTTTAAGAGCCATAACCCTGGACCCTGCGCGAATACTTGGTCTTGATGAACGCATTGGCTCTATCAAAGAGGGCAAGGATGCAGATATTCTTGTTTATGGGGGGGATCCCTTCCATATTGGCAGTATGCCTGAGATGGTATTCATAGAGGGAGAGCGGGTTAATTGAAAAAACTGGTATTATCTGCAATATTCCTGCTTTTATGGTCTTCTAATTCCATTTCCGGCACAGTAAGGGAGATTGATTTTCTGAGGGCTCTGAAACAAGGGGAATATAATGAAGCATATACATTAATCGGCACTATAAACAGCCCTGAGTTCAGGGATATACTCATGTATCATAAGTTAAGCCTTGAACTGGAGCTTGGGTTAAATGAAAAGGCAATAGAGAGTTATTTTTCAAGGGAATGGATGCCCTATGCAAAAGACAGGGATTATGCAGAATTCTTCAATACCTTTTTAAGACAGCAGGACAGTGTCCATAAAGACAGCCTGTCATCCTTTGTAAAGGCCTGTTACCGGGGCAATGCCCAAAACCAGGCCCTTCTGGATTATGCCGTTTATCTCAAGGACACCATCGACCTGGATGAAGAGAGCAGGATACTGCACCAGATTATTTCACGAAAGGGCTACAGCTGGCAGAAGAGGGAAGCCATGAAAATGCTTTATGCCATAGAGGATATTTCTTCCCTCTCCCTGGCTGAGATGAAAAAAAGAATATCTCTGTGCCTTGATCTCAGGCTCCTTGACATGGCAGGGGACTATATAAGCCGGATAAAGTCACTTCCTGGCCTGAAGGAATATGATTATTACAGGTATCTTGCAGATCTCTGCCACCGGCAGGAGGATTATGAAGCAAGCCTTGAAAATTACATCTCTGCCTTGAAATATGCCCCCGGTAACAGGGAAGCTTCCGGGGTAAAATATCAAATTCTCCTGAGATACCTTTATACAGGCAGTTTCGATCAAGCCCTGGTTTATATCAGCAGGGAATATAAATCCCTTCAGCCTGAGTTCAAGGCTTACTTCCTTCTGACAAAAATAAGGATACTCAGCAGGCAGGAAAGGATGAAGGAGGCTGCAGATACCTATAAAAGCCTGATAAAGCACTATAAAAAATATAAAGGTATTTGCTCCTCAGCTCAGCTGTCCCTCGCAAGCTATCTTATATTTTACGGGGATTATGACAATGTTTCTGCGGTGCTGGGGGCTAACCTGTCCTCAGATAACGATTACAGGCAGAACAAACTCCTCCTTTTTGCAATAGTATATAAGGAGAAGGGAGAGACGGGAAAATCCCTTGAAGCCCTTCAGAACCTTATAGGCATAAACCCCTCCAGCTATTATTCCCTTTTTGCCCTGGATTTTCTAAGGTCTTTCCCCAGGACTGATATACAAAGAATAGGGTACCTTGAGGCTTTCTACAGATGTTTTTCCGGAGAGGCTGACTATTCATATATTAAAAATAGCATAAACATGAATCCTTCCGAGTCTCTGTTCCTTGAAACAGCCTATGAGCTGGAAACTGCGGGCATCCGTAGATTCCTTGAATCCCTCAGGCTTTCTGCAGAAGGTAACCCCTCTGTTTATAAGGCCCTGGAACTGGCAATTTCTCTGGTAGAAAATTCTTTTTATGATGAAGCCGTATACATACTTTCCTCCATATCATCAAAAGACAGCAAAACATCCATAATGCTGTTTCTGGCAAGGCTGTATCTGATAGCGCAAAATCAGCAGCCCTATTTTTCCCTGAGGCTGGCAGAATCAGACAAATCTGTCAAAAGCAGGAATATACCTGCTTTCCTTCTGCCCGGCTACCTTAAAAGGGCATTATACCCTGCAGGCTATCTTCCCTATGTATTGAAAAACCTTGTCAATCCAAAGATATCACCCTTCTTTATTCTGGCCATAATGCGTGAAGAGAGCCGGTTTCAGCCGGCCATTGTATCCTGGGCAGGGGCTATCGGCCTGATGCAGCTTCTTGAAGATACGGCAAAAAGGTTCTATGAAGGCGATTTACGCCTTATAGTTGAAAAAGAGAATAATATCAGGATAGGTATGCAGTATATAAACAGTCTGTTTGATGAGTTTGAAAACCTTGATTTTGTAGCAATATCCTATAATGCCGGAGAAAAAAGGAAAAGGCTTATATATCTGGAATCAGACAATCCCCTCAGGTATTTCCTGCTTTCAAATATAACCTGGTTTTCTGAAACCAGGCATTACCTCAGGAAGGTCTGGTCAAGCTATCTTTACTATCAGCTCATTTACCATAGGGTAATACAGGACTACCTGAATGCAGGGAATATGTTTAACCGGTGAAACAGGAGGAGATACTATTATGAAAAACACCCTTATCAAAAACGCTGAGATATTTTATGAGGACAGATTTATCAGGGGCGACATTATGATTTACAATGACCGTGTTGAAAAAATCGGCGCTTTCAGCACTGGGGAATTTGAACCTTCCAGCTTTGAGGTCCTTTCCTTAAGCGGCAATACTGTCCTGCCATCCTTTTTTGATTCCCACACCCATTTCTACAGCTATGCTCTCTCTCTGAACTGCCTGAACCTTGAAAACTGCCGGACTGCAGACGAGACCATGTCTGCCCTGGCAGATTACATAAAAACCAGTGATTCCGAGATCATATTCGGCCGGGGCTGGAGCAAGTCCATATCCAATAAGGATATACCGACAAGGCATGTTATAGATGAAATTGCCGGGCAAAGGTCAGTGCTCCTGGAAAGCAAGGACAGTCACAGCGTCATTCTGAACTCAAAAGCCCTGGAATTCTGCGGCATTGATGAGAATACTGCCGTCGAGAACGGCATTATTGAAAGGGACAGCCAAAACAGGCTCAACGGTATTCTGGCTGAAAACGCTGTTTTACTCGCAAAGCCCCTATATAACTGTCTATACAATGTGGATGAGGATACTGCAATATCATGCATAGAGAAGGCATCAAAAAGACTTATGGAATTGGGTATAGGCGCAATATTCAATGTGGAGGATATCTACAGTACAGGCAGGATAGCAAAAGCCCGGGAACAAGGCAGATTCTTCCAGCATTTCTTTACTGCAATACCTGAAAAAGAGATGGATTATGCTGGTACAGTTCCATATAAAAACCTCCTCAGGGGTGTTAAATGCTTCCTGGACGGTGCCCTGGGCAACCTTGAGGCAGCAATGATAGAACCCTATCATAATCATGAAAATAATAAAGGGGTTCTGGTAAAGAATTACCACAGCCTTATGAAAACCATCTCCAAAGCTTCATTAAAAGGTCTCCCTGCTGTAATCCATGCCATCGGAGACAGGGCCAATAAAACGGCTCTTGACGCATTAAAAGACTCCCGGGGCAGGAAACTGGCCTACCATGACAGGATTGAGCATGCACAGCTTATTTTTCCTGGTTTTTCTGAAAATAACTACCCTTCTGATATTATTTTTTCCATGCAGCCTGCCCATCTCCTCACTGATATAAAGCCCATTGAAAGGTTCTGGGGAAAGGAAAGGGCAAAATATGCCTTTGCCTTTAAAACCCTTAAAGCCAATGGCAACCCAATAATTTTCGGAACCGACACCCCTATAGAGAAGCCTGACCCTTTGTACGGGCTTTATGCCGCCATTAACAGAAGGGACAGGGATAATTATCCACAAGACGGTTTTATGCCCGAGGAAGCCATGGAGGTAGAGGATGCCATTGCCAGTTATACTACAACACCCCGCAGGATTTACGGTATTGATAATGCAATCCGCCTGGGAAGCAGGCCTGATTTCATTATTTATGACAGAAACATCGACTTTTCAAATCTCAGGCATGAGGATCTGGACAGTTACAAAATAATGCGCTATTTCCGGTAAATCAGCCGATAATATTAAGCCTTTTGAGTAATGAAAGAAGCTGTTCATGACCGACATAACCGTGTAATCTTTCCAGTTCCAGGCCTGAACTGTGATATATTATAATCATGGGCAGGCCCTGCACCTTATAATCTTTCATGATCTTTTGGCTTGCTTCATTGAGTTCTGTCAGGTCAACCTTTATTGCCTCATAATTCTCAAGATAGCTTATTAATGCTTTGTCGGTGAAGGTGGTTTTTTCCATCTGCTTGCAGTAGGTACACCATTCAGCTGTAAAATAAATCATGTAGGGTTTTCCAGCCTGCCTTGCATAGGATATGCCCTTATCAAGCTCGTAAAACCAGTTCACTTCAATATTATTTGATTCGATGCTTTTTAGTGAGCTGCCGGGATAAACAGCTTTTATCATATTAATAAATGCAAAGGCGATAAGTATTATGCCTGCTGAAACAATTAAATTCTTCAGGGTATTGTCCCCTACCTGGGAAAATACCTCCCTTATAAAAAAGATACCAAGCAGAAGCATTAATCCTGCATATAGAAGCATTACCGTTTCTGGAGTTAATCTTGGCGAGGCAAAGTACACAATCAAAAAAAGAATAATATAGCCGAAAAAGTGCTTTACGAGCACCATCCAGTTTCCCGCTCTTGGCAGAGCTGAAAGTGTTCCGGAAAAGGTGCCTATTATTATAAATATAATGCCCATGCCAAGGGCATAGATAAACAGGAGCATAAAACCGAGGAAAGGGTTCTGCGTGGATGCAATATAAGTCAGTATTGTTATTACCACAGGTCCTGCGCAGGGTGCGGCAAAAAGGCCGAATACCATGCCAAGGACAAAAACACCCCCAAACCCGCCTGTTCTGCCCCGGGACAGTTTATCCTGGACAGAAGCGGGGAGATGAAGGTCAAAAACCCCGAACATTGACAGGGCCATCAGAAACAAAACAGCAGATACGGTTATTATAAAAACGGGATGCTGAGAAATAGAGCCGAAAAGCACGCCAGTCATGCCTGATACAAGACCGAGGACGGAATAGGTAAGGCTGAGCCCCAGTACATATACCAAAGACTTAAAAAATGATGAATAACGACGGCTCGAAGAGTTATTCGAAAATACAGCGATGGTTATGGGTATCATGGGATAAACGCATGGAGTAAGGCTGGTCAGGACTCCGGCGATAAAGACAAAGAACAAGGCCAGCACTATATTCCTTGACAGAGCTCTTTGAAGCCTGCTTTCCTGAACATCCCCTGAAAATTCTTCTCTCACACCATCTCTGACGGGTTCGGCAGTCTCGTTACTCTCCTGTATGCCCCGGGTTTCTTCAAAGGACAGAACAGAAATGGCCTGATTATCCTGGTCAAACCGAAGATCTGCTTTGAAAAATCTTTCAACGGGGGGAAGGCACTGTTCAAAGGGAAGCTCTTCGCATATCTGGTATTTTATACTGCCCTGCAACCCGAGCACCTGCTTCTGCTTGAAACCCGCAAAGGAGACTAAAGTGCTGAAATAGGTAGTTCCCCTGTAGATTACCTGCCCCTGGTGAAAAAGACTCTCCCGGAAATCCTTTCTGATGGTTTCAACTCCATCGGGAAGAAACAATGCCATATCAAGAAATTCCGAAGTTATGTGCACATCCTCCGGGAGCTTGACCATGATCTCCAGGGTGGCAGTATCACTGCCATCCTGAGCCATTTCAGCTGTAAAAGCTATTGGGTAGGGTTCAGCCGAGGAAATGAGAGTGAATACAAAGAGAATGGAGAGAATAAAAATAATTATTGCAGGCCTGGCAGTCCTCATTGCAATGCCCCCCTGAAAAAAAAATGCCGTGGGGGAGACTTGAACTCCCACGGGTTTCCCCACTGCCCCCTCAAGACAGCGTGTCTACCTGTTCCACCACCACGGCATATTTATTTTTATCAGTTATTATCGCTGGGTTCTCTGGTTTCTTCCGGAGTCCCGGATATTTCTTCTGGTTTATCCTGTTCCGGGCCATTGTTTTCATCAATATTGCCCGTTTCCGTAGCATTCCCCTGTGTCTGAAGCTCTGAATCCGCAGCTTCTTCAGCAGGCAGGCCTTCCTCATTCAGATCCGCATCTGCTGTCTCTTCCGGCAAAACCGCATCGGATTCTTCAGCTTCCTGGTCTGCCTCCGGCATCTCGGCAGAAACAGGCTCCCCTGCCTGCCCCTCTTCTATGACTGTATCTTCAGTCTCCACTGCTGCAGTTCTTTTTGCATTTATATAGGCAAGACTCAAAGAGGATATCATAAAGATAATTGCAAGGGCTACTGTCATCTTGTGCAGGAATGTGGTTGCACCCCTGACACCAAGAGTAGATTCGGCAGCCCCTGAAAGAAATCCGGACAACCCTCCGCCTTTCGATGACTGCAGCAATACAATCACAATCAAAAGAATACTTACTACCACATGGATAAATATTATTATTCCGCTTACCATACAATCATCCTTATAATCTAAAATAATATTGAAGACATAAAATAACTAATTAAAGCGTCTTGTAAAGAAAAAAAACTCAAACGCAGTCAAACCTGATAATTTTCATAAAATCCTCATAGCTGAGGGATGCACCTCCCACCAAAACACCGTCAATATCCTCCATGGACATCAGACCTTTGATATTGCCAGGTTTTACACTGCCTCCGTAGAGTATTCTTGTCTTATCTGCAAATTCCCTGCCGTAAAGCTCAGCGAGGGTTTTTCTTATGAAATTATGAGCCTCCTGGGCAATTTCGGGGGTTGCCGTTAATCCTGTTCCTATGGCCCAGACAGGCTCATAAGCGACAGTAACATTTTCAGCCTGGTCTCTTTCTATCATGTGGAAGGCATTTTTAAGGCTCCTGCTCAGGACATCGAAGGTCCTTTCTTCCTGTCTTTCTTCCCGGGTCTCGCCAATACAGACTATCGGCATCAGGGAAGCCCAAAGAGCGGATCTTGTCTTTAGGTTCACGATTTCATCGGTCTCAAAGAAATATTTCCTTCTTTCTGAATGCCCGATCAGAGTGTGAGTACAGCCTATATCCCTTAGCTGGACAGGGCTTATTTCACCGGTATACGCCCCCTCCGGCCTGAAATAAACATCCTGGGCGCATATAAGAACAGCTGTATTTTCTGTTAATGCTAAGGCGGCATCCAGGTAAAGATAAACAGGCGCAATGAGGATATCCCTGTCCTTAAGGTCCAGAGTTTCTGAGCAGAGCTTTTTTATAAAATCAATGGTCTGGGTCCGGTTCTTGTACATCTTCCAGTTTCCGCATATAAAAGGCTTTCTGTTCATATAGATACTCCTATTCCATTATTGCCTGAACTCCCGGCAGGACAACGCCTCCGAGGAATTCCAGGCTTGCTCCTCCGCCGGTTGACACATAGTCTATACAGTCTTCCATCCCCGCCAGCCTTATGGCCTGGACTGACTCTCCCCCTCCGACAACAGAGAATGCCCCTGAATCACCTGTAGCCCTGGCTATATCAACGGTCCCTTCCGAGAAATTTTCAAATTCAAAGACACCCATGGGGCCGTTCAGGAATATGGTCTCTGCCCTGCGTATGTGATTTTTGAATAATTCCACTGTATCGGGGCCAATATCCATGCCTATCATGTCATCGGGTATATTAAGCTTGAAAAGCCTCTTTTCCGTGCCGTTTTCGAAGGTATTGCCGCACCATCTGTCTACGGGAAGAACAATCCTGTCACCGTATAATTCCAGGTAATGCCTGCAGGCGTCCAGGGTTTCATCTTCATTCAGGGACTGGCCTATCCTGAATCCCTGGACCTTTAGGAAAGGATAGGATATTCCTCCTCCAAGGAGGCATTTGTCGACCTTTTTAAGCAAATTTTCAAGGACAGCCAGCTTGCTTGAAAGCTTGGCCCCGCCCATTACAGCTACATAAGGGGATTCAGGGTTTGAGAGGAGCTTTGAAAGGTTGTTTATCTCATCCTGCATAAGAAACCCAAAAGCCTTTTCCTTAATATACTGAGTAATACCGTAGATGGAGGCATGAGCCCTGTGGGAGCTCCCGAAGGCGTCATTCACATAGACATCCGCCAGGCCTGCAAGCTTTTGTGAAAACTCCGGATCATTCTTTTCCTCACCCTTATAGAACCTCAGGTTTTCCAAAAGAAGGATATCCCCATCCTTCATGCTCTCAGACATCCTGATTGCCTCATCGCCGATACATGAATCCGAAAATAATATCCCGGGGTATTTATCCTTAAGATATCTCAGGACCGGCTTCAGGCTCTTGTCCGCTTCATAGCCCGTTCCTGCCGGCCTTTTGAAATGGGATGCCAGTATCGGCATCCCTCCCTTATCCAAAATATAATCTATGGTCCTGAAGGACCTGACAATCCTCTGGTCCTCTGCAACTTCACCGTCCTTAAGAGGCACATTGAAATCAACCCTGACAAAAACCTTTTTTTTATCAAGTTTCAGGTTCTGGATAGCTTTCTGTGATATGTCCATAGATGAATCCTACATCCTGCCTTTGATATATACAGCCAGGTCCACCATCCTGCAGGAATATGCCCATTCATTATCATACCAGGCACATACCTTTATCAGATTTTTGTCTATAACCTTGGTTGTAAGGGAATCAAAGATTGAGGAGTGGTCATTAAGATTGAAGTCTATGGAAACAAGAGGCTCGTCGCAGTACTGGAGTATTCCCTTAAGGTATGTCCGGGAGGCTTCCTTCATCATCTCATTGACCTGCTTTTCATCGGTATCATTTTTGACCAGAACAGTAAGATCGACCAGGGATACATTGGGGGTAGGAACCCTGATAGCCATTCCGTCAAGCTTGCCTTTAAGGCCGGGTATAACAAGCCCTACTGCGGAAGCAGCGCCGGTGGTTGTGGGTATCATAGAAACAGCAGCGGCCCTTGCCCTCCTGAGATCGCTGTGGGGAAGGTCAAGAATCTTCTGGTCATTGGTATAGGAATGTATGGTTGTCATAATACCCTTTAATATGCCCAGCTGGTTATCCAGTACCATGGCTACCGGAGCCAGGCAGTTCGTGGTGCAGGATGCATTGGACAGGATGTGGTCAGTGGCAGGGTTGTATTTCGTATGGTTTACCCCGCATACAAAGGTAGGGATGTCTCCCCCCTTGGCCGGTGCGGATATTATTACCTTTTTTGCCCCTGCATCAAGGTGCTTCCTGCAGCTTTCAGAATTCCTGAATATGCCTGTAGATTCAATAACGACATCCACATCAAGTTCCTTCCAGGGAAGTTTGGAAGGGTCTTTTTCAGCAAATACCCTTATCTTTTTGCCGTCAACAATAATCCCATCTTCGGTGTGGGAAACATCTCTGCAGAATTTGCCTGATACGGAGTCATATTTCAGGAGATGAGCCAGGGTTTTAGGGTCTGTAAGGTCATTCACCGCAACAAAATTTAAATCATCACAGCCGAATCCCCTCTTAAAAACATTTCTTCCGATCCTGCCAAATCCGTTAATAGCAATATTTAATGACATAAACTCCTCCTTTTGAATTAATACTAATACTATTAATCAATTAGATTTATTGTCAATCTTTATTCTAAAGCCCAACGGTTGCAGACACCGTTAAACACCTATTTCTTCAGCAATCTCGAGCATTGAATCAATGGCTATCCCGGCAAATTCCTCAAGGCTCAGCCCCAGCTTCTCGCACTCCATTATGGTCTCCCTGCTTACCTTCCTTGCAAACTCCTTTTTCTTCATACGCTTCACAACGGAAGAAGGCTTGACATCCCTGAGCTTCCTGCCCGGCAATATCAGGGCCGTGGCATAAACAAGGCCCGTAATGCTTTCGCTGGATGCCAGAGCATGGTCCA
>Ga0334892_1003045_pt1 | contig 11271 bp, 13 predicted proteins | sample GraSluR3_MG_4_FD_207213 | JGI IMG/M metagenome (GOLD analysis project Ga0334892, IMG submission 207213) | Sludge microbial communities from methane-producing bioreactor in Wageningen University, Netherlands - Granular Sludge_15_04-R3 | ecosystem: Engineered > Bioreactor > Anaerobic >... | reverse complement strand
CTGCCCTGGTGAACAAAACCAAATCCTGCCTCTTACGCTCAACTTCATACTACACCTTTCGTCGCAGAAAGACCCTTACAAATTCACAATTCGTCCATACTATTTCAATAAGTTTTGCTTATCGATAAATTGTGTCTTGATATATTTGTTTCAACAATTTCAAAAAAAGATGAAACCTTATTTCAAACAGCCCCGTAATAGGGAGTGTAGGCATTACACTATTACTCTTAACAGAAAGCTAGGTGACCACATGTTATCCGTACAAAATGTCCATAAAAAGATGGGAAAAGCAACGGTATTGACAAATGTCAGTTTTGACGTCATTCCAGGAGAAATTTTCGGATTCCTCGGACCGAACGGCGCCGGGAAGACGACAACCATTCGAATCATCACAGGCCTCATGCCTGCGACGCACGGGACCGTGACAGTCGATGGGTATGACGTGGCGAACAACCGCCAAGAAGCGCTCAGCCGAATCGGGGCCATCGTCGAGAATCCTGCATTCTATCCGTACATGACGGGCCGGGAAAACTTGATTCATGCGATGAACTTGATTCCGAACTTGAAAAAAGTCGACTTGAATGCACTCGGTGCCCTCGTCGGACTCGACGGAAAGCTCGATATGAAAGTCAAACAGTACTCACTCGGGATGAAACAGCGCCTCGGGATTGCCCGTGCCTTGTTGCATAACCCAAAAGTGCTCATCTTAGATGAGCCGACGAACGGTCTTGACCCAGCCGGGATCGCCGACCTTCGGAATTACTTACGCCACCTTGCGGACCACCGCGGAATCGCCATCCTTATCTCGAGCCATTTATTGAGCGAGATGGAATTGATCACCGACCGTTTCGCAATCATTGACCAAGGACAAATCAAATCAGTGGAAGACGGACAGACGAAGGCTGACAGCGTCATCCTCTGTAAAGTTGCCAAGGAGCAGATGAACGAGGCACTTGACGTCGCAGCACTCGCCTTCGATGATGTGAAAATCGTTCAGCAGTCTGCCGAGTCGTTTATCGTACCGCGTCAAGAGACAGACATCCCGGTCTTACTGAAACAATTAATCGAGCGCGATATCGCCGTCTATCAGATTGGCATGAAACACGAGTCGCTCGAAGAACAATTCTTGAAATTGACGAAAAAAGAAGGAGGTACGAACAATGCGTTCATTACTCAGCAATGAATGGATGAAATGGCGTCGTACGATTAAACCATACGTCGCCCTAGGCGTGTATACGGCAATCATCCTCATCGTATACGCTGTATTGGCCAGTGGTGAAGGGACACCAGAAGCGGAATCGTTCTTTGAATTTTCAACGATGGGTGCCATCGCTTTCTTGAGTATCTTTACGATTGTCTTTACGGCAGAGATGGTCGGGAACGAATTGAAATTTGATACGTTGAAACACCTGTTGATGAGTCCGTACTCTCGCGACCGCATCTTATTGTCGAAGCTCGTCATGGCCGTCCTCGTCATGTTGCTTCAATTCATTTTCATCTTAGTCGTCGCGTTCGGGTTCTCACTCACGTTAGATGGCTCTGTCACATGGGATGTCGTCCGTCCGATCCTCATCAGTGTGAGCGGACCGATCTTCATCATCTTCTTGACGCTCATGTTCTCGGTCGTCTTCAAGTCGGTCGGCGTCGTCATCGGTTTCACGGTACTCGCGAACTTCGCCTCAAGTATCATCGGCGGTCTTCTTGTCGCTTGGAAACCTGAGCTTGCGAAATGGATTGTCTTCTTGCATACAGACCTTTCCATCTATGACGTCAACCCAGAGTTTATGAAAGCGATGGACGCGACGATGGGCTTCTCGATTTTCTATGTCGCCCTTCATATCATCGCCTTCTATCTCATCACGGCCTTTATGTTCCGCAGTAAAACGTTTGCAGAATAAACAATCAAACCCTTTTGATTCCGTAAAATCAAAAGGGTTTTTTCTTACGCATTTCGATTTGTGTGACGCTTCTCCCTCACCTCTGTCACACAACCTCAACATTCTGTCAAAAGTCTCCCAACTGTATGCGATATGATGAAGGTAACAGTATATAAGAAGGATGTGAAAACATGGCTCTTACAATCGGATTAGCCTTGCTCGTCTGTTTGATTGCACTCATATTCACCATCATGGTCGGGCTCGGGAAAGACCGCTCCTCGTACAGTCAAAAGAAGAGTTGGTCGATGGTTTCTTGGCTCTACATCATCTTGCTCCCTGTCTCGTTCATCGGGCTCGGTCTTCTCTACTATTTCATTACGAAATAATGCAAAAATCACGACGCCAGAATATTCCGGCGTCGTGATTTTTTTAGGCGATTAAGTCGCTCCAGATTTTGATGGTACTCGCCAAGATGAGTAACGCCAAAATCCATTGCAGGGCTTTCGTATTCATGTTCTTCCCGACATTCGCCCCAATCGGTGCGGCAATCAGACTCGCGATGATCATAATGACGGCCGGACCCCAGACGATTTGATCGGTGATGATCTTACCGAACGTCGACCCGATCGACGAGATGAAGGTGATGGCGAGCGAACTCGCGATTGCCATCTTCGTCGGGATGCGTAAGACGACGAGCATGATCGGCATGAGAATGAAGGCTCCCGCTGCCCCGACGATTCCTGCAGCGATCCCTACGATGAAAGCAGAGCTTGCCGCAATCACTTTGTTGAACTGTACTTGATCAAGCGGCATATCGTCCACTTGCGGCTTCGGCAAGAACATCATGATGGTGGCAATCGTTGCGAGCACGGCATAGACGACATTGATCATCGTTTCCGAAAGAATCGTCGATCCGTATCCACCGATGAAGCTACCAATTAATACCGACACCCCCATATAAAGAATCAACTGCTTGTTTAAGTATCCACCTTTACGATAAGCATAAATCCCACCGATTGTTGCAAAGAACACTTGAATGGCGCTAATTCCTGAAACCTCATGTGCGCTAAAAGCAGCAAATCCTAAAAGCGGTGGGATGTACAACAACATCGGATATTTGATGATCGATCCACCAATCCCGACCATCCCAGAGATGAACGACCCGATAAATCCAATTAGAAAAATTGTAATGATAAACCCGAACTCCATATAGACTCCTCCATTTGTTTTCGTCTTCTCTACTTATTCAATCGATTCCCAAGCCATCATCCCGCCTGATACGTCATAGATTTCCGTATAGCCGGCATCCTGTAATTGACTAGCCGCCTGGGCACTTCGGTTACCGCTCCGACAGATCACATAGATTGGTTCATCTTTCGGATACGGCAGTTGATTTGCATCTAATGAAGAAAGTGGTGCGTTCACCGCCCCTTCAATATGCCCCCCCTCGTATTCAGACGATTCTCGTACGTCAAGGAGCGTTATTTCTTCGTTTTCCAATTTGTTTAGTAGAGTTTTAACGTCAATTCTCGTAATTCCATCCTTTTCTGATGTGATTACAAAGATAAAAATCGCCATTAAAGCCAAAACTCCGACAAATAAGAAAATTCTCTTCATGTTTTCCCCTCCAATTCTTTTCACTTGCGCTCATTATACCTTAGGGGGTATATTAAAGCCAACGAAACATTCTCGTTGCCAAACACCTTAACCATGAAAAGGAGATCACAGACTCATGAAGACGATTACGACTACTGAATTAGAAGCGTTACTTCAAGCAGACGACTCACTCAACCTCATCGATGTGCGAGAGGTAGATGAATATGCTGGAGGTCACATCAAACAAGCGAAGAACGTACCACTTTCTGAATTCGGGGCAAAAGTCGATGAGCTCGATCGCTCTAAACCGATTCACGTTATTTGCGCAGCCGGCGGACGCAGCATGAACGCATCTGCTTATCTCGATTCACTCGGATTCGATGTCACGAACGTCGACGGTGGGATGATGAGCTGGCAAGGCGAAGTCGAATAAACGATTACATCCATAGGGGGAAATTGATATGCTATTACGTTATTTTTATGATGAAAAATTAGCACAAGCTTCATATATGGTCGGTTGCCAAATGACGGGAGAAGCCATCGTCATCGACCCGGCCCGTAACATCGAACCTTATCTTCAAGAAGCGAAAAAAGAAGGCATGAACATCGTCGCAACGGCAGAGACACATATCCATGCGGACTTTGTGTCCGGTTCACTCGAACTCGCGAAGCGCACAGGTTCGAAAGCCTATCTATCAGACGAAGGTGATGCTTCTTGGAAGTATGCATTCGCAAAAGAAATCGACGCACAACTCGTCAAAGAAGGCGACACGTTCAAAATCGGAAACGTGACACTCGAAGTGATGCATACACCGGGTCACACACCGGAACATATTTCGTTCCTTCTTTATGACCGCAACCAGACACAACCGATGGGGATCTTCACAGGAGACTTCGTCTTCGTCGGGGATATCGGTCGCCCTGACCTTCTCGAAGAAGCAGCTGGTGTGAAAGGAACGACGGCAATCGGTGCGGAACAAATGTTTGATTCACTCAAAAAATTCATGGCACTTCCTGACTTCGTTCAAGTCTGGCCAGGACACGGTGCCGGCAGCGCTTGTGGGAAAGCGCTCGGTGCGATTCCAACATCGACGGTCGGTTACGAGAAAGCGACGAACTGGGCGCTTCAAATGACGGATAAAGATGCCTTCATCAAAGAGTTGACGACGGATCAACCCGAACCACCGAACTACTTTGCCATGATGAAAAAAGTGAACAAAGAAGGTATCCAAGTGACGACGGAAGTCGCTCGTCCTGAAGTCGTCGGGTCGGACCGTCTCGATACACTCGTCGAAGAGACGCAAGTCGTCGACACGCGTAAAGGAGAAGACTTTGCGAACGGACACGTACCAGGGACAATCAACATCCCGTACAACAACAAGTTCGTCTCGTGGGCAGGCTGGCTCGTCAACTTCGACAAAGACATCACGGTTATAGCAAGTGCGGATGACGTCGATCAAGTACAAACGGACCTCCAATCAATCGGTCTCGACCGTCTTCGCTTCATCGTCCCAGTCGAAGAGCTCGATGCATCACTTTTGACGGAAACGTATACGGACGTGACGGCAGAAGAAGCGATCGAAGCTGCTGAAAAAGGTGACGTCTTCGTCCTCGACGTCCGAAACGCGACAGAATGGAACGCGAGCCATTACGAAAAGGCAGAACGTATCTTGCTCGGTAAGCTCGCGCGTGACCACGAAGGTCTACCGACAGACCAAACGATTGCGGTGCATTGTGCATCAGGCGTCCGCTCACGCATGGCGGCAAGTGTCCTTCAATCGCTCGGCTACAAAGATATCCACAATATTCTCGGTGGCTACGGCGCGATGAAGACTGTCTTGAACGCTCAACAAATCAAGTAATGCTATACTGACTATGAATATGGCGCCCGCTTCGAGAGGGGCGCCTTTTGTTTAGGAGGGAAAGACGTGGTCGCCATCGGTCCACTCAACATTCGTTTCGATTTACTTATTTTTTTACTTAGTCTTGTCGTCCTTTACGGCATCTTCCGCTTTCTCGGGTTGTCGAGTAAACAGCGTGAAGCCGTCATCGGGACATGGTTCTATGGTTTTCTTGCCTGGAAAGGGAGCGCCATCCTCATCGGTCTGTTGACGACGCGTGACCTATCGCTCGCGCTTTACGCCACAGGAGGCGTATGGTCTCAATGGATTACGGCTGCTGTCGTCCTTTGGTTCGTCTATCGACTCGACCGGAACCTTTTAGGATATTGGGTGCTCAGCGGTCTTCTCATTTGGCTCGGGATGACACTCGCGGTTCCGGTATATGGGACGATTTTGAACCTTTCCGACCAGCCGATTCATCTATGGATCGCCACTCTCATTCTTCTGCTACTCGGAACGACGTGGCGCTGGATGCATGCGCCGACTCGCGGACACATCCTTTGGACAGTATGCGGGGCATCCGGCATCTGGCTGTTTCAGTCGTATGCGGTTGGACAAGTTCAATGGTGGATGATGGGCATCTCCCTCATCCTGTTCGGGCTTTCGCTCTATGTCGCTCGTCCTTCAAAGAAAGCGATTCAAGTTAGTATCGGAGTCCTCGTCTTGCTCGCGGTCGTGAATGCTGCTCTACCGGAACGCGCGACACAAACGATCACGACAGAGACGGCGTCGACCGGTTTGAACATCGGGCAAATCCCCCCATCGTTTGAGTTACAACGAACTGACGGGAGTACGTTCGACTTAGCATCGTTACGCGGTCAACAAGTCGTCGTTAACTTTTGGGCGTCCTGGTGCCCGCCTTGTCGGGCGGAGATGCCGGATATGGCGGTGTTCGCGAAAGAACGAGACGACGTGACGATTGTCGCCGTCAACACGACGACGAGCGAACGCGACCCAGACGACGCCGTCTCGTTTGTCGAACCGTACGAAGACGCGTTTACCGTCGTCTATGACCGTGACGGTCAAGTCGGTGACGCGTACCGGATTCAGGCGATGCCGACGACATATGTGCTCGATGAATCCGGTGTGATCATCGCGAAACAATTCGGTGCCATCGACAAGAATTGGCTCGACGCCCAATTGAATTGAACATGACAAAACCGCCGACAGTAATTTGTCGGCGGTTTAACTTATTGCTTCAAATAGCCTTGTGCTTTCAAAAAGTCTTTGACGTCAAGACGCGTCGATTTTGACAACATGCGCCCCATTTGCCCAGTCCACGTATCTTTACGCGGGTTCGAGCCACGGACCATATAGTAATCGTGGATCAACGCATCGTAATCGGAAAGGGACTGCTTCATCCGTTCTGGATTCGCTTCATACGTATTTTCATGGTAGACATGTTGGAACGGTAAGCGTGGTTTTTGGTCCTCGACTGAGGCCGGTACACCGACGGCCATCCCGAAGAGCGGAATGACCCGTTCCGGTAATGCGAGCACTTCTTTCACCGCAAAGAGGTCGTTCCGAATGCCACCGATATAACAAATTCCGAGCCCCATCGACTCTGCCGCCACTGCTGCATTTTGAGAGGCAAGTGCAGCGTCGATCACCGCGACAAGCAACTTCTCATCCGTCTCAAGTGTTGAAGACACTTCTGTTTCTTGCAGTTCACCAATCACTTCATGGCGGTGCAAATCCGCACAAAAAACGAAGAAGTGACCGTTCTCGACCACGTAAGTCTGGTTGCCCGCAATCTCAGCGAGTCGTTCCTTCTTCGCTTCATCGGTCACCCCGATGATGGAGTAGGCTTGGATAAAGCTCGACGTCGATGCCCGTTGTGCGCTCTCGACGATGGTTTGGATCTGTTTGTCTGTCAATGTCTCGTCCGTAAAATCGCGGACGGAACGGTGGTTCAATAAGGTCTCAATCACTTCGTTCATACGTTCTTCCCCCTTTTTTTCAATCTTGGCATAAGCTCTCTGAATCCACAAATGAGAGGAATCCATCGAGCACATTTTGAGGGAGGACGCTCACATCTCGTCTTCTTATGCTATCATTATAAGCTACATAGTAAATACGATAGTGTAACTTCGAATAAGGAGCGATATAGATGAAAAGAATACCATTTTACATCCCATTCCTACTTGGGGTGCTATTCCTCTCAGGCTGCACGGATGCCGACGTGAGTGTCTCGACGTCGACGTCAACCGAAGAAACAGTGGAAAAGGAACCTTTACAAGAGGAACAAACCACCGAGATCCCTGAATCTGAAGGCGATCTTTTTGAAGGCTATACGAAGATCGAGGTCGATGGCGGCGATCAGTCCGGCTCACGTGAAGCGAATGTCGTCGTCGATATCGGCTTCGGCGATCGTGAGTATTGGGCGTTCACGAACGAACATGGTCAACTGGTTCGTGTGATTGCCGACGAAATCACACTTCAAGACGATGAAACCGAAGACGTTAATTCTTCAGGACGCTATTATGCAGACGAGGCAAAAGTTCCGGGTGTCGAAGACCCGAACCTCGACGAAGGCCATATCATCGCCGATTCACTTGGCGGTGTCTCGAACGCCTATAACATCACGCCACAAAACAGCGCACTCAACCGTTACGGCGACCAGGCATTCATGGAAGATGTCATCCGGAAGGCTGGCGGGGCGAAAGACTTCGAAGCCATCATCACCTATCCGAACACGACGACTCAGATTCCTTCCCGCTACCAATACACGTATACCGTACGGGGCAATACGGTCACCGATACGTATGATAACGTAGATCCGGAGGAAGTGAACGAATCGCTCGGATTGACGGATGATTCCCCTCCTGCAGTGACGACGGAACCAGTCGAGGAACGGGAATTATCCGATATCGACCTTGACGGAAACGGACAAGTGACAATCAAAGAAGCAAAGAACGCCGGATTCGAGATGCCGATCACGCGTGACCATTGGCTGTATCAATACATGGACGACCGAGACGGTGACGGGATGGTCGGGGAATAACTATGACGAACGAGACGTTTCTCCACGAGAGAGGCGTCTTTTCGCATAGAAAAAACCGCGGTGTAAGACCGCGGTTACGTGTTTAGTTCGACATTTGATTCAAGAATGGTGCGAGATCGACGTTCAACTCTTTCGAGAGACGCTCTCCGAGTTCACGGTCCGCACGATAGAAGTTGCAGATCAAGAGGAGAACGGTCTTCTCGTGACGAACTTCTTTGATATGCGCCACGAGGTTACGAACGAGTGCATCCTTCTCTTCCTGAGAATAGCGACGATATACCTCTCCGGCTTGTCCGAAGTCGTTCGTCTTCTCAATCTTCTGACGACCCGTCACGCCTGTGATCGGTTGCGGCGTCTCAATATAGTCCGCATTCGGCTTCGGTGCGTCTTCGTAACGGTTCGGCTCGTAGTTGACCGGGCTCGTCTGTTGCTTGAACGGCATCGCCCCGTCACGCTGGTTGTTCGCGACTTGAGCGAACGGGCAGTTGATCGGAAGTTGGAGATAGTTCGGTCCGATGCGGTAACGTTGCGTATCCGAATACGAGAAGAGTCGTCCTTGGAGCATCTTGTCTTCTGACGGCTGGATCCCTGGTACGAGGACGCCTGGGTTGAAACCGACAGACTCAGTCTCGGCGAAGAAGTTATCGACATTTTTGTTGAGGGTCATCGTTCCAACCAATTGATACGGGATGACATCTTCGAACCAATCTTTCGTCGCATCAAGCGGGTCGAAGTCAAAGTTGTCCATGTCCGCTGGGTCGAGAATCTGTACATATAGATCCCATTCCGGATAGTCTCCATTTTCAATGGCGTTGAACAGATCACGTGTCGCATGGTTGAAGTCTTCTGCTTGGATTTTCGCCGCTTCTTCCATCGACAAGTTTTGAATCCCTTGCTTCGGTACCCAGCGCATCTTTATGTACACCGTGTTGCCGAATTCATTCACCCACTTGAAGGAATGGACGGATGACCCTCGCATGTGGCGATACGATGCTGGGATTCCCTCGTCACTGAAGAGATGCACGAGCATGTTCGTTGATTCCGGTGTGAGCGACATGAAGTCGAAGAAGCGGTCCGGGTCTTGAAGGTTCGTTTGTGGGTCCGGCTTGAGCGAGTGAATCACGTCCGGGAATTTAATCGCGTCACGGATGAAGAAGACCGGTAAGTTGTTTCCGACGAAATCATAGTTCCCTTCTTCCGTGTAAAACTTGACGGCGAAACCGCGTGGGTCACGAAGCGTCTCCGGTGAACCTAATCCGTGGATGACGGTCGAGAAGCGCGCAAACACAGGCGTCTCTTGCCCTTCTTCTTGCAAGAATGCGGCTTTCGTATAGCGTTTCATACTATTTTTTACAGTGAAGACACCATGCGCCCCTGCGCCTCTCGCGTGAACGACACGTTCTGGTACTCGTTCACGATCGAAATGCGCTAATTTCTCAATTAGTTGGTAGTCTTCGAGAAGCGTCGGGCCCCGACGACCCGCAGTGATGGAGTTGGCGTTATCCCCGATTGGTACGCCTTGGTTAGTAGTTAGTTGACGGTGTTGATCCATATGATTGCCTCCCATTATTTATAATCATTACAATCTTGATATTAATCAAATATTAGAATGATTACAAATAAAAAGCTCGTGAATCACGAACTTTTTTTCATATGTCTCTTTTGTTTGGATTTTTCACGTTGATGGAGCGTCACGACGAAAAATGCTGCCAAGATACCGCCTAGGGACCCCGCTATGATGTCGACCATCGTATCGTCATTCCCGTTCCCTTGCATCGTTGTATTCAGGACGACGTCAGATGTGAATTCATACATCTCCCAAAGCGCCGCCCCAGCCATGGAAAAGACGACAATGTATACGAACAAAAATCGTTTCGGGATCTCGGTCCGAATGTCATCATCGAGCCTACTGAAGAAGTCGAATCCAAGGAATGCGAGAAAGATTCCGCTTAAGAGATGAAGGAACGTGTCCCACCAACCATTCCCGTATAGTCCGACAATCGATCCTAAATACTGGGAGGCAAACAAGAACAGGATATACGCCACCTTCATCTTGCCATCGAGTTCTGTTTTAAACGTCTTTTCAATGAAGAACGGGATGAGCCCAGAAATGATTCCGGCCCCTGCCACACTCGCATCGAACCATGATTCTTCAATGATTGATGTGATAAGTATGATCGCCATGAACAAGACGAATCCAAATTCGAGGATACGTCCTTTCGTGAGCTTCATGATGCTTCGCCTTCTTTCGTCTAGTTTGTTCTCTATATGCTCTATTCCCAACTCTCAATCGTGTTCAACCACACAATTGAATTTAGTTGGACTCTCTTGCTATTTACGAACATACGTTCTATAATGAATATTATGAATTCGAGGAGGAACTTGCTATGCCGATCAATCCGTATCTCAACTTTAATGGGAATTGCCGTGACGCCGTAACCTTTTATGCCGATGTGTTCAACCACGCCGCTCCAGACATCATGACGTTCGGTGATCAACCTGGTCCAGACGGTCAACCGGTGCCGAGTGAAATGGCCGATCTTGTGCTGCATACCCGACTCTCGGTTCACGGCTCATCGCTCATGTTTTCTGATGCGATGCCTGACGGACCGGTCACATTCGGGGACAATGTCACGCTCGCTGTCGTCACAGACGACCTCGAGGCCATCCATCGTGAGTTCGAGGCGCTCTCTGTGAACGGACGTGTCTTGATGCCGCTTCAAGAGACGTTTTGGAGCAAGGCGTACGGCATGCTCGAAGACCAATTCGGCGTCCAGTGGCAGTTCAGCCACGAAGCATAACGACAAAAATCCCCGATTCGTCAGAATCGGGGATTTGCTTATTTTTGGGCAACAAAGAAGATGCGCTCGGCATCCGCTCCTGGTGCATGTTC
>Ga0334892_1003043_pt1 | contig 11276 bp, 6 predicted proteins | sample GraSluR3_MG_4_FD_207213 | JGI IMG/M metagenome (GOLD analysis project Ga0334892, IMG submission 207213) | Sludge microbial communities from methane-producing bioreactor in Wageningen University, Netherlands - Granular Sludge_15_04-R3 | ecosystem: Engineered > Bioreactor > Anaerobic > Unclassified... | reverse complement strand
TGTGTGTGAATTGTTTTTATCATCAAAAACAAAAAGGAGTCTTGCAGAGTGGGCCCTTGGATGGCTTATGGACCAGAAAGGAATAAATGTCATTTTAAGCGGCATGAGCAGCCTTGAGCAGATCAGGGAGAATATAAGGATTATTGATGAACATGAATCCTTTGATGATACTGATATGGAGATTGTTACACGGGCTTATGTTATGTTTCACAGCAGACAGAGGGCATTGTGCACAGCCTGTGATTACTGCAGTGACTGTCCGAAGAATATAATGATATCTACAATCCTTTCCCTTTATGATGACTATCTGATATTTAAAAAACAGGAAAGAGCCAAAAAGTTCTACAGGGGAATAATTAAAGCAAAAAAGGATATTTCTCATTGCAGTGAATGTAAGAAGTGTGAAGAAATATGTCCTCAGGGAATAAGCATAGTAAAAATGCTGAAAGAGGCTGATAAAATCCTGAGGTAGAGATATCCGGGAGCAAATTGCTCAATGCAGTGAAGGTTTGACTGTTTTTTTTAATGGAAGCCATGTGCAAAAAAATAAAGTCACAGGAAAAACAGCTTTTTTCCCGCCATTCCAATCCTTAAAGGAAGAAATTGACCTTTGACTGCCTGCCCGTATAATATTGACAACCGTCAGGTTTGATAATAAATATAGTAATAGATATGCAAAATTATCAGATAAATAATATGAATTTCTTTGAGAACCTCCTTAAAACCTTTATTGACCGCTACGCTTCGGTTGGTTCTTTATCCTGTTTTCTTACCGACAGGAATTTGAATCCTATCTATTCCAGATCCAGCCTTGAAAAACATGATGAAAAGCTCATTGATGACATCAGGGACATGGCATCAAATATGACACAGCCTAAGATATTTTTTAATAACGGTTACAGCACGTTTATAATCCCGGTAAATATTATGGGACAAAATGAATATTTCATTCTTTCCAATAATTCTAATATCTCCTTTGATGCCGGTAACAAAGATGTCAGGCTGGAAAAAGATGCGGCAGGAAGGCTTAAAAGCATAAATTTTTTATTTTATTTTCTTAATATGACACTCAAATCAATCTGCCAGGAACTGCAGACCAAGGATTATTTCAGAAAATTAAGCGGTATTATCGAATTTGAAGATGTATCCCATGATAAGGAGAAGCTGAACAGCAAAATAGAAAGTATATTAAATTCCATGGTTTCCATTACAGGCTCAAGCCTTGCAATACTCCATATTCTGGACCCCAACACAAATAAGCTCAGGATAAATAATGCCGCAGGCAACAATTATATTGATATTCTATCGATGGACATTGGAACGGATAAGGAATATATTACCAGCCTTGTCTGGTCAAAAAAAGAAATTGCAAGGCTCAGGCCGGGAGAGGAAGACCAGAAAAACTTCAAGCTCATGGAGAAGTGCGCCAAAACAGATGTAAAGGGTTATCTGGGAGTTCCTATCAGGGCAAAAGATGAATATTTCGGTGTCTTTGAGCTTTATAGACTTGACAGTGACATCGTTTATTCTGCGGAGGATGAGTACTGTGCCCAGGTAATTGCAAACTTCATATCAGTCCTGCATAAAAATTATGTTTATCTTTATCAGGAGAAAAATAACAGGGAACAGCTTCAGGCCGTCAACAGGGATCTTAAAAAGACCCAGCAGGATTTAAACGCATTTGTGCTCAGGGTATCCAACCTATATAAAATTAACAAGGTAATCCGGTCTGTTATTGATCTGGATGAAATGATAAAAAAGCTGATAGATGTTATCGGCAAGGCAACTGAATCTGACGAGGTATTTATCTTTTTAAAGGACGAGAAAACCTATGAACTTGTATTACAGGGCTGTCCCAAAGAATACATTTCATCCGTAGGTTTTGTGAGGATACCGTTTGGAAAGGGTATTGAAGGGATTGTCGCTCAGACCAAGATGAGTATTATCGTTGCTGAAAACGTAATCAATGATCCCAGATATGATTCAGTACTTGACCTGGAGTTGAAATTCTTCAATTCTCTGCTGGCAGCACCTATAATGATAAAGGACAAGGTAATAGGGGTCCTTGAGCTCAGAAACGAAACAAAAAAGGAATATACGGCATCCGAAAAGAAGCTTATCAGTGCTATCACGGACCAGCTGGGCATTGCTATTGAAAATGCCCAGCTCCATAAAAAAACCGAGCTTCTATCTCTTACCGACGACATGACCGGGCTTTTCAACTTCCGATTTTTTCAGCAGAAACTGAAGGATGAAATCATAAGAAGTAAAAGGTATCAAAGAGACCTCAGCATACTAATGCTGGATATTGATCATTTCAAGCAGGTCAATGATACCTACGGACATACCAAGGGGGATTTTGTCCTTAAAAAAGTCTCCGAGGTCATTACCTTTACAGTCAGGGATGTAGATATTTCATCCAGGTACGGAGGGGAGGAGTTTGTCGTTATTCTTCCCGAAACTGAACAGAGAGATACTCTGCTTATAGCGGAAAGAATAAGAAAGAGAGTGGAAGAAATAGATATGTCAGGAGAGGAGGGGCTTGAAAACCTTAAGATTACCATAAGCATAGGCGTAGCGTCCTTTCCCGAGAACGCAGCCACTGAGAAATCTCTGATTGAAGCGGCTGACAAAGCTCTTTACCTGGCAAAAAGGACAGGAAGAAACAGAGTGGTTGGTTATTCATCCCTATGATAAGGTGCCATTTCCCTGTGATATTACTGCTGTCACTAATATTCTGTATTTCAGGGTATTCCCAGGTCTACCATAATGAAAGCTTTGTAATCGAACTCAAATCCGGCGGTAATGGTGATACATATATAACAAGCTCAGCCGCAGATAAAAATTATGGAGAATCAAAGTATATAATAGCCGGCCTAAGAAAAAAGAACCTTTACTGGATTCTGTTTTTTTTCAGAATACCGTTTTACGGGGAGAAAATTTATGTCAAAGATGCCCGGCTGACACTCTTTCCTGTTTTAATTGAGGAACCGGAGGTTTATAATTTTTACCTTATAACTGACAGGTTTTTTCCCTCTGACAGCTTTCATGGAAGTGATATAAAAAAAATAGGCGTTACATGGAATACCATGCCGCCTTTTGACAGTGCCCCTGTCAATTCTGTACTGATAGAGAAACCTGATGTTCCTGTATTCATCGATATAAGAAGGGCTGTACAGAAAGCCATGGATTCTAAGAGTGACTTCTGCGGAATACTCTTAAAGAATTCAAAGGATTTTTCCGTTTCCTATGATACCTATGCAGTCTTTTATTCATCAAATAATACTCATCCTACCTATAATGAAATGGTCCCGCGGGTTGAAATTTCCATTCTGAGGGAAATAAAGTGAAAAACGTGATATCAAAGGTTGTAGAGAGATACCTTTACCAGGAGAAGATTTGCAGAAAAACAGAGATAATGGAATCTTTCAGCAATATGATGGAAAAAGAACAGGACAGATATAAATTACCAGATTTGAAGTTAAAATCTAGTAAAGAAGGATTAAAATCAAAACTTGATTTTGACCGTAGCTTTTCCTCCGGCGGGATAATCACAGGAACCGATGAAGTTGGAAGAGGATGCCTTTTTGGTCCTGTTTTCACAGCAACAGTCAAGTATAATCCCTGCAGTGATGCAATACACTCTGTGCTTGCTCTGGTTGATGATTCAAAGAAATTGACAGCTGATATGCGGAAATCTATTCTATTTCATACACTTGAGAACAATATTGTTTTCTCTCTTGGTTTTTCCACCGTTGATTATATTGAAAGGAACAATATACTGTCTGCTACTGTAAATGCAGTCAGGATGAGCCTTGCAGGGATTGGCAATGATGCGTATCATCTTATTGACGGAAAATTCCCCGTATATTTCGGCTCCAATGCTCAGGCTGTAACAAAGGGAGATTCCCAGTCCTTTGCAATAGGATTGGCATCTATTATTGCCAAGGCAGTAAGGGATTACCTTATTATCGCTCTTTCAGATTTTTATCCAGGGTATTGCCTTGAGAAAAACATGGGTTACGGCACTAATCTGCATTATTCTGGTATTGACAGCCATGGGCCGACAGAACTTCACAGGCTGTCGTTTCTAAAGGGTTATTTTTTACGAAAAAAACAGGGAAGCCTAATAAAAAGACAGGAGATTAATCGTGGTTTTTAAGCTGGTTAATAAATTTTTCGGTTCAAAGACAATAAGAGACTTAAAAAAGCTTAATATCTATATTGAGCTTATAGATAACTGGGAAAAAAAGTATTGCAGATATTCCGATGAAAAGCTGAAAGAGATAAGCCTTTCCTTGAGAGAAAGATGCCTCAAGGGTGAGAAGATTGACGATCTTCTTCCCGAGGCTTTCGGGCTGGTGAAAGAGGCTGCAAAAAGGACCATAGGCATGCGGCCCTTTGATGTCCAGGTAGCCGGGGGAATAATTCTTCATCAGGGCAAGATATCAGAAATGAAGACAGGGGAAGGCAAGACCTTGGTGGCAACACTTCCTGCATACCTTAATGCCCTTACCGGCAAGGGCGTCCATATTGTTACTGTAAATGACTATCTGGCCAGAAGGGATGCCGGCTGGATGGGTGAAATTTTCCGTTTTCTGGGATTGACTGTGGGGTGCTTACAGCATGATATGAGCCCTGAAGACCGTAGAAATCAATATAATTGCGACATAACCTACGGGACCAACAGCGAGTTCGGATTTGATTACCTGAGGGATAATATGGAGATAACCATAGAAAGGTGCGTTCAGAGGAGCCATAATTATGCCATCGTTGATGAGGTGGACAGCATTCTGGTTGATGAAGCAAGGACACCCCTTATTATATCCGGTCCTGCAGAGGAATCTACCGAGCTTTATTATGAAATGAATTCCATTGTACACCAGATGAAACAAGAGAGGGATTTCGTGCTGGATGAAAAAGCAAGGACGATTGCTTTGACCGAGGAAGGAAATGCTGTACTGGAAAAACGGTTCGGGGAGAGGATTTATACACCTGACGGCCTTGAGTTCCAGCACCATATCATACAGGCACTGAAAGCCCATAAGCTCTTTAAGAGAGATGTTGACTATGTCATAAAGGATAATAAGGTAATTATTGTTGATGAGTTTACCGGAAGGCTTATGCCGGGAAGGCGCTACAGCGATGGTCTTCATCAGGCTCTGGAAGCAAAGGAGAATGTCAGGATAGAAAATGCCAATCAGACTCTTGCCACCATCACCCTGCAGAATTATTTCAGGATGTATGATAAACTGGCAGGAATGACCGGTACGGCAAAAACTGAGGAATCTGAATTCATTCAGATCTACAATCTGGAAGTTGTGGAGATACCTACCAACAGGCCCTTAATCCGGACAAACTATGACGATGAGATCTACAAAACCGAAGAAGAAAAATTTAATGCCGTAATTAATGAAATAGAAGACATGTATAAAATTGGAAGGCCTGTTCTTGTCGGGACTGTCTCAGTAGAGAAAAGCGAACTACTTTCTGACAAGCTCCAGAAAAAACGAATCCGCTTCAATGTGCTGAATGCCAAGAATCATGAAAAGGAAGCACAGATTATTGCCGATGCAGGCCAGGAGAAAGCAGTTACCATTTCAACAAACATGGCTGGAAGGGGAACTGATATTGTTCTCGGAAAGGGCATAGCAGAAAAGGGAGGCCTCCATATAATCGGGACAGAAAGGCATGAATCCAGAAGGATTGATAATCAGCTCAGAGGAAGGGCCGGGAGGCAGGGCGACCCGGGATCCTCCAAATTCTATCTTTCCCTGGAGGATAATCTTATGAGGATATTTGCAGCAGAAAAGATTTCCGGGCTTATGGACAGGATACATTTTGAAAAGGGAGTTCCCATAAAACACAAGATTATTACCAGCATAATTGAGAAGGCTCAAAAGCAGGTTGAAAGCTATCATTTTGAAATCAGGAAAAATACCCTCGAATATGACGATGTCATGAATAAGCAGAGGGAGGTTATATACTCAAAAAGACGGGAAATTCTCGAGGGCAAATTGAATAAAGAATATATCTTCGAAATGATAGAGGATATTTCGGATGAGCTCTCAGATACATACCTCTCTGAGAGAAAGGATGTAATGGACTGGGATTTCGAAGCCCTGGCCCATTCATATCAGGAACATTTCGGCTTTGTTCCGGCTGTCCTGGATAATACAGACAAGGCTTTTAACAGGGAAGATCTTACAGACCGGATAAAAAAGGAGCTATTTGACTACTACAGCATGAAGGAAAAGCAGATATCGCCCGAGAGAATGAGGCATGTTGAAAAATACTTCTTTCTTTCCTTTATTGATACCTTCTGGAAAGAACACCTGTATATCATGGACCAGGTCAGGGAAGGAATCGGGCTTAGGGGTTATGGGCAGAGAGATCCGCTGCTGGAATATAAAAAAGAAGCTTTCTATTATTTTGATGATCTGATAGACAGGATTAAAAAAAGAACTGTAAAAGCAATATTCTCAATCAAGATCGAGCTTCAGGAGGAGGATATAAAGCTTAAAAAGAAGCGCCTAAATGCGAGAGAGCATAGGGGTGAGGGTACACGGCTGCAGCCGCAGAAAAGGGAAAGCAAAGTGGGCCGGAATGATCCCTGTCCTTGTGGAAGCGGTAAAAAATTTAAACATTGTTGCGGGAGATAAAAAATGTATAAAATTGCAGGCATTCAGATGAATTCAAGACCTTCTAAGGAAGAGAACATTGAGAGGGCTTTCCAGTTAGCTGAAATGGCAATATCCAAGGGTTCGAAAATAATATTCCTTGGCGAATTATTCAGCTGTTCCTGGTTTCTGGATGAATTTGCCCAGCAAAACTATATCTATTCTGAAAAAATACCAGGTCCCAGTACAATACCCTTCATGCAGCTGGCGAAAAAATACAAGGTTTCCATAGTCTGTCCCGTAATGGAAGAAAGCGATATTGACGGAGTATACTACAATACTGCAGTCATTATTTCGGAAAAGGGAGAAATCGCGGGCAGGCAGAGAAAAATACACCTTCCGGATATAGAAGGCTGGAGGGAAAAAAGTTATTTTGCAAAGGGGGATCTTGGTTTCCAGGTTTTTAAGAGTGAATGGGCTAATTTTGGTGTTCTCCTTGGCTGGGATAATTTTTTCCCCGAGGCGGTAAGAGTACTTGCTCTTAAAGGGGCGAATCTGATACTATGCCCTACCTCATCCGCTTTTGACAGCCATAATATATGGGAAACGGTTATCAAAGCCAATTCCATTGTAAATAATGTTTTTTCTTTCAGGCTTAACAGGGTTGGAAGCGAGAAAGGCCTTGATTTTTATGGAAAGTCTTTTTGTTCAGATCCCTTCGGGGAGTTGCTTTTCATACCAAGTACAGACTCAGAGGGTATAGTTATTGCTGAGATAGCATCATGCATACAGAAAACCATCAGGAGTGACTGGAGTTTTATCAAGGAGAGGTCTCCCATGGACTATTTACCTATTATGCCTAAATCTGTACGGGGTTTCTGGGAATAAAAATTATTTAATAATATTTGACATATGCAAATATTATAAATAAACTTAAGAATACTATAAAAAAATATGGCGGGGCCGGTATTATGATAACAGGGTTCAATACAGATCTTGTGCATAATGGAGAGACATACCATGTCCAGACTCAGGAAAGGGGTGTGAACAGCTTTGTTATTGACACCTATCTGTATAAAAGCGGAAGGATACTTGAAAGCTTTGAGGTATCCTATGAGCATATTAAAAAAGATGATGATTATGTAAAAAATGTGCGCATTCTCATGAATAAACAGCACAATAAGATGGTCAAGATGCTCAAAGAGGGCAGACTGCCATATACAAAAAAACTGATACAGAAAGCCCAGAGTCTTGCAGATGACAATGACTATGAACAGGCTAACAGGTATATTAAAGAAGCAGTCCTGATGGCTCCCGATGATGAAAATATAATAAAATTAAAGGAAATTATTGAGAAGAACCTTAAACCCCAGGAAAAGAAGAAAAAATACAAAACAATAATAGGCTCCAGGAAGGCTAAGGATGAGAAAGAGCCTGAACATCCCGTTCTGCCGGAGGAAGTGACCGGGGATGCTGATGAAACCATATTGATAGATTCCAGACATGATAACAGTGAACCGGGCAAAACAACGCCCGGTATTATAAAGGAAGGGATGCGGCTGATTGATGAAGGAAAACTGAATGAAGCTGTCCGCATACTTGAAGAGGCTTATGAAAACGATCCTGACAATTATGACCTTTTTGAAATTCTTCAATCAGCCAGGCTGGAGATGCAGCAAAAGGCTGAGAAGGAAGAAATTCCCTGTCTGTTTGAACTTAACGGGAAAAAATACTATAATGTTGAGCGAGCTGTTGATGAGGGTCTTTTCCTTTTTGGAGACCTTCAGTATAAGGAAGCAAGAGACCTGTGGGCTAAAGCCCTGGAATTTGATCCTGAAAATCAGAAGATTGCAGGTTTTATAAAGGAAGCTGAGGAGGCAGTCAGGAACGAAAGTCTTTCAGGAATAACTGATGACAGAAAGGAGCATGGTCAGCCTGATGGCAATAAGGAACCTGAGGCAGCCGATGAAAGCAGAAATCTTCCTCCCGATACCTGCGAAACCGTCATTATTGACAGGAAACAGGTTCTGGAAGGCATGTCTGCCCTGGTCCAGGAAGAAGCCGGGAATCAGAATACACCTGTCGAAATTAAAAAATCAGACCAGGAAGAAACAATTAAATACGAGACAGAGCCTTCAGGCACCGGTACTGCAAATATTCCTGTCCATGAAGAAAAGACAGAGAATATTGACCCGGAACAGCTGAAAAATGATACCATGGAAGAAGAACTAAATGAAACCATTGAGCTGGACCCGGAACAGCTGGAAATGAAGAGCCAGGGTACAGCAGAAATGCCCTATACCTACATGAAAAATTCTATTGAAAAGGAAGCAGATACAGCGGAGAAATACAGCTTTGTACAGTCGGTGTCAGCAGGGGATACAGCCATGACAAGTGAAGCCGATGAGACAGCTCTGACCGATTCTGCAGCATATATGGAATCCGGGGATGAAACTGATAAATCAATTATGTATGATACTCCTGCAAGCAGTGAAGAAGCTTATGATGCCTCTCAGGCACCTCCAGGGGAAGACCTTCCTGCAGACAGCAAGCCGGATAAGGGTGAGGGCCCGACCGGCAGTATCCTTATTGATACTAAACTGCCGGGCAAAAAGGTTATCAGCCATGCCCGGCAGGAAGAGCCTTCAGGCGATGAGAAAATTGTCCAGGATGCCACTCCGGAAAAGGAGCCAGAACCTGAAAAAGGCACTTTAACGGAAAAGAAAACTGAAAGTTTGGATGCTGTTTCTGGGAAAATGAAAGCAGAACCTCAAAAAGCAAAACAATCTGTTCAAAAAACATTGCCCGGCGAAAAGCGGTACCGTGAACCTGTACTTGGAAAACCGACAGAGGATTCATTTCTGAAGGAATCTAAGCCATTGGTAAGTCAGGAGCCTGTGCTTGCTGCACCGGAGAAGAAAGAAACAGGAAAAAAGGCTGAAAAAACAGTCCCACCTGTTAAGCAGTCAAAAACCCTGTTATATGCTGTTATTGCGCTGATACTAATAATACTGCCTGTACTGGTTTATTTTTTTGTTAAATCCAGCAATATTGCCAAGATGAAAATAGAAGCTGAAGAGCTTTATAATAATGGGGATTATTCCGGCGCAGCCCGCATTCTTGACAGACTTCTGGATAAATACCCCGAAGACAGAGATCTACTGTGGTTGAGAGCCAGGAGCTATTTTGAAAGCTCTGAATATGAAAAAGCCAAATCTGATTATATGAGACTTAATGACATGTATGAGAACACCAATATTGATGTTCTTTTCGCCCTGGCAACAATAGAGACCTATTTTAAGAATGCCAACAATCTTGTTGCACTGATACCCAAGATAATCAAACTGGAAAACACCGCCCAGAACTATCTCAGACTTTCTGACCTTGCTGCAGAGGTTCATCAGGAACTGCTTGCCATAGATCTACTGGAGAAAGCATTCAGTATTGAGCCTAATAACTGGAATATTCTAAGCAAAAAAAGCAGGCTGTATTTTGAAACAGGGGATCATGAAAATGCAAGAAAAGGATTTGAAAAACTCTATGAGATAGACAAGGTCAATAAGGAATACCCCTTCTACCTTGCCCGGATTTATTATAAGAATAATGAATACAACAGAGCTCTTATATATCTGAACAATATAATTGATAAGGAAATCGACAAGTCAAAGGTTGATTACCGTGTCCTGCACCTTCTGGGCGATGTTTACAAGAAGATGCAGGTGCATTCACAGGCGTTTCAGAAGTACAATGAAACGAAGGAAATCCTTGAGAAACTGGCAGCAAATGACAGTTCATTACTGCCTGAACTGGCGATGATATACAATAAAACAGGAATGACATGGCTGGAAAGGGCGGTAGAATTCAATGATAAAAAAGGCAGTACCCTGCAAAATGCCCTGAAAGACTTTGAAAAGGCGGTTGAGCTGGATCCAGGTAATGGGGAATCCTATGCAAATCTCGGGAAAACCTATGAATTTCTCGGGGACATAGAAAAGGCGGTATATTATTTTTATGAAGCCCTGGTGCATGACAGGGGAAACACCGGGTATTACATTGCCCTGTCCAGGATTTACCGAAATAACCTAAAAGAGCCGGAACGCGCCTACACCACGCTTAAGGACGCCTATGATCAGGGAATCTTTGACTGCAGTCTCCTGTCAGAGCTTCTTGATATCGCCCGAGAGATAGAAATAGATGCAGAAATCCTTAACAGGATTGATGCCAAAGCCAAAGTAATGGGCTGTCAGTAAAATATTAATTATCGCTCTATTCCTTTTTTTCTCTATTGCATCAAAGTAGAATATTGTTGACAAAAAATCGCTTTTTATATTAATCATTAGAAACAGATAAACCGTAAAAGGAGGATAATTATTTTGAGGAGGAAGTATTTATTTACATCAGAATCTGTTACCGAAGGCCATCCGGACAAGGTTGCCGACCAGATATCTGATGGGGTACTGGACGAACTGATCAGACAGGACACTAACAGCAGGGTTGCCGTTGAGACAGTAGTTACCACAGGTATGGCTTTTGTAACAGGTGAGGTTACAACAAGGGGATATGTTGATATACCAAAGGTTGTAAGGGGTGTTATAAAGGATATTGGATATGATAATGCCGATTATGGCTTTGATTATAAAACTTGTGCGGTTATTA
>Ga0334892_1003042_pt1 | contig 11278 bp, 5 predicted proteins | sample GraSluR3_MG_4_FD_207213 | JGI IMG/M metagenome (GOLD analysis project Ga0334892, IMG submission 207213) | Sludge microbial communities from methane-producing bioreactor in Wageningen University, Netherlands - Granular Sludge_15_04-R3 | ecosystem: Engineered > Bioreactor > Anaerobic > Unclassified... | reverse complement strand
CTTTTGCAGCAGCTATTTCAGATTCATTGAATCAGCAAGACATCAGCATGCCAAACTACTCGCATTATACTTCCAATGTGTTTATCAAAGCCTCAAAACACATCGATGGTTTGAATCACATAAATGGTAACAGTAGCTATATTGGCACCCCTGTAAATATTTATTGTTTCAATACGCCCCCTGACTACAATGCTCATGCTTGGGGAGGGTATAGTGCAGAGCATAATTTTATCTGGATACGTGATGGACGACTGGCTAGCACCGTTAGGCATGAGCTAGGTCACAATTTCGTACATAATGTACTGGGAATTAGTTCTTTTAATGCTCCAGACACTTTGCATGAATGTACAGGGGCTATGGATGAAGCGTTTGCGAGTTATCTATGCGGGTCTCCCACCGATGATAGTTATTTGCCAGATTTATTGATCGAGTTTAATATGGCGTTTGAAAACAGTATATCAGATTCCTTATCACTCACCGAGGATCAATATACATACTATAGTAAGGGCAGATATCTCGCCTCCGCCTGGTGGAGTTTGCGTAGCGATCCAGAATATAGCCCCACTGCTGTTGACAATCTGTTGATAGCAGGCCTAGGAATTGTTAGACGCGATATTGAAGACAATACTGCCTACCGCTACAAACCCCGTTACTTCTATAACATCCTCATGGACTTGGTGGATGATGGATCTTCTCTTTTTTCCTTAAACCCAAAGCAGCAAGCCATCAACAAAGCCTATGAATCTCGTGGCTTTTATTTTACGCCAAAAGTGGAAAGCTATAGCGAGGCAAATAGATCCCGGAACGTCTTTTCTCCCGGTGATCAGGTTCACGCGAAGATCACAAAAGCTCCCCAAAACACAGCTTTCACTGTATATGTGATCAGGCACGGAGTCTTCACCTACTTAGATGGAGCCAATGTCTCTTCACTGGCTCCCTATTATGCCACTGACTTCACACCGATAACAGGTAATCGCACCGATGCCGGAGGAAATTGGGACGGCTTAGTCTGGACAATTCCCACAGAGGCAGGGAATGTGGATGGCGGCTATGACATCATAGTTGATTTTGGCAGCCCTGAAGCACCTGATAATCAGATTCATTTTACCTACACTGCTGCAAATGTGATGGACGGCTTTGATGGGCTACATGAGCCGGGTTTTTCTGTGGTTGATGATAGGATAGATGTGGTCGTGACAGATCTCTATCAATCTCCGCTTAGCAGGTGAGTTTCGCCTTTCTGCACAGGCAGATATCCCATGGGGGGTGTCCTCCTCTGCAGAAAAGTGACAGAGATTCTTGCACTGAACGAGATTCACGGGAGACTATAAGAAGTATAGATATAATAATGGCAAATCATGCCAGATAAAAACAAGGAGAAGAAAGATGAAAACAAAAGCAATGATCACGATCTTGCTGCTGCTGATCTGCACTATGGCCTTTGCCAGTGAAGATCCCTTCGATGCCGCAGAGCACGCGCGCAAAACCCAAGAACTCAACCAATTGGCGGAACGGTTTAAGGCAGAAACGGGGTTTGAGGGATACATCGGCTACAACCTTCAAAGTATGCAATTTTCGACCATATCAGGCAATTTCATGGACATTGAGGTAACATCTCCCCAAGATACTTTGTTTATGCGCAATGTGTTTGATCAGGTAGTTTCGAAAATTATGCCCTATATTTCGGCTAGGGAAGGTCAGCTGAGTAGTGGTAGGGTCAGTAGCAATATAAATGGTTCTGGTGTTATCTATTGGCAAAAGGTAAATGGCTACTCAATTGAAGGCGGTGGTGGATCTTTGAGACTTCATTACAACTCAGCCACACATAAGTTAAATATAAATAACGGTACAGCAGACATCAGCGATGAATCTGTCTCAATCAACCTAAGCTTGGAGCAAGCTCTGTTGATAGCCCAAGATGAGGTATTCAATGGAACTGATGTAAAACCGCATAACCCTAGAATTGCTTATACTCTAGGTGAAAACAATAATGGGAATGGGTATTATCTCTGCTACATACTGGATTTCTGGGATTATACGGTCTGTGTTGATGTGTCGGATTCCAGCATAAGGAGAATAACACCAAGTAAAAAATCAAGAAGTTACAATGTAAGCGTATTGGGCAACGTGTACAGCAAAGTCTATGCAGATACAATCAATATCACACTATCTCAGCAGTCAATGGGGTCGGTTCTTATTCAAACTCCAATCGATAGCTTGTATGCGGACTCTTTTGGACAGCAGACAGTATCAGATAGCATATATACTTGGTTAAAGACCGAATTGAGAAATCATGAAATCTTCCATGTTGTGCAATACCCAGATACGATGACTGTAGTACAGCAAGATTCAGTGAGTGTTTCGGGCAGTCAGCTAGTTTCGTTCTTTTCCGACAATAATGCTAAAACAGCAAACGCCCACTATCACGCTCATCATCAACAGCAGTTCCTAAATGAGCTTGTCGCCGATGATATGCTTCAACCTTGGATGCTTAAGATCGTTGCAAATTATCCTTCGGCTAGCGGAGGGACTTTGTTCCACAATTTCAACACAATCCGCATTAGCACAAACGCTGGCAAATTATCTCATGTTGTAAGGCACGAATTATCCCATGCTAATATGTATTCAGTTCTTCTCACATTTTTTAACAACACTGATGATGATACAAAAGACGCCATGGATGAAGCCTTTGCAGTATATCTACCATGTGCTGCAATTGAATCACCGTACTGCATATATGGAAATCCGCAGGACCCACAGAGGATAGACACTTTGAATCATATTAGTACAGTATATCTTGATTCATTGAATGAAAGAGCATACGAAGATTATGATGTAAGGCATACAATTGCTTCCGCATGGTGGGAGATTAGAGACAAAATTGGTGATAATCAATTTGATCAGTACCTTATAAACAGAGTGAAGTTCGATGTTGATGGAACTAATAATATGCGATATAAACCTCGCTATTTTTACAACATCTTGATGAGGAATTCAGCAACTGCAATTCAGCAAACCATTGACGAAGCCTATTCTCGCAGAGGACTTCATTTCACTCCCCAAGTGGAAAGCTATAGCGAGGGCAATAGATCCCGGAACGTCTATTCTCCCGGGGATCAGGTTCACGCGAAGATCACAAAAGCTCCCCAAAACACAGCTTTCACTGTATATGTGATCAAGCATGGAGTCTTCACCTACTTAGATGGAGCCAATGTCTCTTCACTGGCTCCCTATTATGCCACTGGCTTCACTCCGATAACAGGTAATCGCACCGATGCCGGAGGGAATTGGGACGGCTTAGTCTGGACAATTCCCACAGAGGCAGGGAATGTGGATGGCGGCTATGACATCATAGTTGATTTTGGCAGCCCTGAAGCACCTGATAATCAGATTCATTTTACCTACACTGCTGCAAATGTGATGGACGGCTTTGATGGGCTACATAAGCCGGGTTTTACTGTGAAAACATCTCCCTCAATAGATATCGTATTGGCATTAGACTGCTCCCCGAGTATGAACGATCGCAACCAATTAGCGAGGACAGCAAGGCAGTTTGTTGCTCAGCTACAGGACGGTGATCGGGTTGGTGTGTTTGGTTTTGCAGCAGAGGTAGGTGGTAATCAGTATATACAGGACGTCTTTATAAATAGAGTACCGGCGGCATCTTGGGGATTGACGCCAATTCTCAATAACAAAGATTACTTATGTGGGCAGAGCGCAATAACATTCCCAATCACTTATCCTTACCACACATACTGGACTGACATGAGGACACCTTTTGAAGGGGGATTTTTAAGTTTTGACGAGTTGCATAGACCTAAACATATTTTAACTCTATCAGATGGATGGCACTGCTTGCCTGATGGCACCATATTACCAGATGGCTCTTATCACGATCCAGCAAACGAGATTAATAGCCGTTTATTGTATTCTTACGTACCTAACGGCATTCAATGCCACACATTGCGCTACAAGGCATATCCAACAAACAATGATGGCGACTACCCATATAATGAAGCCCAATCAAATATGCTCATGAATAGAATTGCAGAGTGGGGCAATGGAAGCTCTTGGAGCAGAGAGCATGTTTCTGAGACTTACCAGGATATAAATGCGATTCTGGATATGATAAGGCAAAGCTCATCCAGCATTGATGTAAAGAGGTCGTATACAGGTCCAAATGCTGCCCAAAACACAGAAAGTATTCAGTTTATTGTGGATAAAAACGCTCACTCACTTACTGCAAATTTCTCCATTGATAAGTCTTGTACAGATAATACTGGAGTGATCGATTTCAACCTTATAAGCCCGTCTGGAATTGATGTGACGCTGAACCCAGAAAACTACCATTTCTTCACCTCATTGGGGAGAGTAGAACTTCCTTTTCCAGAACAAGGATTGTGGGAGGCAATAGTTACACGACCACCATCCAGTACCGATGTATTGAGCTTTAGTTTTTCTGCAAAGGTTCAATCCGATCTGGATGTGCATTTTACTGAACCCCCACGGAAACATAGGATGAACGTGCCTTTGCTATTGAAAGCAAGGGCCTCTGATTATCTTGAATCGGTAACTGATGCCCAAGTAAAAGTCTTTTTACAAAGAGATGATTGGTTTCTGGAGCTAAGTTTATTGGATGATGGATTTCATAACGATGAACAAGCCAATGATGGCATATATGGCAATTACTTGTTTGCGTTTAGCGATGTATTGGAACAATTCCAGAATGATGCGGCAGGGATGTATGATCTAGTCTATGAACTTAATGTACCGTCACTATCTGCTAGAAGAACAAAAAAGTACAGAGTTGAGCTTGTGCTTCCAGATGACTATCCTTATTCATCTTCTGGGAGGGACTTACATGGTGGCTGGAACTGGGTAGGATTTCCTCGCCTTCAAAGAGACGATATAGGTAGATCGGTTGACTATGCAACAATATCGTTGTCGCCTTATCTTACGGATATCCATTCCCGTGATGGCATTGCCGAATTCCGAGACAATCAGTGGACCTATTACGGGCTGGATTCACTTAATAGTATCGATGGCTATAAATTACATATCAAGGATAATGCATCGATTAGATTATTTGAATTTGGCACTATCATTGACACTATGATGGTGCATCAGTTATATGAGGGACAATGGAACTGGATTACATATCCATGCTATGAGACGGTCTATCCATGGGAAGCCTTTTGTGGTGTTATTGATCGGATCGACCACATCATGGCTGAGAAGTGGAGCATGAAGAGAGATGGAGATGTCTGGGTATATGATGGGCTTGTTAGGCCACACCTTAAGTATGGTGATTCAATAATGGTTAGAGCAAATGCTGATTGTATGTTTAGCTGGAATATGCCTTTGATTACACCGACAATACTAACACCAGAGAAGCCTATGTATTTTAGTTTTGTTGACAAACCTGACTATGAGACTCTTATGATTGAATCCATTGAAGGAACTGGTGACTATTCCGAAATAGGGGTGTTTCAGGATGGCGAATGTATCGGAGCACGTGTAATTCAAGCGTATCCGATTCAGATTCTTGCCTACTCAGTCCCGGCAGAGGAAGGTGGTGGAGAGCTTAGTGTAGTGCTCTACACTGAGAGCAAAGAGCCTGTGCCAGCTAGTTTGCAATCTGCAACTAAGTCCAGCACGACAATTGAGCCAGAGCGGCATGGATTCCGAAGCTTTACTGTGAACACAGACGATCAGGTGGTGCCTCCGGTTTTAGCTATGGGTTCAAATTACCCCAATCCATTCAATCCTTCAACCAATATCAGCTTTTCGATTCCGTCACCCGCCAAGGTGAAGCTAACAGTCTATAACGTGAAGGGACAAAAAGTGAAAGAACTAATCAATGATACGATGGACATGGGCAAACACACGGTTCAATGGGATGGCACAGACCACAGCAACAGGAAGGTTAGTTCCGGACTGTACTTTAGCCGCCTTGAGCACGATGGTAAGAGTAAGACCATCAAGATGATGCTGATGAAATAGGTCAATGATATGTTAATGAACCCAATTGAATTTTCAGTGATGCCTCAGCTTGCTGCTGCTCGTTTATGCTCAAAAAGAGAAGTCGTCTTGTATCGTAAGGCTCCGCGCCATGTACTTTGCGTTTTAACCAGTATTGATGAAATAGATTTGGCGTTCATGTTAACATATAGGAACTCAAGGTGTTGATTAATCTCGATTGGTAGTGTCTCAAAGGTTGGTGTAAATTGGAGTCAGCCAGATGAAGAAAAAGGTTGAGCCGGATCCCACTCTTTGTTTTTATGGTTTTAATCCAATAACTAAAGAACAAGGAGAAGATCATGACTCAACCGAAGAGAAAGAAAGATGAGAAGGCGGATTTGGTCAAGCTAATTCAGTCAGTAGTACCGGGAGACTTTGTTAAGGTGTTGGAAAACAGCATACAAAGGATAGTGGAAGAAGAGGTAAGCATGGTACTTGGGGCTGACCCATATCAGCGTTCAGAAGCCAGGACAAACTATCGTAATGGCTCCAGCCCGTCGCAGCAAGGTAGATTATTTATGAAAAAGAACTTGACTTGGATTACTAAGATGAAAACTATGCAAGTGCTCGCTTGACCTTACATAGATTGTGAGTAACGAGGGATATCAGATGCCCTCAAACAACCAGAGAAACAATGAGTTGGAATTTACACCAACATTTGGGACTCAACGGTAAATAAATTATCAAGGAGACAACTATGGAAACAAGACAAATCATAATGGGGGGGGGTAATATTACCATCATACTGTTGCAGGTTAAGGTTAGAACATTGATTATGGCGCTAATCTTAATGTCCGTATGCAGCGCACTGTTTGGATATGATATTTATGTTGATTCATCTGCAGATCCTTTTGTATCGGACGGCACACCACTGAATCCCTTTTCAGAGATTCAGGACGCGGTTGTTGAGATCGAGGATAAACATGGCTCATATACAATTCACGTGGCTCCAGGAGTCTACGATCCTATCGTGATCTCTGAGCCACAGTTCGAGACGTTACGCATTTTAAGTACAATTCCTCATCATGCTACTATTGATGGTGGCAATACAGCTCCATGTGTAAAGATTAACTTAGCTAAAGAGGTAATCTTAGATGGATTACTGATTCAAAACGGTAACGCTTTTAGTGAATCTATTGATGCAATTAGACATATTTACATTAATACAACTCCACCGCCTCCTTCCGGCGTTCCTCATCACCTACTAGGGGTTGAGACTACTTTCACAAGCCCGGGAGGAGGTATACAAGTAGTAGACTCAGAAAAAGTAAAGATCATTAATTGCCACATCAGCGGTAATAAAGCACATCATGGTGCTGGTATCTTTGCCCTATGCACGTCAACCACGAATCTTGGTCATCCCCATTATGGCCCACCGAGCTACCTAGAAATTGTGGATAGTAGAATATTCGATAATCATGCTCTTGGCGTTATGGCTAGAGGAGGAGCCCTTGCTTTACATTCTGTCAATACGGACATCAGATCCAGTGAAGTTTATGAAAACAACATTGGAGATGGTAGTACCTACGATCAATGGGGGTGGCCGGAAGAGATAATTAGAATGGATTCATTTTGCGAGGACAACAACTTCTATGTTAACATTGAAGAAGCTATTATTGATAAGAACGTTGCTAGAAAGAATATTATTAACAGCTACGCAGTAGGTGAGCAGTTTAATGTTAGTAAGTCAAATATTGTAGGCAATGCAACATACAATGGGAACACAGTATACCTATCGACTATAAGTCTTGGATATTTGCGTAGACAAGTAAGTATAATTAACTCGGTTATAACCAACAACTCATGCCAGGTCACGCCTGACATGAACAATTACCAGGTTAAATCTGGGGGTCCGACATCCTCGATAAGTAAAATCGATATCCATATGAAGAATAACTGCATACTTAATGCAGATGGTTTAAGTATTGGAGATTATAGTAACCAATCAATCCTTCAAGACAATATTGATGTAAGTCCGCTGTTTAGCGACGTAGACAGCAGAGTCTATACACTCCTTTGGGATCAAAACCAACGTAGCCCTTTAATCAATGCCGGATGTCCAGAGATTGATGGAGTGATTCAAACCGATCCCGATGGCACTCCTCCCGACATCGGAGCTGTTTATTATCCACATCATCATATGGAGTATTTTCCCATTAATGCTCAACAAAATCCTTCAGGGATCTACTGGCTCTCTTTCCCGGTTGTCGATGACAGAACTTATGAAAATGGCGTATATTGGAATGAGCTGGGGTATATGTTTGGGAGTCATATGCAATATGCACCAAGCTCCCAACTCGAGTTGATAGATTGGAGTTATGATGAAGACAAGGGACCTATGTATTATAATGATGATTTGTCTCACTGGCAGAATTCTGAACACCGAGTCACGCAAGCAATGGGTTTCAAGATCAAGTTTGCCCCGGGAGCCCCGGTTGATCCGGTGATTGTCAATGGATTCCGTGCGGATCCGTTAAACACTCCGATCAAGTGGGTGGTCTCGGTTGAGGAAAATGGACAGATGCAGCCTTTTGCAAATCGGATCGGTTATTTTATGCCGTACACAATTCGAGCCGGAGATGCTTTGTCGGCATATCTGCCCGGCAGCACCCGCTATCGGTATCTGGACTATGTGCACACCATCAAGACCCAAACCTGGAGCACCTATCGGGTATCTGAAGAGCTTGGCAGCCCTTGGGTCATAGATCCTAATAGCTACACCTTCTCTGAGGGTGATATGGTGGAATTGCTTCTGATTCCCGAAGCTCCTGAGGAGATGTATTGGAGTGGATTTAGCACTCCGCCGGTGCCTCCGGTAGTGCGACCTCAAACAGAGGCATTTGAGTATGAAGAGAAGCTGGATTACAGCACAATATTCATCAGCTTCGATCCGGAAGATATGCCGGATGAGCTTGGGCTCTTTGTGGATGGAGAATGCCGTGGTGCTGCTGTAGTAGATAGCAGCTTGATCGACGTCTGCCTATATCCTGGTTCTGCCACGGGAGATTCTGAGCTGGAGATAGTCTTTCATTATGCGAGCAAGGGGAAAAAGGTAGCCAAAGGCTGGCAAGCTTACAATCACGCAAGCATGCTCTTTGAGGAGAGGAATCTGCATCCTGGAGATCTGGGTAGATTTGGCTACATATCCTTCTCAGAGCAGGCTGGTGAGAGCTTGGTGCCGCTTCAGACCTTACTGATGCAAAACTATCCCAATCCCTTCAACCCCACCACGAATATCTCCTTTGTGTTAGCCGAGCAAGGCAGCGCAAGAATGGATGTCTACAATCTTCGCGGTCAACGTGTGAGGACTCTTTTTAATACAGAGTTTAGCAAAGGCAGGCATACGATAGAGTGGGATGGCAGGGATGACCAAGAGCGTCAGCTAGCCTCCGGCATCTATTTTTATAGATTGACTACTCCCCAATCGATGTATTCCAAGAAGATGATCTTGATGAAATGAGGAGAATAATTGTGCTAGATAAGCTTGTTTCCGATCAGTATTATGCTCGGCAAAATCGTGTCCTCCGCTTTGCCATTGTGCCAAGCGGAGGAGGCGCTATTCGATGTCTCCTGCTTTTGATATCCATGCTGTTGATCCAGATTCCGGCATTTGCCGCGACTTTGAGAGTCGCCCTCGATGGTTCCCAGCCCTTCACCGTGATTCAGGATGCGATTACAGCCTCAGCGGATGGAGATACCGTTCTGGTATATCCCGGAAGATACTATGAAAATGTGATGTTCAATGGCAAAAACATCACCTTGGCAAGCCTAGAGCTGACCACAGGTGATCGAGACTATATTCATTCTACTATCATAGATGCTGATGATAGTGGCGTAGGCATTCTCGTTCTTAACAATGAATCCAATATTACTATTCAGGGATTTACTGTAACAAATGGATCAGGGCATTACAATAATGTCCTTGACACATATTCCGGAGGAGGGATTGCTATAAGTAACATGACAGGGCAAAAACAAGCAAATGTGATCAATTGTCATATAACAAACAATCGTGCAGCGAATGGGGCAGGATTGTATGTAGGACATTGTAACTCATTTCTTAGCGGTCTAAGTATCCACAACAACACTGGAGGTAGCGGAGCTGGTATCTACTATGTGGCTTCATATACTCAATATGACATCATTTTCGACCCCGACAATCGCAGCAGCATATACAGCAACTACGCAGCCTTTGGCAGTGACCTTTACTTCTATAATGTAAACTCTGTGCATGTGGTGGTTGATACTTTCACCGTAGCTAATCCTTGGAATTTCTATGCTACGGCTATAGCTGTGGATCCCACTATCACAAACCCTTATACATTTGATATTTTAAACACAGTGCATGAAGAAGTAAATCACGATCTCTATGTGGCGCCCTGGGGCGATGATGCCAATAGTGGCATGAGCCCTTCCGAGCCTATGCAGAATATCTTTATGGCGATCTACCGCATTGCATCGGACAGTGAAAATCCCAAGACTGTGCATGTGGCAAATGGACACTATTCATCCTCACTCAACGGACAGCTATTTCCCATCCCGATCAAGAGCCACACCCGCTTGATCGGAGAATCTCGAGAGAGAACAATCCTAAATGCGGAGAATGAATCGACTCTTGTACATTGCTCTGCCTACAGTCACGATTGGACGGTTGAATCATTTACACTCAGAAATGGTAGAGCAGGAATTAGTAAACATCGTTCACGAGACTTCACTATTAGAGATGTGACTATTTCTGACATTTATGATTTGCGCATAGCTACCGGAATCCTTGGCAACAGGGATGGAGAAGATTCTCGTGTGGAGAATGTCTTGATCCGGAATGTCTCATCCCTACAACAGTCATATGCGTTTTATCCAATTGATGTTAGTGGACGGTTTAACATTACTGATTTGGAGATATTTGATTGCACTGCGCCCAGAAGTCGTGTCATCACTATCTCTGCTCGAGACGAATGTGATGTGATCATTGATGGCTTGGAAGTTTATAACAATAGAAGCACAAGCACCGAGCAGTTTGGCTTCAATTCCATGTTCCAGATCTCACCAAATACGCCATACAGTGACCGTCTGCGCATTGAGATCAAAAATTCCGCTTTCTATGGCAACTATCAAGGCACCGGCAATCATATGGCTATGGCAAGATCCTTAAATGATACGCTGTTTATCTCAAATTGCACATTTGCCGGTAACAGCGGAGGCAGCTCAGTGCTTGCCGTGCAGGGCAGCAATGTGCTCACCAATAATATCTTCTACA
>Ga0334892_1003037_pt1 | contig 11291 bp, 7 predicted proteins | sample GraSluR3_MG_4_FD_207213 | JGI IMG/M metagenome (GOLD analysis project Ga0334892, IMG submission 207213) | Sludge microbial communities from methane-producing bioreactor in Wageningen University, Netherlands - Granular Sludge_15_04-R3 | ecosystem: Engineered > Bioreactor > Anaerobic > Unclassified... | reverse complement strand
ACAGCTTATATCCAAGTGGCTGTACGAAACTCCTCCAACGCCTTCTATCCAAATATCACCCATCAGGAAGCCAACAGCGCCTTTGAACAAAGAAATGATGCTTACCCACTGCTGTTCCTTAAGGATTTGCAGGCCATGCTGCCAGAATTACCGGATCAGGTCATCTTATTGGCAAACCACCCGATCCTGATCCCCCGCAACGATTGGACCCAGGTCAAGTTAGATATGACTCGGGTCAGCTTTTTGGCGGCGCGCTACCGGCCATTTTTTGAACTCGATCCCTTCGACCGCCTGGTTGATCAGAGCAATTTCGCCTATGCCCTCAGGGATCACATCCTGGATGATGTCGAAATGCCCCCCGGGGATTACGCTTTCAGCAGCCGGAACCTGGTCATCATCACAGAGGAGTGATCTTGCCATCGCGTGGATCGAGAAGGAAATTCATGTTTTGCATTTCAATGACAGCAATCTGCGTTTAATCGAGAATATCCAGCCAAGCCCCAGCAATCTTGCGGTTGCGCGCTTCCAGGGCAGCCATCATCTTCTTCAGCATAGCCTTGATCTCAGATACCAACCAACCCTGCTCAGCAATCCGCTTTTGCACAGCCAGGCGAGTCTTTTCACTCAACCGGGTTTGGGAGAGCATGTCCACCAAGCGCCATTCACTGTAGGCTTTGCCAATCTCCTCGATCGTCAGGTCTTCAAGCTTGGCCAGGGCAGCATCCATGATGACCTTGCCTAACCTGGGATCCTTGCTCTCAACATAAATACGGTTGATCGGCTCCGTACCGGAGGCGCGCACCCGCAGTTGGTAACGCTGATCGCCCTGCGCATCCTGTAAACCCATTTCAGCCACATCATAACGGATGCCGCCTAGATAAGAAATGGACATGCCAGCCACCTGGGGGGATTCTTGCGCACCCGGCAAATCGAGGTAATAACTGATAAAAGCTTCTTTTGCTTCCAGGGGCGCATCCACATCCACCCGTCCGGTGTGGGAGGTCTCATCATCGGGTGAGCATCCAAAGGACTCCCATAGACCATCCATTTGGACCGTATCCGCCCAGATCTCGGCGATCGTGGTCAGCGGGTTCTCCTGGCGGGTGCCGAAATACGCCAGCATATCCATCACCAGCAGGTTCGCCCAGGGGCCGTCTTTATCCGTGACGTGTCCCCGGGTGGTCAGGCCAGAGGATTCCTCCCCGCCGATCAAGATCCGGTCACGCCAATCCTCTGGTAAAGCTTTCTGTGATTGATAAGCCCGGTCTACCCGTCGGATTTCCTCAATGTACTTGATTCCCACCGGTACCAGGAAGGCGTGTTTTAAGACACGATCTTCGCGTTCGCCAATCCGTATCGAGTAAAAAGGATGGTTGACATAAGCGGGGAGGGCATCTTCAGCTGGTTCATTCTCAGTATTACCTTTGATCATACCCGCCAGGACTTCAATCAGAGGCGAACCAGTCTGCGTGGCGATCACACGCCCTTTTAAGCCGCGCTCAACACCCAAATAACGCACCAGCATTGGCAAGATTTGATTTGGTCGGAAATAAACCCCACCCTTGTCGACAATGCCAAAGCGATCACCATCGGTATCCATCCCCAATCCCAGATGAGCATCAATCTCAGCGACTTTTTCCTTGAGAGGGTTGATAAAGGGTTCTTCGGGGTTGGCATAATCTAATCCGGGCAGTTCTGGATCGCGCTCGGCATGGATCACGGTATAGCGCGCACCCGCTTCACCGACCAATCTTGTCAGGTAACCACGTCCACATCCATGAAATTCATCAATCACGATCATCTTGTCACTAAAGAAGTCTCGAATGCGGTCAAAATCCACCGGGATACGCGCATTTCCGCGCCCGTTGTCCTTAATCCAGGCCACGTAATCATCCAATGGGTCAAACCCACACAACCGTCCCTGTTGGCGCCCTTCGGCCAACCCAAGGGTACGGGCATCCGCATCAACCAGCTGCAGTTCGTTGATGTGTAAAGAGAGGAAATCGGTCAGGTTGGTTGGCGCCGGGTAACCCAGACGTGGATTAAACTTGATCCCCTGCCATTCCGGCGGGTTGTGGCTGGCTGTGCAAATCAGCAGCCCAGCCACCTGATCGGGTGACAAATCATCCGTCAGGTAATAAACCAGGGCAGGTGTTGGGGTATCCCGGTTGGCAAACGCCACCTCAAAACCATTCCCCAGGCACACCTGCGCCGACCATTCCGCCACCCGGTCAGCATTGCGGCGGGTATCATAACCGATGACCATTTTTCTGCCAGTTAGGTTTTCGCGACCAACATAATCGGGAACGTCAAGATCGTTGAGGTAATCACACACCGCCTGGACGACCTGCTTTGCTCGGCGCTCGGTGAAATCAGCGCCCCAGCGCCCGCGCACACCAGAGGTACCAAAACGCAAGTATTTACGGTCGTAGATCATCCGCAGCAAACCGAGCTGATGCTCATCACCGATCAACAGCGGTTCTTGCGTGCGCAGGCGGAACATGATCAACCGCTCGTAGATATTCCCAATCTGGATCACCCGGAAGGGCATCCACCGGTCGGGGTCTTTTTCATAGTCCATGCTGTCCAATAAGGGCAGAATCTCATGGTCAATCGAAGCTCTCAAGCTGTCAAAAACCGGTGCGCCTAAATAGGCCTTGGCCAGAGAAATGGCCTTCTGACGCAGTTTTCCCGTCAGGGGCAAATATACATCGTCAATCAAGCTTCGACGGTATCGTCCCTGGGCGTCTTTGGGTAAGTATTGTTCCAGACGGTATTGTGTGCCGGTAGCGATCAGGGTCAGGAGCATGCTGAACGCGCGTGAAGAATCTGCATGGCGCAGGGCAATCTTTTCAGGATCAGAGATGACCTTCTGATCCAAGACCCCTAAAAATTCACCCATTGCTTCAACGGCTGGTCGCCATGCATCCTCACTTTCAGCAATGATCAACTGGCGGTTGATTTGATTGAAAACCACACCCAATTGGGGCAGGGTAAGTTTATTAAAAGCCATCTTATCCGTATCCATCAAGCACTCCTATATTTTTGTTTTCATAAATAATTTTTAACTGCTCTGAAGGGTGGGGGGTATGGTGTGGTGGCAAAACCACCACACCATACCCCCCAATTCGCTCGCACGCTGAGTAGCAACCATTTATTCAGTAAGCTAAGCTGCCAATTGCCATAGAAATCTGATGATCTGGTTCACTTAGGACGGGTAACCAAACCGCCGCGGGTCACATTCAAGACCTCCAGAAGGCTCCCGGGCGGCGTGTGCGTGGCATTTTGGACCGCTTCACAAAGGGCAAAAGCTTTGCCAGCCAATTCGACCTCGTTGTGACGGTTATCCGCTTCAAGCATCAAGCGCACCTTGGGTTCTGTCCCGGAATAGCGCAAGTTGAGCCGGGTCAAACCAGGCAGGTCGGCTTTGACCGCCTCACGCAATGCCACAACCGTATCCAGCTGCTCAAGGTCAATTTTCTCAGCCACATTAGCTGAGGCGATCACCTGGGGATATTTATGGATGCTTTCAGCCAATTCTGCCAGCGTCTCACGACCGCTGGCCATGTACGCGCGGATCAGGTAGATTGCGGATCTCAGCCCATCACCCGTGGTGTGATCATGGTCCATCAAGATAATGTGCCCGGATTGTTCTCCCCCCAAGCCAATCAGGGTAGCCTGCTGACCCTTGCTTCTCAAGTTGCGGAGTTCTTCCATAACATACTTGTCACCCACCGGTGTTTCGATGAAATCAATCCCTCGGTCCGCAAAATAATTGACCAATGCCCCATTGCGCATGGTTGTGCTGACCACGGTATTCCCCTGCAACTGCCCGTCTGCATGCAGATAATCGCCTAAGATGGCTAATATGTGATCGCCATCCACCAGGTTCCCTGCTTCATCTACGAAGATCACCCGATCGGCATCGCCATCAAAGACCACACCAAAATTTGCATCATATTTTTCGATCAGTGCACTCAGGTCTTCTGGGTGCTGACGGACATGTTCTGAACCTGCTGACTGATTGATGTTCGTTCCGGTTGGGGAAGCGTGGATCGCAACGACATCCGCGCCCAAACGCGAAAATACCTCAGGCGCATACCATGATGCCGCACCGTTAGCGCAATCCAAAACCAGTTTCAAACCCCGTAAGGTCAGATCCTGATGCTCATCCACCAGGTGATCCGCATACAGTTCACGCATATCAGCGCCATCAATTCGGCGTCCAAATTGATGCGCCTGGGCATCACTCAGGTCGATAGGACCGTTCAGCAGCGATTCAATATCAAGCTCAATTGACTCGCCGAGTTTAAGCGCTTTTTCATCAAAGAATTTGATCCCATTTTCATTAACTGGGTTATGAGAGGCTGAGATCACAACCCCGGCTTCAGCGTTCATCTTACGAACCATAAAAGCCACCCCGGGTGTGGTAATCACCCCCAGGTCAACCACCGTGGCACCGCTGGTCAATAAACCAGTGGTGAGGGCGCTTTGCAACATTTCGCCAGATTGGCGGGTGTCTCGCCCGATCACAAAGGTGGGATGGGAAGCTTTACGAGAAAGCACAACACCAGCAGCATAACCCAAGCGTGTAATGAATTCAGGCACCAGCGGATGCTGGCCAACATGGCCGCGCATACCATCCGTCCCAAAATATTTGCGTTTCATTTCTTTCGATATCATCTATGAATACTCCTGTTCAGCACATCCAGATCAAAAAGCCCCCTTTCCCTGCTGTTACCGACGGTTAGGGCACTGATCAGATCCGGTAAACTTATTTAATGACTAAATCCGCCACCACCGGCAAATGATCGGATGCACGGCGGCTGAGGTCGCTGGTGTCGATTCTGCAAGCGTACTCCACCAAGCGCTCACGCGGGTAGAAAAAGATATGGTCCACAGCACTATCCAACGCAGGATGGGTCGGTCCATTATTTTCCGGCTGAAGATGCACAAATCCCGGTACAGTATCTAACAAATGGGTCACGCAGTCCTCATCTTGCGTGGCATTGAAATCACCCGCCAGGATCAAAGGTTCTTTGCGTTCAATAATGTGAAGGCGTACTAAATCCAAGAAGCGGTTGATCTGCTGGAAGCGCATTAAATGGGCTTCTTCGACTTTTCGCGGGTCGGGATCCAGATGGCGTTCTCCCACCAGGGTGGTCAGGTGCAGCGTTGAGACAAATGGAAAGGGCGCTTCCTTCAACCGTGTTAGCAAAACCGATCTCGGATCTGTATCGCGGTTGCCTTCATAAGCCAACGGGCGAAAAATTGGGATATTGCGCGGTAAACCCGGTCGTGATGGGTCGCTCAGGCGGGCAAAGGGTATGCGCGCGTGGATGGCGTTGCCCTTTGACCAATTCCACCAATCGTTGAAGATCCCTTTGACCATCACATCTTTTTTGACCTGCATATTGGTTTCCATCGAGACCGTTTTGCCATAGAAAGCATAATCGTACTTACCAGCATGGTTGATATTATCCATCAGGCTGTGGGTTGCGCCGTCCGCATCCACATATTGGCTGACCTCTTGCAAACAAAGCACATCCGCATCCAGCCGTGAAATCAGCATCGATAGTGCTTTCTGGCGTGATTGCTGGGTGGCAAAAGGGAAATCCTCAAAGGTTTTTTCACCGCCCCCAATATTTAACGTGGCAATTCTCAGGTTGATTGTGGTCAATAGCTGAACCCCCCTTGCTCATTACGTAATAAGTCTGGTGAGATTTCAGGTTGCATAGCATCATCATTATACCAATGAACAACCCGGGCAAGCAAAACGGCTGATCAGGGGTTCATCATTAACCCACGATGAGGTTTTATGCGTCATCTTTAATCCGGTTGCCAAAAAATATCACAGGTGGTCTAAGGTAAAATGAAGAGCGCACCCCATCACCTGGAGATACGATGCCGAGTATCAAGCCCCTGAAAAAAACCTGTATGCCCCCTGAAGACCAAGACTTAGCGATAAGCAACCATCCAAACAGCTTAAAAGACTGGTGGGAAGAAATGGGCGATCATGCCATCCCCTTATTTAATGTCAACCTGGCCTTTTTTGTAATCAGTCTGCCGGTAGTGACCATCTTGCCTGCCTTGGGTGGCTTGTATGATGCGATTCTGAAGATTAAAAAAGATGGCGGCGCAAATTGGGGAACAGTTTGGGGAGGTTTTAAAAAGCACGGTTGGTTGAGTATGAAATGGGGATTAACGGTACTCCTTGGGTATTTCTTCCTGGGTGCAAACCTGTGCGTTTTTCAAGGGATTGAGCCGGCTTGGGGCACCTTCGCCATAATTGCCATGATAGTCATTACCATCCTGTGGACCACCATCAACCAATACAGCCTAACCCTCCTCTTGGTCAGTTCAGATCATAACATCCTGCAAGCCATCGCAACAGGTTTCTTGATCATGATTCGACAGCCCCTGGCATCCCTGGGGGTGCTGTTGGTCAGCCTGTCGATCGGGTTGGTTTCGATTCTGCTTCCGCCCCTGTTGATCTTCTTTTCCATCGCTGCAATCGCCTTCATTCAAACCGGCGCGGCGCTCAAATCTTTATCGGTACTTAGGGAAAAAGACGCTGGGCGCACGGCTGATGAAATGCGCCAGCCAGGGAGATAAAATCAAGGAAGAGCGGACTTGGTCATTAACTCGCCAAGCGGACAATGAGCATATCCAGGGCAACCTCACCGGGCATGCTCCCATTTTTATGCCCTATGTCAATTTCCAGCAAGTGAAGGTAGATGCCCTCCAGCGTTGGCAGGTCAAACTTCTGCGCTTGGGCATAGATTTTGCTGGCCACAAAAGCGTGCAGCCTCAAACCTGTGATTAAATCGCGCTCTGTTCGACCCATGTCAAGCAGCTCGCGCGCTTGAATAAGCAAACGGAACTGGCGAATGACCATTCCAAACAAGGGGATGAAATCCATTTCATCCAATAAAATATGCAACTTTTCCAACGCTTCTTTACCCTTGCGATTTCCAATGGCATCAACCAGTGTAAATATGTCACTTTGATAATCGCACACCGTCAACGATCTAACATCTTCTTCTTCAACCGGACGTGAAAAATTCACATAAGTCAGCAATTTGGTGATCTCCAGGAGGGTTTCCTGAGTATTATTGCCAATGTAATCCCTCAACAGGGTTGCAGCGCCTTCTGAGAACTGACCACCCATTTCCTGGGCTTTATTTTGGATCCAGGTTGGCATCTTATCGGCTGTGGGCAGTGCACAGTCGATAATCATCGCCCGTTTACCCGCAGTACTTGCCCATTTGACGAACCAGTGACCCCCATGGAAGGTGTTCCATACCCACCCATCGTATCGTGAATACTTTTGAAAGTCAGGAACCACTGCCACCAGAGCGGTTGTCGGGGGCAGACCCTCCAATACCTCAAGTAACTGCGTTCGCAGCTTTTGCTTTCCACCCCCCATGTAAGGCTGCAAGGCATCTTCCAAGATCACTAATCTACGTGCTGATAGAAAGGGCAAAGCCAGCGCAGCAGCCCGCAAGTCGTTGAGATCAGCGGATTTTCCCTCCAAGCGGGTGGTATTCATCTCCGCCTGGTCAGGTGGCCCTAATTCATTGTAAAATTTCCGAATCAGGGCTTCAATTTTCTCACGATCATCCCCCCGCAAGATATAGACGATCGGTTTCTCCTCAGGCATGGGTTGCCTCAACCATGGGTGATGACATGATGCAGTTTAACGCCCGCTCGTACAGTGGTTTCCACCCGTTCCAGTTCCAAACCCTGGGGGTGGCCGGAGGTGGTGATACGCTTTTGGATCTTGGGTCCCAAAGGCTGCGTCAGCATCAGGGCAACCGTCGCTAGGACCAACACTAATGGCAAGCGTTCGAGTTTTTGTTTGAAGCTCTTCCCTGATCCAAGGGTACCCAACCAGGCTGCCAGACCGGCAGCGACCCCGGGGACAGCATAATTGGTGCCGCAGTTGGGATGCAGCGCTAATTCTGCTTCACCGGCGCGCAAGCGTTTCAATGCTTCAATAGCAGCATCAGCTACATCCTCAGCCGTGACCTCACCAGCGATGGTAAACCCATGGGGTGAGGACATCCCAGCCAGTTTCAGGTGGGGATATTTTTGGCTGAGGATTTTCAGGGTGGCATGTTCGAGACCATGATTGCGACGAGTCCGGGAAATCGGATATAAATCAAGCAGTGATTGTTTCATTAGGGTTCCAGTTTCTTTATAGATTATTCGTAACTGCTCTGAAGGGTTAGGGGTGTGGTGGCGAAACCACCCCACCCCCCTATTCCCTCGCACACTGAGTAGTTAAAATTATTCACCCAGAAAACCTGCAAGCTGGGTCGTGGATTGGTTTGATTATAACGGCTGAATGAAAAAGGTGGGATGTGAAAGCAATCAGTCCAGAAGTGCTAATTTGAGAGCTTCACGTAATGAACGCGCTTCCTGAACCTCGATATTATCCGGCCAGGGCTCTTTGCGCTGTAACCGCCGCGGAACGACTGCATTTTTAAAACCCAAGCTGGCTGCTTCCCGCAGCCGCGAGTTGATCTGGCCAACCATGCGCAGTTCACCTGACAAGCCCAGTTCGCCAATTAATACCATGTCAGCACGGACAGGTTGGTCACGCATAGAGGAGGTGATGGCAGCTGCCACCGCCAGATCGGCGGCAGGTTCATCAATCCGCAATCCGCCCACCACGTTCACAAAAATATCCTGCTCAGAAAGTTTCAGGTTAAGCCGGCGTGAGAGCACCGCGGTGATCAATAACAAACGGTTAAAATCAATCCCGTTTGGCGTGCGCCGAGGGTTGCCAAAATGGGTGTGGCTGGTGAGACCCTGGATCTCCACCAGTAATGGCCGAGTGCCTTCCATCGTAACTGCGATAGCTGAGCCGGGTGCATTGACCATCCGCTCAGCCAAAAAGGCTTCCGATGGGTTGGTCACTTCGATCATACCCCGCTCTTGCATTTCAAACACGCCCACTTCAGACGTAGCGCCAAAACGGTTTTTAACCGAGCGCAGCAGTCGGTAGGCTTGGAACCGGTCACCTTCCAGGTAGAGCACCGTGTCCACAATGTGTTCAAGCACACGCGGGCCGGCAATAACCCCTTCTTTAGTGACGTGCCCTATCACAAACACAGCAATCCCTGAGGACTTCGCCAGTTCACGCAGCCGGGAAGCACTCTCTCGCACCTGAGAGATTGACCCAGCACTCGATTCCATCTCAGGCCGGTAAACTGTCTGGATCGAATCGATCACCAACAGGCGTGGGTTGATCGCGTGGACATGCGCCAAAATCGCTTCTAGGTTGGTTTCGGTTACCAGATATAGTTCATCGGGTAGGTTACCCAACTGCCCCGCTGTGCCGCTTAATAAGCGGGTGGCTCGCATTTTGATCTGACGTTCCGATTCTTCCCCGGAAACGTACAATACCCTGTGTTCTGCCGCCATTTGCATGGTCATCTGCAGCATCAGGGTCGATTTTCCAATGCCAGGATCGCCACCCACCAAGACGATCGAGCCGGGGACAACCCCGCCCCCTAGGACACGGGAAAACTCACCAATGGGCACACCAATGCGGTCTTCGCTATCCCCCTCAACTTCACTGAGGCGTTTCGGACTAGAAAGACCGCCCAGGCCGTACACGCTGGTGCGGCTCAGGGCGGTCTGTTGATCTTCAATCAATTCCTCAACCATGCTGTCCCAGGCACCACATTGGGGGCAGCGGCCTAATGCTTTAGGAAAAGCCCGGCCGCATTCCTGGCATACATAGCGAGTCTTGGTTTTAGCCATGGATCACATTTCTACAGCAGCTAAGTTAGGTTCCTCTTGTTGATCACCCAAGGTATCAGGCAGAAATACGATATTGGTGACGGATGTGCCATCTTCCTGTGTTGTTTCAATATCGATCAAGATGCTGTCGCCATCCTCGAATTCCTTGGCCAAGAGGGCATCGGAAAGGCGATCTTCGATCTTGCGCTGGATCACCCGTCTGAGGGGTCTAGCGCCCATTTCCGGGTTATAACCTTCTTCGGCGAGGTATTCAAGCGCCCCATCCGTCGCCCGTAAATTAATCCGGTTCTCCTCTAAGCGATGGTTGACCTTGTTCAATTCAAGTTGAACGATTTCGCGGATATCTTCCTTGCTCAGGGCACGGAACACGATCACGCCGTCCAAGCGGTTGATGAACTCGGGGCGGAAGCTGCGTTTGAGCGCATCCATCAGTTTCTTGCGCATCTCATCATAAGCTTGCGCTTCTTGTTGGGCTTCATCAACGGTCAGTGAAAATCCCAGGTTTGACTGGCGTTTGATCATATCAGCGCCAACGTTAGTGGTCATGATAATGATCGCATTGCGGAAATCCACCTTGTGGCCGCGCGCATCTGAAAGATGTCCTTCTTCCATAATCTGCAAGAGCATGTTATGGGCTTCTGGATGGGCTTTTTCAATCTCATCGAAGACGATGATTGAGTAAGGCCGGCGGCGGATTGCCTCAGTCAGTTGACCGGCATCTTCATAACCAACATACCCGGGGGGGGCGCCTACCAAGCGGCTGACGCTGTGGCGTTCCATAAACTCCGACATATCCAATTGGATCAGGGCATCTTCGCTGCCAAACATAAACTTAGCCAAAGCCTTGGTCAATTCGGTTTTTCCAACGCCTGTCGGGCCCAGAAAGATGAAGGAACCCACCGGTCGTTCCGGATCTTTTAACCCAGCCCGGGCACGGCGGATCGCCTTTGATATGGTCTCAATGGCTTCATTTTGACCGATGATGTGTTTACTTAGATCAGATTCCATGCTTAACAGGCGGGCCGATTCCTCGGTTGCAAGCTGCATTAACGGTACCCCGGTCCACATCGAGATCACTTCTGCGATGTCCTCTGTGGTCACACGCGGGCTGTTGGCCCGATCCCAAACGGTGCGCAAGTCATCCAGTTGCTCTTCAAGGTCCATAACTTGCATCTGCAGGTCTTCAACCTGGTCAAAGTTTTCCTCTTCTTTAGCGGATTCAAGTGCTTTGCGCAATTCTCGTAGCTCAGTGATGACCTCTTTTGCATTCACCGCCGCTGGGCTCTTGTACATCCGCACCCGTGAGGCCGATTCATCGACTAAATCGATCGCTTTATCGGGCAGGAAGCGGTCACTGACATAACGAGCGGAGAGTTTTGCTGCTGATTCGAGGGCATCATCATCAATCCGCAGTCGGTGATGATCTTCATAAGCGGAACGGATCCCATGCAGAATCTCAATGGTTTCCTCTACCGAAGGCTCAGAGACGATAATCGGTTGGAAGCGGCGTTCAAGTG
>Ga0334892_1003036_pt1 | contig 11294 bp, 14 predicted proteins | sample GraSluR3_MG_4_FD_207213 | JGI IMG/M metagenome (GOLD analysis project Ga0334892, IMG submission 207213) | Sludge microbial communities from methane-producing bioreactor in Wageningen University, Netherlands - Granular Sludge_15_04-R3 | ecosystem: Engineered > Bioreactor > Anaerobic >... | reverse complement strand
TGTATCGACTACTATCAATAAGGTTTGAGGAGTTATAACTCTAAGTGCTTCTTCTTTTGCCATAAATACACTCTTAAAATTCTCATTTGCCTTTAGCCTGTCATAAAGTACGTCAATAGATGTATTTGGATGATCCAAAACTATATGGGATTTCTTGCTTAACATCTTACAAATACCGTACATACCAATAGCTGCGCCTAAAGAGTCTAAGTCAGGATTATGATGTCCCATAATAAGAACTGATTCACTGTCATTTATTAAGTCTCTGAGGGCATGAGCTATTATTCTAGCTTTTACTCTAGTTTTCTTTTCTACTGCCTTTGACCTTCCTCCATAGAATATAGAGCGTTCATCTCTTCTAATTACGGCTTGGTCGCCTCCTCTACCTAAAGCTAAATCTAATGCGGTTATAGAGTTTTTATAGGTTGATGATAAGTCGCTAGCCATAGATGCAGCACCTATACTCAAGGTTAGTGGAAGAGAATTTCCATGGTCTATTTTTCTAATTTCATCTAATATAGAAAATTTATCTTCTTCCAAATCAATAAGTGCTTTTTCATCCATAAATATAAGATACTTATCTTTTGTAATCTTTCTAAAAGCCCCTGAGTGCTTATTAGTCCATAATTTAATAGTTCTTTCTACTTCAGCTTCTATTATTGGTCTTACATCTTCAGATGCTGAATCTAATACTTCGTCAAAGCTATCTACCTGTAAATTAATAATTACTGGTTTTATCATTTCATAAGTTGTCTTTAGTTCATTAAAATCAGTAACATCAAAGAAATAAAGTGCAAATGACCTTTCAAAATTTTCATTTTCTATTATATTATATTTTATATCAAAAGTTTTGCTGCCTATTTGAGTATGTGACTGCATATTTTCAGTATCAGATTTTGTAAAATTTTCTATCACTATAGAAGGAACCACTTCATCTATGGGTTTTTCTATCATATCATTTTGCTTTACTAGCTTGCTAAACTTTCCATTGTACCAAGTCAATCTTCCATTATGATCTAAAATACACAAGGGAAGAGGAAAATCTATAAGAGTCTGCTTTGCAGTTTTATCCATATCCATAGACAAAGTTTCTATGTACTCTACCCACTGCAAATTCCTCTTTGAAATAATTTTATGATTATAGTAAATAAGATATAAAAGTAGTAAAAGGGCAGTAGAGCCTATATACAAATTAAAATATAGCAAGGTGATACTTAAAATCCCTATGATGAGAAGATAGGCTTTTGATTCAGGTATATTTATCTTAAGGCTAGTTTTCATTACATTCCTCCCAAGGCTATCTTTTTAATCTTCTAAAATTAAATACTGCATCCGCAAATCCAATTATTGATATAAAACTAGATAAAGGTAATAGTAGAATAAGCAGAAAAATATAAATCATTTTTGCGCTTTTTTTAAGTTTAGCGTGTTTAAAGAAATATCCTATCACAGCCATACCTTGTAAAAAGAACAATAATATAAATATAGTTGTTATATTTAAAACTAAAGTCTCAAAATAAAGATAATTAAAATACCCAGAAATCAAAGTGAGTAAATACATTATCAAAATTCCTAAGGAAATATTACCTGGCATAGAAAATTCAGTAATACTTGCCACGTGGTTTTTATCACCAGTTCTTTTTATGATAAGAGCTGACATATAATAATTCAAAAACGACATTAATAAAGTTGACCCAATTATTATAGACGGGAAGAAAAGCTTAACAGATTTAATAATTTCTTCTACATCAGGTTTTTTTATATTTGGAATTTCTTTTAACATTTCATACTGCATATTCATGGATTCTCTAAGTATAGCAAGAATACTTTCTAATATATCTATACCTAAAAATAAAGAAAGTACCTGCATAAATACTACAGTAGTAAAAGTCATGGACAAAAATCCATAAAATACACTCTCGAAAGCAGGGCGTTTTTCTCTCATAAAAAACCCTATACATACACCAGGAATTAAAAAGACTAAAAGTGCAGAAAAAGCTGTTAATGGATGTATAAAAAATCCTAAAATAACTGTTGTGGTTACTGCACTTAAAAGTCCATAATATATTTTATTTCTGTAAGTTGTAATTATAACAGCTACTGATGTAAATAGTGATAGAAAAGATAAAAACGGCACATATGTCCCTATCAATATAAATATAACTCCTATCACAGTAATTAGTGAGGATTCTATAAGATTCTTCCTATTAAAATCTATATTTTTTTTCTTTGGTTTTGGTTCTTGCAACAGCATCAGCTCCTAAAGTAATCTATTTGAATATTATACCATAAAGAAGTTCTTGTAAAAATACTTCTAAAATCCTTACCCCCTATACTTAAGCTGATTCTGGATGAACTTACTACCTTCTAGAACATACTATTATCAAAATAAATCTAACTCTCACTAGCGAATAAAACTCATTGCAACTTTCTTTTCATGATTAGGCTTTAGCTCTTTTGCTTCCTTAGAAGCCATTACTTTCATTAGATAAGCCATATTTTTACCTAGTATTCTCATAATTTGCTTACCTTCTTCATCTTCAAGAGCATCCCCTGGTTTACTCCCATGAATCACATTCCAGTAGTTAGATGAAGGAACCATCATCTCTGCATAGTTTAAGTAGTTGTTAAGCTGGTTAAATGCAGGAACTCCTCCAGAGCGTCTAACTGCAACTACACTTGCTCCTACCTTATGTCTTAAATTGTTTCCATTTGCACTAGATACATAAAAAGCTCTATCTAAAAACGATTTCATTGTACCTGCAAGAGCAGAAAAATATACTGGTGAGCCTAGAATCACTCCATCTGCTTCCTTCATAAGCTTAATATAACTATTTACTTCATCGTCTTTCATTATACACTGCTCGTCTTTTGATTTATAACAAGCCCCACATGCCATACATCCTCTTATCGCTTTATTTCCAACATGAACAATTTCTACTTCTATTCCTTGGTTTTCCAGTTCATCGGCTACAAGCTTTATAGCATGATATGTATTACCTTCTTTTTTAGGGCTACCATTAAATGCAACTACTTTCATTATTTTCCTGCCTCCTTAAATTTATATTTAAAATTAGAAAAAAACCCAAATCTCTCAGATTTGGGTTTGGTATTTAGTCTACAACATATGGTAAAAGTGCTATATTTCTCGCTCTTTTTATAGCTAAAGTAAGTTTTCTTTGAGCTTTAGCTGAAGTACCAGTGATTCTTCTTGGAAGAATCTTACCTCTTTCAGAGATATACTTCTTTAGTAGATTTACATCTTTGTAGTCTATCATATTTATTTTTTTACCCGCGAACGGATCTACTTTTTTTCTTCTTCTTCTTCCGTTTCCTCTTTGCATAGCCATCTTTTTTCCCTCCTTCTTTAAGGTAGTAGAACTGGCTTAAAAGGGTACGTCATCATCATCAAGAGCGCGGAATCCATCTGAATCTAAACCTTCTGGTTCAAATACATTGTCATTTTGATTGCTAGAAGCACTTCTAAAAGATGAATTATTCGTTCTCTCACTCTTGTCGCCCCATTCTAATATCTGAACATTTTCAGCAACAATCTCAGTGATATACCTTTTTTCGCCTTCCTTTGTTTCATAAGTTCTGTTTTGAATAGAACCTTTCACAGCAGCTAATCTTCCCTTGGCAAGATAGTTAGCACAGTACTCAGCACTTTTTCCCCATACTACTATGTTAAAAAAATCTGTCTGCCTTTGACCATCTTTACCCGTATACGTCCTATCTACTGCAATGGAAAAGGTGGTGAGAGCATTTCCTGTTGAAGGAATGTATCTTAATTCTGGATCCCTTGTGAGTCTTCCTATAAGTATTACACTGTTCATCAATATCCCACCTTACTTTGTATCCTTATTATTTTTCGTCAAGCTTTACGATCATGTGACGAATTGCGTTATCCATAATCTTCAGGTTTCTATCGATTTCTTTAGGAACTTCAGTAGTTGACTTGAAGTTGATAAGAACATAGTAACCCTCTGTAAGTTTTTCGATTTCATAGGCTAATTTTCTAGTTCCCCATGTATCTACTTTTACTACCTCTCCGCTAGACTCGATGATGCCTTTAACTTTGTCAAGGACAGCAGTTTTAGCTTCTTCTTCTAGGTTTGGTTTAAGAACATAGATTAATTCATAATTTCTCATTACATTTCACCTCCCTTTGGACTGTACGGCTCTAACGTTAGAGCAGAAAGATGAGACAAATATTAAATCTCATACTCATCTATAATATCAGCTTTCAAAGCAAAAAGCAATTTTTTTGAACTTAAGCAGATTATTTTTTTGCTTCATTCTTACTTGCATACTTTTTAAGTCTTCTCTCAAGTTCAGCTCTTTCTATCCAAAGCTGCTTGTCACACGTGAAACACCTTATGCGAAAATCCATGCCAACACGCATGATTTCAAAGGTGTTTCCACCACAAGGATGGTTTTTTTTAAGTTCGACTACATCTCCAATTTCAAATTTTATAGGCATGAAAATCTCCTCTCTTTAGATAAAAAGCTACCTACTTTGGATAATGCACTACTACACTTAAATCAGGCATTATTTCAAATATACCCTTTACATCTATATTATATTTTTCCATTACTTCTATTACCTTGTCCATAAGAGTACCATTAAATTTTATAGATATACCACAACTTTTATCTATTTGTCTTGGAGTAGGAATTACCATTATTTTTATTTCTGATTTTTTTAGCATCTGTTCAGCAAACATAGCGTGGTGAGTAGATGCAAAGCTTACAACATACATAAACTAAACCGCCAATCTATTTGGATTTTGCTTTAAAGCTTCTACTATATCATACATGTTAGCTACTCTTCCAACCGCTAAATTCTCCTTTATATTGTAAAAATCTAAACAGGTTCCGCAAGATAATATTTCTACTCCTGCATCTTCCATTTTTTTAAGATTTTCAATAGATTCTTCATTTTCCGCTGTTAATTTAACGGCGCTGTTTATAAATAAGATTTTATTAGGATAAGGCTTTGTTTCACTAATAGTATATATAAAACCTTTCATAAGTATTTTTCCTAAATCTTCATGTCCGCTTCCAAGCAAGTTTGAACCTATTAATAAGACTTCATTATCAGCTTCTCCTTGTAAAATTTTGTTTTCTTTTTCATTTTTTTGCTCTATATTAGCTTCTTTTGTTTTTATAAAAGTAACCTTAAAAAGCTCATTTTCTTCTTTTAACTCTACAGCCATCTCAAGAGAAGCTGCTAATTTCAATAGATTTTCTTTAGCTGTATTATTATCTACCGTAACTTCTAAAGCTCCTTTTTCAATAGTCCCTAGCTCTTTTTTAGTTTTTATAACTGGCATAGGGCAAGCCATTTTTTCACAATTTAGTTTTTTGATATCCATACTTTTTCTCTCCTTTTATAATGAGTCGTGAGCAATAAATCAATTACCATGTATAATTCTAAGTTTTGGCAAAAAAGTCAAAAATAAAATTATAGGAATAAAAGTATTTTAAAAGTCTTGTATATGTGAACATCTCATGAAGTTCATTTCCTAACTGCTTTTGAATTATGGGATCTATTAAGGCTACAACAATCATAATATAAAGTATAGATTTAAATAGTCCAAAAACTAGGCCTAGATTTTTATCTATCCATTTTAATGATTTTTTGTTAAAAAAACTATGCAGAGTATAAAAAATTACATTTATGAGAATTGATACAAGTAAAAATAAACTAAATACTAATATTTTAGAATTCAAATTCAAAGCTTGATACCAAAACACTGAAATAAACTTAGTTATAAGCTCATACATTATCATTTGATATCTTTCATAAAATACACTTGAAATTATTATGTCTACATATTTAATATATATAAATCTAGTTAATATTATACTTGCTATAAAACGTATACTTAAAAATAAAGATTTTGAAAACCCTGTATGGTAGCCTCTAATTATGTGATATATCATAAAAATCAGTATGGCTATATCTATTTTACTTAACATCCTCATTCCACCTTTAAAAATCTAATACTATCTCTAAAAACAATTACTATTTTGTTTTCAAGTGGAACTACATCTACTATATCTTTCGACATTTCTATCTCTTTGTCTCCTAAGATAATAGCATTTTTTAAAGCAAGAAGTAATTTATCTTTATGCTTTCCAAAATATATTATATCATCTTTATAAATCTGTTCTTTTATTAAGTTTCCATTATAGTCTATTTCTGAAATTTTATTCTTAGAATCTAGAGTCCACATACTCATTTGGGCCATGTACATTTTGTAAAAATTTTCATCAGAATGAAGTTTATATAATTCTTTGAAATCTCTGTTCATAACTAAAATGTTATTTATATCCATCAATACTATTTTATCTTTTATAAAACCCATGTCTATAAATATGCTATCTTTTATATCCATTGCCATTACGGCTTCTAATTTTTCGTTATAGTAAAAAATACTGTTATTCAAATCATCTTCATCTCTAACTAGACCGCTAACCATAAAACCGCCTGTTATTTTATCTTCTGATATCTTGTTTATTGTAGTTTTAGGATAGCTTATATCTTTTAGAAATTCACAGTTTTTATCATATACTAAAATTCCATCTGCTTTTATATCTGTAGTGTAAGAAAGGATGAATCTCCCATCAGAAAAAACTTCTATGTTTGATATTTGCTTATCTACTTCTACTTGACCTACTATTTCACCATTTCTGTCTATTTGATACACTTTTCTTTTTACCTTATCCAAAAGATAAATAAAATTTTCAGATGTACTAATGCTAAAGTTATCACTTCTAATAGTAGCTTCAAATTCTTCTTTTATATTTTCATCGTATCTAATTAAACTTTTTCCATCATAAGTAATTAATGAGTTCTCGAATTGTTTTATATACATATTTGGTTTGTATTCTAACTTTAATTCCTCAGACAAAGTCTTTGTAGTAGGGAAAAAATATGGTCTAATGTAATTTTTAATAGTGTATGGGTTGATTATCAATAATATCAAAACCACCATTATCGATATAATCGTCTTTTTCAAGTTCCTACCTCCGTAAAAAAAAGAAAACTAGAAAAACTAGTTTTCAATAAGTCCTATTTCTCTAAACAGGTCTATACCCTTAGAATAAAAACCAATTTCTTGCTCTTTTGAACGCCCTTGATAAGTTTTTGCTATATCAAAATAGGTACTAGCTAACTCTTTTTTATTTCCTGTTTTTTGTAGCATTTCAGCACACTTATTAAAGCTAACTGTTGCTTCATCTACATTACCTGATTGATAAAGCAAATTAGCATATTTTCTCATAACTAAAGGCTCCATTTTTTTGTTTTGTTCTTTTGTGCTAAGGTAAAGAGCTTCTCTAATATACTCTAAAGCCAGTTCAAAATTTTCGTCATTGATAAGCAGCTCACAGTACATCATCAAAATTTCAATGTATTGAGAGTCTTTAAATTCCTTTTTCAAAATATAAGCTTGCTCTATATGTTCTTTAGCTGATGAATAACTCTTGAGGTTTAAGTATACTTTAGCTAATAACATTTGTGATTTAGCTTTCTCAAAAATTTTGTTTTCTTTTTCAAAACATTTAATTGCCATATGAAAGTATTTTTGGGCATTATCATATTGATAATTCTGAAGATAGCTATTTCCCATTATAAAAAAACCATTTCCTCTATTTTTTAAGTCCCCAACTTTTTCCGCTATACTTTCTGCTTTATGAGCATATTTAATAGCTTCTTTATTTTGATTGTTTTTCATATAAGCATATGAAAGGTTAATGTATATACTTTTTTCAAGTTCTATATCATTAATCTCAAGTTCTGGAATCATAGCTTCAGCCTGATGAAGCATATTTGATGCTGGCAAGTAAAAATCACCTAAAATATATAATTTCCCAAGTTCTAAATAACTTTTTATTATACCTTTAGGGTCTTCATTTTTAATATATAAAACCAAAGCTTTTTCCATCATAGATGTAGCTTTTTTGTACTCTTTTTCAACTAAATAAACTAATCCATAAATAAAATTAGCTTTTGCACATTCATGAGAAATATCATATGAGGTACATAAATTCAGAATCGTAGAAAGCTCTCTCTTAGCTTCTTGATATTTTTCTGTTTTAAATAATACTTCTGACTTTAATATAATACTTGAAGCTATTTTTTTTGCTTGAGACTCTTTACTCTCAAGAAAATAATCAATAGATGTTTCTAGTTTTTCTGAAAAATATTCTAATAAATCCTGACTAGGATATGACTTATCTCTTTCTATGTGGCTTATTTGTGCAGCAGTAATACGATTTCCTGCTAGCTCTTTTAATGTGAGATTTTTCTCCTTGCGCAGTTTTTTTATCTTTTGTCCCAAGCTCAATATTTCCATAATATCCCCCATTGATTTTTTTAAGACAAATAATCTCTTTTGTAGTCTATGATAATATAAAACTTATGATTAGAGAAGATTTTTGTATATTTATTTACAAATTTTTCTTCTTTATAAAATATTTATAATCTGACCTATGATTTTTATAAATTCATCTAGCTCAGAAATAGTGTTAAAATATGAAAAACTAACTCTTACTACACCTTGAGAAGTAGTTTTTAAAGTCTCATGGGCTAGTGCTGCACAGTGTAGACCACTTCTAACTTCTATATCAAATTCACTATCTAAAATATATGATATGTCCGTAGATTGAATATTGTCTATATTAAATGATACTACTGCACATCTTTTAGAGGCGTCTTCAGGTCCGTATACCTTTACATTTTTATACTGCTTCAATCCATCTATCAAGTATCTCACGAGCTCTTGTTCGTGTTTTCTTATCTTTTCTATTCCTGTTTCTTGGACAAATCTTACCCCTTCTAATAAGCCTGCAATTCCTACAGCATTTGCTGTCCCTGATTCTAAATGGTCTGGCATAATATCAGGATGAATTAAGCTTTCAGAACTACTTCCTGTTCCACCTTCCATAATAGGGATAAGTTTTATATCTTCTCTTACATATATAAAGCCTGTACCCATAGGACCATATAAACCTTTATGCCCTGGGGCACATAACATGGCAATATTCATTTGCTGTACATCTATATCAAATACTCCAGCACTTTGTGCGCAGTCTACTAATAAAGGTACCTTGTGAGCTCTACATATATCTCCTATTCTTTTAAGGTCATTTACTGTACCTGTGACATTTGATGCATGGCTTACAGCTACTAGTCCAGTATTTTCCTTAAATGCCTTTTCAAATTCATCAAAATCCAAAAAACCATTTTCGTCACATTTTACAAAGGTATGAGTTACTCCGTGTGATTCAAGAGCCACTATAGGTCTAGATACTGCATTGTGCTCCATAGCAGTAGATATTATATGCATGTCTTTTTTGACATATCCTTTAATTCCTATATTTATAGATTCAGTTGCATTTTTTGTGAAAGCTATATTCATAGGATTGTCTATATTCATAAGTTGGGCTATCTCATGTCTTGCCTCAAATATTGTTCTTCCCGCATCTAAGGCCATCTTATGTCCTGATCTTCCTGGATTAGCTGCTTTAGTTTTCATAAATTCTACCATCTTATCTATTACTCTATCTGGTTTTGGAAATGTAGTAGCCGCATTATCAAAATAAATCATATAAATTCTCCTTTATTCTAGTGAAAATAATTTTTCCACTAAGTCATATAATTGGTCTTTATTATAATATTCTATAAGCAAAGTACCTTTTTTCTGGCTTCCTTTTAGAGTTACTTTTGTTTCCAATATATCTGTTAATTTGTCCAAAGCTTCTTTTATATGAACATCTTCTAAAGTATTTTTTTTAGTTTTTAACTTTCTTACTTGCTCTTCTGTTTGTCTTACTGACAGACCTTCTTTTATAATCTTATCTATTAAACTTTTTCTTGTTTTTTCATTATTTATTCCTAATAAACTTTTTGCATGACCTTCACTTATTTTTTTACTTTCTAAGTGAAAAGCTGTAAAATCATCTAATTTTAACAATCTCAGTCTATTTGCTATATAAGACCTACTTTTTGCAAGTATTATAGCCATATCAGCTTGACTGACTTTAGAGTCTTTCATAAAACTATGTATAGCCTTGGCTTCTTCTATAGGATTTAAATTCTCTCTTTGAAGGTTTTCAATTAGAGCTATTTCTCTAGTATTTGCACTATCTTGAATTATACAAGGAAGATAATCAATATTTATAAGCTTTGCAGCTTGATATCTCCTTTCCCCCGCTATAATCGCATAGCCATCTTCAGCTTTGCTTACTATTATAGGCTGAAGTATTCCATATTTTTTTATAGAAGTAGCAAGTTCATCAAGAGCATTTTTGTCAAAGCTTTTTCTAGGCTGGTCTTTTCTAGGATATATTTCCTTTATAGGTATATTTTCTAGTTTTATAGCTATCACCTCAATTATAGGCTTGGATTAAATGAAATATAATTTAGTAAAACTCTTTTATATCAAAGGCTCCTTTGAAGGCTTGCCTGCTTTTCTAGGATAATTTTTAGGGGTGTTTGATATCTTTTTGATAACCAGTATATTGTGGTTTAAGTCAGTATATGGAATATCTATCTCCTTGATATACTCAAGACTACAGCCTAAAACAGCTAGAGCTTTTTTTGCCTGCTCTACTTCTGATTTTGCAGCTGGGCCCTTCTGGCAGATAAAATAACCTCCTTTTTTCAAAAAAGGACTGCAGTATTCTAATAATACTGGTAAAGAAGCAACTGCTCTTGATAGTACTATGTCATACTTCTCTCTATATTTAGGATTAGAACCTGCATCTTCAGCTCTGCTATGAAGATACTCAGCATTATCAAGACCTACTCTAGCTCCTACTTCTTTTAAAAAGTTAATTCTTTTGTTTAAAGAATCAAGCATAGTCATCTTTATATCAGGTCTCATTATTTTTATAGGTATGGAAGGAAAGCCAGCTCCAGTTCCTACATCAATAGCCTTTAGTCCTTCACCCTTTAGCTCGTCTACTAAAAGACAAGATAAAGAGTCTAGAAAATGCTTAGTATAGATTTCCTCTGGATCTTCTATTGCTGTAAGATTCATGACTTTATTATATTCTAAAAGTGTATCCATATATATTTTAAAATTATTTTGCTGATTTTCAGTTATATAAATGTTCCAAGAGTTTAGCCCCTGGGATAGTATTTTATCAAGCTCCATATCATTACTACTCCTCATCATTATCTTTACTTTTTACCTTTTGAGTCTGCATATATATCAAAAGAACTGAGATATCTGCTGGAGAAACACCTGATATACGAGATGCCTGTCCTATATTAAAGG
>Ga0334892_1003034_pt1 | contig 11305 bp, 15 predicted proteins | sample GraSluR3_MG_4_FD_207213 | JGI IMG/M metagenome (GOLD analysis project Ga0334892, IMG submission 207213) | Sludge microbial communities from methane-producing bioreactor in Wageningen University, Netherlands - Granular Sludge_15_04-R3 | ecosystem: Engineered > Bioreactor > Anaerobic >... | reverse complement strand
ACATCCTAAATCTTATGATGCCCTGGGATTCTCTGATCCAGGATATTTGCAAATAACAAGACTAATGGAGATGATCTGAGATCATCTCCATAATTTTACCAGGCATCTATTATTGTGCGCTTACTATAATAGGGTAATATATAATTGTTAGCAAGATTATATACTTACACTAAAGACCTAAAAAACAGATTAACATTGTAATCTTGCTAGTAAAAAGTTATTATTCAATACATTCTTTAGATTGCTATTAGATGGTGGAATTGGAGAATATGAAGATGATTCAGAATATGCACCAAGTGGGTGTGTTTCATTTTTGACTATACATCAGTCTAAAGGAATGGAATTTCCTATTGTCATTGTTGATTCATTAGGAAGTGTACCACGAAAAGATAGAAACGATCTTCTTGATGGAATCATTGACAAATTTGGTCATAAGGATGAATTTGAACCATTAGAATTAACAAAATTTTATGATTTTTGGAGGCTTTATTATACCGCATTTTCTAGAGCACAAGACTTATTAATTCTAACAGCAAATGAAACTTCACGTGTACCAAGTAAATATTTCCGTGATGTATATGAAGAGCTTGTTAATTATAGTAATAACGCTGTAGATCTATCAGAGTTTAATTTCAAAAAAATAAAGGATGTTAACTTAAAGGAATCATTTTCTTTTACCTCTCACATTGCCGTATATGAAACATGTTCTCTGCAATATAAATTTTATAAGGAACTTGAATTTATGCCTGTAAGAGCAGGGGCGATGTTATTTGGTCAGTTAGTCCATCAAACAATAGAAGATGTACATAAAGCTATTTTAAGAGGAGAAGAAAAATTAGTAAATCCTGATTCTATAGGTAAGTGGTTCGATTTAAATTATTCTAATCTAAGTAAATCAACTAGGACTTATTTAGGTGAACCACAAAGACGTGTAGCTTTAGAACAGGTTTTAAGATATGCAGATAAACAAAAGAATTATTGGAATCAAATAATAAGTGCAGAAGTCGATGTGAGTTTAGTGATGCCAGATTATATTTTAGAAGGTTCTATAGACTTGATAAGAGGAGAGGATAATACTTATGAGATTGTGGATTTTAAATCCGAAAAAAAACCAGATGTTTTTAGCGATGTTGAGAGGATTGAGAGATATCAAAACCAATTAAATGTGTACGCATATTTAGTAGAAAAAAGAATGAATGTAAATGTTTCCAATATGCATTTATATTTTACTGGTGAGGTAAATGGTAAGCCTACTATAACTTTTACAAATAATAAAAAGAATATTGATACTACAATTAGTAATTTTAGTAAAACTGTAGAGAAAATTTTAAATAGAGAATATAATACATTTTCAGATTCATTAAAAATTTGTGATTCATGTGACTTTAGATTTTATTGTAATAAAAAATAGATGGAGGATAATATGACTGAACAATTAAGTTTTACTTTTGATGAAAGAGCAACAATTAAAGGCTATCCAGAATTACGATGGACAGGAAAAAGGCCTTATAAGTCTACACAATATTTCCCAGCACAACTGAAGGAACAATATGGAGAAGAAACAAATGGATGGATTAATAAACTGTTTTGGGGAGATAATTTGCAAGTAATGAGCCATTTACTTAAGGATTACAGAAATAGCATTGATTTAATTTATATTGATCCACCATTTGATAGTAAAGCTGATTATAAGAAAAAAATTACTTAAAAAAAAGTTGGTAGTACCACAACGGATTCATCATCTTTTGAAGAAAAGCAATATAGCGATATTTGGAATAATGACGAATATTTACAATTTATGTATGTAAGCGTCAATCCTACCCCACATTTCCAACTTAGCCAGACTATGAGATAATATACCTCGTACAAAGGAGGTATACAAATGACCAAAGAAGAAAGAAGATCATTCTGGGCTGCAAACATCGCACAGTACAGAGCAAGTGGACTTACAGGCAAAGTGTGGAGTAAGGAAAACAACCTGAGTGTACATGCCCTAAGATATTGGATACATAAATTCAACAAGGAAGGTGAACCAATTGATATTGTTGAATTTAAACCAATAGTGATAGAATCACCGTTATCAATTGAATCGACCATTAAAGTTACCATAGGGTCAGCAGTAATTGAATTGACAAAAGGATTCGATGAAAGTGCTTTTGAAAGGGTTGCTGCTATCCTGTCGAAACAATGTTGAGACAAAACGGTCCGACAAATGTTTATCTTGCTCTCGGACCAACAGATCTTAGAAAATCGATTGACGGTCTTTCATTGATAGTAAAGCAGAAATTCAAATTGGACCCCTTTTCACGCAATTTGTTCGTATTCTGCAACAGGAATAAGGACAAGATCAAAATCCTTGAATGGGAAAACTCCGGTTTTTGGCTCCATTACAAAAGGCTTGAAAAAGACAAATTCAAATGGCCTGATGAAACAACAGATACTCACATTTGTATAGACGAAAGATCCTTCAGGTGGCTTCTGGATGGATTGACAATAAATGAAGAATCGGCCCATAAACCCGTAAATGAACGGTTACTGATTTGATAAAAACAACTTCAAAAAAACGTTGAAAAAGTAATGGTTTCAGCGATTTTTTTGTATCTTTTTCATGCTGTTCGTGGTATAATATATTCATGTCAAATATTGAAAAATCAACACTTACAGAAGATTATACAACTGAAAACTCACTGAAGTTTTTTAAAGATAAATACGTTGCTTTAGAAGAAGAAAACACGGCCTTGGAACAAGAAAATACAAGCTTAAAAAAGGAAAAAGAGGCCCTTGAAGCAAAGGTGAAATTCTATGAAGAACAGATCAGACTAAGTCAGGCTCAAAAATATGGAGCATCCAGTGAAAAATCAGATGCCGACCAGATTTCCTTCTTTAATGAAGCCGAAAAGCTTTCAGCCCAGAAATCCGAAGAACCCGAAACGGAAACAATTCTTTACAACAGGAAGAAAGGCAAATCCAAAAGCAAGAAGACATATGATGACCTTCCTGTAGAGAAGATATACTATACACTCCCTGAAGATGAACAAATTTGTCCAAACTGCAACGGACACCTCCATGAGATGAAAGTTGAAGTTAGAAAGGAACTTAAAATCATTCCAGCCCAGGTCATAGTAGTACATCATGAAAAGCAGGTTTATGCCTGCAGGACATGTGATGTTGAAGAAGGTCTTGGAACGATAATCACTGCACCTTCAAAGAAACCGGTACTTCCAGGAAGCATGGTTTCACCTTCCATGCTGGGTTTCATTATGGACAAGAAATACAACCAGGCCATGCCCCTTTACAGACAGGAAAAAGAGTTTATCAACTTCGGCATAGACATATCAAGACAAAACATGGCCAACTGGATAATAAAGGGAAGTGAAAAATGGCTCAAACCCCTTTATGACAGACTTCATGAAAAACTTCTGGAAGAAAGGATAATCCATTCAGATGAATTATGTAGTGCTGAACATAATTCATCTTATGCTGAGTCATATATTATGTAAAGCCAGCTAGAGTAATAAAAGTTATCTCAGACACTTTAAATCACTAAGTATTTTGCAGCTATTATTAACTCTACATAACATTTTAATGCTATTCTTTAAAAAGGAGGTGCATTAAAATGCAAAAAATAAAAAACGGAAAACTTCTTCTTAAATATGATGTCTATTTAGACATATTAGAAGATTATCTGAGTTTGAATGAATTTAAAAAGCTGTCATCTTTGACGATTTCATCAAAGAGACTAACCATCACATCTTTGATGAATTATCTTGGTGACAATGGTGTCGTAAATTTTAGCAACTGTAGGCAAAAGGATGTAACAGGATATTTGATTTCATTATCTCATTTATCATCCTCAACTATTAGTGGACGTACATTTATGCTACGTCACTTTTTTAATTACCTAAACAAAGAGAAGATTACTTTGTATTCAGGTGATGAGCTGTTTCCAGTGATATTTACTAATAAAAGGGAACGAATTCTATCATTTTACTCTGTTGATGAAATCAAAAGGTTGATTAATACTATAAACAGAACCACAATGTATGGCAAACGCGATTTTGCTGCAGTTTTACTTGTTGCAGAACTTGGTATTCGTTCTGGAGATATTATTAGACTAAAGTTCTCCGATATACATTGGGAACGTAACACCATTGAATTCATACAGTACAAAACAAAAATCTTTAATCAACTTCCCTTATTGGAAAACATTAAATATGCATTAATTGATTATCTTAAAAATAGTCGCCCAAAGAGTAATTCTGATTATATTTTTTTAGGTATAAGAAATGGGATAATGCCAATAACCAATACTTGCATGCATCAAATTGTTTCCAAATACTTTAAAAAAGCGGGTATTGATATATCAATGCGTAAACATGGTCCTCATGCCATGAGACATTCTCTAGCAAGTAGTCTTCTGCACAATAATACTCCTATGCATGTAATCAAAGAAGTGCTGGGACATTCAAATATTAATACAACCAAGATGTATTTAAACATTGACATTGACACTATGAGAGCGGTAGCTTTGGAGGTTCCATATGAAGAAAGTTGATACATTTGAATTTCCAGAAATCTATCGTGATATTGCAATGGATTATGTTGATTATAAACATTCACTTGGATTCAAGTATTCAGTTACAGCCCAAAAAAAGGTTAACAGAATGCTAGAGTATATTTATTCCAACTCAAAATCAGAACCTTTGCTTGCTTTAACACCTGAATTAGTAACTAAGTATGCTACCAAAAGGGGAAACGAAAGTAGCAGTACTCTTCATGGAAGACAATCACATATGAGACAGTTTGCCATTTTCTTAAATCTAAGAGGTATACCTGCATATATTTATCCAAAGAATTTGGTAAAAACTACCGAAAGTTTTGTGCCTTATATCTTTACTAAAGATGAGATTGAAAGTATTTTACGAGAAGCTGATTCAATAAAACCTAATAAAAACAAGTTCATTAATACTCCACATATATATCCAGCAGTCTTTCGTGTATTGTACGGATGCGGATTAAGAGTAAGTGAAGCCCTTACACTTAAATGTGAAGATGTGGATTTAGACAACGGAATTCTTGTCATAATGAATGGGAAGAATAACATTTCAAGGCTTGTTCCAATATCTGAATCTTTAAGACAGTATCTAGTAATGTATAACTCAAAAGTAGAAAGAGAAGATAATCCATATTTTTTCCCAGCTCGTCATAATGAGATGTACTCTCCTCTAACAATTAGAAATCAGTTTTATAAGTTAGAAGAACAGGCTGGAATATCACGTCTTAGCAATGGTAGGTATCCTCGGGTGCATGATTTTAGACATACATTTAGTGTCCATGCTCTTGAACAAATGATTAAAAATGGTCAAGATCCCTACTGTTCTTTACCAATACTTAGTACATATCTTGGTCATAAGGGTGTTGAGTCAACGGAGAAATATCTTCGTTTAACAAAGCAATACTTCATTGACATTCTTCAGTGTAGTGCCGAAAATGCTGAAAAGATATTTCCGGAGGTATAATCATGTACAATAAGGATATATCCTATTACATAACAAATTTTTTTACTAACTATCTTGATAAGGAAGCAGGTTTATCGACCAATACAATTCAGTCTTATAGAGATGCTTTTATACTATTTTTTAAGTATATTGAAGAGAAAGATATCTGTAAATTTAATAGATTAAAACTGGAGGTATTAACTATAGATAATGTTGACGGTTTTTTGAACTGGCTTGAAGAATCAAGAGGATGTAGTATTAATTCTAGAAACCAAAGACTTGCAGCTTTAAAAGCATTTTGCAATTACGTAATTCGTAAAAACCCAGAAAAAAGTAGCATATGTCAGGATGTATTAAACATACGGTCAAAGAAGGCTCCTCAAAAATCAGTTGATTATCTGACATCAGATTCAATTTCTTATCTTTTAAAAATGCCTGATAAGCGTACAGAGCAAGGTATACGTGATTTAGCAATGTTATCGCTTATGTATGAGTCTGGATGCCGGGTTCAAGAGTTAATAGATTTAAAGGTAGGTGAAATCTCATTTAGAACTCCCAATACAATCACCATTACGGGTAAAGGGAGTAAGGTAAGGGTAATTCCTATAAGTTGCCATGTGGCCGATATAATTATGAATTATCTTAAGAGATCTCGAAGATACAACGATATTGAGAACTGTGTATTTGTCAACAGGTATCATAAACCGTTGACGAGGTCAGGTATAAGCTATGTGCTTAAGAAATATGGTCAAATTGCACGCACAAATAAACCAGAGCTGTATAGCTCAAAACTTCATCCACATCTGCTTAGACATTCTAAGGCTATGCATATGCTTGAAAATGGAGTAAATCTCATATACATAAGAGATTTTCTAGGGCATTCATCTGTTACCACAACAGAAATTTATGCTAAGTGTAATCCAGAACTCAAAAGAAAGTATATTGAGCAGGCTAGTAGCCTAATTACTGAATCAATAGAAGAATACGGTAAGGACGAAAAAGAAACTTTACTATCATGGCTTCGCAATAATATCTAAATATTATGTTGAGTAGTTATGCCATGGATTGATGAATAACAAGGTGTAGCTACTCATAACTTTACATAATATATGACTCAGCATAAGATGAAACCACTCTTGAAGTATTAAACGAACCAGGAAAAGAAGCTAGAACCAAATCTTATATGTGGTTGTACAGAACCTCAGCTCTTATTTCTTTCTTCATTTCAGTTAATATATTTTTACAAGTATCACAAAGCCTTTCTTCATCAGAAAGCCTGTATTCTATTGTTTCTACCGGAAGATTTGATAGGCTGCTTCCTCGTGTTGATTTTTTTCTAGTGTGCGACTTAATCAGGGACTCTTCTGAGGGTTCAATTGCTATAGGCTCTTGCAAGGTTTCGGCTTCATTAAATAAATCAAAAAAAGAAAACTGGCTCTGATCTGCTTTTTCAGATGATGAACCAAATTTTTCTTTTTTTCTGAGTTTTAACTGCTCGATATACCAGCTGTTTAATTTTTCTAGTGATTGTATTTTTTCTTCTTGCGCCTTTAGCTTAGATTTTAAAGCTTCATTTTCTGCTTGTATTTTTGTTAATAAATCCACTTTAAAACCCTCTTCTTTCTCTAAAAATTATATAATTATTATATCATATTTTAGAGCCTAAATCCAGTGAAATCAACACTTTCTCCATGCTTCCCGCCTCTTTATTTTCTGTCTTACTCCCGGCGCTCCAAGTATGTTTTTAAACTCCTCAAGCGAAAGGTTCATAGTGTTTTTATCATCATAAGCTTCCGGCCATATAACTCTTCCTTTTTCTATACGTTTAAAATGCACCCAAAAACCATTGTCTTCCCAGACCAAAAGCTTTATTCTGTTTTTTTGACTATTGCAGAAAGCAAATATAAAGTTTTCTCTGGGATCTAATTCAAAGCTATGAAGAACTATTTCGGATAACCCATTAATGCTTTTTCTCATATCAGTTTTACCACACGCTAGGAAAATCTTGTAATCACTATAATTAAACATCCAGGTTTTTCACCGCCTTAAGAACTTTCTCCAATAAAGGCATTGAACTCTCTTCTGTAATGATTATTTTAATGCTTTTAATTTCAAGCTGAAGCTCTCCTTCAAATAGTCTTGAAGTTTTTTCAGCAGTTGAAGAGATGTTTTGAACTTCGGTTTCCTGGTTTATGTAAAGGAAGGGTTGCCTATTTTTATATTTTTTCCTCCAGCCATTAAAGGTAGTGATTGGAATGCTATTTTCTTTGCACCACTTAGATAACGTAAGCCCGCTGCTAATATAAGATTTTATAAGCACTTCTTTTTCTTCCCATGTTCTGTTTTTTTGTTTTGACATTTACATCTACCTCCTGTTGAAGAGATTATAATGTATATATTTTAAAGAAAAAAGGCGTAGTTGAATTGACGCTTACAAACAAATAGTAAAGAAATATTATTGGTTTTTAAAGAAGTTATTTTTGAAAAATGACAAAATAAATATTGACATACCCCTCGTAAAGGTGTATATTAAACTTGAAATAAAATATGTACTATCATGAAAATGACAAATGTGTTTAGTAATGAAAAAGCTCATTATGATGTTGGTAGCATCACTTTGAGCTGATAGGCATCGCCCATACTTTAGGAAATCATTATAGCATATACTTCGCTAAGATTCAATTGTTTGGTGCCAATCTCATGAGTTTGTCTGGTGCCAATCTCATGAGTTTGGATGGAGGTTCAAAAACTCAATTTGATAGCATATTTAAACCAAATTTGAAGAAAGCGAGGAATTATATGATAATTTCACAAACAAGAATTAACGGAACATCAAAATTTAGAAACATCCAGAATGGACAAAAAGTAAGAGTTGTTTTTCATAATCCAGAGGACAAGGTTCTCGAAAAGATGGGTTTTGGTAAAGAGAAGAGATTAGGAGATACAATATTACCAGCGGTAATAGGTCCAGCAACAAGATTAAATGCTGAAGGTAAGTATATTAAACATTACGACAAAGAAAAAGAAGAATATACTATTATGCGTGAATGGACATATCAACAGTTTTGTGGAAGGGGAGAGACTAGAGAGGTTACGGATTCGGTTTGTGATACTCGAAAGAGATATCAAAGAACACTTGTACCTCCAAATGCCATAGAATTGACCATTGAGAAGCTAGATAGCGATTTTGCATTGGTATCACCTGATTTTGCATTTGGAAGTGATAATGATGAAATCATTACTGTAGTAAATGTTTTTTTGGAGTACTTTGGTATATGCGAAATCTTAGTTGATGGCAAGAAGTCGGTTTTTAGTGGTGAAGTAAAAAGATTAAATTGGAATATTTTGCCAAAAGGTGAATATCCGTGGGAAGTACAAAAACAAAGAATAGAACCATTTCTTGATAAAGCAAAAGGTAATAATCGAAAAGTTATTGATAAAAGACAAGAGACTATTAATGGCTATCAACCAGATTTTACAGCAATTGGAAGTGGAGGATTTTCAGGATATATAGTTCATGGTTTTACTGACAAGTCATTATATGTTCTTGAAAGTGTTCAGGTAAATAATGCTACCTATATTTTGACAAAAAATTGGGAAGAAATATCTAAATTGACTAAGGCAGAAATAATTCGAGATGATTTACATGAACATCGAGTGATTCATAATAAAAACTGGTCTAAACTAATAAAGGAGTATCTAAATGCATAAGAAAGACAGAAATGTTCAGAGTAGAGAGCGTTCAAAGAAAGAAATATTTAATCAAACTATTGATAAAAGAACACGAGGTGTATTATTTTTTGTAGGCTTAGCGATAATAATTGTTTCTTTGATTGGATTTAATGAACAGTATGCACAGTTAGATAACTTCACTCTAAATAACTATATTGCGTTAGCATTCATATCATTAGTACTATTTTTGGGACTGGTCTTAATGTTAATCAATTTCAATTTTCATAATATAGCTGTTATAGTAATTTGGTCAATATTAGGTGGTATGTTGATTATGAAAGTTATTGATAATCCAATGTATAGTACTAGGGTTATTTTATTCTTTTGTGCAATAATTGTTTTTGTAATAATAATGATGATATTGAAACTATATTCAGCAATGACCACCTTTTTTCTCTTATCATCTATATTAGTCATGATATTAGTAGTAATATCGCAAAAGATTCCAGGCTATGTAAATTCTATTTTTTATATAGGTATTACATTGTATATTGTGGTCTATACACTGTGTGGTGTTAAAATAAATAAAGCATTTATAGGAAAATTCTATGGAAGGCAATTAATTGCTGAGGAGTTTAATAAAGAGGTTTTAAAGACACATTTGAACATAATTTACATTTTAATCTTTTTTTTGATTAATGCATCAGGACTTTTTTATGGAAATCAAGGCGAAGTATACAATGTAATTAATAATTGCTTCATAACAGCGTTGGCAATAAATAATATTGGGATTGAAGACATAAAAAAAGCATTATAACATTAAGGATAAATAATTGACATGCGGAGAAGTTTCTCCGCATGTCAATATAATAAACGGAGGTGACACGATGACGAAGCTGAACGATCTGTTCACAATAAACTCTGGAGTCGTTTTCAAAAGACTAGAAGCTCCACCGGGAGCACCAGGACATAAATACAAAATAATCACATTAAAAAGTATTAATGATTTAGGATATATAGACATTGAATATTTTGATATCTTTAATAGTAAAAAAGAAATCGCAAAAAAGCATATTGCTAAAGTTGGAGATATACTTGTTAGACTAAGTAACCCATACACAGCAGTGTATATTGATGAAGAATCCCAAGGTGCAATCATATCTTCACTATTTGCCATTTTGCGTCCAAAAGGTAAGCAAGTGCTTTCGGAGTATGGCTCAATATTCCTTAACAGCGATTACATGAAAAGACAATATCACAAAGATGCTAGTGGATCTGCATTACAAATGATAAAAACATCGTCGCTGAAGGAGTATGGAGTAATTATACCTACTAAAGAAAAGCAAAAGGCGATTATCGAAATTAATAATTTATCCATAAGAGAATTACACTTAATGGAAAGATTATTAGAACAAAAGCAACTATACAATAAAGGTATTATTCAGAAATTAATTAAAGAGGAGGGAGAACTTGGGTAGTATAAAAGAATATCAAGAAAAGATTTTCGAAGAGATAAAGCAGATTAATGAATATAATGAAGAATTTTGGTATGCGAGAGCGCTACAGAAGGTCTTAGAATACAAAGAATGGCGTAATTTCAAGCTTGTTATTGGTAAAGCAATACTAGCATGTGAAAATAGTCAAAACAGTCCACTTGATCATTTTGTTGACGTCAACAAAACGATATCTATGCCAAAGGGAGCAACTAAAGAAATAGAAGATGTCATGTTGTCAAGATATGCATGCTATCTTATTGTTCAAAACGGTGATCCGAGGAAAGAGGTCATAGCACTTGGACAAACCTATTTTGCTGTCAAAACAAGGCAACAAGAGTTGATTGATAATTATGACATACTGTCAGAAGACCAGAAAAGACTTGCCATTAGAAATGAAATGATTAATCACAATAAGTCATTAGCCGAAGCAGCAGAGATGGCTGGTGTAAAAACGCCAATTGAGTACGCTATCTTTCAAAATCATGGCTATATGGGATTATATGGTGGGCTAAAAGCAAAAGACATACATAAGACTCATTGTAAAATGAAATTGAACTAATATAAAAAGCCCATAGATGACTATCTGTGTTATGATTTAATCACGACAAAAAATCTGACACGGAGGATAATCACTATGGA
>Ga0334892_1003033_pt1 | contig 11309 bp, 1 predicted proteins | sample GraSluR3_MG_4_FD_207213 | JGI IMG/M metagenome (GOLD analysis project Ga0334892, IMG submission 207213) | Sludge microbial communities from methane-producing bioreactor in Wageningen University, Netherlands - Granular Sludge_15_04-R3 | ecosystem: Engineered > Bioreactor > Anaerobic > Unclassified... | reverse complement strand
TGATCATGCCGACGAAACCACTCATTTCATCCACAGAAAATACGGTCTCAAACAGTGAGTTCCGCCAGAAGAAATCCATTGGCACTCTGTCCGTCATGGTGCCGGAGCCGATGGTGATGTCGTTTACTCCTGCTCCGCTGAGCTCAATTGTGTGAGTCTCTCTGTTTCGAGTGTTTGCCGATCTGGATGCAATCTCGGCACGATCTTGAGAGCCAAATGAGAAGACATGTCTTTCTCCAATATCGTCCGTGATCGTGACCGTGGCTTCCTCCTCGCTGAGCATGGTGGGAGAGAAGCTGACGTTGAAGGTCACAAAGTCGCCTGTATCCATTGAGGCAGGCAAATCCGGAAGATCGGTAAGAGTCATGGTTCCGCTACCGGAGATGCTGATCTCGTTGACTCCCAGAGTTCCTCCACCCACGTTCATGATGCGGAAGCTTTTGTTACGGGTTCCACCGATATTTACGTCCCCAAAATCCCATGATGCAGGATAGACTGAGAACACGGGATCACCGGTCAGGGGAGTGAGCGTAAATGTCACCTTGGGGAAAGTGCCTGTGAGACTACCGGTTGCAGATGGTGCCATGGGATCGTAGGTTGTGGAATCTGTATAGATATTCCTTGCCCGGTTGCTACCAACGGTCTGGGCTTGGAAGGTGTCTGCTGAGCTATAGTAACCCGTATCCATCGGACGCATGGCATATAGGACCAGATTTCCACCCGTGTAACTGTATGGGACTTGCAGCGGTATTGTGATGGTATTTTGCCCGGTTGGAAAGTCGATCGTGCCATCATAGACCATGGTCAGAGCGGTGGGATCTGCCCAACCTGCACTGAGATCTTCCAGATCTGTGGTGCCCAACCAAAGCTTGATTGGCATATTTGGAAGGTTTGTACTAAAGTCGTTATACAAGGAAAGTGTGGTGATGACACCCACCATGTTTATCTCATACGGATAGTACAGACATTGGTAGAGAGAGTGCCTGTAGAACATATCAAATGGAACTCTCGCAGTTTCGTTTCCTTCACCGATAGTGACCGAGATGACTCCTTCGGGTTGCACAGATATGTTTAGGGGATTGCTGACGTCATTGTTTGGATTGATATCCCCGTCTAGGATAACCTTGGCATACAAGCTGGCGGGACCTTCCACGGTGGGAGTCCAGAGCAGCTCAACCAGTTCTGTTTCATTGGCGTCGATGGCCGGCCCTGCCACAGAGGCAAGCTCGGTATCTTCACTGTCATATAGCTTCACCAGATAATCATCCTGCATTGCAGTGCCGTTATTTAAGATTGTTGCAGTATAGGTGGTTTCCATATTGACGCTGGGGGTGGAATTGCCACTCAGAGCTATCACTGCCAGGTCGTTCGGTGCTATTGGCTCGAAGGTCACATCATCGATGTAGATGGTCTGATATGTGCTGCTGCTGCCGTGTTTTATGGCAATGTATTGTCCGGCAGGATCGTGCCCGGTGAGATTTACCTGATACTCATTCCAGTTTGCAGTGATCGATAGCTCTTCTGCCATCTCAAATGTTGTGGGATCCGAGCTGTCGGACATAGTGCCGATTTGCAGAGGATAGAGCGCAGTGCTGCCTTTTGCCATGATTCTCACACGCACTGAGCTCATCTCAATCTCACTATCAAATGGAGGTGAGACCAAGATCATTAGCGCTGTGGCATCATTGGAGTTCGCCATCTGCACACAGTTTGGATCGCTATATGGCAGGGAAGCAGTTGTCTGCAGATAGGCTGAAGTGCTGGTGCTGTTTAGGATTGAGTGCCAACCTAGCGGGAAACGGGGGACATTGGCATCGTCCCAATCTTCAGTTGCCGGGAGAGCATAGATGGTGGCATCAAACCCATCTCCGGTGATTTCGATAGTGTGAGTTTCCCGAGTGACATCATCGACGATGGTGACGGTCGCGCTGTGCTCTCCAACTGTTTCCGGAGTGTAGATCACATGGAAGTTGAGCACTTGTCCGGTAGTCAACGAAGCCGGTAGATCCGGGAGATTACTCAAAGTAAATGAATCGTTTCCGGCTATCGAAATTGAGCTGACTCCCAAGTCTCCGCCACCGGCATTGGTGATCATAAAGCTCTTTTGGGAAGTGCTTTGCAACAGGACTGTGCCAAAGTCATATTCATTTGGCATCACGATGAAAGTGGGATCATCGCTGATGGGGCTCATCATGAATGTGGTCTTGGGGAAAGTGCCGGAAAGTGTCCCTGCGGCGGAGGGATCCATGGGGTCATATTCCACGCTATCACTGATCACTTTGCGAGCGCGGTTTGTCCCCACGGTCTGAGCAATGAAATTGTCCATGCTGCTATACCAGCTGGGATCCCATGTCCGATTTGCATATAGCACCAGATTTCCGCCCACATAGGTATAGGGAGCCTGCAGCGGGATGGTGATGGTATTCTCTCCGCTGGGGAAATCCACCGTGCCATCATAGACCAAAGTCATGCTGCCGGGATCATGCCAGCCCGCAGAAAGGTCATCGTCCGTTGTAGTGCCGAGCCATATCTTGATCGGCATCGCAGGCAGATCAGTGCTGAAGCTATTGTAAAATGTTAGGGCAGTTATTGTGCCAAACATCCCCATCTCTGCTTGATAATACAGAGTCTGGAAGAGGCTATTGCGATAGTAGAAATCAAATGGAACTCGCTGGGTCTGATCTCCATCGCCGATGGTCACGCTATACACGCCTTCGGACTGAACGCTGATGTTCAAAGGAGGCGTTTCATCGTTTTGAGGATTTACGTCCCCGACCAAGATCACTTTGCCAAAGATCGTAGTGGGTCCCTCTGCGTCAGGAGTCCAGCTGATCGGCACACTGAGGCTCTCACCCGGGTCGATCGCGGGACCAGCTACAGAGCCGAGCTCGGTGGTGCCGCTCATCAGCTTCACCTGATAGTTATCTTGTGCGGAAGTGCCATTATTGAAGACTTCCACACTATATTGGAAGGGGGCACCGACCGAGGGAGTGGTGTTTCCTGATACGGAGATTGCTGCCAGATCATCTGGTGCAATCTCTTCGAAGGTCACATCATCTATATAGATAGTGCGTGTAGTGCCGCCCAATCCATGGCGGAAGGCTATAAATCTTCCGGCCCCGGTGTAGCTTGTCAAGGGGACGGCATGCTCTGCATAGTTTGTGTTTTCAAAAGTCAAGGTCTGCACATTTTGGAATGTGGAGGCGTCTGTGGGATTGGTCATCACACCAAGCTCAAGAGTATATGTGTTTGAAACAGGACGAACCCATGCTTTGACCCTGACAGTGTTCATAGGAATGCTGGCGTCCAGTTCGGGGGAGATAAGGATGATTTCCGCGTTTGCATCCGCACCATTTAGGAGACGAATATTGTTTGGCGCACTATGCGGAGAGCTGAGGTTGGTCTCGACCACTGCTGTAGTATTGTTTGCTTCGACTATAGAAGACCAATCAAATGGAAGCTCAGGAGCCGTCACGGAATCCCAATCCTGGAAATAGGGCAGGGCGTCGATAGTGGCGTCCCCATGAGTAGTAAAGCTCCACACCGGGCAGTTTACCGCGTCTCCTATGGCATTGTAGGGCACGACCTGCCAGTAGTATGTAGTATCTATGTTAAGTGGTGTATCAGTTGAGAAGCTGGTCTCATCTTCCATGTCCTGATTGCTTACGATGTTTGTGGGAGGATTGTTCGTGCCAAGATTGAACTTATATCCGGCTGGTGCTCCACCTCCGGAAGCCCAGAAAAAGCTCACATAGGGGCTCACCAGAGTAGCGCCATTCGCAGGAGAAATGATCTGAGCGGCATTTGGAGGGTCATCCACTATCAGCTCCTGCATGTTAAAACGAATGTTGTTGCGATTCATAGAAAGCGAGCCGGTGGTGGAATTACTTGCCGGAGTTGAATCGCTCTGATATCTCAAAGCACTGTTGAAAGTAGTGGGTGTGTAGTAAACTGAAGCATTTTGCGTATAGTTCCCCGGGATCAGATCGGTGAGAACTTCCACGATGAGATTTGAGGATCCATCCCAAACAAAGGGAGTATCAAAGGTGTGGGTATTCCATCCCGTGGTGGGCACAAAGTCATTTTCCAGAAATACTTGAGTGTAATCCCCCGTCTCAAAAGTGGTGGTGAGTTCCACCTGAGTGGTGTGTTTGAGACTGATCCGAAAATCCGGCATGGGAGAACACTCATTGAGGGCTTCGACATTGAAAGCTAAGGAGTTGATGGCACCTCCACCGCCTCCGGCATCTTCGATCTCGGATGCCAAGAAGAGGTATTGCTGGCGAAAGTTTTTGTAATATGTACCGTATGGCGTTGGAGTGCTTGTGGTGGTGTTGGAGTTTGTTCCAGAGCCAATCGTCACATTGACCTGGGCAGAGAGGGTAGAAATTGCTCCTATTGTAAAGACTAGGAGCAGACATAACAGCACGACTTGTTTCATAGCTGAGTCTCCTATTTGGTTTATTGTTGCATATTTATCACATCCCCATTAGGGAGTCGAAAACCAATCTTACTACTCTCAATAAAAACCGAGGAACCTATTTCTACCTAGTTTTGATTCTTCTTAAATCCTGTCAAGAACTAGTTTGGTCTCTAACTATGACTCGCTGTGAATAATTTTCTACATGGAACGCAGACACAAAGTAGCCCAAAGCCCCCGCTGGACATGCTAAATGCCACCGACACATCGTCTTACCTGGTCAATGTTTGCACTTGGTTTACGCTTTTTGGAAGAAACGCGTAAGTCTTTATCTTCTCACCCATTGCACGCTCGAGCGGTGAGCGAGCGGTGAGGGAGGCGTGATCTGCCCATCTTGGCTGAGAGCTTGGGCGGTTACAACCTGCACCTGCTTATGTCTTTCCGAGGAAGAATTATGCAGTGAGATGTGGGTTTTTCTTGACACAAGGTCTGTGGCTCGAAAGCTGCAGCCAAGGTGATGGGGTTCACCTTCAAACCGCCCTATGGGCTGATGACTCCTAGATTTTGATTTAAAAAAATGGAAAATGTTATGAGCATCAGTCTGATGATTGCCATCATCGTGATGGGTGGATGGGCAGTAGGCAGGATCTTTCAAAGATTGAAAGTGCCCGGGATCTTGGGGATGTTGATATGGGGAATATCCGTAACTGTGATATTTGATAGTGAGATCCCGGTCTCATTGTGGGGCGTAATCCCCTTTTTCAGCACACTGGCCTTGATCGTGATCTTGCTTCGTGCAGGACTGGGAATAAACAAAAAGATGCTGCGTCAAACGGGAATCTCCGCCCTATTGATGGGCTTTGTTCCTTGTTTGGTGGAATCCCTGGGGCTGATCTTGGCACTACACTTCATAATGGGCTTTCCATATGTCATCTCTGCTCTTGCGGCATTTATGCTCGCCGCAGTTTCCCCGGCAGTGGTGGTGCCTAGCATGTTGGATCTGAAAGCCGGGGGTTATAGTGAAAAAAAGCAAGTGCCGACCCTTGTCCTAGCGGGAGCTTCAGTGGATGACGTAGTTGCTTTTAGTTTCTTTACCTTGGCTCTGTCTGCAGCTGTGTCCCAAGAGGTCAATTTACTTGAGAGCATATTCAAGATTCCATATGCCTTAGGGGGCGGGATTCTGTTTGGATTGGCATTGGGATTTGCCATGCTCTGGTTTTTTAAGCTTATGAAGCAGAGATTGCGGGCTACGGAAAAGCTGCTTGTGCTCATGTGCATATCTTTTTTTCTGGTCGAGCTTGGCGCAGGGATCGGAATTGCGGCACTTTTAGGAACAATGACGATTGGCTTTGTAATCTTTGAAAAAGCGAACAAACTGGCGCATGAGCTATCAAGAAAACTCTCCAAATGGTGGTTGATTGCGGAGATCATCCTATTTGTTTCCATCGGCATGAGTGTAAAGCTGCAATATATCTCCTCTGCAGGACTAAAAGCACTATTGGTGATTGTGATTGGACTGTTGTTTCGATCTCTGGGCGTCGTGATTGCTACAAGTAGTTCGTCTTTGAACAAACGGGAGAAGCTCTTTTGCGTCATCGCATATCTACCCAAAGCCACAGTGCAAGCGGCATTGGGAGCTATTCCACTTTCTATGGGCGTGGAGCACGGAGAGATCATCTTGGCTCTGGCAGTAATCTCCATTCTTTTCACCGCTCCATTAGGCGCTCTTTTAATAAAAGGCCTCGGTCCTAAACTGCTTAAAGGCGACATGGAAAGAGTATAAGCACTAACTTTTCCACAGGCTCCACATCAGTTATACCGGCTTGGCCGGGAATCAATAATCTGTCCACAGATTGACACAGATTAGGTTTAGATGTTTGAGTATCATATTACAGCATTCTGCCCGGTTGGGTGGCTACAAGCCACCCCTACATTAGCCATTCCGGTTATTCATCCCCAGCCTACATTATTCTTTTCGGTTATTCACCCCCAGCCTGCATTAGTCTTTCAGGTTACTCACCCCCAGCCTGCATTAGTCTTTCAGGTTATTCACCCCCAGCCCTTAATAGTCATTCCGGAGTTGATGCGACATCTTGTCGCTTTGTATCCAAACTGCCCGCCAGCCCACATTAGTCATTCCGGAAAGCCGAACGGAGTGAGGCTTATCCGGAATCCATCTAAGCAGCTCAAGTTTCTGTCTGCCTTTGCCGGGGGCTAAAGCCCACCGGAGATCACCATTCCCCAAAGCTGCTCTTCGCTTAGCTTCGGGGTCCCTAAGAAAATGCGAAGCGGTTTCTTGGGGTGATTTTGGGGCACAAAATCGCGCGGCTATTTTGTGGGGGAGAAAAAGTCCTGCCCCGGGATGTACCGGGGCAGGATCTTGTCAGAGCTTAGGCTCTATTACTATTCCATCAGCATCATCTTACGCGTCTGAATATAGTCTCCTGCACGCAGGCGATAGAAGTAGATGCCGCTGGAGAGCGGGCTGCCATTTCTATCTTTTGCGTCAAAGACCACACGGTAGCGAGCGGAAGATTGCTGTTCATTTACAAGGGTACGAACCAGCTGTCCGCGGACGTTGTAGATATCCAAGCGCACATTCGTGGGGTCTTTGATATCATAGCTGATCGTAGTTTCAGGATTGAACGGGTTCGGGTAGTTTCCATGCAGTGCAGTGACTGTCACGGGGATCACTTCATCTTCATTGGAGGATGGCTCCAGAGTGAAGTTGAGAGTAGTATTTTGATTTGGTGAGACAAGGACATCCTCTATGGTTACAGAGGCAAATGATGTCGCACTGGCAGTTACGCTATAGGTTCCGATCGGCAGGTTTAGGCTATAAGCACCTGCACTGTTTGTCGTTGCAGTATAGTTTTCACCGGCAGAGACGGTGGCATTGGCGATGCCTTGTCCATTGTTTCTTCTGACGAAGCCGACGATGTTTCCGGTCACACTGTCTTTCACTAATGGGTTTGACATTGCAGCAGGGGAGGCGACATCGGCTGTGTAGATGGCTTTCACGCCCCAGCGATAGGTAGCATTTGCCAAGCTTTCCCATCCGTCATCTTCGAAGCTGAGATCTGTAATGATCTCATCAGTAAGTAGCACCCAGCTGCCTTCATTGTTTTCTTGTCCGGATACGAGGCGATATACTTCATATCCGATGAGACCGCGGGTTTCTTCGGTGACGGTTCTTTGGTTCTGGCTATGGTGATCTGCTCTAGAGCGACTGCCATCACGACGCAACTGATCTGCAGCGGCTTGATTTGAGCTTCTGCGAGCTCTGTGTTGAGCTTGAGCAGGGCCATCAAAGCTGACCATGGTCAGAGCGTTGCCAATGTAGATATTGTCGATAAACCATGTATACCACAATCCATCGTTTGAAGGAGGATCTACAGCATTGAAAGCCAGAGTAATCTGTTGGCCACCATAAGCTGCAAGATCTACCACGAGGGGTTGATTGTAGGCGATTTGTCCACCTGTCTCAGCGCTTGCATCCCAGAGACTTGTCCATGTGTTTCCGGAGTCCAAGGAGACCTTGACGTAGTAGTGGTCGCCATTTGTGGAGCCAAGGAAGACATAGGAATCAAATCTCATATAGGCATCAGGCGGGCAATTGAAGGTAGGTGTGATCAGCCATTCGTCTTGATGTTCATATGACCACCAGAGACCGGCTTGATAGCTACCGTGAGTCGGCACAGCATTTGCTTCGCCGGCGATCTCGATTGCTCCAACGCGTTTGAAAGTCGGGAAGACTCCCAGTGTGTTTGCCGGACCGGTGTTTGTGATTATCTGATCCCAATCCTGAGGCGGGAAGTTGGTATTCTCGAAGCTTTCGAGAATCTCCAGAGCGGTGGGATCGGGCTCTTCCCAAGTGATATTCACCGCAGAGAAGGAATCATTGAGCTGAGCCGTGACACTGTGTGGCGCGTATGCGATCTCATCCAGGATCATGTCTCCCATCTCATAATTCGTAGCTCCTACATCGATGATGCCGGTCGTGGAGGTATATCCATTGCCGCTGATGATGTATTCATAGCTATTGTTTGCATATACAGCCGGGAAGAGGAATTCACCATCTGCGTCTGTGATAGCAGTGTAATTTGCATATCCCATGAGTTGGATCACAGCTCCCATGATTCCATCTGAAGTGTCCGAAGCGAGGATGGTGCCACTTACAGATACCATGGGCATGGGCTGCATGGTGAGATCCAACACTATCTCATCATCTTCTTCGAGGGTGAGATCTTGGGATTGAGTGATGTATCCATATCTGCTGAAGACTATGGTATAGGAATCCGGCAGAATATAGGGAATCTCATATTCACCATCGGCATTTGTGATGGCTTGATACCCGCTATCTTCAAACTGAACCAAGACCTCATCGAGCGGATCTCCACTAGGATTGGTCACGGTTCCACTCAGATGCGCGACGCCACCGGGAATTCCGAGGATTGACGTCATCGGGAATTGTCCATCTGCAGTTCCGGTTGTGGGAGGACTTTCGGGGAGGTAGGTCGTGCTGTCGCTATAGAAGTTTCTGGCGCGACTTTGGGGAAGGGTCTGACATCTGAATCTATCTTGAGAATTGTAGTACTGAGTATCCATCGGACGGTTTACCGTGACGAGGAGGTTTTCTCCATTCAGATATTCATAGGGAACATCGAAGATAATCGGAATGACGTTTTCTCCCGACGGGAAGTTCACTGTGGCATCAAAGACGAGGGTGCTGCCATCGGTGGTTGGAATCATGCCGTCGGTGAGGTCGGTCGCCGTGGTGGTGCCGAGCCAGATCTTCGTGGGCATATTGGGTAGATCGCTGACGAAGTTGTTGTAGAACTGGATACCGGTTACAAGACCAAAGAAGCTATCCAATTCGTCGTGATAGAGGATCATCTGGAAGAGGCTGTTCTTATAGTACATATCCATCGGGCGGCGAGCTAATTCGTTCCCTTCGCCTACAGTGTAGGCAAACTGACCCGAAGGCATCACCATGACCGTCATGGTGTCTGTAGTATCATTTGTGTCATTGGAATCATCCGGTAGGTCCACCATGCCATAGATCGTGACATTGCCCGTCTGGGTGGGAGACCATGGCACCTGTACATTGATCTCTTGATCGATCTGGATGGCGGGTCCCGGCACAGAAGCGAGCTCGGTAGTTCCGCTCATGATTTTCACGTCATAAGCGCCGGCGGCTTGGGCTGCAGTACCAGTGTTTTTGACCCGGATCGTGTAGTTTGTAGGTGCTCCCACAGAAGGCGTGATATTGCCGCTGATGGTGAGCGCAGACATATCATTTGGTTCTTTACGGATAGTGTTTGAGAAGCCCGGATTGGAAAGTACATCGTTTGTGTAGACTGTTCTTACAGCCCATTTATAGAGTCCGTTGCCAAAGCTTTCCCAGCTTGGATCCACAAATGTGGTGTCGGTAATGGTGCTTGGAGTGAGTGAGACCCAGCTTCCGGGGCTGTTTTCCTGCCCTGCTTGCAGACGCCATACTTGGTATCCGATGGGTAGTCTGGAGCTTGAGCGCGGGGGCTGTCTCAGGCTTTGGGCAGCTCTCTGAGGCGTTGCTTGCGCGCGAGATTCAGCCAATTCTGCGGCTTGAATCTCGGTGAGTCCACGGAAATCTCCCGGGATGACAGACGGTGGAGAGGTGCGAACTGCTTGATCTGCAGGGCCTATATAGATGTCGTCTACATACCATCCGGCATAGTTCACCGTCGTGGTTGCATACATCTCAAGGCGGATTTCCACATCGCTCATTCCATCAAAATCTGAGAGGTCGATGATGCGTTCCTGCCAGACTGTGCCTTGATAATCCCAACTGGGACCCCAGACTACGGTTCCATTTACAGAGATTTGTGCATAGTCGAAGTTACCAAAGAGATTCTCCCAGCTCCAGAAATTCATCTGAGTGTTTGAGAATCCGGAGAGGTCAAAGGTCTTGGTCAGGTAGTTGAAGCCACCGGAATTGGCGTGGTTTGTAGTGATCACGGTTCCCCATAGGCCGGTTCCGGAATAAGCCTGCTGGGGCGGATTGACGTTAGTCCCGGTGTAGATAGGAGCCCAATCTGCTATATCATAGGAATCTGTGTATTCCCAGTCTCCGATAGGATCCCAAGTAGCAGTAGCTTCCCAATCTCCATCATCATTCTCGAAGTCGAAGAAATAGTAGTTTCCTGGCATACCCGGAGAACTCCAGATCAGATCTACCTGAGTCTCTTCATCGTTGAGCGTAGCCGTGACCGCTGAGGGCGGCAAAGTTAGCTCTTCGAGAGTCACGGTGCCCATGTCGTAGTTTGTGGCACCGACCGTGATGGATCCGGTGAGGTTTTGGTATCCGGGACGGAAGATGCTGTAGTTGTAAGTGTTTCCGGAAAGCACGTTTTGGACGGTAAACTGACCGGAAGCATTAGTCGTGGCAGAGTAGTCCAGGACGCCACTGAGGCTTATGATGGCATCACTAAGCCCGACAGTCGGATTATCGCTGCCGACAACTGTTCCTGTCACAGACACAGACGCGGAAGGCGTCATGCTGAGATCTACTACGGTGTTTTCATCTTCAACGATGCTGAAAGTCTGACTTACGTCTTCATAACCGACCTTGTGAGCCGTGAGAGTATAATCCCCTACAGGGACGTGTGAGAAGCTATATTCACCGGTGGCAGACGTGGTGGTGTGATAGACCGTGTCTTCGATGGTGATGAGCACGTCTTCCAAAGCATTCCCGCCGGAAGTGACGGTTCCACTCAGCGAGCCCATGTCATCCACATTCAGATAGAAGCGAGTGTTTGAGCGGTTGCTGGCGATGGAGCCGGTCGTGGCTGTGTCTGCCGCGACACTATCGCTTTGGTAGCGAAGTGAGCTCACATAGTCTGTTGCG
>Ga0334892_1003028_pt1 | contig 11333 bp, 9 predicted proteins | sample GraSluR3_MG_4_FD_207213 | JGI IMG/M metagenome (GOLD analysis project Ga0334892, IMG submission 207213) | Sludge microbial communities from methane-producing bioreactor in Wageningen University, Netherlands - Granular Sludge_15_04-R3 | ecosystem: Engineered > Bioreactor > Anaerobic > Unclassified... | reverse complement strand
TTTGAGCGGTCCGGCATCGCCGGCGAGATCATCCAGCGCCTCAACGCCCGCAACGCCCGTGTCGAGACCGAGCGCCGCCGCATGGTCAACTTTACATATGATGTCGAGGCCATGAAGCTGATCCTGGAAGAGATGTGCCGCGAGAGCGGCGTGGATATGCTCCTGCACACGCGCATCGTCGCCGCCCAGGTGGACCAGAAGCGCCGCCTCCGCGCGGCTCTGTCCGAGAGCAAATCCGGCCGCCAGGCGTGGCTCGCCAGAACGTTCATCGACGCCACCGGCGATGGCGACCTGGGCGCCTGGGCGGGCTGCTCTTACGACATGGGCTCCGAGGACGGCCAGCTCCAGCCCATGACCTACTATGGCACCATTGTCGTCCAGGATCACACCAAGCTGGGCGAGTTCATTTCGTTCTACCAGGGCGCCAACTCGCATGGAGACGCCTGGCCCAGGTTCAAGGCGCACCTGGCCGATCTGGGCGTGGAGACCTCTTATGGCGTCCCCACCCTATTCCAGATCCGCGGCAACCTGCTGGCCCTGATGATCAACCACGAGTATGGCGTCGACGCCACTGATGCCCGGCAGGTCACCGATGCCAGCCGGCGCGGCCGCATCGAGATCAACCGCGTGGTGGACGCCCTGACCAAGAGCGACGGTCCGTTCAAGGGCTGCCTCCTGGCCTCCAGCGCCGAGTATATCGGCGTGCGCGAGGGGCGGCGCATCCACGGGCGCTACACCGTCACCACCGACGACCTCCGTCGCGGCGCGCGGTTCGAGGATGCCGTGGCACGGGTGCGGTTTGGCGTGGACGTGCACTCGCCCGATCCCTCCCAGGACAAGGGCAACTCGAACCTGAGCATCCAGGCGCAGCCGTACGACATTCCGCTGCGGGCCCTCATCGCCAAAGACGTGGACGGCCTGCTGATGGCCGGTCGCTGCATCAGCGGCGATTGGATTGCCCACTCCAGCTACCGCGTCACTGGCGAAGCGGTCAGCATGGGCGAAGCTGCGGGCCTGCTGGCCGCCGCCAGCGTGCAGACCGACCGCCTGCCCCACGAGGTGCCGTTCTCCGAGATCGCCGACCAGATCGGCGAGATGCCCGAGTACTGGGAGTAGCCCTCAGCCGCCTATCGCGAACACGGCGCCGACCATGCGTACAGAGCGCCAGGAGGGTTGTTCTCCTGGCGCTCACGCGTGGGCACTGGGTTCGGGCGGTCTCTGCCGCTGCTGAGCGCGCGAGAGCGGAGCCGAGCGCCCGCGTTTGGCCAAAGCTACCGAGGCTCCACCTCACTCTTGCCAGAGGATCGCAAGATACCCTCAAGCAGCCGGATCAGCTCGTCCACCGACTCGGCCTGCGCGTCAAAAGGCATGCGCACCATCGGGTTCAGCCGAGCGCCCATAAAGGCCGCCCGCGCATCAGTGTGAAGGCCCACCAGCAGCTTTTCCGGGTGCGCCAGCTCCTTGTGGCAAGCCGCGATGCCGAGCTCTACGCAGGCGCCTTCATCGGGCACGCGACCATCCAGCACGAACAAGAACAGATCGGCCCTCTGCACCATCGACTTGTCGAGCTCGTACAAGGCTCGCCGCCGCTCCTCCTGTGTCATGGCATCGTATGGGGGTTTGCTGCTCTCGACCCCATCCCTCTGCGGCAAGAAGACCTCGAATCCCAAAGCCTCGATCGTTTGCGCAAGGTCGTCGTTGAACCGCCGCTCTGCTGCCGAAAAGAGTGGGCCAGCATAGTACACCAGCATCTCCTGCCCCCTAGATGATCGCATCGAGACGTCCCACGGATCGGATTCCACCGTCGCAAGTCCTCACGCTGTCTCTTGCCTCACGCACCAGTAGCAGCCCGATAGGCGCGCATGATCTCCTGAGCCTGCGCCAGCGTATCCGCCTGGTGAAAGAGCGACACGCCGGTCGGGAACCGCCGCATCACCTCACCCGAGGCAATCTGCTCGGCGGGCAGGTCGACGCGTACCAGCGACACCTGCGCCGCCTCGGCCTTTCCATAGATTGCATCGAGATCGTTCATCTCTGGCTGCCCAAGATCGATGCATTGGATGCCCGGCAGGCTCAAATAGGCCGAGGTCAGATGCTCCATCCGCCCGCAGCTGTGGATGCCACCGCCTCCCATCTCTGTGAGCACATGGGCGTCGTGAGGAGCGACCAGCTCCCGATACATCTTGGCGGATACCAGAATCGACGAATCGTTACGAATCAGGATATTGCCGCGCACCGCGGTCGCGTGCTGGTGTGCCCAGCCTACCGGTCCGTCGTTGGTCTGCTCGGCCAGCATCCTTGCCATGCCTACCTGCGCCACCGCCACGGCCTCCAGGGCACCGTAGACCTGCTCGGGCCTTTCGTAGAGATCGATATAGACCCTACTGCCAACCAGCAGCTCGACGGTGTCCAGGGGCCCTTGCAGGTCCGGCAGGACCAGCCGCACCAGGCCAGCCAGCCTCGGATAGTCCGCCAGCGTCTCCCGGTAGTAGCAGTAGCGCTCGATGACCGTCGGGCACCAGCCCTGGGTATAGTCGCGCGGGTCTCGCTCGATGATCGCGGCGTACGCGTCCTTGCTCTGGAGCGGCTCCACCCACGGGGGATCGTCGCCCATCCGCTGGATGCGACCCCCAAAGAGCGACGCGACGATCCCCGTGCCCAGGTTCGCACGGATGGTCGCAGGCAGATCGTCACCGACTGCCGGGTGATGCACAACGCTGGTTCCAAAGGCATGCACCAGCTCGTTGTAGAGCATCTTTGCCGGGTCATCGAGCGCCTCGCCATGCGGATAGGGCTCATAGGCGCTATCGACGGGCGGCGGATAGGCCAGCACCAGCGGGAGCCGTTCCACCGGCTCCCAGCACAAAGCCCGCTGGTGCAGCCATTCGATAGCCGCCTGCTCCTCGGGGTCTACGGTTTCCTCGAGTTGCGCGAGCAAGCGCAAGAGTCGGTCATCCATGGGTCTCTACTCTCCAAACGACCAGGTCGATGCGCGTCTTCGGCAGAGCCACCGCCTATAGCCACACTACCAGGAATGTTGCCAGCGCGTCATCGGGTGGCCACGGCAGCCGCGTGGGGCAGGTCATCTATGCTGAACCGAGCCAGAGAGATGCGCTCGTACGGATGCTCACTGCCGCGCTCGTAGAGGCAGCAGATCGTCCCATCGGGAGCCACGGCCAAGTCCGAGTAGGCGCTCGGCCCGGCGTGCAGCATCACGCTCGCCGGCCAGGTTCGACCGCCGTCTCGGCTGAGGCGCACGGTCATCGCCTCCCGCTTGGTGCTGGCCGGATTCGAGAACAGCAGCCAGCCCTCGCCCTCGGCGCCATGGAACACCAGCCCGGCCTGACAGATAGGCTCCACCAACGCGTCGTCGAGCTCCACATCAGTCCAGGTCTGGCCCTCGTCCAGGCTGCGCGCCACGGCCCGTCGGTTCGCGCCGTGGTAGCTGCGCATGTTCAGGTAGAGCGAGCCGTCGCCCAGCTCTGCCACGGCGCACTCGTTCACCCGTCCAGATACCACGCCCCCTATCTCCCAGGTCACGCCATGGTCGTCGCTGTAGATCACGTGAGACCCGAAATGCTCATGCGCCTCCGAAACCGGGCCTGACACCGCATGGTCGCACGGGATCACCAGCCTGCCGCTCCGCGTCTGGACGCCGTGGCCGGGGCCGGTGGCGTACCAGGTCCAGTCGGGCCGCTTGACGGCGGCGGTGATCTCGATCGGCTCCGACCAGGTCAGCCCGTCATCGTCGCTTTTCGTCATCCACACGGTGCGCGGCGCCTCTCCCAGCATGATCTTGGGCTCGGCGCCATCGGCCAGGTTCCAGCAGAGCGGCAGCCAGATCGTGCCCGTGCTACCATCCGCCACGGGGCATGGGTTGCCGAACACGTGGGCGCCGGCATCGGCGATGATGCGTTGCTCCTCCCACGTCTCGCCGTTGTCCAGGCTGCGTCTCAGAGCGATGTCGATGTCGCCCGAGTCGGACCTGCTATGCTTGCGCGCCTCGCAGAAAGCCAGCAACGTGCCCTTGGCCGAAACGACCATGGCAGGAATGCGATAGGTGTGGTAGCCGTGCTCGCCCGATACGAACGGCTCCGTTGTTACCATTCGCCCTTTCCTCCAAACTCTTGTTGCGCGGCTTGGCTGAAGGCCTTGCCGGCCGCCTCGATGTCGTGCAGCAGCTCGGCAGGGCTTCTCGGCAACGTTCCGCGAGCGGCAGCGATGACCGTGTTGCACTCGTTGCTATCCATAAAGCGGGCCGCGTGGAGAAGGCGTGACTGATCCTCCTCTGGCACCACCAGGAACCCGTGCTGATCGGCATGAATCAGATCGCCAGGTGCGACCAGGCGACCAAAGACCTCCACCTCGCAGCCCCAGCGGACCGGCGTGCTAAAGGCATGGCCGACACACAGCCTTCGCGCCAGGGCCTTGAACCCCGCGTTGGCCATCTCGTCCACATCCCGGATGGCGCCATCGCAGATCGTCCCCACGCAGCCCAGTGCGCGGTGTACGTTGCTGTTCACCTCACCCCAGAAGGCTCCGATCACCCGGGGCTTGTCCAGATCCTGCACCACCACGATCTTGGGCCCCTCGACACTGGCCACATACCGACGGTATGCGTCCCAGGCGCGGGCTCCCTCGGCGGCATGGGCGCGCACGCTGGGCTCGATGACCACCGTCACCGCATACCCGACCATGGGACCCATCTGCGGCATAAAGTCGTGGGTCTCTTCCAGGTTGAACCCATCGCGCGATGCGTCATGCCGCGTGATCTGCTCCCACCCGTTATAGATGGTGGGTGTATTCCAGCGCTTGAGCTGTAGCAAGTCGCTATGCGTGAGGACGCGCGCCCGCCCGGGCGCCGGGGCCCCGTCGTTGCGCCGCGCGCCTTGGGCGGCTCCTGTCTCGGACATCACCTATCCTCCTGTTACCGGTAGCACGAACTCGGCCACCCGCCCCTATCGGAGATCCTCCGGGGTCAGATGAACGCCCACCAGATGGCTCTTGCTGGCGGGATCGCCATGGTTGGTGTAATCCACCAGGATGATGCGTCCATCGGGCAGCATCAGCCAAGACGAATAGCCATGATCCGGGCCCTGCGCGGCCGTGAACTCGTTCGCATGCACCTGGATCAGGCGATCGCGCTGATACTGGTCAGGCCACTCTCCGCTGGCCGCCTCCCACTGCCACTGCCAGTCCTCGATGGTGGGGTTGCCGACCTCATAGTGCACACTGGTCCAGTAGCTGCGGCCCGTGTCGCCCAGCTCGCCGAACTGGGTGAGCCCCTCCAAATAGTCACCACCATACCAGCCACCGGGGGAGGCGTCCTCCCGGAAGATGCAGTGGCTGATGAGCAGCTCGCCATCCACCAGGACGCGCAGCAGCCCCGCCCGATGGTGGATCGTCACGCGGCGGGGATGGGTCATATCCACCGGTTTCTGAAAGTCCACGCCAGGGCGGGTGCGGATGCCATCCGGCGCGATTCGCAGAGCGACGCCCACATGCGAGATCGCCATGAACGCTACGGGCTCGCCCTGCTCGCCCTCTACCCGCAACACCGCCTCCATGGTCACCTCGCTGCGGCTCGATTCGGGCGGCAGCAGGATGTAGCGGCAGCCCTCGCCCGGCCCGTTGTCGATCACGAGCTCCTCGCTCAGGTCGGCCGCATACGCGCCGTGGGGCCCGCCCACCTGATGGCTGCCTGCCTCGGCCTTGAGATCGCCGACCCAGGCATAGGTGCCGATCGGGCCGCTCACATGGCGCCCCGTCACCAGCACACGGCCGTCCGGCAGCTCCTTGGCATACGGGCGGTGGATGGCAAAGGGTAGCCTTTGGGGCTGCGTCCAGGTGGCGCCGAGGTCCGAGGAAAAGGCCACAAAGCAAGGAATGCCCCGCGAGTGGTTCTCACGCATCACGCACGCCAGATCCCCATCGGAAAGCAGCACCAAGGCCCCCTCGCAGAACCGATGGTAGCCGTCGTAAGCGATGGTCGATTCCCACTCCCAGGTCTTGCCGCCGTCAGCAGAGCAAGAGAGTATCTCGGCAAACTCTTGGCCCTCCTCCAGCATCACGTGCGAGCAGGCCGCCAGGCGGCCATCGGGCAGCTCGATGATCCGGTCGGGCTCGAACCCCACGATGCCCGTCTCTTGCGGGGGCGACCAGGTCACGCCGCCATCGTGGCTCCAGTACGCCCAGTTCCCCGAAGGCTGATTGACATGGAAATGGCCGTGGTCGTCATGGTCCACCAAGACGACGAGGCGACCATCTTGGAGTAGGCTCAGTCGCGGCGTCACCAGCCTTTCGTCACCCTTTCGCAAGTCGGCCGAATCGACCTCTGCCAGCTTTTGCCAGGAGCGGCCATCATCGTCGCTGGCCAGGATCGTCAGCACCTGCGTCTCTTGCGACCAATGGGCGTCATTGTCGCTATAGACCAACAAAAGCCGTCCCGTCGGCAGCCGCACAATGTCAGGATTCTTGGTAAAGCGCCCTGGGCTACGCCAGACGTCAAAGACCTTTTCGGCAACGGACCGTGGATGCCGGTACACAGGAATCTCCTCTAGTAATCCGGATACGCCAGGATGCAACGCTTGCCGCCTCCGATGAGCCGCTCCTCCGGCGAGCCACTCCCGAAGCGATTCTCGGTATAGTGCTCAGAATATACGATCAGTACGCCCTCTGGGACCATGCAGATCGATGGATAGATGAACTCACGGGATGGATGGTGGTCGATCACGCACGGCTCGCCCCAGCTCAAGCCGCCATCGCTGGATAGCGCGTACGCCAGCGGTGTGCGCGGAAAGAACCCGCCCCGCTCGAGCGGCTCGGCGTGGTTATACACCACGATCAGGCGTCCGTCCGGCAAGCAGCGCATGGTGAACGGCGCGCATGGCGAAAGCAGGCCTGTCGGCTGCGGTTGAGACCACGAGTCGCCCCCATCGCACGAGATGGATCCGTACAGGCACCCCGACCCGGTTCGCGCCAGCATCAGCAGCCGCCCGTTCTCGATTTCGGTCACACACGGCTCGGCCATGCCACGGGCGTCATCGAGCCGCGCAGGTGCGCGCGACGCTTGCCAGCGCGCGCCTCCGTCATCGCTGTAGAGGCAGAGGCCCTCGTTTCGGTCGCCCTCGTAGCTGCCCAAGCCGGCCGGCATGTGCGCCACGGGCACGATCAGCCGCCCGCAGCCAAGCTGGATCAGCCGATCGTTCATCACATACCAGACACCCTCCTCGGTCCCGACTGTGGTCGCGTCACTCCAGGTGATGCCGTCGTCATTCGAGAAGGTGATGGCCGGCAGGCCGCCGCCGTGCTGCCCGGCCACCTGGCGGTGGAACAACGCGGCCAGGCGGCCATCATGCAGCCTCAGCAAACTCATCCCACCCGCTCGCGGCTCTCCGCTCAGGCTCCAGCGCATCTGGAACGGGCCTTGGGCCTGCCAGCTACGCCCCGCGTCGCCACTATGATAGAGCCAGGGCAAGGCAACGTCGCAGGAGCCATCGGAGCTGTCCGGAGCCGATTGGGGGGCCGGCGCGGCCATCAGCACCTCGCCCGAGGGGAGCCGCAGCGTGCCCGGCCCGACAAAGGGCTTGTCCTCGGCATGCCCCACAAAGAGGGCCGGCGGCTCAATGAACAGTGCCCACCGCATGGCTTTCCCCCATCAGGCCGGTGGTCGGCCACATGCACACGCCGTCATCACACGAGACTGTCGCTCTTCTGATCGCCATATCTGCTCCCCCTTTGCATCGGTCCCAGATCGATCACCACACGCACCGCCGAGAGCCCTAGACGAGCTCCAGCCTCTCCAGCCAGGCCCTTCCCTCCTCTGGCGTCCCCGAACTCTGCATCATAAACCCGCCCCCCTCGCTCATCTCCCACAGCCAGCGCGCCGTGAGGTTCTCGGCGTCCTGAACGGGGCCTCCCAGCGGATACTCGAATGAGCAGAGCACGAACCGCCTATCGAGTTCGGCCTTGATGCGAGCCAGGTCGCTGGTCAGCTTGGTCTGGCCGTCCACATAGGCACACTCAAACCCCACCAGGCCCGGCAGGCTTTTGATCGCGTCCATGGTATGAGCGATGGGTCCACACGTGTGATAGAACAGCGGCCCCACGCGGCGGCGCATGATCTCGAACGCCTCGGCAAAGACGTCCATGAACCTTTTCGGGTTGATGACCGCGAGATAGTCCCCCACCACAAGCCCGCGCACCCAAGCGGGCTGGCAAAAGCGCTGCCTGGGACGAACCAGCGCCGGGTCGCCGACGGCCTCCTGGATCGCCAGGATGAGCCGAGCGGATACGTCCGCCCAGACGTTGCTGATGGCCCGCATCTCGTCGGGATGGGTCACGCAGGCCATGAGCATCTCGGACTGGTCCATCAGGCGCGCCGCGTTGGTATCGGGCCCCTGCATCTGGGGATAGGCGATGCGCACGCGCCCCTCGGTCTCCTCGGCCAGGAAACGGATCCGCCCGATCACGTCGCGCCAGGCATCGGACTCGGTCACATCAACGTCCCTCAGCTTGGCGAGATCCCTCGGCAGTTCCTCGATCAGGTTCTCTCTCTGCAGAACGGCTCCCTCGGCCGTGACATCAAAGGTCACGCCAAACATCCTGGGGATCAGATCCGACGTCCCGACGCCGGTGCTGAGCAGCGGCACAAAGTCCTGCCCCGGCAATGACTCTAGCTGATACGTCAGCCGTTGGAGATTGGCGTCGAGGAGGCGGTCGAGATCGCCCGTCGCCCAGGCGCTGCGCTGGTACGCAAACCCCGTCAGATCGAACTGAAACCACGGGCGACGGGGCGTCTCGAAACGATAGACCTGCTCCGCGCGATGGACCGAGTCGTCGATGGCATCGGCATGTGCCGCCAGCCGCTCCAGAAACGCGCGCGCCGCCTCCCTGCGTGAGCCTGCCTTGCGAATGGTCCCCAGAAACGGTGCGGCGTCTGTCTCGGTCATGCTGCCTCCCTATCCGCTTGGCTGTTGCCTTGGGGTAGCACCGCCCAACTGGCCAGGGATAGAACCCTAGACGATCCCAAGCAGCCGCTTCTTCTGTTCCCAGTAGTAGCACATGTTGGCATAGGGCACATCGGGCGGCACCGCGTGGTCGATGGTCGGGATGTATCGCCCCCGCTCCACCAGCGGCATCACCCGGGCCAGCTCGGCATCGATTGCCGCTTGGCCCAGCGCCAGCACGCGCTTGTCGATGCCACCCTTTATGACGAGCCGCTCGCCATAGCGCCTCCTCAAGTCCACCACGTCCATGCCCGCAGCGACCTCGAGGGGATAGACGCCATCCAGGCCCGCTTCGAGCCAGAGCGGGATCAGCTTTTCGATATTCCCGTCGCTATCCACCAGAATCACCTCGACTCCGCGTGACCGGGCATACGTGGTGATTCGGCGATACCGTGGCACCATCAAGCGGCGGAACATTGCCGGGGAGATCAGCGGGCCAGCGTTGTAGGCCATGTCCTCCCAGAAGTAGAGCACCCGCACGGGGAACTCGTCCAGCGTCCGGCCCAGCATGGCGATGGTCAGCTCGGTGCTGACCTCCATCATGTCCTCGATCATCGCTGGCTCGTCATACAGTGCGACCAAGACGCGCTCAGGCCCCATCAGTTCCCGGCAAAAGCCAAACAAGCTGGGAGATCGCGGCCCCTGAAAAGCGACTATAGTCCCCTCGCGCTGCCAGCGAGCGCACTTGGCCGTCCACGCCTCTGGGAATCGCTCGCCACTATCGGGCATAAAGCGCGAGCGCAGCGCGTCCCAATCTGCTGGGGTCTCGACAGGATAGCGAACATGCAACGGCATCCCCTGGCCCAGAGGCTTGAGCTCACGCTCGACGATCCCTCGATCGCTAATGCGGGTCACCGAGTGCTCGTCCTCGTCCAGGATGCGCTCTGCGTAGCGCGGCAGCATCCATAGATCGGTATAGGTCCGCTCCAGCGGATCACACTCGCGCAGATAGGGAGGCTCTTGGTCCGGGGCCAGGCCCTCCCCTCGCCACCGCTCCAACGCTAGAGCCCAAGGAGCCTCCTCGAGCAACGGGGGGCGATCAACTCCCTGGCCACGCAGAAAAGCCACGAACCGGTCGACAGGGCGCATGGTGTTATCTCCACCGCAGTATGGGCGTATTCGGGATCGGTCCGCTACGGGTCATGCTGGCATAGGAGCGCCTCGCGCTGGCCGTAGGTTGCTCGCCACAACGAGCTACCCCATTGGCGGACGCGAGGCGCCCGTGGAGACTAGTCCAAGAGAAACTCGTCGATCCTAAGCGAGTACCCTCTGATCTGCCCTTTGGGAGCATCATCCACCAGATAGTTCACGATGTAGATCTCGCCGTCGGGGTACTGCGCCCAGCCCGAGTAACCGATATCGCTCAGGGGAGATCGATCGAAATCCACGGGCAGGATGCGCGCCCAGGCATCGGAACGCTTGAGCGCCAACGCCGAATCGCGATCGGTGACAGCCGCGAAAAAGTTCTGCGTCCAGTGGCCGAATCCTCGCCTCCCACCCTGCATATAGCGATGGGTGATCATGATCCGCCCATCCTGCAACCACCCAGCCACAGGACGGTGGCACCCCGGCAGCGGAAAGCGGATCGGCTCGGACCAACACTCGCCCGAGGTGTGCGAGATGGTCTTGTAGCAGTCCCATCCCTGCCCCGAGTTCTCGCGGTGGAACGCCACCAGGGTCTCGTTCGTGATCGGCAGGATCGACACCTCACACAGGTTCAGCCCCTCCTGCCGGCCCACAATCACAGGGCCTGACCAGGTGTCCCCCTGGTCGTCCGAGTACCATAGGCGCTGGATGGCGTACCCGAACTCGGCATCTTGGTGGTGACACGCCAGGATCCAGCGGCCTGACTCGAGCTCGAGCAGCTTGTCCGGCACTATGCCCAATGCCGGCGTCTCCGCCGCATCGCTCCAGGTGACGCCTTCGTCTTCACTGAAATAGAGAAGGTTCCGATAGTGCTCCTCGGCCTGATCCTCTCCCTGCGCGTGGATCCGATCTACCAGCACGACCAACCGGCCATCGCCCAGGCGGCTGATGCGCGGGCAGTTGTACCAAGGCAGACCGGAGGTCGCCTCCGTGAGCGGCCTCTTGGCGCCCCAGGTGCGACCGCGGTCGGTCGATTCGGTCACCATAATGCGTGTGTAAGAGCGATCGACATGGTGGGCACACTCGGCAAAGACGCATACCAGCTTGCCCGACGGCGTCAGCGCCACGTCAGGAAACGCCTCATAGATGCTGTCATCGCGGCTGATGGTGAATTTCTGGATCATGAAACCTCCTGGGCTACTAGAGGGCGGCCAACGCTCCAAAGCCGGCCTCTTCGAG
>Ga0334892_1003020_pt1 | contig 11354 bp, 15 predicted proteins | sample GraSluR3_MG_4_FD_207213 | JGI IMG/M metagenome (GOLD analysis project Ga0334892, IMG submission 207213) | Sludge microbial communities from methane-producing bioreactor in Wageningen University, Netherlands - Granular Sludge_15_04-R3 | ecosystem: Engineered > Bioreactor > Anaerobic >... | reverse complement strand
ATCAGGATTTAAAGGGATATTCATTTTAATCATCTAATAAAACATTATATCCCATTATTAATAAATCTTTCGATTCTTAAGACCCCATTTTAATATATACAAAATATCCAACAGTACTTTTACCAGGAAACAACTGATTATATATCAAAACGTGAAACCAAGCTCAAACAAACAGGAAATTTTCACACCAAATCAGATACCCTGTTAGTGATATAATGATTACCAAAAGATCTACAGATGAAATCAGATGCTGATATTAACATCACCAACTATTCAGGGAAAAGAAATAACCAAATATTACGGTTTAGTAGCCGGAGACGCCCTACTAGGTGCCAATCTATATAAAGACTTGTTTTCCGGTGTGAGAGACGTGGTAGGGGGAAGAACATCTAAATACGAGGAAGAACTGACCGCTGCCCGTAACCTGGCCATGGAAAGTATGATTGAAGAGGCGGAAAAATTAGGTGCCAATGCAATAATAGGCACCCGGATAGCCTACAATAACCTGGGAGGCACCATGGGAAACACCATAATGGTCACCGTGGTTGGAACAGCAGTTTCATATCAAGAATAAATTCAGATCTAAAGATGTGAGAATTTGATGTCATCCCTCAACAATAACTCATGGTACGTAAAACGCTGGGCACTGATAGCCATATTAATAGGGACAGTGGCAGGTTTAGGGTCTGCAGTTCTCTGTGTAGTCTGGAATCTGGTTATATTCGGTTTCAACATCATGTACATTATTTCTCCCCTGATAGCCGGGTTCGCTGAAACCTTCATAGCCCGCAGAAAATATGGTAAAAGTACCGGTGCCATCAGCGCCCTCATTACATTTATTCTAATCAACGCCTATGGATGGTTAGCCCCTGGTTGGTTTTACCCAAAAGAACCCGTTTCACTGAGTATCATCACCATCATTGCCATTGGACTCATGATCCAGGCGGCATTCCCCATCCTGATTAATTACATCCTATTCGTGGTGGTGGTGGGAATATTCATCCGAATGGTAGCCTTACCTGCTAAGATATTAGGAAGAGCTCAAAAAGTCGAAGGTGGACTGGCCATATCACAGTCAGATAAGATTTCCGTCCCTGGATTAGAGGAGCCCCTGGTATCTGTCCCTGATCCAGATGGGAAGAAGATAGAAAGATACGTGGGCCTGGTTACTGGAGAAGCTGTTGCCAAGGAAAAAGAAATAAAAGGCAGGTTCAACAAGATCTTGAAGATGATCCAGCCCAGAAAACTGGACGACCTCCACTTAATTGACGCCCGGGAAACGGCAGTCTCCCGGATGCTGGAAAACGCCCGGAACCTCGGCGCGGATAGTGTAGTTGAAATATTAATTGACCATGTTTCCATCGGCGGATTGCAGGGATTCGCCACCATAGTAACCGCCACCGGGACAGCGGTGGTTTATAAGTAAAAAAGTCATTTCTATAATATTACATTCTCTTCATCCTCATCTAAAAATATAATCATCCCCTTCTTGTACAGAGAACGAACCTGTAATCGATTTCCCGAAAAATCAGCCAGAGCCCGAAGTTAGGTAGCTGATTCGTATAGTAAAGTTTTAACTGCACCTCCTCAGATCCCTTACCAGTTTGATTTTCATCAACTCTTCCATACATCCTTTTTCCATTACTCATTGGATTAGATAATATACCCAAACGGCTTTAAAAAATTGTTTCCATACCAGTGGAGAAGTACTACTTGATGAATATCTACGATATGGCCATGATTGGTGCCGGGCCAGCGGATGCATGGTGGCCATCCAGAGGGCACAGCAGGGTAAAAAGGTGGTACTACTGGAGAAAAAATAACAGGATAGGCCGTATATAACTGGTAACGGCCGTTGCAACTTCACCAATACGGCTTCCCTGGAGGTTTTTCCTGGAAAAGTTTGGTAAAAACGGCTCTTTCTACCGTGACGTTTTCAGTAAATTTTCAAACCACCTTTTGATGAACTTCTTCCAGGACAATGACCTGGACTTTATAGAAGAGGAAGGTGGACGGGGTATTTCTCAGTACAGAAAAAGCCAAATCAGTGGTTGATATATTAAATAATGTTTTAGATGAGTATAAGGTGGAATTAATCTACAATTACCGCCTGGAACACCTTCAAAAGCATTTTAAGGTATTCAAGCTTATCTCTACTGAAAACCAGTTAATCATCGCATACAACGTCGTCCTGGCCACCGGGGGTGTGACCTATAAAGAGACCGGGTCTTCTGGAGATGGTTTAAATATCGCAGAAGCACTAGGACACAGTATTACTGAGATTAAACCGGGAGGAGTTCTATTAACTGTTAGGGAAGAATGGATCCCTGATTTGAAAGGGATAACCCTGGAGGATGTTGGTTTATCTTTACGAAGCGGAGGAAAGATCATACCGTTGCCCCGGGGAAATCTTCTCTTTACACATTTCGGTGTCTCGGGACCGGTTATACTGGATATGAGCCATGAAAATCGTGGAAATTATGGACAAATATGGTGATGAAGTTCTACATCGACTTCAAATCGGATGTTACAGATCAGGATTTAGAATCCCGGTTCATCGAGGATTTCGATAGATACAGTAAAAGGAGTTTGAAAAATTACCTGAAATATTACCTTCCCAGAATATGGTGGGGCTTGTTTTAAAGGCTTTTTCCCTGGATCCAGATAAAAATTTGAACCAGATCACCAGAGCAGAAAGGATACAGTTACAGAGGATGGTGATAGCCCTACCTGTAACTATCAACGGCCATCTATCCCTAGATAAGGTGGTTACCTGTGGCGGAGTGTCAAAGAAAGAGATAAACCCCAGAACTATAGAATCTAAACTAGTACCAGGTTTATACTTCGCCGGGGAGATCATAGACGGATGTGGCCGCAGGGGAGGTTTTAACCTGCAGCAGGCCTTTTCAACTGGTTATGTTGCTGGGGACAGTGCCTCAGTATTAAAAAGTTAATATATATGTCTATTTTACGAAGGTATCGTTTTGAATATCTTCCAGTGCCCGGTGTATCTCCTCATTGGTGTTCATAACGAAGGGCCCGTACCGGGCTATTGGTTCGTTTAATGGTTTTCCTGACATTAAAAGGAACCTGGCCGGATTTTGATCGGTTTTAACCCTTACCAGATCCCCATCACCGAATACCACCAGACGTGTTTCCTGGACAGTGGTTCTTTTTTCCAGAGAGTTTGGTTGGGAATCTCCAAATATTGCTTCACCTTCAAACAGGTAGGCGAAGGCGGTGTGACCTCGGGTGATTGGTTGTTCAAATGATGCTCCTGCCGGGAGGGAAACATCCAGATATTCGGGATCGGCATATATCTCAGTGATTGCCCCTTTAACACCTTCATACTCGCCGGCTATGACTCTGACTACCAACCCATCATCGTGCCTGACTTCCGGAATATTTGAAGATTTTATTTCCTGGTAACGGGGCTCCGTCATCTTCAACTTGGCCGGGAGGTTTACCCAGAGCTGGAACCCTTCCATCATTCCCTCTTCTGGTTCCTTGGGCATTTCCTCGTGGATAATTCCACTGCCAGAGGTTATCCACTGGCAATCACCCCTGCCTATGGTTCCGGCATTGCCCATACTATCCTTGTGTTCGACGAATCCATCTAACATATAAGTCACGGTTTCGATGCCCCGGTGGGGATGCATGGGAAAACCTGCCAGGTAGTCCTGTGGGTTTCTGGATCCGAAGTGATCAAAAAGTAGGAATGGATCGAGATAGTCCAGTCTCTGGGTGGCTATGTTCCTGCGCAGTAGAACACCAGCACCATCCATCACATAGATAGGTTCAATAATATCGGTTACTTCCCTTACTGTTGCCATATAAATAATTCCCTGTTAAATTTACTTATTAGAGGAAGTTTACTCGCATTTGAAAATATTCCCCTTATACACTCAACTGGTAATTGTTATATGGTTTTCTCTTTATCTAATTTTTCAAACCCTTTTTCTAAATTTATGGGGAAGTTAGGGGTTATAAGAGTTTCAGGACTTACCCTAAATAATCAATGGTGTTTGTGACTTATCCCAAGTAATCAACAGACATTAAGACCTATCCCAGATAATCAACCAGTTCTAGGACTTATCCCAGATAATCAGCTGGTAATCCTTGTTCCAGGCATTTTTCCAGGATATTTTTAATCTTCTTCTGATGGGGAGGCCAGGCCATGTATAAGAAGCCCTTCAGCTTCAGTAGGGGCGATGGTGCCGGTGGTTTTAAGAGTTTCCGCATCTCAGGGGTATCTGGTATCCCTGCCAGGTGGAGGGCGTTGGGGTGTGAGTCAGCGTAGTAGACTGACTCGGCAAATCCCTTGCCCAGAAATTTACCATCTGGATCTCGAATATTCACTCCACCCTCGGAGTACTGGGATCCACCGGCGTTGTAACCGGTCTGACCTGTATCCACGATAGGTGTCAATGTGAAGTGCCGGATATCCTCAGGAACCATGTCTTCGAACTTAAATTCCCAGTGGTCCGGGTACCAGGTATTAGTTATGAGATAAAGTTCAGGGTTGGATGACTTCACACTCTTAACCCATTTATCGACGGTTAAAGTACCCTTCATATCGGTTACCTCGTTTTCCGGGTCGATGTACTGCCCCTTCACCGCTACTTCCATGGGTCCTGGTGGTTCCTCCTCTGTCCGCTCATAGAAGTCCATGTTTTTATCGGTGTGGGGCGCGTACATGGTCATCTCCCTTTCACCACTAAACTGGGCCATGAACCAGTCCCATCCCCGGGACTGGGATGGTTTGCTCAGGGTGCCCGCTGCCCGGACCACCTCACACCGGCTGTTGCCCATGGGCTCCAGGGCGTTGCCCCACTGGTGGTCGAACCAGAACTGGCCCTGGTTAAGTATGATCTCCTCACCGTCAAGTATTAAAAGACTGCCCGGCTCCAGGGACAGGTTGGTGGCAGAGTAGTAGAGGGTACCTATACTACAGCAGCAGGGAAGGCATCCTTTATTCCCTTGAAGAAGGAATTCCTTGTTGGATGTTAAATTCAGGTCCACCTCCATCTCCACATCCTCTTCACCGCCCTGGTTAACTCCCCAGGCCTGCACCCTGAGTGGGAATAGTTCGTCCTCCTTTTCTGAGACCATCCTGTTATTTCCCGCCTGATAATGGAAGGGTTCAAGGGTGCATTTTAAAAGACCGGTGGTCCCGGCTATGGCGAATGGCCTGGTCTGTAAGTGTTCTTCCCCTGCACGGGCCACCGCCAGCTGCATCTCAAATATCTGGTTATCCCAGTCAGACAGACCAAAACTTTGGGCTATCCATGGGGGTAAGAGTGAATAACGGTAGAATGATACCAGTATTCCATATTCCCGTCTCCTGGTGTCCCGGCAGTTCCCCACTATGAAGTGCCAGCCCACCTGATAACCCAGTTGAGGGGCGAAATCCCGCGGAAACTCGATATTAGATTCATCCGGGATGTCCTGGTAGCCGCGGCTGCTGTCCATTCCCAGGAGCTGGTTCATTGCATAGGCCTGCATTGGAGTGAGCGAGTCACAGTATTCCAGAAGTTTTTTATATCTTTTCTTGTAGCTGGGGGTGTATGAATCAGGGTTACCCAGTAACTCCTGAATACGGAACTGCATCCTCTCCCCAAAGGCTTCCGGGCTGTTTTTCTTACTTAATAAGCGTTTTTTTACACCCGCGGGTATTTTTCGGGCTTTGAATTCCTTTATCCATAATGCGAGTGCAATGTTTTCCTTGGTTAACTCGTCTATATCATCTAATTTGGCTTTTGCCATATAATCATCTTCCCCCTATCCTAGTTTTTATGTATCCACCTATCCATCCGCAGACAGCACCATTTATAGCTCCGAGTATGGTTAACGGTATTAAAAGCAGGAATGAACCGGTTATTAAGTATCCAAAAAAGTATGAAATTGCTCCAGTAACCAGTGCATTTTTCGTCCCGATTATAATATCTTCAAAGAGGTAACCAACAGCCACCAGTACTAAAAAAGTTAAAAGGGTTAAAATACCAGGGGCAAATACTAATAGGAGAGTTATGACTATCGCTACCGGGATAACTACTTCCCATCGGATGTTACGGAAATTAAGCTCACGCATTACAGAATTTATAAAGTCCAGCCCCATACCCTGTGAGCCGAACTGTGCACCATGAGGGGTTCTATGTACTCTATTCCTATTTCTGATATTGTACAGCAAGTTCCCGAAGTGTTTTTGGAAAAACTGGTTTAACCTGTTTTTTATATCTCCCGGGATTGAAGACACACTTCGTATCTTGTCTTTCAGTACCTCTTTTTTGGTAGGTTTTTTCTTTATGTAGACGGGCCTCCAGCTAGGATCAACTATGTCTAAATTTTCCACATACCTCACTTTACCGCCACAATCACATTCACTAATGAAATCCTTTGGAGATTCGCCAGGCTGCAGTTCGTAGTAACTCTTGCATTTTCCACAGATTAAATAACCCACATTAACACCTGTTTTTAAAGATTACAATTTATTTTCTTTTTCATTATATTCTCAAGTCTGGTCTTGCTAATTGGATGGTAACTTAATATTTCACCATCATATATAAAACAGAATGATCCAAAGGCACAGGGAGTATTTTGAACAGCTTCGGCCACCCTTTTTAAAGACTGCTGCCATAATCATCAATCCCTTGGATAATACTCTTTGAATCATTCAATCTTCCTTTTTAACTCCACGTGTTTTTTTCACATCTTTGTATCGCAAACACCGTAGTCTTCTTATGTTGTCGGGATTCAGGTCTATGATTTTTATGTCAGCCATATTATCAATAAATATATGAAACATCAAACTCTTTAAATGTTGTTTAAAGATTCTTCATGAGAATTATTCATGGTTACGAAAAAATCATACACAACAGATTCAATTACCCCCAAGGACAGTACCAGGATAGATTACAGAAAGATGGCTAGTGTCCAGGGTATTATTCTGCTGCATGGGGTGTAAATGCACCACGAAACCCCTAGCACAGAAATTGAAACGTTTCTCAAGGATAAAAAAAAATTAAAAAAGAGAGTTTAATAGTCTAAACTCAATATATCAGCCGGGGCATGTCCCGGCTCTAACAGAACTCTGGTTGGTCCGAATCCCACATCACCGACATGTTGTGAGTTATATTTTTTGTAATTCCACATCTCCCATCCATTACCCACATTAATTTCAACCCAGGTATGTCTGGATTTTCTACCGTGCCCATCACGTACACCATTTTCGTATCCCATGATCCGGACTGGTATTCCTTCGGCGCTTAATTTATCGTAGAGCCAGCAGGCATCTGCCCAACAATCGCCATAGCCGTAATATTCTATCACACGGGCATCGTCAAGACCATAAAGGGTAACTTTTTGGACATCTGGGAATTGAGCTTCCTGATATCCGATCCTGTCTAAAATGGGTTGTACATCTACCTTTTTTGTAGCCATAGGTACGGAGCCTCTCAGTACGGAGAGGGAACCGTAAGTTTCCCTCTGCTTTGAAATGTATTCGCTGGAATTCCAGGTTTCCCATCCATCACCAAAGTTTACTTCAACGGAGGTGTTTTTATTACCATCTCCAATTGCACTATCACCCCGTATCCTTACCTGTCCGGTTGATTCATTATTTAGCCAGGTAAAATTGGTATCATTGTATTCTGAACTGGTATCATTGTATGCTGAACTAGCTGACACATTAGAATTTTCTGTAACTGAATTTTTACTGTTATCTGCGGGTGTGGTTGTAGCTGCATCTGTTGTAAATGCCAGTATCATTATGAATGATACAGCAAATAATGAGAGCACTGATAGGACTCTTTTCCTGTTAATCATTTTATACCGCCTCAATATACTAATTATCTAAAATAAATCCATATCAGGATATTTTATCATAACTTTATAATAATCAAACAAAAAGTAAATATAAACTTTGCGATTTAAAAATCAGGGAAAAAATTTTCTAGAAAAATTAACTTGTAGTTCATGCATGAAAATATCATGATTTTATCCTGATAGAGCTAACAACATCCTATCCCCCAATTTTCTTTACCTATTAAAAACAGAATATAGAGTAAGAATCTTTGAAAGGGGAATCATACATGCCTGGAAAAGTTGAAAAGTCAGCCATCAGTATTAATTTCTTCGAAACTTCCGCATTCGATTATCAATTACTTAGAATATTAGGACTGCATTCATCCTCCCGAAGTGGTGGAAATTCCCTTTGAGGATATGAAATTACCAGGATACTACTTCAAAACAGGGGAGGGTAAAAAACCCACCCTTATCGTTATGAGCGGTTTTGACGGGACTGTAGAAGAATTATACTTCTATATTGGAGCCGGTGCCCTGCAAAGGGGTTATAACATTCTTTTATTTGAAGCCCCGGCCAGGTGGGACCTATACACCTCTATCCAGATAAACCTTTTCGTTCAGATTATCATGGTGTCATAAAGGTCGTGGTGGATTTCATAATCACCCGGAAGGAAGTGGATGAAGATAAATTAGTACTGGTAGGTTATAGTCTAGGCGGATACTTTGTATCAGAGACTGTAATCCATGAAAAGAGGATCAGGGCCTGTGTAGCTGATTCTCCCATCATGGACATCGCCGAATATTATCAGGGAATGGGGACGAAAATACTGGATATCGATGAAAAAGATTATCCCTATGTATTTAAGAAGTATCCCATGGCACGTTGGGCTATTGAATCCATAAACCGGCGTTATGGTGTTAAAAATTTCCAAGAACTTACCGAGAAGATCACCCCTTTCAACATCGAAGATGAACTTGAAAAAATTACCTGCGCTACCCTGGCTTTGGTAGGTGAGGGAGAGGGAGATGATGCCATAGCACAGACAAAGAAATTCTTTGATGGTGTTGGTGGAGATAAAACCATGCATATCTTCACCGTCCAGGAAGGTGCTGACTCTCACTGCCAGGTTTCCAATATGGCCCTGATGAATGGATTTATCTTTGGCTGACTGGATGAAGTGTTAAGTTAACATTAGACTTTAGAATACAAATTTTGAACACAATTTATACTATGGGAACACAAAATATTGGAACACAATTTATACCTTAGAACACAAAATATTGGAACACAATTATACTTGGAACGTAAAAAGTGGCTGAATTTAACATGCTTCGATCCTATCTTACTTGGGAGGCGTTTAAATTAAATACAAATGGATATCATCATTTATAATACTATTTACTCTGGTATTAAGTTTAAATCCTGGCTATGCAGCTGTAACAGGAGATTTCGATTCGTTTTTGGATGGTTATATCATGGGCTATTACATAAACCCCAGCGTCACACCCCTATCAGAAATCAATTTCCAGGACTTAAAAAATGCGGGAATTACAGATATATACGTTTTAGTATCGAATGATAACTATTTACCTGTACTATCGGAAGCTAAAATAAAAGCCGACACTGTGGGAATAAGGACCAACGCCTGGGTATTTCCCGGGTTCAATTACGCCTCACAGGTCGCTCAAATGAAAATAGGAGTTCTGTTGGATGTGGAAACCTACGATATACCGGCTTCTATTCCTGAAATTAAAACCATGAGAGAGGTTACCCGGGGAGTAACTTTCTCCCTTTGCGTTAAACCAGACGGTTGGGATGGTAACCAGTACTACTACTTAATTGCACCATTATGCGACCATATAGTCCCCATGCTCTACATAGCCGACTATGATAAGGATATAATCGATTTAACAAACTGGGTTAAATTTTATAATATCTACAATATCATTTTCCCAGGGAAAATCGTAGCCGGACTGGAAACCTACAAGTCCGACTTAAACTTAACCCCTAAAAATGAAAGCATGATACTGGCAGAGATCAAAGCGGTACAACCCTATACAGGGGGAGTAATCCTGTTCAGGTACGGGTTATCCAACTTCAATGGTTCGTTTTAGTATCCGGGTGATGTTGTTTAAAATCTCCTGAACTTGTTCATTTTAGATGCTCGTGACCAGCACCCACCCTAACCTGGGGATATTCCCTTAAAAATTCAATTATTTTCTCCAGGGTGTCCTGTGCCATCTCCACATCCCAGGTGTAGTCACTGGGCGCCACTCCCCGTTCCAGGTTTTCATGGATAAAAGCTGCGTCCATGCCGAGTAAAACCGGTCCTTCCATCCCATTCACCAGGAACGAGATGTGCCCCGGGGTGTGTCCTGGTGTACTGATGGCCCATAGAGACCCGTCACCCAGGAGATCTACACAGGGACCTAAGTGGGGTAGTTCAGTGGCCTGGGAGAAGTCCATTTCATATAACTCTTCCAATCCTTCCAGGAAATCCCCATGAACATCCGGTTGATACACGTCATATTCCCCCTTTGAAACAACATAGGAAATATTTTTTGGTAGTTCTCTTACACCCGCAGCATGATCAGCGTGTAGATGGCTTAAAAAAACAGTTTTAAGTTTAATATTATTATCCCGTATATGATAGGATATGTTTTCATGTTCACCCAGTTTAAATTCGTCAACAGCCGATCCCTCTAACCCGCCATGGGGATCTAGAATATAAGATGCATCGAGCCCGGCATCTAAAAGAAAATCACCCTTCTCTTCATGGTGTACCCAGTAAGCTAGTATAGGAACCTCTAATTCCTCTTCCCTTATATCTCCTGCCTGGGGATGGTCAGGATTTAGAGTTCCCCTCCTGTTTATCTTCACTGTTCCGGTCTGGAAACTTCGAACTGTTACCTGGCAGGGATTCTGGAATACTTCAGTCCAGTTTCCAGCCTTAGTTTTCCGGTAAGTATATTTTTTGAGTCTCATATCGGCTATTTCTATTTCCCCTTGTTCCCATCAACTCCCTCGAAACACCTGTCCAGAAATTCCTTTTCCGGTGGTTTGGTGAGGTAAGAAACGATGATGGTAACCACAACGGCCACTGGAAGCGCTATCACTAATGGATCCACGGTGGGCCAGGGTGCTGTGGTTATAATGGTAGACTGTCCCACTAATGCTTGGGAGATTCCCAAAGCTTCCGCGGATTTTTTAAATCCTAAAAGCAGCCATAGTAGACTGACCACAGATCCAGAGACAACTCCTGCGATTGCACCTTCTTTTGTGGCCCTTCTCCAATATAAGGCGGCTGTGTATATGGATAGAAACGCCGCTGCAGTTATACCAAACCACAGGGATGTTCCGACAGCTACGATACTCGCCGGTAGGATGTATCCCATAACCAGTGCAATTAAAACTGCAACCAGTATTCCAATTCTGGCCACTCTCACAGAAGATCCTCCTGTCTTTCGGCGGATTGTTTCATAGATATCCCTTCCCAGGGCAGTCCCCTGCACATGGAACTGTGCCGATAGGGTGGACATGGCTGCAGATA
>Ga0334892_1003009_pt1 | contig 11383 bp, 5 predicted proteins | sample GraSluR3_MG_4_FD_207213 | JGI IMG/M metagenome (GOLD analysis project Ga0334892, IMG submission 207213) | Sludge microbial communities from methane-producing bioreactor in Wageningen University, Netherlands - Granular Sludge_15_04-R3 | ecosystem: Engineered > Bioreactor > Anaerobic > Unclassified... | reverse complement strand
TGATTAAGTTTTTCCATAATTATTGTTTTACACCACAGATTAATATTATTCACTCACCACAGATTACACAGATGAACTCAGATTAATTTTTTTCTCTGTGAGAATCTGTGCTATCTGTGGTTATTCTTCCTCCGCCAGTATTTCTTTAAATAAATTCATCAAATCTTCTCCCGGCTCCTGCCCTTTTTCGTGTTTGAAATAGTCGCGGAAAAGTTCTTCCATAGTTTGGTTCAGGTCGATTTGCTTTTGCCGGCTCCCCATCAAACTTTCTGCATCGGTTACTTCGGGAATAACGGCTACAATGCCGGGATGAACGGCATTCAGTTTTCTTCGTTCCAATGCCGATAAATAAGTTTCAGTTTCCAGCGTCAGTTCAACCAGCGCATCCTGATTTTCGGTCAGCCACTGCAGCGCCTCTTCCAGCCCTTCGGCACGTTTTCTCAGCAAGCGTTTTCCTCTGGTCAGTTCAACCTCCCGCACTTTGGCCTCTTTGCCCGGTTCAGCGTCAATAATTAAAACAAACTTTTTCTGATTGGCTTCGGCAAAACTGTACGACAGCGGGCTGCCTCCATAATAAACCGGACAGGGTTTATCACCAACACAGTGCATGCGGTGCAGGTGACCCAACGCTGTGTATTGTATTTGTTTTGGAATATTTTCGGTGTAAATTGCCTGTGCCCCGCCCACATGCAAAATGGGCTTTTCGTCCTCCGGTTCTTTCGGTAGCGCGTCGCCTTTTTTTACCATAAACAGATGTGACAACAAAATATTCACGCCTGTTTCATCGCAATATTGGCCGGCCAGTTTTTGCCATTTCTCCTGAAGAACAGTCCGCAACTCCTCTTCGCTGTTTTCATGTCCGAGAAAGGTTTTCAGACGGTATTCGTTGGCATAGGACGTATGCAAAATCCGTAGCGGAATGTTTGTTCCGAGAAGCTGCAATTCCAAAAAACCTTCGTCGCTTTGCAAAACCCTGAGGCCCGAATCCAGTTCAAACGGGGCGACTACTGAATTGGGATAACCGGCAAAGATAATCCCGCACTCCCGGGCCAGCGGGTCGGGCGCTTCGATGCGGTCGGGTGAGTCGTGGTTGCCGGCAATGGCAATCACCGGACGACGGCCATTGGCAGCCAAACGTTTTAAGGTTTTATAAAACAGGTCAACCGCTTCGGTGGGCGGATTAAACGTGTCGAACAAATCACCCGCCACCAGAACAGCATCCACCTGCTCGTGTTCAGCAATTTCGCAAATTTCCTGCAAAACGGCCTGCTGCTCTTCCATGCGCGAAAAATCATCCAGCCGTTTACCGAGGTGCCAGTCGGATGTATGGAGTAGTTTCATATACTATTTTTATTTAATCTTTTAAACTCACATAAAATGCAACTATTTGCCTAACAGTTAATCCGTTACAAATTAAGATAAAATCAACCTTCCATTATTTTCTATAATAAAACTTCTTTTTAAAGCATATTCAATTCCTGTTTTCATAGCTTGTTCCACATTTCCACCCAATCGTGCATAGCCGAATAAACGTGCTGTTTCCTTTACTAAATCATCGGCAGGCAAACTAATTAGGTTGGTTAAAATTTCAACTACCCCGGCGGCAATTTCTTCTTTGGGCAGGTCTTCGGCACTTCGCTTTTGATCATCATTTTCTGGAACGCGGAATGTAATGTACGTTTCAGGATTTTGTTCCTGTTTCCAGTAAAAATAAGTTCCGTTTTGCTCGGTTTCCTTTAGATCTAATTCTATATAAATATCAAATAAAAAATCATTAAGACGGGAGCCAAGCCTTGATATACCCCAGGCATTAAGGATCCTTTTGGATAATAAATTGTGGCTTATTGGACTTTCTTTTTGGATAATATATAAGATTTGGTTTTTAATTTTTTTTAAATATTTTGGATTAAAAAACTCATCAGACATTGAAAGACACTTTGTTGATAAAGTGCAAACTCTATATTTCTGAGAATTAGTTTCCGGTTCAATAACATGCTGCGTAATACCCTGTAACTTCAAACCTGCAAATTGTTCTCTTTTTTGTTCAGTTATAGTTTCCACTGGTTTTGAATGTTCTGTTGAAATTGGTTCAGGTTCGACCAGAATTTTTGCATTTTCTATTGCATCTTTGATTTCCTGAATAACTTTCCGGGGATTGTCCCACCAATCGGGGGACCAAAGTTTATAGATATTCCAGCCAAGCAATTGCAAAACCTGCATTCTGACCATTTCGCGGTCTTTGGCAGTTTTGGCCGATTTATAATTATTCCCATCCGTAAGTATTCCCAAAATATATTCCGATGTATTTTCCGGATTGACCACACCAACATCTATACGGTAACCGGAACAACCAATATTAGTCTGTACATCGTAACCAAACTTGCGCAATTCTTCTGCAATATGATTTTCAAAAAAGTTCGTTTTTCCCTTCAGAAAATGTTTTGTTTGAGTTAAAACCTTTTTACCCTTTTCTGAATATTCCAAAAACGCCTTAATTCCTGCAACCCCTTCCGAAGATGTGCGGGTAATATCAATCTGGTCGGACCGTAAAGTTGAAAAAACTTTCATTTCGTATCGGGCGCGTGAAACTGCTACATTCAATCTTCTCCAGCCTCCTTCCCTGTTGAGAGGTCCAAAGTTTAAACTTATATTACCGTTTTTGTCCGGTCCGTAACCCATTGAAAATAAAATAACATCTCGTTCATCTCCCTGAACATTTTCAAGATTTTTGATAAAAATCGGCTCATTTGATTCCATCGCAATCAATTCAAGTTCCGGGCGTTGTTTAAAGGCTTCATTGAGCAAATCTTCGATTAAATTTTGTTGCGCCGAACTGAATGTAACAATTCCAATACTTCTTTTTGATAATTCAGGATCGGCAAGCATACGAATGACTTCCTCTGTAATAGCCGCTGCTTCAAATTTGTTTTGACGTGTTTTGCCCCGGTCATAATATCCGGGGACATGGATATTACTTACTTTAGTAGCGATGTCATCGGGTGACGGGAAAGTCATTAGTTTGTTGTCATAATAATTGGAGTTACTAAAAGCAATCAGGCTTTCGTGTTTGCTGCGGTAGTGCCACAACAAGTGTTTGGATGGGATTGAAAGTGCCAGGCAATCATCCAGAATACTTTCCAAATCTTCTTTTTCTGCATTCTCTTCATCAAAATTATTGGTAGAAAAAAAGCTGGTAGGCGGCATTTGTTTCGGATCTCCAACTACAATTACATTTTTTCCCCGGGCTATGGCGCCCACTGCCTCGCTGGTTGGCATCTGCGATGCTTCATCAAATACAATCAGGTCGAATTTGGTTTGGTCGATTTCAAAGTACTGTGCTACCGAAATCGGACTCATCAACATGCAGGGGCACATGCGTGGAAGAAGATTCGGTATTAAATCGAAAAGCCTTCTTAATGACATTCCTCTTCCTTTACTTCGAATAGTCCGCTGAAGGATTCCAATTTCAGAACTTTTTGCAGCTTCGCGGGTAAACGATGGAATATCCGAAGCCAGTTTGGCAAACAATTCGGCTTTTGTTAATTCCTCGAAATACCGGCTCTTTTCCCTGAACTTCCTGATTTTGTTTTCAAACAACTTCCCATTAAATGTTGAAAGTTGAGGTTCATTGGAAATTATATATTCTGAACACTGCCTGAAAATTGATTTTTTAAATGAATCGAGAACCTCTTCATTTTTTAACTCACCCTGTTGATAAGCTTGTACTACCGGATTAAGACCAGCTTTTAAAACTTTTTGAACCGAAAGGTTCCACCCCGACCAATCCCGCAAATCATCAAGGTTCTGTTGCCAGTTCAGCGCTTTTTGATTCCATACGGTAATCCAGTCCTGAGATTGATTGTCATGGTCCGAAAAACTAATCTCAAGCGAATCTGAAAGTTTATTTTCGACATCCTTTATCTTTTCGAATCTTTCTTTATAGCTCTTTAAATATTTCCCATTTATTGAAATATACGTTTGTGCCCCTTCGGAAAAATCTGTTGATAGGTTCGACCTAACCATCTTCGATTTGGATACGTCACCGGTAATATTTAACACTGCCTGATGAATCTTTATAACCGCTTCACAAATCTGTTTGACTTTTTCCCAGTCGCTGTTTCCATTTTTCCACAGAAATTCCAACATCTGCGAAAGCAATTCTGTGTTATTATCCAGAATTTTCTGTTCTTCTTGGTAATGAATAATTTTTTCGAAAACAGATAAAATCTCCTGCTGTTTAATTTTACCGGTTTTCGAGAATGGTTTTAGTGCATTTGCGATTTTTTGCTGCCCCAGAAACTTTGGTATAAACCACTTTTCTGATACACGATTCCAGTTTGTTAATGCACTTTCTGCGTCAAATGTCAAAATGCTTTTATTGAAATCTTCAAGTAATTCATCACGTAAATTATCCCTTGTTCTTCCGTGACCTGAAATATCGATGATGTTACCGAGTATATTTCCCACGTTTTTGCAAGTCCAAATCTGAGCAGGTGTGTCAGGCAAAACCAGAATTTCATTAACCGTTTCACACAGCGCGTCATCCTGCTTTCTTGTAGAAAATAGCGAATCTATCTTCAGCAGCGAGAGGACTTTCTCTCTGTTTTGTTTTAATTCAGTTAATAAATCAATATAATTTGAAATCAACTCATAAGCATTTGCCCTCAATTGCTGGCTGTATGATGTTGTTTGAATTTCAGTTAGCGGATGATTGAATGGATGACCGCATATAGTACCGGTTGCCTGCAACTCCTCAACCAATTCAAATAATTCGTCAATTTTTGACTCATCAGATTCAATAATAATTTTTTCATCCAGGGTGATTTTGTCTGGCGTGTCATTAAGCTGCGCATAACCGGTAAAACAATCAAAAAGAGAATACCCAAAATGATGTTTCTTGTGTAACGCCTCCACGTAATCATTCAGTTCATTCCGAATAAGGTGCAAACGTTCCGCTTCAGTTTGGTATTCCAACGGAGAGGTTTTCTTGATTACTTCAGTTGTTTTTTGTAATTGCTCAAGTACTGTTGATTTTTTTGCTTTGTTTGAATGTAGTTCCAAACAAAACGGATCGAGTCCGATATCCGTTAATCGTTTTTGTACAACCGACAATGCAGCCATTTTTTCAGCCACAAACAGAACTTTTTTCCCCTGATATAAAGCATTAGCAATAATATTGGTAATAGTCTGGGATTTACCGGTTCCCGGTGGTCCATGCAAAATAAAACTCTTATCCTGAACAGCCGCACATATAGCTTCCAGTTGGGAGGAATCGGCACTGATGGGCAGCGCAATTTCGGAAGGTAAATAAGCCTTATCCGGATTTGTCATTTCTGCAAGGGATTCCTTTGCATCCCATTCAATTTTTCCTGAAATAAGGCTTGCAACAATTTTATTTTCCTTTAACTTTTCAGCATTATGGTGAATATCATTCCACATAATGAATTTATTAAAAGAAAAAATACCCAAAAATGCGTGTTCCTCAACGTCCCACCTGGGTTGTGACATTATTCCTTTCCTGACGATATTGAATATTCTTTGAACATCGACACCGCTTTCATCACGAGGTAATTCCTCTAAGCCACTAATTACAATTCCGAAATCCTGCCGGAGCATTTCCAGCAAAGTTATATTCATCAGGGTTTCCTCTTCCCGGCTCCGAATGATGTATCCTTTTTGAGCGGATTTCCGGATAATTTCTACCGGAAGCAGTAATAAAGGAGCATAACGAGGTAATTCACTTTTGGAAGTTTCGTACCATTTCAAAAATCCAATGGCAAGATAAAGCGTATTTGCCCCGTTTTCCTCCAGGGACAACCGCGAAGAACGATAAAGCTTAGTCAATGCTTTTGAAAGTTCATTTTCTGTGAAATACGATCTTAACTTCTTTTGGGAAAGTTCGTGTTTCAATAAATCGACGATGGGATCTGATTTATTAACCTCTTGATAAACGTTTGAAATACATAATGGATTAGCCCAATCACCCGGTTTGGGAAGAATCTGGAATTCTTCTCCACCGGCGAGTGCATCTTCAAATAAATTAAGGGTTATTGAAACCAACTGAATGGTACTCTGGGTTACCCTCATATTTAACAGATTGTTTCTCAGGCTCAAATCAAGCAGTTTTCGTTCCCAGAGTTTTTGTTTTGTTATTGGAATATTACTTGTATCAAGCTCGTATTTTTCTACATTTATTTGCTCTGGGGCTTCCGAAATCCATTTTTCAGCCTCATGCTCAACAATCTCCCAACCATCATCGGTTTTTACTCGTTGTGGTAACGGTTTAATTCCGCTGAAACGAGCTCTTTTTATATCAAGAAACAAAATGAAGTCTTCTTCCTTTACCAATTTATAATTGGCTGCATTCATGGCTTCGTCAAAAGAAACCTTTTGACCGGCATTCATAAATGTAGATTCAACAAGACCAATTTCGTTTATACCACTGGCTGTGCGTTTTTTTATCAGTGAGACATCGTCATTAATGCTGTCAGGAAAAGTTTCGTCTATTAGCCAGCAACCCGCAAAGGCATGCCCGTTAATGACAATCAAAAGTGGATTTAATCCAATTGCCTCCAGACAAGCAGTATATAAAAGAGAAATATCAATGCAAGTAGCTAATTTTTGAGAAAATATTGTGTCGCACATTCTGATACGCTGGCCTTCCTGTTCAAAACTTGCGGGTGGTGAACAGTAAATCAATTCCAATGCGGCAATTGCCTCGTAAACAGCCGCCATTTGTTTTTTCACCCGGTCAGGATTCAAACTTTGGTAGGCATCAAAAGAAGGATTCCCTGTCCATTGATTTAAAATAGCAGATGCAGAATTTAGTATTTTCGAAATTTCAGGATGATTAGGAGTTGAAAAAGCAGCAAGCATTTCAGGTAGATTCACAATACCACCCCATTGATCAAAAGCCAAAACTTCAATTGGAAAATTCTCCGTAAGTATAACCTTTTCGTCTTGAAAAAGAATTACAATTAATTCACCAGTTACCTTTTCAGTTAACTCTGCCAGAAATTTTCCGGAAAGCTTGACACCTTTGGCATCAATTTCCAGACTTTGATTATTAGGGATAAAATCAACATAGTAATCCCATTCAGTAATAAATTCTGGTTCACTTACAATTTTAACATGAATATTTGACAATTCTTCAGCGGAATTATTATTAAATGCGAGAGCTCGAACTACGGGTACCCGATTCTGCTGAATAGCATAATTTACAATAGATGAATAAGTTACATTAACCTCAGGAATATTTTTGTTTTTGTTCATGGTTTGATGCTGAAAGGTTTTTCTTTTTATTAATATATTGGCTAGTAATTTATTAAACGAAATGCCAATAAAAGTACTAAAATCATTTATAAATCTAATAATTTTTATTAAAGTAATTAATAATCCATTCCTAACAGATTGATATTAATAATATTAATAATCTTACCAACTCTAAAGAAAACAAAACATAAATTGTTTATGGGTTGGAATTTACTTCATTTGCATCCGGATATAGCTTTTAAATTCAGTTGGAATTAGTGCTCATCCAGCTCTCTGTCTTGTTTTGCGGACGGAACCACAAACCCCATCACCCCAGTACCGATAAGGCCCACTCCTGCCAGCAGATACCGGATGGATGGAGAGGCAATGAAAAATACCACCGAAACCGAAATCATCAGCCACATCAGGGCAATGGCAAAAACTTTTTGCCTTTTGGTCATACCTTTGTTTTTCCGGTAGTTCAGAATGTATGGCCCCAGCACCCGGTTGGATACCAGTTTACGGTAAAGCTTTTCAGAACTTCGGATATATAGAGCAGCGGTTAGAAGCAAAAACGGTGTAGTCGGCAGCCCGGGGACAAAAATCCCGGTAACGCCAAGAATTAAAGAAAGAGTACCAAAAAAAATGTACAACGTTTTTACCATAAACCACCCATTTCAACCTTGCCAAAGGCACATTTTCAAAACGAAAGCAAAATTATGCGATAAAGGTAGCCGGCAAAAGAATTTGGGATGAATTTGCAGGACAAACCTGAAAAAGTTGTATTTTATGCGCAAAAATCAATATGTTATGAAACGAACCGTATTACTTATTCTGGTGCGGCACCGCCAGGAAACTGCAGAAAAGGTGCAGAAAATTTTAACCGGCTGGGGCTGCTTCATTAAAACCCGCCTGGGCATTCACGACGGTGTGCTGGAAAACTGCTCCGACAGCGGTCTGATTTTCCTCGAACTTACAGGCGAAGACCTGAGCAAACATGAGGAAATCACCCGTAAACTCAACCTGGTAAAAGGGGTGGATGCAAAACTTGTGAGTTTGGAGGTGTAAAATGCCCATTCATTTTAAAGGCTGAGATTCATAAAAACCTGTCTTTTGCGACAGGTTTTTATATTGAAATAATCCCAAAGTAGTTGATATTTTTGTTTAATTAAACTAAATTCACCTGCTTAAAAAATAACATATTTTGGCACTTTTTAATTTGATTCAAAAAGTAATTTATTCCTGTAAATCCACTTTAGATGAACCCAACTCAAATAGAAGAAAACCTGCAACAGCTTGTTAAATCATATTCCAGGCAGGAATTTATTTATGATTTTTTGCTGGCCTATGGGTTACCAAAAGCAACCATTTCGCGCTTAAAAAACGGGAACCTGAATTTATCGAAAGTGGATGGTGAGGTTTCCCTCAAAAAGAAAATCATTTATAAGCCCGTAAATTCTGAAAACCTGCAGCCGGTTTTGGATGCACTCACCGAAACCGTTAAACACGACCAGCGTTTTGTACTGGTGACTAATTTTAACGACATCATTGCACTCGACACAAAAACACAGGAAAAACTCGATATTGATTTTGCAGAACTACCAAGGCACTTTGATTTTTTCCTGCCACTGGCCGGAATTGAAAAAACGCAGCACCGCGACGAAAATGTGGCCGATGTGAAAGCTGCCGAAAAAATGGCAAAGCTGTTCGACACAATCAAAAAAGACAACCCCGACAATTCGCCCGAATTTATCCACAGCCTCAATGTTTTTCTTTCGCGCCTGTTATTCTGCTATTTTGCCGAAGACACCGCCATTTTCAAAGAAAATCAGTTTACCAATGCCCTTGCTTCGCACTCCATAATTAGCGGCGGCGATTTAAAATACTGGTTCAACGATTTTTTCAATGTACTAAACACACCAAAAAACAAAAGAAGAGAAAATCTGCCAGCCTATTTAAATGATTTTCCCTATGTAAACGGCGGGTTGTTTTTGCACGAACTTAAATCCCCCAGGTTTTCGCGCCGGTCACGGCAGGCCATTATCGACAGCGGAAATATGAGCTGGGCCGATATTAACCCCGATATTTTTGGATCCATGTTTCAGGCGGTTATTGGCGACGACCAGCGGGGCAACCTCGGACAGCACTACACCTCCGTGCCCAACATCATGAAGGTTATCAAACCGTTGTTTCTCGACGAACTTTACGAAACCTTTGAGAAATATAAAAACGAACCCCGGAAATTACAGGAACTACTCATCCGCCTTTCGCGCATTAAAATATTCGACCCCGCATGTGGCTCGGGCAATTTCCTGATTATTGCCTACAAAGAGCTGCGCATCCTCGAAATGAAAATCATAAGGCGGCTGCTGGAATTACAAAAAATTGCCAATTCATTCAGAGGGAAAGAAGAACAACTGGAATTGATTCCCAAATCTCAGTTGTCTTTTGCAGCTTCGTACAACGTGCAGTTGTTTTCACATATCAGTTTATCGCAGTTTTACGGCATCGAAATTGATGATTTTGCCCACGAGGTAGCCACCCTGGCATTATGGCTGGCCGAACATCAGATGAACAAAGAGTTTTACAAAGAATTTGGCCGTGCCAACCCCACGTTGCCGCTAAAAGAAGCCGGAAAAATTGTACATGGAAATGCCTGCCGCCTTAACTGGGAAGAGGTGTGCCCCAAAAACGAAGACGATGAAATTTATGTGTTAGGGAATCCGCCGTACTTGGGTTACAGTCTTCAATCAACTGTTCAAAAGGAAGATATGAGGATTGCGTTTGATGGCGATATTTTATATAAAAATTTGGATTACATTAGTTGTTGGTTTTGGCTAAGTTCAAAATATATTAAAGGGCATAACATTAAATCATCTTTTGTTTCGACAAATTCAATAGTCCAAGGTGAGCAAGTTGCAAGTCTTTGGTCTCCCATATTAAACAACCAGGTTGAAATTGGTTTTGCTTTTCAAGCTTTTAAATGGACAAATAATGCAAAAAAGGCTGCAGGTGTAACATGTGTCATTATTGGTTTGCAAAACAATTCAAATAATGAAAAATTAATTTACACCTCTACTATAAAAAAAAGAGTAAACAATATAACACCATATTTAATCGAGGGTAAAACTCGTTTCATAAGACCCCGTTCTTATCCACTGGCCAAATTGCCAAAATTATTAAGAGGAAGTGGTCCGGTAGATGGAGGATTTTTAATTTTTTCCTTTCAAGAAAAAGAAAAGATAGTATCCGATTATCCAGAATCCAAAATGTATTTCAAAAAATTGATTGGAGCTTCTGAACTTATTAATAAAATAGACAGATGGTGTTTGTGGATTAGTGATAAAGAAATAAATACAGCATTAAGTTTTCCACCTATCCGCGATGCAATTGAAAAAGTAAGACAATTTAGATTAAAAAGTAAAAAGAAAGCTACCCGTAATGCTGCAAACTTTCCGCATCGTTTTGGTGAAAATAGACATATAGAGACAAACTTTGTTTTAATTCCTTCTCATTCGTCTGAAAATAGAAAATATATCCCGATTGGTTTTATAAATAAGGGAACCATTACAACAAATTCTGCTCAAGCTATTTATGATGCAGAACCATGGATATTTGCTATAATAACGTCTACAATGCACAATATTTGGATTAAAAGTATTTGCGGCAGCTTAGAAACACGGATTAGGTATTCTGCAAAATTAGGATATAATACCTTCGCTTTTCCCCCTATTCCAGAACAACGCAAAAACGAAATTACCCAATGTGCTTTTCGTATTTTGGAAGAACGGGCGAAACATTCGGAAAAAACACTGGCCCAATTGTACGACCCCGATAAAATGCCCGAAGGATTACGCGAAGCCCACCGCCTGAACGATTTGGCCGTGGAACGCTGCTACCGCAGCAAACCCTTCGAAACCGATGAAGAACGCTTAGAATATCTGTTTAAACTGTACGAGCGGATGATTGCGGAGGAAAAAGAAATACTAAAAAGTAATAGCAAATTATTAAGTTAGCATCATGATTAATTTGGTGAACAAATTATTGACATCCAATACCGAAACGGAAGTTTTGGAATTTAAAAAAGCTGAAAGACAGTTTGACAAAGACAAACTGGGAAAATACTTTTCTG
>Ga0334892_1003007_pt1 | contig 11387 bp, 10 predicted proteins | sample GraSluR3_MG_4_FD_207213 | JGI IMG/M metagenome (GOLD analysis project Ga0334892, IMG submission 207213) | Sludge microbial communities from methane-producing bioreactor in Wageningen University, Netherlands - Granular Sludge_15_04-R3 | ecosystem: Engineered > Bioreactor > Anaerobic >... | reverse complement strand
TTCCAGGAGGGTCGTTCCTTCCGGAACACTGACTTTCTTACCGTCTATAACTAAATTGATCATTTTTATTGTCATGGTTTACCTCGTATTAATAGATCATTTCTTCTCTGAAGTTCTCGACAATGGAAGAGAATGAGTTACCGACTGATTGGCCCAATCCGCATTTTGCGGTCAGCTTCATCGTTTCTGCCAAACGCAGCAGGTCATTCAGATATTTATGACTTTTTTCACCGCGTTTGATAGCTTCGATACCTTTCAGCAGCTGCTGACAACCCACCCGGCAAGGTGTGCACTGTCCGCAGGATTCTTCCTCAAAGAATTCAAGATAATTGTGCAGAACATTGTACATTGACCGCGAGCTGTTAAAGATCATCATGGAACCGCCGGTAGGCAGTGAAAACCCCTTTAATCCGCCCTGATAGCCGATTGTGGTCTCTTTAAAACGTTTACGCGGCACACAGAAGCCCGACGCACCGCCAACCTGCACGGCTTTGGTATCGCCGTCGCCAAATTCCTTGACAAAATCTTCCAGTGTCATCCCCATCTCGATCTCATAGATACCCGCTTTGGGAGTATCGCCGGAAACCGAGAACAATTTTGATCCGCTGGAACCTTCAATACCCATATTCTTGAACTCATCGGCTCCGATACGAACGATCATCATAGTGTAAACCAATGTCTCCACATTGTTCACGACCGTGGGTTTGCCAAGATAGCCGTTGTTTGTAGGATAGGGCGGTTTATTTCTGGGTTCACCCCGTTTGCCTTCCATGGATTCGATCAGTGAGGTTTCCTCACCGCAGACATAAGCTCCGCTGCCCATGAAAAGTTTAACACGGAAATCCAGATCGAACTCATCCATCCATTTATGGAAGGTTTCCATCATTTTTTCCAGCTTGGGGATCAAAAAGCGGTATTCGTGCCGCAAGTAAATAAACCCTTCGCGGGCGCCTATGACATAGGCGCATAGAGCCATACCGCCAAGGACTTTCAGGGCAACACGGTCAAGGATCTCACGATCTTTAAAAGTACCGGGTTCGCCCTCATCGGCATTACAAATAACATATTTACGATTGCTGTTCTCTTCAGCTGCCATTTTCCATTTCAGTCCCGTCGGGAAACCGGCTCCCCCGCGTCCCTTTAATCCCGAATCGATCAGCATCTGAATGATCTCTTCTTTGGACTTGCTAAAGGCGGCGGCAAGAATATCCCTGCAACTGCAGTCCTGGGAAAAGATCAGGTCAACTCTCTTTAATTTTTGTTTAGCCATTCCTATTAACCTTTTTTATTTGTTATTTTTTATAATATTCATCGACTATCTGAATAACTTTTTCCGGTGTAAGGTCCGTATAAGGCTGATCATTGATCAGGATCGCGGGACCTTTATGGCACCAGCCGATGCAGTTGGTCTGTAAAAGGGTGAATTTACCGTCACTGGTGGTCTCACCTACTTTGATCTTGAGAGCATCTTCCAGGGCAAGCATAATATCATTGGAACCTCTCATGTAGCAACTGATGGTTTTGCAAACCCAGATAATGTTCTGGCCGCGTACCTTCAGATCAAGAAAATGATAAAAAGATGCAACGCCGTACACATGAGCGGATGACAGGCCCATCTCTGCGGCGATCTCGGAAATATCACTGCGTGATAAATAGTTCTTTACCTGCTTCACTTCCTGCAAAACGGGGAGCAGATTCTTACGCTCTTTGCCGTACTTCTCAACGGCCGTAATTACAGCGCTTTCTCTTTTTCGCATACGCGCCTCGCTTCCTTTCTTTGTTTTTCAGATCAATACAATAATTAAAAATTAACAAGACGGAAGATACAATCAGTAGGCTTATTTTTCAAACAAATTTTACAAAATTATCTTCATTCCATTCTCCCCCGTCCACGGAAGACAATAAGAAACAAAATGGAACATTTTTTGCCGTCATAAACCGGCGGTATCTGTCCGATATTATGAAATAAAAATGCTTTAACATGATCTTTCGGGTGATTAAGATTTTGAAATCACGTACAAATTAATTATTATTGTGTCTTATGAACAGCAACACATCATATACGCTTTTGGAAAGCATTGCAACACCGGCTGATCTGAAGCATCTGAGTCTTTCCGAACTCACCCGCCTGGCCGATGAATTGCGGAGTTATATCATTGAAGTGGTCTCCGAGACCGGCGGCCATCTTGCACCCTCATTGGGGACCGTTGAACTGACCGTTGCATTGCTTCATGTTTTCGATCTGCCGGATGATAAGATCATCTGGGATGTGGGACATCAGGCGTACCCTTTTAAGGTCCTGACCGGCCGCCGTGAGGAACTGAAAAGTATCCGGCATTACGGTGGAATAAGCGGTTTCCCTAAACGCAGTGAAAGCAAATATGATGTTGCAGGAGCAGGCCACGCTTCCACATCCATTTCGTCCGCTTTGGGTATCGCCGTGGCCGAGGATCTGCTGAATATTCACAATCATATCATTGCCGTGATCGGCGATGGCGCTCTCACCGGCGGACTTGCCTGGGAGGGCATGAACAATGCCGGCAATCTGCGCAAACAGCTGCTGGTGATCCTGAACGACAATGAAATGTCCATCTCCCGGAATGTGGGAAGCATACCGAAATATCTGAACCGCATTGTTACCACCCCGTTCTACAATAAGATCAAAGATGATCTCTGGGACCTGACCGAGAACAAAAAATTCCTGCGCCGCGTTCTAAGGGGTTTTAAAGAGGCCATTAAGACCCTGCTTGCAAAGAATGTGATGTTTGACGAACTGGGATTGCGTTATATGGGCCCTGTCAACGGACATTATATGCCGGACCTTGTTCGGGCATTGAAGCGAATAAAAAAATTGAACCAACCTATTCTTTTGCATGTGATTACACGCAAGGGGAAAGGACTGCGAGAGGCGGAGGACAATCCAACCAAATATCACGGTATCAAAGGGAACGGCTGCACGGCCAAAACTCCCTGCGAATCGATCTCCTATACAGATGTATTCGGGAAATGTATCATTGAGCTTGCCGAACAGCATCCGGATATCATTGCCATTACGGCAGCTATGGCAGATGGCACGGGGTTGATCGAATATGCCAAAACGTTCCCCGAACGCTTCTTTGATGTCGGTATCGCCGAAGCACATGCGGTGACCTTTGCTTCCGGACTTGCGATCGGCGGGATGCGGCCGGTAGTGGCGATCTATTCGACCTTTATGCAACGGGCACTTGACAGTGTGATCCATGATGTCGTTCTGCAGAAATTACCCGTGATCTTCTGTCTCGATCGTGCCGGACTGGTCGGTGAGGACGGTCCCACACACCATGGCGTTTATGATCTGAGCTTTCTGAGCATGCTCCCAAATGCGCTGGTTTGTGCTCCCAAAGACGGCAACGAACTCAGAAATCTTATGCATATGGCTTACAATATCAAAGATATGGCCGTTTTCATTCGTTACCCGCGTTCAAATACGCGTTTATTCAATTTATCGGAAGCACCCGATATTCCCCGGCCCGGATCCTGGGAGATCCTGCGGCAAGGCAAACAGATCGCTCTTCTTGCATATGGCTCTATGGTGGAGATAGCCGAAGAAGTCTGCAGACAATTAAAATCCAAAGATCTCAGTCCTACATTGGTCAACGCGCGTTTTCTGAAACCTTACGACAAAGAACTATTGGATAAATTGATAGAAGAACACGGACTGTTGATCACACTGGAAGAGGCCGCCCCCCGCGGCGGGCTTCGCGATACCGTTCTGCAGCATTTCCAGGACCGGACGGATGTGCCGCGTATTCACTCTTTTTCATTACCGGATGATTTCGTCACACACGGCTCGCGGGATGAACTCCTGCGGGATGTACATCTGAATGTCACTGATATTATCGATAATATCGTGAGTATATTATAAATTTTCAGGTATTGCTCAATTTTGTATGAATTCTAATCTTGTATCTTACCAATAAAAAACATAAGGTTTTATATGGAATCCGAGTCAATGAATAAGGGAAAAACGATCCGCAGTATCCGGCAGGAATTGTTGAAGAACAGTGATGAAGAAGTATTGAACGGCAGCAAACGCTTTTTCAAAGAAACGATAAAACCGCTTGGAGTGAAATCGGCGATCGTCACCCGTATCGGAAAAGATATTTTCAAAACGGTAAGTGACAAAAGCAAATATCAGATCTTTGAACTCTGCGAGGAACTCTGGAAGTCCGGTTATCTTGAAGAATCTTTCATTGCCTGTCATTGGTCCTATTATGTTCATAAACAGTATGAACCGGAAGACCTGCATATTTTCGAAAAATGGATCGATGAATATGTCGATAACTGGGCATCCTGTGATACATTATGCAATCATACGGTCGGCATGCTCCTGGAGATGTATCCGGAAACGGTATCCGCACTTGAAGAATGGACACGTTCATCCAGTCGCTGGAAACGCCGGGCGGCGGCGGTATCGCTCATCATTCCCGCACGGAAAGGTTTGTTTCTCCAGCAAATATTGAATATCAGCGATCTTCTTTTCAGGGACAGTGACGACCTTGTTCAGAAGGGCTACGGCTGGATGCTGAAAGCCTCAAGTGAAGCACATCAAAAGGAAATCTTTCATTATGTCATGGAACACAGGGAAAACATGCCCCGGACCGCCCTGCGCTATGCGATCGAAAAGATGCCTCCGGAACTGAAAAAAGCAGCCATGACAAAGTAATGATGCAAGGAGAAATGATGTCGAAAAGTAAGCTTATAACTCAGATAATTCTTTGTATGATCTCACTGTTCTTAATGAGCTGCAAAAGCAGCGAACACGATAAAGTCCGGAACATGCAGATCAACACCGTGGATCTGTCCCGTGTTAAGGACGGAAATTACCGGGGTGATTACAGCTACGGGAATTTCACCTATGTGGTCGAAGTCGTGGTCAGGAGCAACCGGATCGAAGCGATCGACATTCTGGAAAACCGCGACAGCAAATACACAAAAATGGCGGAAGCCGTTGCGGATAAGGTCATAGACCGGCAACAGAACAATGTGGATGTCATCTCCGGTGCCACCACCACCAGCAAAGCTTTGCTGAAAGCGATCGAGAATGCCTTGAACAAAGGGATACGCTGATCCTTTTGTGAGGGAATTTTTCCTCAAAACGTTTGTCTGTTTATAATATTGCTTGATTATTTTTTAATATTTGCTGTCAATAAATGTGTTGACTTTAATAACATCATCAAGTAAACTCATATAACATCTAAATAGAAATATCTGTTTTCTTCTGTTTTAATGAATTTAAGATTAAAAAATAAGGAGTTAACAATGGAAAAACGATCTGTTGTCAAACTGACTCTTCTGCTTACGATCGTGCTCATCGCCGGATGTGCAACAAGTCCGAAGGAGATCGTAAAGGTACAAAAAGAGGGTGATTATCTTGATGAAGGGGTTTATCTTGCCGCGCTGCGATTTGCCAGTTTCGAAGATCGGGTTACAACGGCCAAGGTCTACCCTGTTACGATCCTGACAGAAGCAAGTTCACAAACAAAGGGTCAGGCAGAAGTCAAACCTGTTATTCCCATCGCTGCTGCAAGCGAAGATCCCGACGGGCAATGGAAATGGACGCAATTTATCTTCACATCCCGCCCTGCCCTTCTCGACGAACTTGAGACCGGCATGTGGATACTTTGTGTTGATCTTGAGCGACCAATGGATACCGTTGAACTGAAAAATGCCATATGGGCTTACCGGCAGATCATTTCACTGGACGAGTTGTACAAAGACCTGGTCGAGGTAAGATGGTATGACACGTATTACTGGCAGGACAGAACCTGGAAAGTAAACGTTAAGAATATCCGCATTCCGGAGAACCATTTCCCCGAAGATGCAAGCTTCTGATCAGCGATAAACTGCTATAAGGCGTTCAAACCAAATGAAACAATTTTTTATTTCTCCGTGTTTACAATTGAAAGGAGTAGAAAATATGTTTCGTTATGTTTTAATCATCCTCTTTTCTCTGATCATATCATCTTGCGTCGTGCCGGAGGAAAACGAATATGAAAGCGGGATATATTATGATCCAGAATTCATCGGGGAATTACGAGAAAATGCACTGGATACACTAACGATTGACGGCACGCAATATATACTGGAAGCCTACTTATGGCGGGATTTCATGCCTGCGTGTCCTCCCGACGGGCAACCCCTTATCGCAGTGAACTACCTCGTCAATCTGGATTCCGTTGCGGTTCCCGACAGATTTGATCTAATTCTGCAATATGTCATTATGGAGGATTCCGTATGGGTTACGGAATACGGCGGTACGGCATATTCTCCCGCAGTTTATAAGATCGCGGGGAAATCAACGAACGGACCCAAATGGGGACCCCTTATCACAGTGGATGTCATAGCACGGATGAAAGATTCGGAAACACAAACAGATTATCTGTTAAAGTGCGACAGCGTGTTGATCATCAGAACGGATTAAATGTCAAATACATGCTGACAGCTTATTACTATCATATTTTCACTCTTAAACCCTTAAACCCTTAAACTCTTAAACTCTTAAACTCTTAAACTCTTAAACTCTTAAACGATATATTCATGAGGTAGTATGAAGGTCGGTATCAGTTCCTGTCTGCTCGGAAACGAGGTGCGTTATGATGGTCAGCACAAGCTGGACCGCTTTTTACGCGATGAACTCGGAAAATATGTCGAATGGTATCCGCTCTGTCCGGAAGTGGAATGCGGATTACCCATTCCCCGCGAATCTATGCGTCTGGTGGGTGATGACCCCGACAATCCGCGCCTTCTGACCGTTCGCACAAAACGTGACATCACGCCGCAAATGGAAAGCTACACCGCCAAACGTTTGGATTTGCTTGTGGGTGAAAATCTGCGCGGCTTTGTATTTAAGTCCAAATCCCCCACTTCCGGCATGCGTGGCGTAAAGATCTATACGGAACAGGGTTTACCTTCCCGCAGCGGCTCCGGTATTTTTGCGCGCGAATTCATGCAGCGTTTTCCCAATATCCCGGTGGAGGATGAAGGCCGTCTGCACGATGCGGGGATCCGTGAAAATTTTATCGAAACGCTGTTTGTCTATGACCGCTGGCGGACCTATGTGGAAACGGACGCCTCCCCGGCCGGACTGATCGCCTTTCACAGTACGCATAAATACCTGCTGATGGCGCACGCTCCTGCCGGACTGCGCGAGGCCGGCAAGATCGTCGCGGCTGCGCGAAAACCCACCCTCTCTGAAAGCCTGCCGGCATATGAATCTGTCCTTATAAAAACCTTGCGTTTGCACGCGACAGTAAAAAAGCATGTGAACGTACTGCAACATATCATGGGATATTTCAAACAACAGCTCAGCGCCGATGAAAAACAGGAATTACTGGATGTGATCGACCGTTATGCAAGATCCTATGTACCGCTGATCGTACCGGTTGTATTATTGAATCATTATGTGCGAAAATATGACGAGCCTTATCTGAAAACCCAATGGTATCTTCATCCGCATCCGGACGAACTGAAGCTGAGGAATCATGCGTGAGGAAGAGGTTTAAGGGTTTAGGGGTTTAGGGGTTTAGGGGTTTAGGGGTTTAGGGGTTTAAGAGTTTAAAGGTTTAAGGGTTTAGGGGTTTAGGGGTTTAAGAGTTTAAAGGTTTAAGGGTTTAAGGGTTTAAGGGCTTAAAGGATTAGGGGTAAAATCAGAACATAATGACGCGTTTTTTCAACTCTAAGCTCTAAACTCTAAACTATTCATTATTCTTTTCGCTGGCGGTCAAAAGCGGGTTCGTGCTGTTCAAGCGCATCCGCAATGCGCTCCCATACCTCTTCGGAGAATGCACGTCGTTCAACAATATCATTATCATCATAATGCGGAATGACAGGTTCGAGGATGTGCATTTCCAAATGTACCGAGCGCAGAGTGAAAAAGTGCAGAAAGTGTTTAAAAAAAGATATTTCTCCACCATGATCGTCACGTGTCCATGCTACTTCCGGACGGCGTTCGGGTGTGATGGGTTTGCCGTTGAGCTTTTTGATTACAAATGCCGCCGGTACCAGGGGACATTTCAGACGGTTGGCGACCACGAAAAGCGCGGAGGAGAACGGGCGCAGCCAGGTGCCGTCATTCGTGGTCTTTTCGGGTGAGAACCAGAAGTTGATACGGTTTTTCATCGCTTCGGTGACCGACCGTATATATTGCTCAGAAAGTCCTCCGGTCGTTCGGTCGACAAAGACCGTTCCGACCGCTTTTAACATCGTTCCGATCACCGGCCATTTTTCTATCTCATCCTTAGATACAAATGCCATGGGACGTATTTTGAACAAAGAGAACAGTTCCACATAACCAATATGGTTCGTCGCCATAAGAAATGCCTGTTTTTTGGGGATGTGTTCTTTTCCGTAAATATGCAAATGAACTCCCATCAGTTTGCGCAGCGGAAAGGCCAGCACGGGAGTCATATTATGTAACAAGCGGATAGAAAACTTTTTCCCGAAAGGTCGTGTCATAATATACAATAAAAGTAAAAATATAATCAGGATGATCGCGTAAATAAACAAAAAGAACATCCTGATTCCGGCCATCAGGTATTTCATGAAACCTCCGGGTCTGTTACATAGCCAATAAAAAGTATTGTACCGCTTTGTTTATCGCGGATCAGGAACAGAAAGGGGTGGTCCGCACGGAACTCAAGGGGTGCACGCGGTGCCGGCGGCATCGCCGTTAAACGCATGACCACAGCGGTTGCTGCAGCCGCCTCGGTTTTGAACTCATCCACTTCGATGAACGCCTTATGGATCACATTGGAGATCATCAAATCACGATTACCGGTCATTCCGCTGAAATCGGCCTGTTGGCCGAATGCCTGCCGCATGCCCATCATCCGCAGGTAGGTATTGAGTTCATAATCTGTTTCAAGGCGGAATTTCGGGAAATACAGAATAATATCCTCATACGTTTTATTTTTATCATGACGCTCGATCAGATCCTTCCCAAGATGATCGATCAGATCCGGCAATCCGTCCTTCTCTCTTGGCAGAACGACCAGCATCTGCTGTGCATTCCCTTTGTAATCGATCTCGAGTATCTGATATGCGTCTGTTCCTGAATGGTGGAAATGATGCCGTTTGTACATCATGTCCGTTTTGAATGCTTCTCCGATAAGAGGATAAAAGTCGTCCTTCTGCGTCATTTCGGGATTGAAGGCTTGTTGCCATTCGGCATTGAAATATACGGCATTTGTCAGAATCAGCCGGGTAAAGGCATCGATCACACCGGGGGGGATCAGGTCGCGGATACGGTCATTCGTAGCATCACTGACCCATTGATTGATAATATTCCTGGAGACATCCGGAGCAGAAATAAAATCCATTTCCTCCGACTTGCTTTTGTAATGATCATGAACGATCTTCATATAATCCTTGCGTAAACGATAATCCTCCTGTACCCATACGGCATTTGCAATATGCATGGTAAATTCGCTGTTGTCGGAGCTTTGAAGCCGTTCTGTCAATTTCCCGTATTTTTCATGAAAATCCGGGTGCTGCGGTCCAAAATAAAGCGTCTTCTGCATTTCTTTCGCAGTGGTCCCTGCCGCACCGGCATAGGTCATTGCCAAAGCGGATGAAATACTCAGCGGCGAGTAAAAGGTGTTCTTCAGATCTCCCCGGGATAAGAGCCTGAGCATATCAAAAGCAAAGCGATTTATACCAGTACCAATATCGGCATCGGAAAACATATCGTGTTCCTTCTGTGGGATCTTTGTACCGCTGCAAGCAGTAAGGAAAAGCAATATTATTAACATGAACGCTATGATGATCTTCTTCATCCGGTCTCCTCTAGACTATGGTATCTTTCAAATATTTATCGTCCTTTTCCGGAAAATCCGTCATAAAGTGCAAGCCTCTGCTTTCATTCCGCCGTAATGCGGAACGGGCTATCAAATATGCAACTTCTGAAAGATTACGAAGTTCCAAAAGGTCTTTACCGACCCGGGTCCGTTTGTAATAATCCTCTATCTCTTCAAACAGGGTTTTCAGCCTGCGCAGCGCACGGTCCAGTTTGACGGTCGAACGCACAATACCGACATAATCCCACATAATGGTCTGCACTTCCGTACGGTTATTCCGTATCAGTCCCCATTCCTGTTCGTTGGTAACGGCCGTATCATCCCATTCCGGGATCATGACATTCGTATAAATATTCCGTTTCTTTTCTATGACCCGCTTCGCGGCACGATGTGCGAATACCAGTGCTTCCAGGAGACTGTTGCTGGCCAAACGGTTCGCACCGTGCACGCCGGTATGGGCTGTCTCACCGACGGCAAAAAGATTATGCATGGACGTCTGTCCGTTCATATTGGTCATCACGCCCCCGCAAATATAGTGAGCAGCCGGTGTTACCGGAATGAACTCGCGCGTGATATCGATCCGTAGTCTTTCCCTGCAGTGGGAAGCAATATTGGGGAAATGCGACAGGATATTCTCTGCCGGCAGGTGTGTCATGTCCAAAAAAGCATGGGACTCGCCGCGCATTTTGCATTCCGCATCGATCGCGCGTGCAACGATATCACGCGGAGCCAATTCCTGGCGCGTATCATATTTTTCCATGAAGCGCTCACCGGACCCGTTCCGCAAGATAGCCCCGAAACCGCGGCAGGCTTCCGAGATCAGAAAAGGTTCCGCACCGGGATCATAGAGCGCCGTAGGATGGAACTGGACAAATTCCATGTTCGCGATCCGAACCCCTGCGCGGGATGCCATTGCGATCCCGTCCCCCGTTGCGATAGCGGGATTTGTGGTGTGCAGATAGACCCGTGAAGCGCCCCCGGTCGCTAGAAGGGTATAGTCCGCACTGAACACACGCACCCGGCCGCTTTCCTCGTTAAGAACATATGCACCAAAACAGATATTGAATGCCGATTGCAGATTGTTCAAAACATGATGATCCGTGATCAGTTCCACCGCCATATGATGATCGAAAATTTGTATGTTGGGATTCTCCCGGACACGTTCAAACAGTGTTTCCTGGATATTCCTTCCTGTCTCATCAGCCACGTGCAGAATGCGATATTTGCTGTGACCTCCCTCGCGCGCAAGATCGTAGGAGCCGTTCGGCATTTTATCGAATTTGATACCGTAATCCGTCAGTTCCTGAATACGGCGGGGTGCTTCCCTGACCATCACCCGGACAGCATCTTCATGACAAAGTCCGGCACCGGCAATGTGGGTATCCCGTACATGGAATTCCATATCATCTTCTTCGGATGTCACCGCCGCGACGCCCCCTTGCGCAAGAACCGTATTGGTGTCATCCGGAATGGATTTTGTGATGATATTCACCCGCCCGTATTCCGCAACTTTCAATGCGAAACTCAGACCGGCGATACCGCTGCCGATCA
>Ga0334892_1003005_pt1 | contig 11388 bp, 7 predicted proteins | sample GraSluR3_MG_4_FD_207213 | JGI IMG/M metagenome (GOLD analysis project Ga0334892, IMG submission 207213) | Sludge microbial communities from methane-producing bioreactor in Wageningen University, Netherlands - Granular Sludge_15_04-R3 | ecosystem: Engineered > Bioreactor > Anaerobic > Unclassified... | reverse complement strand
GTGTCAACATCTTTTCTGAAGTTTTTCAACTGCTTTATTTATGTGTTTTGCTGACTTTTTAAATATTACCATCTTTTGAGTCTAAAGTCAACGATTTTTTACAATAAATTTAACGTTTCCTTAACAGTAATATTGTTGCTGGATCACTGTTTTAAGCCATCTTCCTTAGATAGCTAGAAATCATATTTCCTAAAGCGATTGAGAATAACTTTGTATCCTTGTCATCAGCCCTTGATACCAACACCACAGGAGCCTTTGCTCCCATTATGATACCGGCTGACTTTCCGTTTGCCAAGTATGTTATGGCTTTACCGATACCATTCCCCATTTCTATGTTTGGAACTAGCAGTACATCAGCGTCACCTGCAACAGGACTTTCGATTTTCTTGATTCTTGCAGCTTCCTTGGACAATGCCAGATCCAATGCCAGTGGCCCTTCTAATATAACACCCTTACCGAACGCTCCCTCCTCTGCCATATTCTTCAGCTCATTTGCATCCACAGTAGCCTGCATTTTGGGGTTTACCTTTTCTTTTGCTGCCAATGCTGCTATCTTAACATTTTCACATCCCATAGCCCTGGCTACAATAATACTATTCTTAATGATTTTCTTTTTCTCCTCCAAGGATGGATTTAGGTTCATTCCACCATCAGTTAGGTAAAGCAGCTTGTGGTACGTATCAACATCATAAACCATTACATGACTTAACAGACTATCGGTTCGAAGACCCCAATCTTTGTTTAAGACTGCCTTAAGCAATATGGATGTATCCACAAGCCCCTTCATGATAAAATCTGCTTTGCCTTCACTTACCATTCTAACTCCAATTTCAGCTGCTGAAGCAAGATCTTCCTCGTCAATAAATTCAAAATCTGAAATGTCAATATTAAGCTTTTTTGCAATTGCCTTTGTCTCCACCATTGAACCAATTAGTATCGGTTCGCTTATACCAAGTCTTGAGCTCTCAATAACCGCTTCAAGTACATCTTCATCCTGGCATGCTACAACTGCAAGCTTCATCCTATCACCCTTGATCGACAACAATTTGTTCAATTCTCTTATCATATCTAACCCTCCTGGCTTATTGGTTTTTTCTGTATCTCTCTATTGCATTAAGCTGAGCTTTGATATTTTCGTCCTCTGGATTCAGTTGATGGGCCCTATAGATATCATCAAAACCATTATCAATGTCACCTAGGTTAAGGTATCCAAGCCCTCTATTGAAATACAACCTGTAATCATCCTGACTACCTGCTTCAATTCCTTGTGTGAATATTTCCATAGCCTTTTCAATGTCATTTTCATTGAAGTATGATATCCCCAATTCATTATAAACTTCGGGTATGGAAGGATCGCTATCCATAGCTCCGTAGAAATATTCCATAGCCATTTGGTTGTCTCCGTAGCCCCTGTAGGCCATACCAAGCAAATAATTAGCATACCAATTCTTTATATGTTTTGGCATTAGCTTGGATAAGACCTCAATCGCTTTTTCGTAATTCATGTTGTTCATATATGTCAGTCCAAGTTCTACTCTATACTCAGGATCTAGAATATCCAATTCCTGCCTGATTTCCTGCCTCCGATTCTCATCAGGATCATATATAAGAACCTTGTCCCATGTCAATTTTGCTTTTACATATTGCTCATAGAATTTATAGTGGTAGCCAAGTTTGTAATATGCCGGGTAGTACTTTTCATCTTCATCCAACAATTCCTCTAGTATAGCTGTTGATTCCTCAAGGTAATTATTGCCATCCTCAATGCTTCCTTCTTCGATTTCATTTTTCCCCATTGCCTCAAGGACCATTGCATAGTAGAACAAGCCTTCCTTTGTTCCATACAGGCTATTGAATGCCCTAAGATAAAGTCCACTTTCCATATGATTCCCATTTTCCAGGGCTAATAGAGCTTTCTTGAATAATTCCTTTTCCATATCAGGGTTGTAGGCCTCAAGTATCCGGCCATAGTAATCATGGTGAAGAAAATCCTGGTCAGCTCCCATCAAATAAAGTATTCCTTCTATAACTCTCTCCAATGTAATACCCTGATCACTGTCAACCTTGTTCAACTGACTTAGCAGTTTATCGGTCACTACAGGCAAAGGTATTGATTGATCCAATTCAAATCCCTTTAAGATAACCTCGCTTTCATCCTTAAGCTGTACGAAGCTTATCAGCTCAGTCTTTGAACTGAAATATTTTTCTCCTGCTGACATATAACTCCTCCTTATAGTTTTCTCATAAACATTCTTTTTCTTAATGTGGTTGTACTTAATAGCTTGAATAGATGTCCCCTATAAATCATTGCAGTAGAAAGTATAGCACTTCCAATCAAATATAGAACAATAGATGAAATTGAGACACTAAATGATAAGCCTCTAAATGGGTTTAATCCCCCGTTGAGGATACCACCAGTTAGTAAATATAGGATTAATGTTAGAATGATGTTTGGAAATAACCAATTTATCCAGTTTTCCTTCATGAAATCTACACAGTAAAGGATTGTCTGAAGAGAATCTCTGTCCTTGACATACAATGCTTCCGGCAATGGGTTTAAAACTACTAAAGCTCCAATTCCAATTATAAAAATAAGTGCCACTATCATTGGACCTAAGAGGTTGGACAAAAATCCCAATATAAGATTCGCAAGGTAAAATATGAACAATACACCATATACCTTTCTAATGTAATACGTAAATCCATGCTTGATGTCCCTCCATCTGAATCTGTTATACACTACAACATTGTGAAGAACAAACAAGTAACTTGAAACAATGGCACTTTCCACCAATGCATATATGATACCCAAGAGTATCCCAAGTCCGGCAAGTAGATTAAAAACAAGCATTCCCGCAACGATACTCATGACTGAATACACTACACCCAATAGCAGGACTTCAGGGTTCTTCATGATTGAATCCTTTGATTTCTGTGCGATTTCCTTATTTACAAGGATTATGTCGTTAATTATATTCATCGGTAAACTCCTCCAAGCAGCTTGTGATATTATACGTCTTGCACCTTTCAAGAGTACCATCCGTATATTTGAATAAAAGTAATGTCCTCTTCTTATCTCCATACTCTTTATATCCATCATCAATTATCTTGAATATATCATACGTAAAGCTATACAGCCTTACCTTTTTTAGAACCTTCTTAGTTGGCATACCATAGTACTCTGGTAAAAATCTATTTACGATCTTATCTGACTTTAGGATGCCATGATAATCAATATAGGACTGTTTTTCCACCCTGTTTAGAAAATCAGGCACCGGTTTTCCCCCATTATTCTCAAGATAATCCAGGATAAGGAAATCTGAAAAAACCTGCAAGCCTTCAAATGCTTTCATTTTATAATAATCATACAAGATTTCGTATAGTTTTTCCCTGCTATGAGAATACTCATAGTATCCCTTCTCCTTCCAAAAATGCATGAAGTCCTCAAAAAATATGAAAGGGCTTTTGAAGTGGTTACTTATTAAATATTCAAGACTGTGTCTAAAGAATTCTTCATTGTAATATTTCTCCACCAATTCCTCTATACCCTTTAAGGCTATTACATCATCATAGTTTAGCCATTTTGACTCCATAATCTCATAGGGTGCTCTATCCACTAGCTTATATCCATACTCAACCTTCATCTTTCGTAAAGCAGAACCCTTAAGAAGCTTCAAGAACCCCAGCTGTATCTTCTCAGGCCTCAAGGCATATATGTGATTGAAGGATTCTCCAAATCTTTGGTAATCTTCATAAGGTAGCCCCGCAATCAGATCCAGATGCTGATGTATATTTCTGTTTTTCTTAATTGCCTTACTTACAGTTGATAATTTATCAAAGTCAGTATTTCTTCCAATGGCTTCAATAGTCTTTGGATATGTTGACTGGACACCAATCTCAAATTGGAACAAACCCTCCCTTATACTCTCAAAAAATTCCAGTTGTTCTTGATCTATGAGATGTGCAGTTACCTCAAGGTGAAAATTTATGCCCTTGGGGTCTCTCTTTATGATGTGCTTCATGATTTCCTTTGAAAATTCCTTGTTTGCATTAAAGGTTCTATCCACAAATTTAACCTGCTTTACTCCAGCATCAATGAGATTGTCCAAATCTCTCTTAACCCTGTCAATACTCATGTACCTAACACCTCTAATTGTTGAAGAAAGGCAGAAAGCACAATTGAATGGGCATCCCCTGGAGCTTTCATAATATACTATTTTATTTCTGAACTCATCTCCAATGGTCTCATATGGTGACGGAATTATATTTAAATCACTAATCAAAGGTCTTGGTGGATTTACAATCACTCGACTCCCATTTCTATAAACTAATCCCTTAATTTTTGAAGGTTCCTTCGATATCAGGAGTTCTCTAAATGACTCCTCCCCTTCTCCAAATATCAAATAATCTATATAATTGTTTCGTATCATCAAGTCTTCCATATCAAATGATACTTCAGGCCCACCTAGAAGTATCTTGGTTTGTGGGCTCACAAGCTTTATTCTTTCACAAACTTCCAATGTTTGATCTATATTCCATATATAGGTTGAAAAGCAGACAAGTTTTGGTTTCATTCCATAAATCTTCGCTGCTATTTCAGCAAGGTTTTGATTGATTGTAAATTCTACAATGCTGATATCTACAATGTCCTTTGTATATTCTTTCAAGTATCTCAATGCAAGGTTTGAATGAATGAATTTTGAATTGAGAGTTGTTAATAGAACTGTCATGCTAATCTTCCTTTCTTTGAGTCGCCATTATTATTTTACCTTAAAATACTTAACAAGGCCAATATAATTAACCTTAATTCTATTGAATAATCCTCTCAAAAGTACTAGAATGTATAGTAGAACTAATGAAAGGGGACATAAGATGAAGCATTTTTATTTTGACAAAATTTCTATCCAGGAAATGTCTAAGGACGATATGTTACTGATAATAGAGGCGCTTGAGTATACCGGCAAGGCTACAAACATAGATGATTTTCTTGCTTTAAGGGAAAACATACTGTTGGAATTATCCTCACTGGCAGAACTGACCCAAGACCAATTCCTTGATTATTTAAAAGAAGAGACCCTATCATTCTAGATAAGGTCTCTTTTTTCTTTCTGACAGAGTATTTACACTCTAATATTTTAACGTCTCTTACATTTTATTTGGTGCTTCAATACCCAACAAACCAAGACCTGTCTTTATTACTGTCTTAGTTGCGTAAACAAGCATAAGCCTTGCCTTCTTCGTTTCTTCATCCTGAGTGATTATCTGGGTGCTGTTATAGAACTTGTTAAATGCTTTGGATATTTCAACTATCTGTCTTGTAATATAGAATGGCTCGTTTTTCTCCATTGCATCAATCACAACATCTGGAAAATCATATAGCATTCTTATAATATTTATTTCATCCTCACCAGTAAGTTTATGGAAGCTTATCTGATCCTCTTGATTAAAATCACCTTTTTCCAATAGGGAGTTTGCCCTGGCGTGAGTGTATTGTACATATGGTCCAGTTTCACCCTCAAAGCTTAAGGTCCTGTCCCAGTTGAAGGTATAATCCTTTATTCTCTGATTGAAAAGCTCCTGAAATAGAATTGCACCAATTCCCACCTGTTTTGCCACAACTTCTTTGTTTTCAAGATTTGGGTTTCGATCCTCAATGATTTTTTTAGTGCTTTCAATTGCCTTATTCAACACATCTTCCAAGAATACAACCCTTCCTTTTCTGGTGGAAAGAGTTCCTTCTTCAAGACTTACCATCCCAAAAGGTATGTGTATGCAATCTTTAGCCCACTCATAGCCCATCAGTTCAACAATTTTGATCCACGCCTTAAAGTGTAGATTCTGCTGTGAAGCAACTACATATAGGTTCTTATGGAAATCATAATGCTTTTTCCGGTATAATGCTGCAGCTATATCTCTAGTTGTATATAGGGTTGAACCGTCTTTTTTCATAATAAGCGCAGGTGGCATACCATAATCTTCAAGATCCACAATCAAGGCACCCTCTGACTCCTTGACAATTCCCTTTTCCTTCATTTCTTCAAGAACCTCTGGCATCTTATCAGAGTAAAAACTCTCTCCTGCATATGAATCAAATTTAATGTTCAGCATATCGTAAACTCTGTTAAATTCCTTTAGACTTATATCTCGTATCCACTGCCATAATTCCATGGCCTCTGCGTTTTTGTTTTCAAGCTCCTTGAACCAATATCTAGCTTCATCCTGTAATTCTGGATTCTCCTCAGCTTCCTTGTTGAATCTTACATAAAGCTTCAAAAGTTCAGAAATTGGATTTGACTCTATTACCTCACGATCACCCCACTTCTTATAAGCGGAGATTAGCATTCCAAATTGTGTTCCGTAGTCTCCCAAGTGATTAATTGTAACTGTGTCAAATCCAAGGAACTTGTAAATCTTGGCCAAGGAGTTTCCTATTACAGTTGTCCTTATATGGCCTATGTGAAATGGCTTGGCAATGTTAGGCGATGAAAATTCAACGATTACTTTTTTTCCCTCTCCAAGTTCTGAAGATCCAAACATTTCCTTCTTATCCATTACCTCTGTCATTACATCTTCCACAAGCTTATTCCTGTCTATAAAGAAATTTACATAAGGTCCCTGGCTCTGCACCTTTCCAAAGAACTCATTTCCTTCCATGGTTGAAGCAATTTCCTCGGCTATTGCATTTGGAGCTTTCCTGTACTCCTTTGCCAGTCTGAAAGTTGGAAAAGCGTAGTCTCCCATATCATATGAAGGTGGTACCTCTATAAGTCCTTCAATTTCTTCAATCGACAAGCTGCTTATCTTTTCATCAAGAAGCTCTATTACCTTATCTTTAAAATTTATCAACATTTTCCCCTCCCCATTATATTAGGTGCATATTTTATACAAAAAAAGAAACTCTCATCCCTTGATAAAGAGACGAGAGTCACCCCGTGTTACCACTCTTATTGGCCTAAGCCCACTCGAAATCTTAACGTGATTAACGTGCCGAAGCAACCTCAAAGACTCTTTTCAACGGATTTGCTGTTGCTGGCTTCCACCTATCTCCAGCTCGCTATGGACAGCTTGTCCCCTACTCTTCTTTTCCTAGGTTTTAGTATATGAATAAATATAACTGATTTCAGTTAAAATTTCAACTGTTTTTCAATTCAACCACCGTTACTCCATCTCCACCTTCGCCATATTTACCTGATCTTTGTGACTTAACCAGTCTATGTCCTTTCAAGTATGACTTTATTCCATCCCTCAGAGCACCTGTGCCTTTCCCGTGAATTATATATACCTCTTTCAATCCTGAAATGAATGCATCGTCAAGATACTTATCAAGCTCAAATGTCCCTTCCTCGATATTCCTTCCCCTAATGTCCAGCTCTGGTTTGATTGCCTTTGCCTTTCTTGTCTTGACAGACTTGCTTCTCTCCAGAGAGCTGGACTGCTCCTTGCCTTCAGTCCTTCTTAGGGTTGATACGGAAACGTTAACCTTCATTATTCCTATCTGTACCTCCACATTTCCCTTATCATCTGGCGGTGTAACAACCGTACCATGCTGATTAAGTGAAAGTACCTCCACTGCCTCTCCAGCTTTTAGGTTCTTGGGTGGTTTTTTAGACTTGACCTCTTTAATCCCTGAGCTTGCCTGGGCTTCCTTTTCTCGAATTTCCTTTCGCAGTAAATCCTGAGCTTCCTGAAGTCTACTTCCCTTATCCCTGTCAATTTCACTTGAAATGCTTTTTAATTCATCAATTATAAGGTCAGCACTATCCTTTGCATTTCTTACAATCTGTCTTGCCTCTTCCTTGGCTTTTTGAAGGATTTTTTCGCGCATTTCCTCGGTCTTATTCTTATCTTTATTCAATTGGTCCCTAAGATTTTGTAGATCTAGCTTTAACCTTTCTGTCTCAGTTTTGTTTTCCTCTGCAATCCTTCTGTCTCTATCCATAGCTTGTAGGACATCCTCGAATTCAATGCTTTCCTTTGTCAGAAGCTCTCTAGCCCTGTCAATTATATAATCCTGAAGACCAAGGCGTTTGGAAATCTCAAATGCGTTTGATTTTCCTGGAACTCCAATCAATAGCTTGTAGGTAGGACTTAGGGTCTCGACATCAAACTCAACAGAAGCATTTGTTACATTGTCAGTTGTCAAGGCATATACCTTCAGTTGACTGTAGTGGGTTGTGGCAAGAGTTCTAATCCCCATTGTCCTAAGATTATCAAGTATGGACATTGCAAGGGCAGCTCCCTCCGTTGGATCAGTGCCTGCGCCAAGTTCATCGAACAAAACAAGGCTGCTATTATCTACGGTTTCAAGTATATCAACTATATTGGTCATGTGGGATGAGAAGGTTGAGAGGCTCTGCTCAATGCTTTGCTCATCTCCAATATCAGCAAAAACCTTCTTAAATATTGATAGTTCAGAGTTGAAATCTGCTGGAATATGAATTCCACTTTGACCCATCAGTGTGAAAAGACCAACTGTCTTCAATGTTACAGTCTTCCCTCCTGTGTTTGGGCCTGTAATAATCAAAGTATTAAATTGATCTCCCAGGAACACATCTATTGGTACTACCTCTTTTCCCAGTAAAGGATGTCTTCCTTTCTTAATGTTCAAGTATCCATTTTCGTTAAAAACAGGCTTTGTCGCATCCATTGACAGAGCAAGCTTCCCCTTTGCAAATGCAAAGTCAAGCCTTGAAAGCAATAGCTCATTGCTTCTGATGCCTTCTGCATTCTCTGCAACCATGCCAGAAAGTTCCAATAGAATCCTCTCAATTTCTTCTTTCTCTTTAATCTCAAGCTCCTTTAGCTGATTGTTTAATTCAACCACTGCCATAGGCTCAATAAATGCAGTTGCTCCACTTGATGAAACATCATGGACTAGGCCAGGAACACTCCCCTTGTTTTCCTGCTTGACTGGGATTACATACCTGCCCTCCCGCATTGTTACAATAGCATCCTGAAGATATTTTCTATGTGTTGAAGAGGTTATTATGCTGTTTAATTTATCTCTTATTCCTTCGTTTTTAGCTCGAATCTGTCTTCTGATGTTTCTTAATGCAGAGCTTGCGTTGTCAGATATTTCATCCTCGCCAATTATTGCATTACTGATGGCATCCTCAAGATCCTTGATCACTCCCAGATCTTGAATCATATTTCCAATTATTCTATAACCCTCTGAAGAATCTTCCCGTGTGTCCCTCATATAGTTTTTCAAAGCTCTTGAAACCCTAAGACTTTCTCCGATTTTCAATAGGGAGCCAGGATGTAGCATACCTCCAAGTTCTGCCCTCTTTACATCATCCCTTACCTCGTTTATGCCAAAGAGTGGAGGATTACCCCTCTTAATCAAGAGCGTCAGTGCTTCATTGGTTTCATCTTGAGAGTATTTTACTTCATGGGAATCAACTGATGGCATCAGCTCCATAGCAATCTTCTTGCCAGGTGTAGATTCAGCCTTTTCCACAAGCATATCCCTAATCTTGAAAAATTCAAGTACTTTTAAGCTTTTCTGGTTCAAAAAATCACCCCGTTAAACAACACCTCTAAAAAAGTGTCCATTTGTTACTTCATTTTTTGATTTGTATTCATTCATAAAACTGATGGCATCATTCTTGCCAACTTTGTTGTTCAGATAGTCATAATAAATTTCTTGAATCTCAGATATGTTCTCCTCAAATGTAAAATCTAGTCTGAAGGATGTTACTCCAGACTTCTGAACATCCTCAAGCCGATCAAGTATCATCACTGGCACAGAATTATATATTGTTGTAAATCCATTTCCCCTTTGCATCCTGAAATTCTTCCCTATCCTATCCTTTAGCATAAATCCTTCTGAGTATTGACAGGTTTTGCAGCCTCTATCATCTTTGCAGCCTTTCAAATATGCCATGGGGCAGTTTCTGGTAATCATGGAAGGTAGGTAGCCATAGACAATAGCTTCGAGTTCTCCACCCTTCTTTTCAGCTACATTACGTATTTGAACAAGATTCAACTCTGGTGACAAGGTGACTCCGCCAACTCCGATTTTTCTAAAATAATCTATTGAATAGGAGTTAAAGCAATTCAGGCCAATATCACCATGTAGTTTTGTATTAAACCGATCCTTAATAAATTGAATTGTCCCAAGATTTGAGGTTGATACTCCATCCAGCTGCTCAGAATTATCATCTACAACGCTTTGTAGTTTATTTAGGTCTTCTTCATACAGTATTTTATCAGTCCAATAATAAGCCTCTAAGCCTCTATCCTTAAGTCTTCCTAGATTCTCCTTAAGATTATCATCAAATCCAATATAAATTCTATCCACTTTTTCCAGGTTCAGCTGATTCAATTGTTTCTGATTGTTAACCCTAACTGTGAGTCTTATTTTTTCCTTCTCTTCTTTAACAACGTTTAACTCATTGGACTTCAATTCATTGAAAACTATATCCAGTTTTCTTCCAAAGCTTCCGACTATTTTTTCCCCAAGTTTTTCAGTGGCTTTTCTTCTGAGATTATTTATCTCTTTTACTGTTATAAAAGCATTCTCATCCATTTCCAAATCCAGATTTCTCAGTGAAAAAACTGTATCTCCAAGCCTTGACAACTGGTCATAAATTCGATCCCTTGAAATTGGTGCCTTTATTGCATTCTCCACCATACTGTCTCCAGATACCTTTACAGTCGTATTGTTGTAGTCCATTATTAGCTCAGGTTCACGGCCAATGTGTAAGATAACTTCCATGTCCACTGAAAAATCCTTGTCGGAATGTTTGTAGGATTTCTGGGCAGAATCAAGTAACTCGGAGCTAGAAGTCTTCCTAAGTTGAGAGCCTTCCAAAGCAGCTTCCTTTATTCTATCAATCCAGACTATTTCATCCTTCTTACCATTGAATTGTGCCTTTGTACCAGACCTATCTCTTCCATAGGTATCCCATTCCAATCCGTCTCCAACATTAACATCCTCATACAATAAAACCTGTATGCTGTTCTTCTTTGATGAGATTACCTTGCCAACCACTCTTCCCCTATTGTCAGGTCTTTCTACCGAAACAAAGTCACTTCCAAAATCTCCAAAGGTTAGACCCTTTGTGAACTCCCTATTAAACATCTGCTCAACATCAATCTTATCCCTATGTGTAAGCAGTGAACTTCCACCATCTATTGCTTTTCTGTATGCACCAACTACAGTCGCCACATATTCTGGTCTTTTCATTCTACCTTCAATTTTAAATGACTTGACACCGACCCTAATTAGATCTTGTATTTGATCAAGGGTGTTCAAATCACGTGTACTCAAATAGTACCCCTTATCAAATTTCCCTGTCAAATTCCCATTCTTATCAACTATGCTATACTCCATTCTGCATGGTTGAGCACATGTTCCCCTATTTCCACTTCTACCTCCAATAA
>Ga0334892_1003000_pt1 | contig 11398 bp, 10 predicted proteins | sample GraSluR3_MG_4_FD_207213 | JGI IMG/M metagenome (GOLD analysis project Ga0334892, IMG submission 207213) | Sludge microbial communities from methane-producing bioreactor in Wageningen University, Netherlands - Granular Sludge_15_04-R3 | ecosystem: Engineered > Bioreactor > Anaerobic >... | reverse complement strand
ACCTTTGCAAAGCGTTAGACCCTGTCGTGGAAGCCTTCAGGGACCGTCCGCTGGAGAAGCATTACCCATTTGTCATTGTGGACGCTTTCTACACAAAGGTCCGGGAGAACAAGCGGGTCTCTTCCAAAGGGATCCTTGTGGCCATGGCTGTGAATGAAGAGGGGTATCGGGAAGTCATCGGTTTTGAAGCAGCCCGGACGGAGACGGAGGTCAGTTGGAGCGAGTTCTTCTCTTCCCTGCAGGCCCGCGGGCTTAAGGATGTGGACACCGTCATCAGCGACAACCATAAGGGGCTTGTGTTGGCGATCAGGAAGCATTTTCAGAGTGCCTCCCGGCAAAGATGCCAGACTCATTTTTCAAGGAACATCCTGGACAAGACACCCAAACCTCTTCAGAAAGAGATGCTGGAGAGTCTGCATAGCCTTTATGAGGCAAGAGACATGAAAAGCGCCCGGGCCTCTCTTGAAGAGATCATCGGGCGATATGAGAAGACACTTCCTGAGACCGTCCTCCTCATCGAAGAGGCTTTTGATGATATCACGGCGGTCATTGCTTTACCTCAAAAGTACAGGAAGCGGTTACGGACGACCAACAGCATCGAACGCTTGAATGAAGAGATAAGGCGACGGGAGCGGGTGATCCGCATCTTTCCCAACAAAGGATCTCTGATCAGGCTCATGGGGGCTTTGCTGATGGAGCAGGATGAGAGATGGTCTTGCGGGAGGAAGTATCTGGATATGGCGGAGTATTATGAGTTTAAAGATAACGGCTCTGAGATGAAAAAAGAGAAAGTGGCATAGGGAAATCCATGACAGAGGAATTTACACACTTTTTTGGACTTGACTGATCCAACTCTTTAGGGTTTATTAATCAGTTTCAAGAATTCAGTGAAAGTAGATTTTTAGTTCCACAAGTAATGCCTATAAGGATATCCTCAACTTTCTTACAAAGCTCATCATGGACATCAGCGGGCGCGTTCTCTTTTTAGAGACAGACCTGTATCTTTTCGACAGGCCCGAAGGAAGGGAAGGGATCAAGAGATTACACACTTTCCTGGATGGATTATGATAAATAGGGGTCGCGCCCAGCACTCAATGAATATAAGAAGTTTTACCAGCTGTTTGAGTTATAGGGGTCGCGTCTTGTATTTAGTATTATAACGGTACGACAAAGAACACACGGTAAATAGTATTCTTTTTCAAGACACGATATGTGTTTTTAATAATGGGTTCTTTCCCGACTTCTTAATAAGCATAACACTAAATACAAGACGCGACCCCTCTTGACCCACCCTTGTTTCAGGCGTATAATATAATTATCCTGCCGGAATTCCCGTAAAATTTGACCATTAAGGAGTCAGGCAGAAACCAAGGAGGTTTGTGTATTATGGACTCTGTACTGAAAACGTTAACCAGCCAATTGAGCGGTGATGTTATTAAAAGTATCAGTTCTCAGTTGGGAGTGAAAGAAAAGACTGCACAAAGCGCCGTCCCCCAAGCGTTGAGCCTGCTTATGGGAGCGTTGGCCAATAATGCATCTAAAAAAGAGGGAGCACAGTCACTGAATCAGGCCCTTGAAAAAGATCATGACGGAACTATCCTGAATGATTTGTCAGGTTTTCTCGGGAATTTCCAAAGCGGTCCCGGAGAAGGGATCCTCAAGCATGTCTTGGGATCCAAATTGGGCGTGGCTGAAGAGCAAATGGGAAAAAGCACAGGACTGGATTCAGGAACTGTGGGGAAGCTTCTCATGATGTTGGCTCCTGTTGTTTTAGGTGCATTGGGCAAAACAAAAAAGGAAAACGGCCTGGATGTCAGCGCCTTAGCCGGGCTGCTCAGCTCAGAAAAAAAAGTGGCTGAAAAAACAGCGCCCCAGTCTATGAGTATTTTGACACAATTCCTGGATGTTGACGGAGACGGTGATATCAAAGACGATATCGCTCAAAAGGGGATCGGCTTTTTAGGTAAATTATTAAGCAAAAAGAGACGATAATTATTTTTAACAGACTAATAGCGAATGGAGAATAATTAAAGAATGAGAAAAGGAGGAGAATATGGGACTGTTTGATTTTATCAAAGATGCCGGTGAAAATCTGTTTAAGAAAAAAGGAAGTGAAGCGGCTGAGATCTCAGAGTTGTTGAACAATAGATTTGAAGGGCGTTTGAGTGATTTGAAAGTCGATTTCAACAATGGGGCGGTGACTCTTGCCGGGAAATGTGACTCTTTCTCGACAAAAGAGAAAGCTGTCCTTTTGGCCGGTAATGTGAAAGGTGTGGAAAAAGTCAATGATGAAAAACTGACATACACACCCGAAAGTGTAAGCCAGTTTTACACAATCGTTAAAGGAGATACCTTATCCAAAATTGCAGCGAAATATTACGGGAAAGGCTCGAAGTATCCTGTGATCTTTGAAGCCAATAGAGAAGTCATCAAAGATCCGAATCTCATTTATCCCGGCCAGGTTATCCGTATCCCCAAAATCGAGGGATAATGTTTTCGAGGAGGGGCGGGCCAGCCCCTCTTTTTTCATTAAAAGGATGAAAACGAAATTATGATCATTTATCAGATGTTCCTAATGAATTTCATCCAGAGGCTCATTCTCATTCCCCTTGAACAAAGAAGAGATCATGAAACTATCTCCCGGCGTTCTTTTTCGCATTAGTGCATTTGGCCGTTTTAACGATGAAGTGTTCTGTGGTGGTTGCCCCCGGAGTTCATAGTAAAAAAGCGGAAGTCTCTGGCCTGCTTTTCTTATCCACATGCTTTTTAATATGCTCGAATCAGGTGTAGCCGCTTTATGGGTATTGATAAAAATGTTATGATTTTTCCCTTTACAAGAAGTCCATTATCCGTATAATCTTTTTCGCAGGGGGCTATAGCTCAGCTGGGAGAGCGCTTGACTGGCAGTCAAGAGGTCACGAGTTCGAGTCTCGTTAGCTCCATCGGTTTTGGCAGAACCGTACCGACACTCCTCTTTCCTTTCTTTCCATAGAGCGAAAAGCTCGAAAAAAAGCGCTTCTTTACGAAGCGCTTTTTTTTGTCCTTATTCAATGAAAGATCACAGGACGTATTTCAATGAGAAATCTTCTCCGGAAATGCGCTTGAACAGTTCAGGATAAGCATACAGCCCTGACGGCGCTATCACTTCATCGTAAAGGAACCGGGCAAACGCTTCCGGTTTTTCTTCCATTTTGTTGACTCCGGCCTTGTTTTTGAATACCTTTTCCAGCATGGCGCAGGTCACATCTCCCATAAAATAGTTATGCAGGTAAACAGGATGAGTCGTATGATGGATACGATAAGCCCAGACAGGTTCGTCTCCGTAGGGTGCTGTTGCGCCCAGATCTTGGTCTAAGGTTCGTTTCAGAGTATGGATGTCTTCAGCCGTTTTGATCGGTGTCGTGTAGAGTCGTTGGTCGAAAAGAATCCCCGGGACAGGCTGTAAAATATGGGCTTTTTGCCACTCTTTTAAAGCGCTAAATTGCTTTTCAGCCGCTTTAAGGTCATCTCCGAAAAATTGTTGATAAAAGAGGGGCTTGGACATAAATCCGCCGAAGAGATTAGCGATGCCTTCAGAGATGATGCCGGAAATCCCCATATTAAGAACGACTTTTTCCGGGTCGTTGAGGTAGGAATGCAGGGCGTGCCCCGTTTCATGGAGCAGGACGCGGAACTCGTGGAAACGGTCTTTGATATTGGCCAGGATCCGTGAGTCTTTTGCGGTCTCAATCGGGAAGTTGTAGCCCCATTCCGATTTGTTTTTGCGGGAGAAGAGGTCGTAAGTGATGTTGTATTCATCCAGGTTGTATCCGAAGTGGGCAAAAAAGGTGCGAATATAATCATAGAAATTTGTCATGTTGATCTGCGTATTCAAAACGGGAGCCAGCCGGCTACGAATATAATCTTCGTCCCAGGGATAAACTGTGTCGTCTTGGAGATATTGTTTTGCGTATTTTGCGCGCACGCGTTTCAATTCCGGAAGTTTTTTATTGACAGCTTTTTCCCAACCCGTAAAGATCTCTTTATTAAGGTCTTGTTTTTCCAAAGACAGGGAGACATAATTCTCAGCGCCGTAGGCTTTAGCATAATCTTTTCGCAAGTTAAGCAAATCAATGAACCCGCCTTCGATCATCGGTTTGTTGACCTGAGCCCGGGCCAGAAAGGCTTTTTTGCGCAGCTCTCTGTCGGGACTTTCAGAAAGAATCTGCTGAATATTCAAGGAGGTGACTTCTTTGCCGTCGATGTGGCTGCGATGGGAGTTCAGGATGCCGGACAGTTTATTGGTAAGGATCTGGGTCTCTTTTGCGATCTTGACGATCTCATCGGACAGATGAAAACTCTCAAAGGATTTAAAGAGGATATCCGCCCGTCGCTTTTCTTCAGGGCCGGCAGCATTGTCCCGGATGGAGCAAAGGGTCTCAAACCTTTTTTTGTCTTTCAGGTAATCTGTGATTTTATCATTGGCCTCTTGGATACCGAAATCATACCCGGTAGTGTAGTAGGCCCAGCCCAAACGGCTTTTCGTGACGTAGAGTTCTTTCAGTTCTTTTCCTATTTGGATAAGCGTTTTGTTGTTGTCTGCCATGACTCCTCCTTGTTTGTCTCAGTATAAAAGAAGAAATAGTTTTGTCAAGTAAATTTCGTATAGCGAAACGAAATGGTATGAAAAAATTGACAGTGTCTTGACCGGAGTGTCGTTCGCTTGTACGATAAAAGGAAAATAAGGAGGCTCAGGACAATGGGGAGACTTTTCTGCTGCTTACTCTCCTTGATTTTTTTCACGGGAGCGTGCCGAATGCAAGGAAGACCTGTTCAAATCCAGTCAAGCCTGGTCAGTGAAGGGAATCACTGCGAAGGGTTAGCCATAACAGAAAAGGGAACGTTGTTCGGGCTTTACTCCTCTAATACAGTCTTTATGGTAGAGGATGCTGGACGTCGGATTTATTTTAATCAGTCAATCGGGGCAAAACCGTATGAGATCAGCTCTATTGCCGCAATCGCTTCAGGAGAAAATCAGATTTGTCTCTATGACAAAGGGAACAGCCGGTTCTCTCTTTATTCGTATGATTATGGGTATCTGGAATCTAAACCGGCTGATGAGAAGGTCGCGGATCTCAAACTTTTCAATGGGATTGTCTACTATATATGTGAAGACGAATGCAAAGAAGACAGGCCTCTGATCAGAACAGCGGGAGAGCAGACGGAGGAGTTTCTTTTTCTTGAAAAGAATAAAGGGGCATTGCCCGTCCTTTTTGACATCAGTGAAAACTATGTTCTTTTAGCCTATAAGACGCCTTCAGTGTCTCTCAAGATCTATGAGAGGGACAACGGGACGGTTCACAGAATTCCTTTGCCCGGGAGGGTCCTGAAAGGGTTTAGGGACAGCAGCGGAGACAAGATCGAAGTCTTATCCGATTTAGCACTTGATGAAGAGGCGAAGCTGATCATAGCCGCTTTCTTTAGCGGAGAAAAGCCGGCTCTTCGAAAACAGGAATTGAATCCTTTTATCAGTTTGATGAATCTGAAGGGGCAGGAACTGGCGATGGTTTCTTTTCCTCCGGGTGAACACCAGGAGAGAGTGGAATTAAAAATAGCTGTGAATCGTAAAGAGAGCCTTTTATATGTTACCGATGGGGCGAATATTTATAAGATCGACTATAAGAAGGTGGCATCCCACCACTAAAAAAAGGAGCATCTGCAATTGGTGACGTGGGGGAGTAAGAAAATCTTTTTGGTCATGTCCAACGGGGGGTGAGAAAATATGTCTTTTTTCGATGAGAAAACAGCCCTCTCTTACGACAGCTGGTTTCAGACGCCTCTGGGGGCTCTGGTGGATGAAGTTGAAAAAAAACTTTTCCTTCAATGTGCCGCGCCGCAACGGGGCGAAATAGTCCTCGACCTGGGATGCGGGACAGGACATTTTTCGCTTTTTCTCGCGCAGATGGGCTGTGATATCACCGGAGTGGATATCTCGGTGCCCATGCTGAAAGCGGCCCGGGGAAAAAGTGATAATTTACATCTTCCTGTTCATTGGATTCACGCATCACTCGAGGAACTCTCTTTGGAAGAGGAATCTTTCGATCTTGTTTATTCTGTAACGGCTTTTGAGTTTTTAAAAGACCCCCGTAAAACAGCTCTGAAAGCCTGGAACCTTGTGAAGAAAGGGGGCCGTCTTGTCATCGCCGTGATCGGAAAAGAAAGTCCCTGGGGCCGGCTTTATGAAGAAAGTGCGCGGAGAGACCAGAACAGTGTCTTTGCAGGGGCGCACTTTTTCACTCCCGAAGAGCTCATGGAGCTCCTTCCGGGAATGAAAGGGGAATATTTTACAGGCCTCCATTTCGGGCCCGGTTTTGACCCAAAACAGCGAGGGGAAGCCTTAATAAGGGAAAAAGAGGGTGTAAAGGCCAAAAGCAGACAAGGAGGTTTTCTCTGTGGGATCTGGAAAAAAATGTGACGGGAAGCTTTCCTGCCAGGCGGCTCTCTATCCCCTGGGGGATAAAGATTACAATGCCATTATTATCAAAGCGATCAATGCTCTTTCCGAAATGCCCGGGCTGAAGGTGGAATTCGGACCCATGAGCACTTGTTTTACCGGGGAAGAGGAAGCGGTCTTCGAGGGGATAAGGGTTTTGACCCGGGCGGCACGCAAAGAGGGGGCCTTTTCTTTGAGCTTTACTCTTTCCAATGTGTGCGGGCTTTAGGACTCAAGAAGAGGGGGGCGGATGATGAGCCGTTTCTATGTGGGAGTCACTGATAATCGATGGTATGATTTTCTTTCCGAAAAAAGACCTGATGAAGTCAATTTCTGGCGGCCTGGGAAATTCCAGCAAGTCCACAATATCAAACCTTATGACCTTTTTCTTTTTAAACTTCACAGCCCTTTGGATTATATCGCGGGAGGAGGTTTTTTTGCCCGCCATACAGCTCTTCCCCTGAGCCTCGCCTGGGAAAGCTTCGGGGAGAAGAACGGGGTAACATCATTGGATGAACTCCGGAAAGCTATTCACAGAAAAAGAAAAACAAAGGAGAGAGATCCTGTTATAGGCTGCACGATACTTGTCGAGCCATTCTTTTTTCCCAAGGAACTTTGGATTCCGGTACGGGGCATATGGAAAAAAAGCATTGTTTCAGGGAAAGGTTATGAGAGTCAAGAAGAGGAGGGGCAGTTGATATGGAGAGCTGTCCGTGAACGTTTAGGATCACCCCTGATTCCCGAAGAGGAAAATATCGGAGCTGATGTTGCTTTTGTGTCCTATGAGACCAAACATCGATTGGGGCAGGGGGCTTTCAGGGTTTTGGTGACAGATGCTTATCAAAGACGGTGCGCCATGACCGGGGAGAAGACTCTGCCGGTCCTGGAAGCAGCGCATATTAAGCCGGTCTCTCTTTCGGGGCAGCATGAGGTCAGAAACGGATTGCTTTTACGTTCGGATCTTCATATACTTTTTGACAAGGGCTATCTGACTGTTGATCGGTCCCATACGATCGATGTGAGCCGCAGGATCAAAGAGGAGTATGAAAACGGAAGAGACTATTATGCTCTTCATGGCAAGAAATTATCAGTTCTGCCAAAGCGTATTGAAGAGTATCCTTCAGAGATTTTTTTGCGTTGGCATAATGAAAACATCTATTGCGGATAAAATCTGATTGTTCCATTTTACCCGGATTACCTATAAATTTAATCAAAGGAAACCCTTTTACCATGGGCTGAGAAATACAGTTGTCTTTTTATCTTTGAGGTAAGCAATAGAGTATTGACGGCTTTCTCTATTTTGTTATTATTTGAAAAGAAAGAAGATTTATGAAGAATACGGAAAAAAAGAAAATCATTGAATTGATTAATTTAAATAAGTGGGCCGCTCTTCAGGAGATTTTGAAAGAGTGGCATGAAGCGGATGTGGCCGATTTGCTTCTTGAGCTGGATAGTCACAGCCGAATTCTTCTCTTCCGCTCCCTTCCACGCAAATTCAAGGCTATGGTATTTTCTTATCTGGAGCCTCAGGATCAAAAATCACTGTTGTTTGAACTATCTCATCAGGAAACCAGTGAGCTCCTTTCCAATCTTAACCCGGATGACAGAACACTGCTCCTTGAGGAACTTCCCGCTGAGATGACTCGTAAACTGATGGATCTTCTTAGTCCGGAAGATCTTAAGGAGGCTTGGCATCTTTTAGGGTATCCCGAAGAAAGCGTCGGGCGTTTGATGACACCCGACTATGTTTCTGTTTCTGAACATTTAAAAATCTCTGAAGTCATCAAACATATCAGGCGTGTCGGGAAAGATAGTGAAACCATTAATATGATTTATATTGTTGATAAAGGGAAACAGCTTCTTGGAACAGTCAAGCTTCGGGAAGTGATTCTGTGTGAACCCGACCGAGTCATTAAAGATATAATGCATACATCTTTTGGGGTTCTTTCTGCTTTTGATGATCAGGAGAAAGCGGTGTCTATCATCAAGCAGTACGACTTAGTTGCTCTTCCTGTCATTGATTCTGAAGGGATTCTCCTTGGTATTGTTACGATTGATGATATTTTGGATATTGCTGAAGATGAGACAACGGAAGATATTCAAAAGGGGGCGTCGGTTGAACCCCTTGGGGTTAGCTACCATAATGCCAGTGTTTTTCTTTTGACACGCAAACGTGTTGTCTGGCTGATTGCTCTTATTGTAGTCAATCTCTTTTCTTCGGGCGTTATTGCTCTGTACGAAGATGTGATTTCAAAAATCGTCATATTGGCCGCTTTTATCCCTCTTTTAATTGACAGCGGCGGCAATGTCGGGTCTCAATCTGCCACTTTGATGATACGTGCCCTGGTGACAGGGGATATAGAAATGAAAGAATGGTTCGTCACATTGTTGAAAGAACTGCGTGTGGGCTTACTGCTTGGAATAGCAATGGGAGGGCTCAGCTCTCTCTTAGGATTCTTCAGAGGAGATTATATGATAGGGTTTGTTTTGGCCGCGACTATGCTGTGTATCGTTCTTGTGGCTAATCTCATAGGAATGTCTCTTCCTTTTGTTTTAGGAATACTACGCATGGACCCGGCCATGGCCAGCGGACCTCTTATTTCCACTATCATGGATATTCTCGGACTGCTGATTTATTTTTCTATTGCTTCAGCTGTATTACTTTAGCCCTAATTAATAACAATAATCTGAGGAGGTTGAATGGCTGATATTACTGTGGAGATCGTGAAAGAAATAGGAGTTTTATCGGAGTCCAACAAGGGCTGGACCAAGGAACTGAATCTGGTGAGCTGGAACGGCCGTGAGCCTAAATATGACTTGCGGGAGTGGGATCCGGATCATGCAAAGATGAGCAAGGGCATCACCCTGACCAAAGAGGAGGCTATGAAGCTGCGTGATTATCTCAACGGCCTGGATCTTTAACATCGATTATGAAACATGACTTTTATGCACCGGATTGCATTTTAGTTAAGACTATTTTGCATACCGCTGTATTTTAGCCGAGTTTTTTTTAAAAAAACATATCCGGATGGATATTGTCATGGGGCTCCTGTATTTTCAGGATTTTATCTTTTCTTTTGTCCATGTTCGATTATACTCCGATAGAGTGTTGAATAACAGGAGGATATGATGCAACAGACTATTGTCTTTGCTACTTTGGGGGCGACTCTTTTTCTTTTTATCTGGGGAAAGGTGCGTCATGATTTGGTGGCTCTTATTTCTCTATTCATCTTAACGCTGAGCGGCCTTATCGACCCGCTGGATGCCTTCTCCGGGTTCGGGCATCCTGCTGTCATCACTGTCGCAGCTGTTCTTATCATCGGCAAGGCCCTTGAACAGTCGGGGTTGGTGGATCTGTTGGGAAATATGGTGATGAATATCGGCAAAAGTTTTTTCCTTCAGATTATTGTGCTCTGTTTTCTTGTGGGAGTCCTGTCCGCTTTTATGAATAATGTGGCTTCCTTGGCGATTATGATGCCCATTGCGATTTTGCTGACAAAAAAGGCCGGGAAATCTCCTTCTTATATTTTGATGCCCATCTCCTTTTCATCCCTTTTGGGGGGAATGACGACTCTTATCGGGACTCCGCCGAATATTATCATATCGGCCTTTCGGGCCGAGGAGTTGGGCCGCCCTTTCGGAATGTTTGATTTTTTACCAGTGGGGGGTGTTATCGCTTTAGCGGGAATTATTTTTATCTCTCTCATCGGTTGGCGTTTTCTCCCCAAAAGGACCTCTTCACAATCGTCAGAGAATCTTTTCCGTGTGGACAATTACATCACAGAAGTTAAAGTTTTTTCTTGCTCAAAACTGAAAGGGGTTACTGTCAACGAGATCAGCTCTGTCACGGATGCAAAAGTCCACTTGGAGAGTATTATACGCAAAGGGAAGACCTTACGCGCCCCGGATGCAAAGGAATTATTCAAAAGCGGTGACATTGTGAAATTACGGGTCGATGCTCATGATCTGGCCGCTTTTATTGATGATACCGGAGTGAGGCCGGAAGGATATCGTAAAATAAGGAAAGACGCTAAAAAAGCGGATCACCTGGCAACCATGGAGGTTGTCGTGATGCCGGGATCTTCCCTTATCGGCCATTCGGCAGCAGATTTGAAGCTTCGCTCCCGGTACGGTTTCAGCCTTTTGGCCCTGGCCCGTCCCGGAGGACACGTTAGAACACGGCTGATGACAACACGTTTCAAAAAAGGAGATGTCCTTCTGCTTCAGGGCCGGGAGGAGAGCCTGATGAATGCCATTAAGACCATCTCATGCCTTCCTTTGGCCCAACGGGGTTTGCGGATCGGCTATCAGAAAAAGATCCCGTTGGCCCTGGGGATCTTCGCCCTCTCTGTCTTGTCTGTGGTCACAGGGTTGCTTCCGGTGCAAATGGCGTTTCCCATAGCGGCTGTTCTCATGATCTTAACCAAAGTTTTGCCTGTTGAAGAGATGTATTCGGGCATCGACTGGCCGATTATTATCCTACTGGGCGCTATGATCCCTGTAGGGACAGCCCTGGAAACCAGCGGAGGTTCCGAGACGATTGCCTCTTCCCTTCTTCATTTACAGGGGGCTTTACCGGCTTGGGCGTTATTGGGGATTCTTCTTGTTGTGACTATGTTCCTATCGGACATCATTAATAATGCAGCGACCGTTGTCTTAATGGCTCCTATCGCTGTCAGTGTGGCACGGGGTTTGGGCTTTTCTCCCGATCCCTTTCTTATGGCTGTGGCCATTGGAGGGTCCAGTTCCTTTCTTTCTCCCATCGGACATCAATCCAACACTTTGGTCATGGGGCCCGGAGGATACCGTTTTACCGATTATGCCCGGATGGGGCTGCCGTTAGAGATCATTATCGTCATAATCAGCCTTCTTCTGCTTCCTTTGTTCTGGCCTCTATGAACAGGGATGATTTATTTAAGGTTTGAG
>Ga0334892_1002997_pt1 | contig 11416 bp, 5 predicted proteins | sample GraSluR3_MG_4_FD_207213 | JGI IMG/M metagenome (GOLD analysis project Ga0334892, IMG submission 207213) | Sludge microbial communities from methane-producing bioreactor in Wageningen University, Netherlands - Granular Sludge_15_04-R3 | ecosystem: Engineered > Bioreactor > Anaerobic > Unclassified... | reverse complement strand
TGCGTGATGAGGATGAAACTCATCCCCAAATCTTTCTTGATGCGTTTGAGTACATTGAAAATGTTGGCCTGAGTCAGAACGTCCAACGCAGAGGTGGGTTCGTCCAGGACCACCAGTTCCGGCAAGGACACCAAGGACATGGCAATCGCCACTCGTTGACGCATCCCGCCGCTCAGTTCAAAAGCATACCGATCGATAAAATCAAACGGCACACCCACATGCTGGAACATGGTCTTGGCCTGCTGTAAGGCAATCTCTTTACTCATATCGTTGTGAATGATGGCCGGTTCAGCCACCTGGTCACCGACCTTTAATACCGGGTTGAGCGAGTTCATCGCCGCTTGCGGCACCATCGACATCTTGACCCAACGCATCTGTAGGCGGTACTCCTCATCTTTAAGGGTCATGGTGTCTAAATCATTGAGATAGATTTTCCCTGAATAAGTGTCCACATTTTTCGGTAGTAAGCGAAGAATGGCTTTAGCCATGGAAGTCTTGCCACAGCCCGACTCGCCCACGATCACCACCGCTCGGTTGCGGGCTAACTCGAAATCAACCCCATCGACTGCTCGAACGATACCCTTTGTGGTGCGAAAGAATAATTTTAAATCCTGTACTTGTAATAAAGCATCGTTAGCCATCAATACTATACCTCTCTCAATTTGGGGTTAAAGATGCGGTCAAGCGCAAAGCCAATCATCGCAAAACCCAAACCCGTGACCATCAACAAAGCCGCCGGCTGCAGCACCCAGTAATAATAGCCATTGTATAAAGCGCCATTAGCCTGGGCATCATTAATCACTTTACCCCAGGTAGGTAAGACCGGATCCCCCAGGCCTAACAAGGCCAGAGAAGCTTCCAGGAAAACATACGAGGGGATGGCACTCACCAGGCTGGGGATCAGGATCGGGATAATGCGCGGCACCAGATAGCGAGAGATGATGCGCCAGTTGCCGGCCCCATAAGAACGGGCTGCCTCAATATACGCTGACTCTTTAATCTGCAGGAAGATCGCCCGGTAATTCTTGATCGCCGCGCCAAAGATGCTGATCAGGATCACCACCAAGAGTAATGTCCAGATGCTGCGGCTGTAAAAGACCCCCACCATGATCAGGATTGGCAAGAAGGGCAAGACCATGTAGATCTCAGTGATGCGCTGGATAATTTCATCCGTCACACCGCCAAACCACACGCCGACCGCAGCAATAAACATGGTGGTGAAGGTCGTCCCCAAAGCAGCAGAAAAACCAAACGCAAGCGCAATCGGTGCACCCCACAACAAGGCCAGGGATAGATCGCGCCGGCGATGATCCGTGCCAGCCACGCCGTGCACCTGCCCCATGCTGACGAACTGGGCATCCACATCTGAGTTTTCTTCAAAGACAATTGAATCGATATGCAATTCATAAGTGCCTTGCTGCACTTCGTATGGGTCGCTGCCCGGTATCATCAACAGTCCGATGCTGGCTGGCACCCCATCCAGTCGACGAGCCAACCGGTCGATCTGATCAAGACGGACCGTCTCTTGACGCCTAGCGCTGATATCATCAATTTTGATGCGTTCACCATCAGGCATATACCAGGTCAGGGTGACAAAGGGCGATTTCTCTTGGTAAGTGGTCGATAAAATCACCTGGAGCTCTTGGGGGAAATCATCATAGGGATAGTCAAATTCAATCACCATTTGGATATCCCACATATCTGTGGCTACTTCGGTGATCGTCTTTTCAATGCCCGCCTTCGGGTCCGCGCTGTCAATCACCATCGTTTCAGGTAATTTCCTGGCAGTAAACCAGTTGACATAAATTGGCCTGGCATTTCTGGGTGCATTACCAACCGCATCCTCACCACTCCGCCATATTCGAATGGCTTCGCTGTAAGGGATAGTGATGACCACATAAATAGATAGCACAATCAAAAAGAGGATCAAAATCAATCCAATGATCGCAGAGGGATACTGCTTGAGATTGGTAAAGATTTTTTTCATGCTTTCGGCCCTCCACTGCCCACACGCACCCTTGGGTCAACCAGGGCATAGATAAAATCCAACAAAAAGACGGTCACCGCCAATAAATAGGCATAAATCACATTCGTCCCAACAATGACTGCTGTATCAAACTGCTGTACCGCAGAATAAATCATCGTGCCCAATCCCGGCCATCTGAACACCGTTTCTGTGATGATGGCACCCTGCCACAAGCCGATCAACATCAGGGCAAAACTGGTGATGATATTGGGCAGCGTCGGGCGTAGGATATAACGGCGTTCAATCTCCCGGGCGGGTAAGCCCTTAGCCCGAGCTAGCTCAACATAATCTTCCATGGAGAAGATCAAAAAGAAAGTCCGCCAGCCAAACACACCAGCAAAAATTCCACTCAACAACCAGGCCGTCACCGGCAGTATCATGTGCTGACCTAAACTGAGCGCATAAGCGATCGGATCGTCGGGCGGGGGTGCTGCCACCATGCCCCCAAAGGGCAGCCAGCCAAGTACTGCAGCAAAGATCAACAGCAGAAAGATGCCATAAAACCATGGCGGCGCAGAGGATGTCGGTGACAGGGCAATCACAACTTTATCGAGAAAAGAACCATAATGCCTGGATAAAAACAATGCAATGAAAAGGCTGATGAAGAACAGGGAAAAACTGGCCGTCGTCATCAGCAGCAAGGTGGGGGGCAAGCGTTCAAGGATGATTAATCGCACATAGGCAGAGCCGGAATCACTGGTCAGATTTTGAGCTCTACCCAAATCAAGCGTCATGGCATCATACAGAAACCGAAAACTGCGCCTGATAAAGGGTTGATCCAGTCCCATGCGCCGTTCTTCGACCTCGACAATTTCATTGATCATTTGTTGGCGTTCCGCTGCGGGTAACCGTCGTAATTCAGGATCCATACTGATGCTGATACCGACACGATCGCGGATCTGAGCCTTCATGATCTCATCCACATAGCCGCCCATATTGGCAATTAAAATCGTCAGGTACATCCCAATTAACACCGCCAAGAAAAGCGTAATAAATTTCCCAACCGTGTAACGCAGGAGGCGCAAGAACGCGTTGGGGCGCTTCTTCGCTGTTTCGACCGGTTTTTCCATTTCTTCTTCAGGTGAAAAGGGGATATCTGTCATCGCCCATCTCGCTTTCTAAAAACTGACATAAATTAAGGATACTGGGGGCGTGGCGTACACCCCGCCCCCAGTATGAAACTCTAAAGAATGTTCAAATTACTCAACGGTCACAAAGGTCAGTGAATCGGAAACGGGAACCGCCACCAGGTCGGAAACAACCACGACCTCAAGGGCGTTGGAACCCGCTGCCAGTGCGCTGGTGATATCCGATGTGAGGACGATCTCGAAGAGACCATCTTCCACCCCAACTGCCTCGCCCACATGGGCAATTTGGTTGGTCGCATCAACGATTAAGAAGCTCACCTTGGTGATGTCATCAAGGGCATAGGGTTCACCTGCAAAGGTCACCATCACTTCGTAAACCTCTTCGTCACCGATGGTCACGCGTGCGGAACCTTCCACCTCAACCACCGGGATGGGGGCGTTGGCAAAGCGGTCCCAGCGTGATGCCAGGTCCGGGAATAAGGGGTTGGTATTCAGAATGACAGTACCCTCAACGGGGAAGGCACGCTGCAAGTAGTAAGGACCGGTGCCAACCCAGAAGTGACCGTAACGGCGGTGCCATTCGGTCAGGTTCTCGATGCGCAGGGCAACTTCATCTTCGGTGACAAACTGGCTGAAGGTCGGCATATAAGGCATACCGCCCTCTTCGGTCCACAGGTCCAGCTTAGCTTTCATGATATCAACCGTAGGGCCAGCGATGTAGCTCAGGCGGTCTACATCCAACTCAACTGATTTCGCCTGGGAGAAGACCGCTTCACCGGCTTCCTCAGCCAGGATGCCAAGGTACAGGTTGTGCCAGGCACCCGTGCCCTGAGCGTAGTATGGCCACCAGGTGCTAACATTCAGTTCAGCATCGGAGTAGTAGACATCGGAGTAGGTTTCGATGACCAATGGATCGGTGGAAACAACCTTGACGCCCTTGAAAGCGGACAGGAAGGACCGTAAGGTCGGGGCAGCTGCCTCATCATAGATGGCGCTGTCTTCTTTGCCTCGATCGAAGGTCAGGATCATGCCCATCAAGAAGTCACCCATCGAGATGGGGCTGCCGTCATGCCATTTGACCACATCGAACAGGTCTTCCTGGTAGTAAGCCACGCTCTTGCGAAAAGCGGTGACAGGACCAGCTTCTTCAACTTCCGCACCCTCTTCAGCTTCAGCGGCTGCAGCTTCAGCATCAGCGGCAGCTTTCTCGCCGACGGTGATGAAGCGCATTTCTACAGGATCCCAATCCGCCCAGGCATCCTCAGGGACAACGATCTCAGGTTCAAAACTGAGGTCAACCCAATCTAGGGTTGAGAAGACTGGCAGGCCTTCCTGCACTACAACCTCAGCACGCTCAACGCGGTTGGGCAGGTACAAGCCGGTGAAGGGATCAGGATAGGTTGCCATTTCCGAAGTAGCTCGGATCAGGGTCATGTCATATATCCAGTTCGAGCCAGCAATCGGGTTCCAAGGTTCGGTCAAAATGCTGGGCATAGCCATGGTCAGGGAACCACCCTCTTCGCCTGCACGTTGGATGGTCAGCGCCCACAGCCAGCCACCGCCTACATTACCGTACAGATCAGCAGCTGCTGAGATGTCGGCCAGTTTGGGGGTGATCGCATTGCGGTCACACAGCCACAAACGAGAACTGTCTTCTAAGGAGAGCTCCAGTGCACGAGAAATCAATTGCCCGCGCTCTTCCAGCGAAGAATAATCAGCATTGTTCAGGCGGTCAGCAAGATCATAAAATTCGGGGTCGGTGTCATAATTCAGCCATAGGGGAGCAGGCAGTCCTAAATCAGTGTAGAAGAAGGCAAAGTTGTCACCTAAATCTCGGGGTATGACCGTGGTGATCCAGCCGCCGGTGTAGACATGGAACAAACCGTCATTCGGGTCGCCGCTGTACCAGATCGGTGACGCATCAGCTGCGGATTTGTAATCGCGGAACACTTGGAAGCCAATGTCCTCCAGCTGGTTGGCAAGATAATCACCAATATCGCGACGCTCGTCCTCGATGCGGATCAAGATGCTGATCTCAACGGGTTCACCCTCATAGGTCCATACATCGTCTAAGGTTGCACCGAGGGCTTCCATTTCGGCGCCAATTAATTCTGCAGCCAATTCTTTGTTATAGGCATACTTCAATTCCAGGGCACGAATCTCAGCAGCAAAGGTAGCGGCGTCATTCGAAGCACTGTTGAAGGTGGTCCAGCGGGGAGTACCAAGACCGCCCATGATCTCCTGAGTGATGTACTCTCGGTCGATCAGTTGGTTCATAGCCTCGCGGATGGCTGGTACGCCGAAGGGGTTCAAGCGACCATCTTCCCAGACTGGGCCGGTTGTGTTAAAGCTGAACTCGTTGTAGGAGCCGGAGGATCGATAATAATCGATATTCGGGGCAGCTTCAACTTTTGCGGCGGCTTCGGGGTTGCTGACGGTGTAAACAAACATGTCAATTTCCTCAACCTCGAGGCGGGTGATGGCAGCATCGGTATTGGGCTCTTCGACCACGATGATTGTATCGAACCAACCGCCCGTGCGAGTGGAGGGCTCTTCTTCTGGAACGACCTCAACAGGCACCTCAACCTCAACCGGAACCTCAACGGTTTCAATGATCGTTTCAACAACGGTCTCAATGATCGTCTCCGGGGCTGGGGCAGCGGTGGGCTCGCAGGCGGCCATCAGCATGGACAATGCGATTAGCACACCAAATAAAGCTAACAGTTTCTTTTGCATTTTTTCTCCTTCGTAACAAATTTATTATTTTGTCAGGAATCTAGTGAATTGATTTGACATTTGGGTTGGACGATTTTCGTTTTTAACGAGTCTTCACCACCTCCTTTAAAACTGCCTTGACCAAGCTACTGCTAGATGATAGACCTTTAAACACATACAACAATAATCATACCTTAAAAGGCAATGTCCTGCACTCATTTAGAGCCAAAATATAGCACACATCAATTTTTTCGTCAAGAAAACCGGGCGCTTGTGAGCCCTTGTTTTTAGTGCATTAACCGAAAAATATTTACCCGTCGCGCAATAATCTTTGTCCTTCTGTTTTAATCATTAAAAATTATAGCATAAATCTTTAATTTTATTGAGAAACCGCTAAATAAAATGATTTTAGGTCATTTTTTCTCATCCATACCGGATCGTGAATAGTGATAGAGGGCATGCTGAATGGTGAGCCATAAATTTTTCTTTTCATCTTGCACCTTTCACCTTTCACCTTTTACCTTTCACCTTTCACCTTTCACCTTTCGCCATTCAGCTATCATCTTTCAGCGACCCACACTTCAATCACAGGCGGCGCAACCAACGGCACAGCGGGTAGTCGATTGATAAAAGCCTCTTCTGCAAAGGTTATTAGACTTTCGACATCACCGGGTAGCGCTAACGCCCCCGCCGCACACGCTTGATCATAATCCTCATCAACTAGCCCGGCGATATTGGTCCCAATCCAGGCATTCTCACCCGTTGGAACAGCCCAACTCGCATATAAACCACAATCCGGACCAGGCAGCGGCTGCCAGGCGATCAATGCCAGGTCAAAATCCCGCCCAAACAAGGGACCTTCGGGACCAGGTGCATATAACGCATCAGCAGGCATCGTCTGAACTTCCACCCCAACACCGCAGGCGTTCAAGGATGTGCGGATCATATCCGCCAGGTCTTGATGAAAGTTTGAGGGACTGACCAGCAGCTCAACCGAGAGCGGCGTGCCGTTGAAGACATTGGCGACATTCTGAGCCACGCGCGGCGTCACCGGATCTCCGTCTTGGTCAAACCAACCGGCTTCCTCAAGAATTGCCGCACCCATAACCGGATCATACCTCAGGCCAAGTCCCTCATCCAAGTGTGACTCCGCAGACGGCAGGAAGCTTGGCCAGGGTGAGACCAATCCTTGGGCAGTCATTTGACTTATCGCCTCCCGATCCAAACAATACGAGATCCCCTGACGTGTCCTTGCATCGCCAAAATAATCCGGGCGGTCCGCAAACATGGTATTGGCTAACCCATCATACTCAGCCGGTTGAATCCCAAAGACCAATTGCGTCCAGACGTCCCCCGCTCTGACCCGCACCTCATAGCCCTGATCCGCTTGAATGGTTGCCAGGAGCTCCAGTTCACCCTCCAGCCGGAAACTGGCGTCCAGCATATCGCATGTCCCGGCCTGGAGCGCTTCCCAGCCCGCTTGGGGGCCTCCCCTCACAACACGCACGATGACCTGATCAATCAAAGCAAATTGTCCTTCAACAGCAAAGACATGGACCGGGTCCTTTACCAGGCGTATTTGATCGAATTCCCATTCAGCCAGGATAAAGGGACCGTAGCTGAGGGGGGATGACGTCCATTCCCCGGTAGGAGCGACCTCAGACCACCCTGCGCCGGCATTAAAGGCATGCTCAGGCAGAGGCCGCCAGAAAAAGCGCCCCAGGTCAGGGCTGGTAAACCCGGGATACCCGACCCAAGACACCCGGTGATCATCTAGGGCGCTGTAACCCTGGGTGCGCGCTTCAGCCCAACCATAGCTGGGCGAGTCTACAGCGCTGGCTAACCTGTAACTGAAGACTGAATCCGCTGCTGTAACTGGCGTCCCGTCAGACCAGATCAGGTCTGCCCTGAGTGCGAAGTCAATCACCATCTGGTCCATTTCTAAGGGGGATATTCCATCCCAGTTGATGGTGCATTCTGCTGCCCGACAGCCGCTCGGCCGGACCTGAACGCCTTCCAGAGCTGTCACCATCTCACCGCGTGCATCCACGACCGTCTGCCCACGCCGGATAGGAACAGGATCTAAGCGCAGGTCCCCATCAGCTTGATCCGGGGCTTTTTGAAGGATGGCTGCGGTAAGCTCATCGTTGGTTTCCTCATATGGCGGGGGATACAACAAAGATAAAATCCGCTGCTTGGATTCTGTCCGCAAGCCATCATAGGGGAAGAGTGACCCGGGTAAACTCATTGTGCAAATTGTGAAGACCACGGGCGGCTGTTCGGTTGGGGTGGGGATGGGTGTGGCCGTCGCAGCCCGAGTTTCCGTCGGGTCAGGCAGCTCAATGGGCACATCATCCACTGCAGGAGTACAGGCAGATAATAAAAAAAGCACCACCACAATCCCGACAACAATTTTCTTCATACTTACTGCCCTTTCCAAAGCGGTACTTACAGTGTTAATCCCCATCGCCTTCTTCTATATAGGCCTCTGATTCATCGCCAAACCGCAAACGCAGGTAAGAATGATACCGTTCCTGCGCGATCTCACCAGATTCCACAGCTGCCTGGACTGCGCAGCCCGGCTCATGGGTATGGGTGCAGTCATTGAATTGGCAATCTGCGACCAGGTGACGCATCTCGACAAAATAAGCATCTAATTCCTCGGGTTCGGTATCCCACAATGCCAGCGAACGAATGCCGGGTGTATCGGCGACGTAACCGCCGACATCCAACGGAAACAACTCCCGCACGCGGGTCGTATGCCGACCCTTCGATGTCGCTTCGCTGACGGTGCGCACCTGCAATCCCAGATCAGGTTGGATGGCGTTCAGTAAACTGGACTTCCCCACGCCTGAGGGCCCGGTCAGAGCGGAAAGCTTTCCTTTTAAGTGCTCACGCAAATGGTCCACCCCCTGACCGGTATGGGCAGACGTGTAAACCACCGGGTACCCCAGTTTTGTATAATTGCCAAAAGTGGCCTGGGCCTGGTCCATGGCCACCAGGTCAACTTTATTAGCCACGATCAGGGCAGCAATATTTTGTTTTTCAGCGATCACCAAGAAGCGATCGAGCATTCGCAGGCTGGGCGCGGGTTCAGCGCAGGCAAAGACGGCCACAATCTGGTCTGGGTTGGCCAATAAAATTTGGCGAAAATCGCGTTTGATGCCCGTCCGCACCCGCGAGAATTCCCCTGAGCGCTCGTGAACGGACTCAATCTCCCCGCTGCTATCTGCATGGGGGGTAATCGTCACCCGGTCGCCCACTGCCACAATATCCCCCTCCTGTTCACCCTGTTTCAGGCGGCCGCGCAAACGGCAGGTGTATTCACCAACATCGGTTACCACGGTTAAAAAACCCGATTGAGCGCGGATCACCAATCCATCCAGGGTATCTGGCAAATGGTTCACTCCTAGGGTTCTACCTCACCTTCCCCGTCAATCGGTGTTGCTGTGGGGAAAGGTGTATTGGTCGGTATCGGTGTATTGGTTGGGATTGGCGTGGGTGAAGCCACCACATATTCGTAAGCTTCCCACGGCAGCACCCGGCCAATATTCGTATAATTTGAAAAATATAGTGAAACTGCCCGACGGAAGACTGGCGCAGCCATTTCCGACCCCTCACCGGCATTCTCCAACATGACCACCACGGCAATATCCGGTCGATCCGGGTTGTTCAGTTGGGTGTAACCAGCAAACCAGGCATGAGAAGCACCAAAGGGGTTCTGGGCAGTGCCGGTTTTTCCATAGGATCGATACTGCATCGACCCCAATTGCAGCTGCGCTGTTCCGCGTGCATTGGCGATCACTTCTCGCATGGCATTCTGGATGATGGTCAGATTCTCCTCCGAGACGGGTAAAGACCCGCTGACTTCAGGTGCAAAGACAACAGATGGGTCGCTATTCTCAAGGCCGATTTCATCGATTAGGGTAGGCCGATAGAGCGTACCGCCGTTGGCGATGGCGGCGGTAAAACTGGCAACCTGTAAGGGGGTCACGGTCATTTCACCCTGACCGATCGCTAGCTGGACGTTTTGCTCACAACTGGTCACCTGCGCAGGGATATTTCCGGGCTGTTCAACCACTTCCACACCAGTCAGCTGACCGAGACCAAAGCTGTGCGACATATCAACGATGGCATCCGGATACCCGGACAACATCAGCTGTTCGCCAATAGTGTAGAACCATGGGTTGCAGGAGCGCATTAATCCACCGGGAAGGGTCAAGTCACCGCTGGGCGGCCGATCTTTTTCATAAGTCCAATCAAAGAGTTCGTTGCCGCACACCACAATCGAATGCCCGCAGTAGATCTCATCGGTTTCTTCAAATACACCTGTCTCCAAGGCAGCTGCCATGGTGATAATTTTAAAAACTGACCCTAACGGGTATTGACCGCTCGTTGCCCGGTTAAACACCGGGTCATTGGGTTCGAAGTAGGGGTTTTGGGCATAGATAAAGTTCTGATTGTTAATATCAAACAGGTTCGGGTCAAACTGGGGGTTTGAGACCATGGCCAGCACCCGGCCGGTATCAACTTCCATCACCACAATCGCGCCGCGGTAATTGCCCAAGGATTGCTGCAAACGAAATTGCAGTGCGGAATCAAGCGTGGTGGTGATCGATTGACCGGGTGAGGCATTCCGTTCTGCCAACTTGGTGATAATCTGACCAGCCGCGTCTTTTAAGTACAAGGCAGCGCCGCGCTCACCTGAAAGCACATCTTCAAAGGCAAATTCGAGACCGGTCGCGCCAAAACGCTCGTTGGGCGAATACCCCAATCTTAAGTAACGGTCCAGCTCCTCCTCCGAGATATAGGTCAGATGACCAACAGTCTGAGGTGCTAGGCCGCCATCATAGTAAAAGCGCGCAGTGTAATAATTAAGATAAACACCGCTGAGGATGCTCAACGAGCCCATATTGGAATCTACATCGGCACGAGTTGCTTCGCCCAAAACAACATAATCGCCAGGTAGGGCAGTTTCGGTCATTTCGATAATCTCATCTACCTGGTAAATGGTCAATCTCGCCATCGTTTGATAGAACAAACTCATCAAATCACGATTAAGGTTGCCGGGGATAAAACCAATGGCGACCGCATCCTCCTGGGCAGCGATTGGGTATCCATTGTTAGCGTAGATATTCCCGCGCGGGGTTGCTTGGCGCACGATCTCAAGCACATTACCCCCCACCAGATCCGGCATAATCAACCCTTCGTTCCAATTAAGTCGCCAATCACCCGCCTCACGTACCAAGTTCATCTCGAGTTCACGGCTCAAGGTGCCAAAAAAGTTCGTATTGTAATTGACCTGCAGTCGGGCAAAAGCCTGCGCCGGGTTGGTCTCTCGGGAGAGGATTTGAAATTCAATCCCATCATCAAATAATAAGGTCAACGCGATGGCGCTATCCGTATAGCGGGTCTTGAAGTCCTCTTCAGAGATCTGTGCACGGCTTTCAGCAGAGATCAAGTTGTACATGATGGCATAATCATCATCCCGCCAGGCTGCCATGAATCCCTCAATCACAGCATCGACATCCGGTGCAGGGGTAACGTACACCTGCGGTTCCGGCAGCGTGGCTGTCGCTGTGGGGGT
>Ga0334892_1002994_pt1 | contig 11422 bp, 9 predicted proteins | sample GraSluR3_MG_4_FD_207213 | JGI IMG/M metagenome (GOLD analysis project Ga0334892, IMG submission 207213) | Sludge microbial communities from methane-producing bioreactor in Wageningen University, Netherlands - Granular Sludge_15_04-R3 | ecosystem: Engineered > Bioreactor > Anaerobic > Unclassified... | reverse complement strand
TTCACTGACAATTTTGGGCTCGAGGATTTCACGTACCCAATCCCCAACCTGCCAGTAACTGAAATCTTCGCCATTATTGACCTGGACGCCTGCTACAATACCGTAAATCAGCGAAGCCGGGATGAGCAGAAGGATTAGGAAGCCCGGGATCAAGCAGAGCAATGGAATAATTAAGAAACCCAAGATCCCTCCGATTGTGATCAGGATGGTGGAAACCAATCCAGCACCGAGCCATGTGATTGCCTGGAAGATAAAGGATTGCATGGCATGGTAGGCAACGAACCTTGATCGGTCTTTATAAATGAAATAGATTAGGATGGCAACAATTCCACCCAGGAAACCCGTGAAAAGGTTCAGCAATACACTGAGATGAGCGAGCATTGCCCATGTGCGCTCTTCGTTTATTGAGAGAGGTAAAGGTACACTTGAACTTGGGGTATTCATGACGGAATCTGCCTGATCTGGGGTGGGTTCTTGTTGTGTGCTGCTATCCACCTCAATCACCTGTTCTGCCGCTTCCTCTGGTTGATATTGCGGCGAGGGTTCAGGTATCTCAGGTTGATTCAATTCTTCGGGGTTGGTAGGTTCAAAAGCTGGATCGTTTGACATGAGTAAGCCTTCCTTTTACAAAAGCACAATCATCAGTAAGTGTCTGTTTTCTGAATCAATATACGCACCGCTTGCGGAAAGGTTGCAAAAAAGACCTGAACCCGTTCAGGTTCAGGTCTTTTGACTATATCTTACTGGCGATTTTACGCACCCCAGCCCTGTTTCTTGACAAAATCGGTGATCACAGGGATGACCACATACTCACCGTTATAGGCTTTGATGCCCCACAGGATATTGAAGACGAGGGTGGCAACACCAATAATACAGGATAGAACGACCGTGAAGGATAGGATTGCTGCGAGGACGTAGACCACGATGCCCCACGCCAGCGCCTGTGGATAGTGCGCTTTCAGGAAGGGGCGGTCCTTTTTATCTTCGATCAGCAGCAACACAATGGGAATAATGGGAGTAAAGAGATAGGATAGTAATGCCCAAAGTTTATCGTCACTGGTAATGCTGGGATCTGTCACATGTTCTTCAGTCATATTTTGCCTCCGGCTACTAAATTGCTTTAAATGAATAAGCGATTATTTTGTTCTGGATTAATTCTAACATAGAAAATTGTCGTTATAAAATTAATCCATGAGAATTTGATTAAGGTTATGCTAAAATGGATGCTATGGATATTCGAATTGTTTTTATGGGATCACCGGATTTTGCATTGCCAACCCTTAACGCTTTGCACGAAAAATTTGATGTTGTGGGAGTGGTTACGCAACCTGACCGACCTGCAGGGCGAGGCAGGAGAATGCAACCGCCTGAGGTTAAAGTTTTGTCTCAATCACTGGGGTTACCTGTCATTCAGCCTGTCTCATTGCGAGATCCTGACGCTATGGATCAGATTCGAGCCTGGTCACCCGATGTGATCGTGGTTGCTGCTTTTGGCCAGATTCTACGCCAGGCCATTCTTGACCTGCCGCCTTTTGGTTGTCTCAACGTTCACGCTTCGCTTCTGCCGCGTTGGAGGGGAGCTGCTCCTGTTCAGGCAGCCATCCTGAACGATGATGTAACAGGCGTCACCATTATGAAGATGGATCGGGGGCTGGATACTGGGCCAATCTTAAGTCAGGAATCCCTGCCGATAACAGACGAGATGACAGCAGGGATATTGTTTGATATCCTGGCGCAAAAAGGTGCGGATCTGCTGGTAAAGACCCTGCCGGATTACATGAATGGGGAAATTATTCCCCAATCTCAAAATGAGGATGATGCGACATATGCGCCGCGATTGCAGAAAGAGGACGGCAGACTTGATTTTTCCGAACCCGCCAGGTTTCTGGCGCGAAAAGTGCGTGCTTTTCACCCATGGCCGGGTGCATTTTCGTTTTATGAGGGTGAGCGACTGAAAATATATCGTGCCTATACAGATGAGCATTTAAGTTTTGAATCTGGAAAACGCATCATTGTGGATGATAAACCGGCTTATGGCACTGTGAAGGGTGTTCTTGTGTTGGAAGAAGTGCAGCTGGCGGGGAAAAGTCGTGTTTCAGGCGCAGATTTTCTGCGCGGTGCCAAGGATTGGATTGAGGAAAGGGATGGTGGATGATGAAGGATTTTGTACTGGCCATTGATCAGGGAACGACCAGCACGCGGGCAATTGTGTTTAATTCGGAAGGGCAGGTAGTGGGCTCAAAACAAAAGGAACATGAGCAACACTATCCAAAACCAGGATGGGTGGAGCATGACCCATTGGAGATCTGGTCGGCTGCTCAATTCGTGATCCAGGGTGTGTTGAACGACCTTCACCTTTCGCCAAAGGACCTGGCAGCTGTGGGAATTACCAATCAGCGGGAGACAACGCTGGTTTGGAACCGAAAAACGGGCAAACCATATCACCCAGCAATTGTCTGGCAGGATACCCGAACGGATAGGATCTGCAACCAGCTGGCTGAAACCGGCGGACAGGATCGTTTCAGGGACATCACCGGGCTGCCGCTGGCAACCTATTTTTCTGGACCGAAAATTGCCTGGATGCTGCAAAATGTGGCAGGACTGAGAGAAGCCGCTGAAAACGGAGAGGCGATTTTTGGGACGATTGACTCTTGGCTGGTCTGGAATCTGACGGGTGGTGTGGAGAGCGGCCTTCACATCACGGATGTCACTAACGCTTCACGTACACTCTTGATGGACCTGCGGACTTTAGATTGGGATGATGGAATGACAGATATTTTGGATATTCCAAAAGCGATGCTGCCGCGGATTGTTCCCTCATCACAGGTTTATGGGGAAGGGCGGGGTGTGGTTGCTGGTGTTCCGATTTCCGGGATACTGGGTGATCAGCAGGCAGCGTTGTTTGGACAGGCATGTTATGCCCCTGGCGAAGCCAAGAATACTTATGGCACGGGCTGCTTCATGCTACTCAATACCGGTCATGAACTGACCCCCAGCGAGTCGGGTCTACTGACTACTATAGCCTATCAAATAGGCGATCAAGATGTGGTTTATGCCCTGGAGGGGTCCATCGCCATTACCGGCGCATTGGTGCAGTGGCTGCGCGATAACCTGCGGATGATCGATACGGCCGAGGAAATTGAGGCGCTGGCAAAGACAGTGGAAGATAACGGTGGGATATACTTTGTACCTGCCTTTTCTGGTTTGTTTGCCCCATATTGGCGCAGTGATGCGCGTGGTGTGATTGTTGGACTGACGCGGTATATTCATCGCGGGCATATTGCACGGGCTGTGCTGGAAGCAACAGCTTTTCAAACGCGTGAAGTTTTGGATGCCATGGAAAAAGATTCGGGTGTGAAATTGCAAGCATTGAAAGTCGATGGCGGTATGGTAGTCAATGATTTGTTGATGCAGTTTCAAGCCGATGTTCTGAACGTGCCTGTGATCCGTCCCAGGGTGGCTGAAACAACCAGCCTGGGTGCTGCATATGCTGCTGGTTTGGCTGTGGGTTATTGGAACGATGTAGAGAGTTTACGGAAAAACTGGCAAAAAGACAAACAATGGGATCCTCAGATGGATGATGATGACCGGCAATTGCGTTATACGGAATGGAAGAAGGCTGTCACTCGCACCTTTGATTGGGTTGGATGATCCTTTAGGGTGATTTGGTCTGGGCAGCGATAAAGGAGTGACCTGTTTGCCTCTGAACATTTAAGAATAATGACGGTGGCAAACGTTACACAATTAAAATTAATAGATTGCGCATGACACGGACACATTTGCAGTCCGTCAGTCAGCAGATCGTGCTGATCAGTCGTCACTGAAATAACGACGTTTCCACTCATACAACAGATTGAGCGCTTCAATTGGCGTCAGGCTGTTGATATCCAGGTTTTGGAAAGCCTCCAAAAGGGCGTTGTTCTCGGGGAAAAGGGTCAGCTGCTGTCTGGTTGTTTCTTTTCGTTCCAAAGTGGAACCGGAGGTTTTTTCCAGCTGCTGCAGAATTTCATCTGCGCGCTGTATCACGGGTTTAGGCAAGCCAGCCAACTGGGCAACATGAATGCCGTAGGAGCGATCTGCCCCTCCGGGGATGATCTTGTGCAGAAAGATCACATTGCCGTCGGATTCGGAAACGGCAACGTTATAATTCCGAACACCGGGCAGCATCTCTGCCAGCTCCGTCAACTCATGATAATGTGTGGCAAAAAGGGTGTAGGCTTTCAGATTGGGGTGGCTGTGAATGTATTCGATCATTGCCCAGGCAATCGAAACGCCGTCATAGGTGCTGGTGCCCCTGCCGATTTCATCGAGGATCAACAAGCTGCGGGAGGTGGCATTGTGCAGGATATTTGCTGCTTCGATCATCTCAACCATGAAGGTGGATTGACCGGCGTGGATTTCATCCTGGGCGCCTATGCGCGTGAAGATGCGGTCCACCAGTCCAATCCGGGCTGATTCGGCTGGGACAAAAGATCCCATTTGTGCCATCAGCACGATCAGGGCAACCTGCCGCAAAAAGGTGGATTTACCGCTCATATTTGGCCCTGTAATGATCCGAATGATCTCATCCTGGTCCATAATGGCATCATTGGGCACGAACCGTTCAGAGGTGCGAAGTTTTTCAACCACAGGATGCCGGCCGTTGACAATTTCAAGGCATTTTTCTGCTACAATTTCAGGTCTTCGGTAGCCGTTTAAGGCGGCTGCTTCCGCTAAAGAGACAAAAGCGTCAATTTCGGCGATGGCTCGGGCTGTTTGGAGGAGCTGTTTTGATCCCCCGGCAAGTTCCTGACACACCTGTGAAAAAACACGGCTTTCAATCTCGTGGATATTCTCTTCCGCATTCAGCACGAGGGTTTCATATTCTTTTAGCTCTGGCGTAATATAGCGTTCTGCGTTCACCAGTGTTTGTTTGCGGATGTATTCTTCGGGAACGAGGTCCGTGTTGGATTTGGTCACTTCAATGTAATAGCCATAAACTTTGTTATAGCTCACCTTGAGGGATTTTATTCCCGTTCTTTCCTTCTCGATCTTTTCCAAGTTCGCAATCCACTCCCGGGCATGTTGGGAAGATTCGAGAATGTTGTCCAGTTCGGCCGAAAAGCCCTTTCGGATGATGCCAATATTTGCCAGGGTGGCTGGCGGTTCGTCCTGAATGGCCGCTTTGAGAAGGGTCAGCTGATCTTTGCATTCCCGCACCTGGTTCATCGTTTCTGCCAGCGCAGCAGGTGGATTTGTGATAATGCTGCGCAATGTGGGGATGCGTGTCAGATTTTCCCGGATGGCAACCAGGTCGCGCGGAATGGCATGCCCGGATATCACCCGGTTGGTCAGGCGCTCCAGGTCATCAAATTGACCCAGGGCTTCCATCGCTTCTGCCCGAATCATGCCATTCTTAAAAAAGAATTCAACCGCATCCAGGCGCTGATTGATCTGGTCCACATTAAGCAGGGGTTTGCTGACCCATTGATGGAGAATGCGGCTGCCCATGGGTGTTTGGGTTGAATCGAGCATACTCAATAAAGAGCCCTGGGTTTTTCCCGTGCGTATGGTTTCAGTCAATTCCAGGTTTCTACGGGTTTCTGCGTCCAACACCATGAAGTCATCCAGGGCATAGGTGCTCAGTCCGGTCAGAAGTTTCAGCGATTGCCGCTGGGTATCTTCCAGATAGGCAAGGATCGCGCCCGCCGCCCGAATTGCCATTGGCTTGCCGCGTAAGCCAAACCCATCCAGTGTGGCGACGTTGAAGTGGTCCATCAGGTTGTCGGTGCAGCGACCCAGTTCGTAATGCCAGGTTTCATAAGGGGAGAGAAAGCCAGGTAAACCGTTGATCTCAGGCAGTGAGTCTGGCCAGAGGATCTCAGAGGGGCTGAGCCGGAACAATTCCGATCGCACCAGGCTTTCGATGTCATTTGATTTAATCTCAGCAGCAGAAAACTCTCCTGTTGTGATGTCCACATAGGCGATTCCCGCGCGATTATCCTGGAAGAAGGCGGTTGCAAGGTAATTATTGTGATGGTGCTGCAATAGCCCGGGTTCAACGACAGTTCCAGGCGTGACCACCCGCACCACTTCCCGCGGCACCAAGCCATTTTCAGGTTCATCCGAAACCTGTTCACAAATTGCCACGTGGTACCCTTTATCGATCAGGCGGGAAAGGTAATTTTCGGCGGCATGATGTGGTATGCCGGCCATGGGCACACGGATGCCTTTGGAAACGGGACGCGAGGTGAGCACAATATCCAGCTCGCGAGAGGTGATTTTTGCATCCTCATCAAAGGTTTCGTAAAAATCGCCCAAGCGGAAGAAAACGATCGCATCAGGATGCTGACGTTTGATCTCGAGATATTGTTTTCGGAGCGGGGTCACATCAGTCATGGCATACGATGGTTTGGTTATTTGAGTGTGTTTTTAATGTAAACAGCGATCTGGTCCAGTGCTTCCTGAAGCTTGGAGGCGTCCTTCCCGCCTGCCTGGGCAAGAGTGGGCCGTCCGCCACCCCCGCCGCCCACTACCGAGGCGATTTGCTTAACGAGGGTGCCGGCATGAAAACCTCGAGCGACAAGGTCTTCGGTGACTGCTGCAATCAGCAAGGGTTTTCCGTCTTGTTCTGTGGCAAGCAAGACAATGCCAGACTCATATTTTTGTCTGAACCGGTCTGCCATTTCACGCAACACATCTGCGTCTGCATCGGGCAGGATCGCCCGGAGGACACGAACACCCTCAATCATCTTAACATCTTCTAACTTCTGGCTGAAAGAATTGGCAACCTGCTGTGCTTTCAGTGAGTCGATTTCTTTTTGTGCGTTTGTCAGTGACTCGGTCAGGTTTTTAATTTTTTGAACCAGCTCAGCCGGGGCAGTGCCTAGTAAGCGGTTTGCTTCGTCAAGTGTGTTCATCCGTTCACGGGCATACTGGTAGGCACGCCAGCCTGTAATCGCCTCAATACGCCGAACACCCGCCGCTATGCTGCCTTCGTAAGTGATCAGGAACAGGCCGATATCTCCGGTTTCATCCACATGTGTTCCGCCGCACAATTCATACGATAGGGCGTGTTCCTCACCAATCGTGATTGTGCGGACGACCGAATCATATTTTTCGCCGAAAAGTGCCATCGCACCCTCATCAATGGCTTCCTGCAAAGGTTTTTCCACAATTTGGAGGGCATGATTGGCAAGGATCTCCTGGTTTACCCGCGCCTCAACTGCCAGAATCTGCTCACGAGTTAACGGTTTGGGGTTGTTGAAATCGAAGCGCAGCCGGTCTGGTGCAACCAGGGAACCAGCCTGGCGGGCATGTTCTCCCACAACCTCATGCAGTACGGCATGAAGCAGGTGGGTGGCAGTATGGTTGCGCATGATTTGGGTGCGGCGATCTTCATCCACCTGCGCAAGTGCCAGATCGCCAATCTTTGGCTGGCCCTTTATCACCTCGCCAATGTGGACGATGATGCCGGCAGCAGGTTTGTGCATGTCTGTGATCTTGATTTCCCAATCTTTGCCATCAGCACTGATGATCCTGCCCGTGTCAGAAACCTGTCCGCCGGATTCAACATAAAACCAGGTTTCTGGGAGCAGGACAGATATATGATCGCCTGGGTTAACTTGAACTGTTGAAGCATGATCCTTGACCAGCGCCAGGACTTCTAAGGGCTCTCGAATGGGAAGGTAGGGTGTGTATTTCACGCCGGATTGTTCGAGCTTGTTTTTCCCACGCAGGGTTTCAAACAGGTTCGCATAAACTTCCACATCTGCGCCGCCCATGTCACCAAATTCCTTGCCTGCGCCTGATGCCAGACGGTGTGCGTCCATGGCTTGCTGATACCCTTCCGTGTCCACATCCAGACCTTGTTCCTGGGCGATATCCCGGGTGATTTCCAATGGGAGCCCGAGAGTGGCATATAGATCGAAGGCTTTCGCGCCATCAAGGAGGTTGTCGCCCTGCGCTTTGAGTTCTGCCAAAAGATCATCCAGGTGCTCCAAACCCGCCCTGACAGTTTTTGTAAACTGTTCTTCTTCGCGGGTCAGGTTTTCAAGGATGGTGTTCTCGTTTCGTTTGAGTTCTTTATAAAAATCGCCATAATCGTCAATGACCACACGGGCAACTTCTGCCATGAAAGGTTTGTCCAAACCGAGCTTCATACCAAAACGGGCAGCACGCCGGATCAGCATTCGGCAGATATAGTTTCTGCCAATGTTACCGGGCACAACACCCTCCGCAATCAGGAAGGCTGTGGCGCGAGCATGGTCTGCGATCACCCGATAGGGGGTTAGATTGGCTTCTCTTTCCTCCTCGGTCTGACCGGCGAGCTCCTGGACACGGCGGATGAGAGGCATAAAGAGATCTGTTTTGTAGTTCGATGATACACCCTGCATGATCGAGACAATGCGCTCGAACCCCATGCCAGTATCGATGTGTTTTTTGGTGAGGGGGATCAATTCGGTTGGCGAGAGTCGATTATATTGGATAAAGACATTGTTCCAAAACTCAAGGAATCGCTCACAATCCCCGTTGACCTGGCAGACATGCCCGGGCTCACCGGCACGTTCACAAAATTCGGGTCCACGATCAAAGTGAATTTCACTATCTGGACCGCAGGGACCGGTCTCCGCCATTTCCCAAAAGTTATCCTTGCGTCCGAAGGCAAGCAGGTGATCCGGGTTGAATCCGGGCTGCTTGCGCCAAATGTCTGCTGCTTCGAGATCTTCAGGGATTTCATCCAATTCATCTTTGAAGTAGGTGACCCAAAGGCGATCTTTGGGCAATTGCCAGACTTCAGTAAGCAGCTGCCACGCCCAGGAAATGGCTTCTTCCTTGTAATAATCTCCAAAGGACCAGTTTCCGAGCATTTCAAAAAAGGTGTGGTGTGTGTTATCCCGGCCTACCTGGTCAAGATCGTTGTGTTTACCGGATACACGCAGGCATTTTTGCGAGTTGACCGCGCGAGTATAGGGGCGTTCATCCGTACCCAGGAACACATCCTTAAATTGCACCATGCCGGCGTTGGTAAACAGCAACGTGGAATCGCCACCTGGAACCAGTGAGGCAGAGGGCACAAAAGTGTGTCCGCGAGTGGTGAAAAAATCAATAAAATCCTGACGAATGGACGCGCCTGTTTTCTTTTCTTGCATGGCTTCTCCTGCTTAGTTTAATGTATCCTGACGAAAGAATTATACGATATTTGGCGTGCTGTTGGAAATTTCGCCAAGCCGCGTGAATTCAATGATTGTTTTTTGTGGATATTTCTATGTGGCTTCAGTGCGTGCTGTGATTTCGAAGCGAATACATCGTAAATCGCGCTTCACCACCAAAGTGAATGTTTTATCAACCGAAGTTGTCTTGCTAAATAGCCCTGGTGCAACCGGTTGGGAGATTTTATTTCTAAACGCTTCAAAGAAACCGATTGATCAAAATCGAAGTTGTGAGGAGATTTTTTACGAAAATTTACAGGATTTGATCAGCCCAGGATTTTGCTCGTTCGATCTCACCATTCAGCAGGGGGCCTTCGGTGCCTGTGATGCCAAAGCCTGCGCTTTCAATTTGAAGTTCCGCACCGGCTTTGGCCAATGCATTGGCGATTTTGACGTCTGCATAACCGAATAGTTTAATCATGAACTTTATAAACTTTGATTTGGTTTGTTCCGGGTTGATGCGAGTGTCAAAAGCTGCCGCCTGGACGCCATCCAATTTACCCTTAGACAGGCTCTTGATGAAGGTCATGATGGCAGGGGTGGCATTGAAGGCTCTTGTGGGGGAGCCAATGAACATGATTTTCAGGTCGTCTTTGTCTTGTTCGCGGATGTCGTTGATCTTTCTAACAGTGGCATCCCCAAGCGCTTCCCCAATAGCTTGAGCGATTTTTTTGTGTTGCCAAAATATGAATCATAGACCACTAATTTTTCTGCCATTGATTTTACCTTCTATATTTAGGGAGAATTTTACTTCAGTCGAGATTCTGGCGGCCAGCCAGGGCACGCAGCAGTGTGCTTTGATCAGCATATTCCAGATCACCGCCAACTGGTAAGCCGAGGGCAAGCCGGGTAATGCGGAGATTAAATTCCTGCAGCCTTTCGTGTAGATACATGGCGGTAGCATCCCCCTCCATGCTGGGATTGGTCGCCAGGATCACTTCTGTGAATTGGTGTGTTTTCAGGCGGTCGTATAATTCTTTGATCTTCAAATCTTCTGGTCCGATGCCTTCGATGGGGGAGAGCACACCGTGTAAAACGTGATAGAGACCATTGAAGCCGCCAGTCTTCTCGAAGGCAAGAACATCCAATGGTTCTTCAACAACACACAACGTGTGCTGATCGCGCTGGCTGCTGGCGCAGATTTCGCAGATTTTTGACTCTTTATGGGTGATATTAAAACAGACTTCACATAGCGAAGTGTTCTTCTTGATGCCAATCAGGGCGTCTGCCAGGCTCTGGGAAAGTTCTTCTGGCGCGCGTAGTAAGTAAAACGTCAGGCGTGAGGCTGTTTTGGGGCCAATACCAGGAAGGCGAGATAAGGCATCTACCAGATTTTGAACGGGCTCGGGCAGAGTTTGCATTTGGTCGTTTACATTCCCAAACCCAGACCACCAAGCATATTGGTGAACGGGCTCATTTTTTCACTGGCTAATTCGCGCGATTTATCCAGCGCGATGTTGACGCCGCTGGTAATCAGATCTTGCAGAAGATCGATATCGGCATCTTCGAGCAGTTCAGGTTTGATGACCACCGATTGGCATACCTGATCACCTGTCATCGTAATTGTGAGAACCCCGCCGCCAACAGACACTTCGACCGTTTCCTGCGAAAGTTCTTCCTGTGCTTGCGCCATTTGCTGCTGCATTTGTTGGATTTGCCCCATCATACCGCCGCCTTCTTTACCCGGACGGGGGCGATTATAACCTTTTGCCATTTTCAAAACCTTTCATTCTGTGATTTGTTAATCAATTTCTTTTGCACTGCTTATTTTACCACCCAGGTCACGCGTAGCTGTGCCAACCATGCCATCCTTGTCAATTTCAAGGTCATCTGGCAGGGCGCTCACCTGGCTTGAGGTGACGATGCACTTTAGTACAAGAGGTTGCCCCAGCACCTCTTCCAAAATGTCTGCTGTGAGGTTCAGGTTTCCTTCCTTTTCCATCATTTCTTTCAGAATTTCGGAGGAGAAGCCAAGAATAAGAATGTTTTCATTCAGACCAGCCAGCCTGGATGAATTCAGCAGACCCTCTGTTCGCCGGTTGTGTTTCCCCACAGCGGTTTTGATGTGTCCCCATTCCTTTTGAATATCCTTTAGCGAGACTTCTCCGCTGTCGGGTTCTGTTTCAGCCTCATTGGCTTTTTCATCGGCTGCTGGAATATCTTTGGATTCTTTTAATTCTGGCTCGATGGATACAGGCTTATCCTGAATCTCAGGCGTTGTAGTGGTCTGG
>Ga0334892_1002993_pt1 | contig 11424 bp, 10 predicted proteins | sample GraSluR3_MG_4_FD_207213 | JGI IMG/M metagenome (GOLD analysis project Ga0334892, IMG submission 207213) | Sludge microbial communities from methane-producing bioreactor in Wageningen University, Netherlands - Granular Sludge_15_04-R3 | ecosystem: Engineered > Bioreactor > Anaerobic >... | reverse complement strand
CCCATGCCTACCAACGCCCTCCAAGACGGACAGTACCGTGGCGGCGCAGCGTTCCCAGGAAAAGCGCGCCAGTTGCTCCCGCCCCTTGCGTACCATCTCTCGGCGCAGGTCGGCGTCTGCCAGCACGCGGGCCATGGCCTCGCGCCATCCGTCCCGATCGTGCGGATCGACGTACAGCGCGGCGTCGCCGCCTACCTCGGGCAATGACGACGCGTTGGAGCTGATCACCGGCAGGTCGCACGCCATGGCCTCTAGCACGGGCAGGCCGAACCCCTCGTAGAGGCTGGGCATCACCATGGCCGCGGCGCCCGTCAGCAGCGCGGATAGATCGGTCGGATCCAGATACCCGGTGCAGTGGACGCGGCCCTCCAGCCCGTGCTCTCGGATGCGCGCCAGCAGCGGCCCCCACATCCAGCCGCGCTTGCCGCCCAGCACCAGGCGCAGGGCCTCGGGGGCTTCCCCGCTGGTGCAGAGATCGCCAAAGGCATCGACCAGCAGCTCCAGATTCTTGCGCGGATGCAACGTCCCTACGGCGATCAAATAAGGGCCCGCTAGCCCGTGGCCTTGCCGAGCGGACGCGACCTGGGCCTCATCCGAGACCCGCTCCACCTCACCCGAGCCGGCCGGGTAGGCCACCGTCATCTTGGATGGCGGCACGCCCAAGAGCCGCTCCAGGTCGTGGGCGGTGGCCCGCGAGTCGACGATGAGATGGGCCGCCTGGCGCGCATTGTGTCGCGTGGACCACTCCAGGTACCAGCGGGACCGCGCCGTGTGCGCCTCGGGATAGTGCCGATAGCCCAGGTCATGAACCGTCGCCACGCTGGGCACGCGCGCCAAGATTGGTAGCACGTGCGCTGGCACGTACAGCAGGTCGGGCGGATCTCGTAACAGCTCCGCCGCCAGGCCCACGTGGGTCCACAGGCGGCGGGGTCCCAGCAGGCGCCACTCTACCGAGTCGCCCCGGGGCAGTGCGTCAGCATCGGGCACGTCGCGCAGATAAAGCTTTAGCGTGTGTCGCGGCGTGGCGATCTGTGCCAAGGAGCGAATCAGATGGAGCGAATAGTGCTCGGTGCCGGTGGGCTGCCGCGCGACGGCGCGACTGGCATCGATGCCGATCAGCATGCTAGCGATCTCGTCGGGTATAGGCCTGTGCCAACGAGGCGATGCCGAGCAGGATCAGCAGCAATGGCCACCAATCAGCGATCTGGCGCCAGGGATCCCAGGCGACGATCCCAGCCTTGGCTAGATAGGCGACGGCGCCCAGGGCCCCTGCTAGGAGCCCTAGCACCAAGAGCACGATCTGCCGCGGGGCGGTGGCCCAGGCCGCCAGCCATCCCAGGCCCGCAAAGGCGATGAACAGCGGCCACAGCTCTGCCAGCGCCTGCCATCGGGGCTCTTGGGGAAGCGTTACGTAGAGAAAAAGGCTGCCGCAGAGGATGGCCGTCACGCCGAACCAGACGCCCCCGGGCTCGCGAGGTTGAGCGCGCAGGCCGCTGACCAGCGAGGCGATGCCGCCACCGATCAGCACCGCTGGCCAAAGCCGTTCCATGTTGGCCCACGGCGCGCCCAGGGCGGCCAGCAGCGCCCAGATGCCGATGACAATGAGCAGCAGCCCTCCCCAGATGTGCGACGCACCGCGGGGCTCGTGGCTATCCAACGGGCTTTGGGTGTCGTTCATCGAATCACCGTCCCCATGACGTGCATGCCCCCAGCGGCCACCAGCGCTCGCCGCACCGCTTCGCGGCTCTCGGCGGCCACGAGGGCGATCATGCAGCCTCCGCGCCCCGCGCCAGAGAGCTTGGCTCCCAGGGAGCCAGCGCTCTCGGCGGCCTGGACGAGCGTATCCAGGGCCGGGTGGGAGACGCCGAGCCCTTGGAGATGGGCTTGGTTGGTGCGCATGGCTTCTCCTAGAGCCTCCAGATCACCGCGCTCCAATGCGGCGCGCCCAGCTCGCACGCACTCGCCGATTTGGGAAAAGAGTGTCTGCAGCCGGGCGGGATCGCGCTCGTAGGCCTGGCGCACATCGGCAACCACCTCGCGCGTGCTGGATGACAGCCCTGTATCCGCCACTAGCAGAATCAACGGAACTCGACTGGTGAGCACCTCAGGGGGATGCCCTCTCTCGAAATAGATGGGGGTCTCGTAGGCCACCACCGAGTTGTCGATGCCGCTGGGGTTGCCGTGGTACACTCGCTCGCTCTCGAACACCAGCTCCGACAGGCGGGCTGGTGGAACGGACACCTGGTAATGGGCGGCGATCGCCTTGATGATGGCAGCGGCTACAGCCGCCCCGCTGCCCATGCCGCGCGCCACCGGGATGCGCGAGGCCACTCGCAACGAGAGATGCGTTTCCTCCGGGGAGCGCCCGACGAACGACAGTGCGTTGTGATAGGCCAGCAGGAGCCCATCGCCCGGCTCCTCGTCACCGCCGCGATCCGCCTTGATGGCCCGATCCAGGTCCAGCGCATGAATCATGCTGGGCTCGTGGGAAGCGAGCTCAAAGACCTCGGCGCGGGCGCGCACGCTGCTCACTGGCACCGCCATGGCGGGCGTGCCGTATACGACCGCGTGTTCGCCTAGCAGGATGACCTTGCCCGGCGCTGTGCCGATAGACATCGGTGGCTCCTCTGCACACCCCACGAGGACGAGCGGACTATAGATGGCCAAGGCGGCGGTGTCAATGCTATGGATAGAGCGCAGCCCCCTGGGGCGATCTTCCCAGGGGGCTGCCATATCCAGAGAGGCTGTGGTCAGGCGACAGTCTGCATCACCGGGCGGAACTTGTAGTTGTAGCTGATCAGCCCCGCGTCGCCATCTTCGTGTAGCTTGCGGGTGACCATCTCGACGGGCATGCCGATATAGACGTCTTCCTGGTCTACATCGGCGAGCTGCGCCGTGACCATGGGGCCTTCCTCCAGCTTGACCCAGGCGACCACATAGGGGGCGGCCCCCTCGTAGCCCTCAGGAGCATGGTACATGGTCGAGTAGGAGTAGACGCTGCCCTTGCCGGAAAAGGCATAGGGTTCTTTGGCCGGCCCGTGGCAGTGCGGGCACACATCGCGCGGCGGAAAGAGCTTGGCCCCACAGCTCGGACACACCTCGCCCATCAACGCCAGTCGCTGTCGATTCGTGCGCCAATAGGATGCCTGATGCATTTCATTCCTCCCGGTTACGCTACACGCTCAAAGATGTGCGTGACGATATTCGCGCCGCTTCCACCGATATTCTGCGTCATGCCGAGACGGCAGTCGCGCAACTGATTGGGGCCGGCTTGGCCCCGCAACTGCTGAACGGCCTCCACGATTTGGTACATGCCTGTGGCGCCCACGGGGTGGCCGCGTGCCTTGAGCCCGCCCAGGGTGGCAATGGGCACGCGGCCATCCAAGGCGATCTCGCCGTCGAGGGCCAGGCGCACGCCCATGCCGCGCGGGGCCAAACCGGCCGCCTCCAAGGAGAGCGCCGACATGATGGTAAAGGCATCGTGGAGCTCGAAGAAACTCAAGTCATGGGGCCTGATGCCCGCCTGCGAGTAGGCCCGCTGCGAGGATAGCACCCCGGCATCGAGGACCAGCGGATCGCGCCGATCGTGAACCGCCAGCGCATCGGTGGCCGAGGCCGAAGCCTTGATGCGGACGCAGCGCAGGCCGTGAGCCTGTGCCATGTCGGTGGGCATGAGCACGGCGGCGGCGGCGCCATCGGCGATGCCGGCCGAATCCAGCAGGCCTACGGGATCAGCGATGGGTTTGGCGCGCTCAAAGGCCTCCAGGCTGATCTCGCGGCGGAACATGGCGTTGGGGTTCGCCACCGCGTTGCGGTGGGCGGTCAGAGCGAACCCGGCAAAGTCACGGCGCTGGTAGCCGTGTTCGTGCAGGTAGCGTTGCATGAGGAGGGCATTCAGCCCCACGAACGAGATGCCATGCTCGCCCTCGTAGACGGCGTCCGCCGCGCCGGCGAGGGCCGCGGTGGTCTCATCGCCCATGGTGTCGGTCATCTTTTCCACGCCGCAGACGGCGACGATGTCCATCATGCCGCCCGCCACCGCCAAAAAGGCGTTGCGAAAGGCGGCCGCCCCAGAGGCGCAAGCTGCCTCGACCTTGAACGCCTCCACGCCGCGTAGGCCGGCGTGATCAGCCACCAGCGCGCCCAGGTTCTCCTGGCTAGAGAGCTGGCCTGACATCATGTTGCCGACCCAGATAGCCTCCGGCCGCTCAACGCCGGCGTCGGCCAGGGCGCTCAGCAACGCCTCCGCTGCGAGGATGCGCAACGCCTTGTCCCAGTGCTCACGCACGGGGGTCTGTCCTATGCCGACGACGGATACGTCTCTCACGAGCTGTTGCACTCTTCCCTAGTGTAGACGGAGTTTGTTGCGATAGCGGGCGTACAGGCCATAGTCGATCTCTTTGGCGCGCGACACATAGGCCAGTGTGCTGGGGGCCAGGGTCTGTCGCTCTCGAATGCGCTCTGTGGTTCGCCAGAGAAAGGCGTCGCTGCCCGCCCCCGAGCCAAACGAGAGGTGCAGGATGGCCTGGCCTGGTTGGCAGATATCCAGAATCGCAGAGAGGCCCACCAGCGAGGAGCCGGCATAGGCGTTGCCGATCCGGTCCACCAGCATGCCGGGAGCAATCTGCTCCCGCGAGAACCCCAGCTCCTTGGCGGTGCGCTCGGGAAAGCGCGGGTTGGGCTGGTGGAAGACGGCATAGTCGATCTGCGATGCATCGACGTTCAAGGCCTCCATCAAGCCACGGGCAGCACCAAAGGTGTGCCGGAAATAGGCCGGCTCGCCGGTAAAGCGCCCGGCGTGCTGGGGGTAATTCTCGCGCGGGCGTCGCCAAAAGTCCGGCGTGTCGGTGACGAACGAATAAGAGCCCTCCAGTACAGCCAGGGCCCGCTCGGCGGGGCCGATGATATAGGCGGCCGCCGCGGCGCCGGCGGTGAACTCGAGGGCGTCGCCGGGGCGGCCCTGGGCCGTATCGGCGCCGATGGCCAGGGCATAGTCCCCCATAGCGCTGCCTACCAAGGCCACGGCTGCCTGGATCGCCTCGGTGCCCGCCTTGCAGGCGAACTCGAGGTCGGCGGCCAGGATCTCGGGAGTGGCGCCCAACGCCTCGGCCACCATGGTGGCCGAGGGCTTGACGGCGTACGGGTGTGACTCGCTGCCCACCCAGACCGCACGCAATGCCTCGGCGGGGATGACGGCCCGGGACATGGCGTTGCGGGCGGCTTCGATGCCCATGGTGACGCTATCCTCATCGGGGCCGGCCACCGCCTTGGCCGTGACGGGCCCGTCGCCGCCCCAGATGCGGCTCACCTCGTCGGCGGGTAGGCGGTAGCGCGGCACATAGGCGCCATAGCCGACGATGCCGACATCTCGCAGCGGGCGCATCACGCGCGCAGCCGCGCCAGGGGTTGTCTCAGCCATGTTGCAGCTCTTTCAGAATCGCGGCCGCCCTGTCGGAGCGCACCACCCCTTCGCGTACCATGCGCTCTGCCACCTGGTCCACCATCTCGCCGTTGGCGCCCGCAGCCATGGCCACTTGGCGGGCGTGTAACCTCATATGGCCGCGCTGGATGCCCTCCATGGCCAGCGCGCGCAGGGCCGCCAGATTCTGCGCTAGGCCCGCGGCGGCCATCACCTGGGCTAGCTCCTGGGATGTCTGCACGCCGAGGAGGGCCAGGGCCAGCTTGGTCGTTGGGTGCACCCGGGTGGCACCGCCAATGGTGCCCGCCGCCAGGGGGAGCTCGATGCTGCCCACCAGATCGCCCTGCTCGTCACGCCGCCAATGCGATAGGGGGCGATAGCGGCCGTCGCGGGCGGCATAGGCGTGGGCGCCCGCTTCGATGGCGCGCCAGTCGTTGCCCGTGGCCAACGCCACGGCGTCGATGCCGTTCATGATGCCCTTGTTGTGGGTGGTGGCGCGGTAGGGGTCCGCCTCGGCAAAGGCGTGGGCTTCCAGGATGCGCTGCACCCCCTCGGCGGGGCGCAGTCCCTCCATGGCCAACGATGTAGCTGGCACACGGCAGCGCGCCCGCGCCAGCCGCTGATCGGCCAGGTTGCTGAGGATGCGCAGCCCCACCCGTCCCCGGCTCAGGCGTTCCAGCTCGGGAGCGATGGCCTCGCAAGCGGTGTTGACGGCGTTGGCGCCCATGGCGTCGCGTACATCGTGGACGAGGTGCACTACCAGCATCGGGCCCACCGTCGTTTCGTTGAGGAGGCGTACCTGGAGATCCTGCGCCCCGCCGCCCAGCCGCACCAGCACGGGATCCCGGGCGTTGGCTAGTTCCAGCAGCGCGGCCTTGGCCGCCAGGATGCGTTCTCTTGCGTCCGCGAGCGAGGGGACATCGAGGATCTGGATCTGGCCGATCATGCGGGGGGGATCGGATTCGGCCTCAAAGCCGCCGCCCTCTCGCGCCAGCTTGGCGGCAAAAGAGAGCCCGGCGACCACCGAGGGCTCCTCGATGGCCATGGGGATCAGGACGTCGCGCCCGTTGACCTGCAGATTGGTGGCGATGCCCAGCGGCAGGCCGTGGACGGCCACCACGTTCTCGATCATGCGATCGGCCTGCTCCAGCGTCAGGCCGTTCTGGCCCGAGAGCGCCGCCAGCGCCTCAGCCGAAAGGCCGGCGGCCTCGGCGACGCGCGCGATACGCTCGCTTGGGTCTAGCCGGTAGAGGCCGGCGATACGGGATGATCTCGATGACGTGGATGGCAACGGTTGCGCTCCCTGGCCGGGCCATGCTTGGCTGGATGAGACGGTTGCAGTGAGCGCATTCTAGCATCTCGGGACTCTCAGAAACTGTCAGAGGCTACTCAGGAGCTCCCAGATACGTCTGTGTGGCAAAAAGCAACGGGCTGCGTCTCGCCGACGCAGCCCGTGCGGTGGTGCCGAGGGGGTGCCTAGAAGGCGTCGCCGCCCATGGGCTCCATGGGCGCAGGACCAGCAGCCTCGCCCGGGCCGATGAGATCGCCAAAGAGCTTGGCCATCACCAGGTAGCACCAGAAGGTGGTGAACAGAACGCCGATGCCGCAGGCGATGCCGCCCACAACGCTGGCGACGATCCCGGCGAGAAGATAGACCAACCAGGCGATCAAATAGTCGCCGACCTTTTTGGTGATCAGGGCCCAGATGTCGCCAAACTTGAAGAACGCGCCAAAGCTGCCGTCTTTGACGTACTGCATCGTCGCGGCGGGAACCCATACGGCCAGGGCGAGGCCGTAGATGACCGTGAGGCAGGTAACCCCGGTGGCGCAGAGGCCGGCGACAGCCTCGCCCCCACCGCCGGGGCCGGCGTTGGCCGCGATGGCCATGGCGATTGCCATGACGCCCTGAAGCAGCCAGATGGGGATGGTGTAGATCATGGTGGCGAGGAACATGAGCAGGCCCTTGATGAAATCGCCGCCCCAGTCATCCCACTCGGGCAACGGCAGATCCTGCCCCTCGGAGACCTTTTTCATCTGCCGGAGACCATAGCCCATTCCGATCAGGTTGACCACGGGCACCAAGTTGAGGACGGCTCCGATCAGCATCTTTTTGAGCCAGTTCTCGTCTTCGAACGGGTAGGTAAACGCTCTGCCGATGTCCATGTGACTCTCCCTTTCTCCTGCACGGCGCTCGCGGCGCCTTCCACATCTCTCCGAGCCCACTCGATCCGATTATAACGGCACCACGGGTCTAGTTCAAGGGCCACAGCGATCTAGATTCCGATCAGACCGCGTAGCCCGGCTATGGCCCCCATCTCGCCCAGGGCCAGCAGCATCCCTGCACCCCACACCGCCCAACGTGGCCAGCGGGCCACGGCCAGCCTGACCAGTAGCACGTTGAGCAACGCCACCGCTCCCACCGTAGCTGCGCCCAATGCCAGCGCCCATAGGATCGGCGAAAGCCCCGCGCCAAAACCGACGACCACCACGACCGAGCCAGCGCCTGCCAAGAGTGCCAGGACGTCGTAGGCTGATCTCGCCACCGGCCTTTTGTCGTCGTGCGCGAACGCCAGGGCGCACATCGGCGCTACCACGGCGCCGAGCGCAACACCCATCCCCGCCCCGCTGATCAGCCGGAGCAGGTTGGTGGGCGGGTAGAGCGGCCGCCCCAGGGCGTCGGCCAGGAACGAGTTGGCGCCGTCGAGGGCCCATAGGACGGCCAAGGCTCCCAACACCCACGCGGCGGGCCCAGAGGGCATCCCGGTACGACGGTGGTGCCCCATCCAGCGCAGCGTCAGCAGCCCCACCCAGATCCCCAAAAAAGTGCCGCTGCAGCGCGCGCACAGTGGCAGCGGCTGGCCTCCCGCCCAGTAGCTGTGTGCTGAGAGTTGATGGCAGACCCCGCTCAGCAGGAACCTGATAGCCTGCAGCAACCGCTCCTCCCATCCCCTATACGCCCGGCCGTCGGCCGTGTTGCGTTGGGCCGCATCGTACCCGCGAGTTCCACGGGGCACAAGTCGTAGGCCTGCCTTGCCAGCTTCTGTGGAGGGACTTACAATGGAGGACGTGTCGCGCCACTGATCGGGAAGGGCACTATGAGTATCACCGAGGTCAAGTCGTTTACGGACACTGTCGTCGGCAACGTGGAGCGCGTCATCGTGGGCAAGCGGCAGGTCATCGAGATGGCGATGGTGGCGCTGCTGTGTGAGGGCCACATTCTGCTAGAGGACGTGCCCGGCGTGGGCAAGACCATGCTGGCCCGCTCTATCTCTGTGTCGCTGGGGTGCAGCTTCAAGCGGCTACAGTGCACGCCCGACTTGCTGCCCACTGACGTGACCGGCGTCTCGATCTTTAACCAGCAGACGTCCGATTTCGAGTTTCGCCCCGGCCCCGCCTTTGTGAACGTGCTGCTGGCCGACGAGATCAACCGCGCCACCCCGCGCACCCAATCGGCCCTGCTAGAGGCCATGGGCGAGTATCAGGTAACGGTCGATGGGGAGACGAGGCGGTTGCCACGGCCGTTTTTGGTGCTGGCGACCCAGAATCCCATCGAGTACGAGGGCACCTTTCCCCTGCCAGAGGCCCAGCTCGACCGGTTCCTCTTGCGGTTGGACGTGGGCTATCCGACGTTCGAGGAGGAGGAGCGCATCCTAGAGAACCTGCGGCGCGAGCATCCCATCCAGACCATCGAGGCGGTGGTGGATGCGTCCGAGCTGCCGGCCCTGCAATCGCAGGTATGGGATGTCAACGTGGACGAGACCGTGCGCGCCTATATCGTGCGGCTGGTCAGCGCTACCCGTAGTCAGCCAGATCTGGCGCTAGGCGCCAGCCCGCGCGGCAGCCTGGGGCTCTACAAGGCCGCGCAGGCCTTGGCGGCTATCCAGGGCCGCGACTATGTGTTGCCCGACGACGTCAAGCGGCTGGCCCCGAGCGTGCTGGCCCATCGCCTGATCGTCAAGCCCGAGAGCGCTCTGCGGGGCCGTACGGCGGCCAGCGTGCTGCGCGATCTGCTGGAGCGGACCCCTCTCGACCTCGGCGATCTTCCGCAAGCGTAATGACCATCGGCTAGACGATTGGAAGCATGCCATGGAAGGTCTGCTCCTGTTCATCCTGGGATTGTTCGTCCTCGCGGCGGTCTTTCGGCTGCCCTTTTTCGTCTATATTCTGTATGTTTTCTTTGGCCTCTACTTGCTTTCGCGGGTTTGGGTTGATCGCTCGGCCAAGGCGTTGGCGTGTCATCGTGACTATTTGCCCCGTGCTTTTCACGGTGAGCGGATCCCCGTCAAGCTCCACGTACAGAACAAGGGCTGGCTGCCACTCCCGTATGTCCGCCTGCACGAGAGCTTGCCTGTGAGGCTGATCTCGCCCAACTTTCAGCGAGCGGTGGTCTCGTTCTTGCCCAAGGAAAAGGTGACGCTGGATTACGAGCTGGAAGGGCGCCGGCGGGGCTACTATCCCCTGGGGCCGTTGACCATCCACACCGGCGACTTGTTCGGCATCCGTTCGGTAGAGCTCCAGATCCCGTCTGATGATCACCTGACGGTCTACCCGCGCATCATCCCGCTGCCCGAGCTGGGACTGCCGGCGCAGACGCCCATGGGCACGTTGGCAACGCAGCAGCGCATCTACGAGGACCCCAGCCGGATCGTGGGCGTGCGGGACTATCAGATCGGCGATAGCCTGCGGCGGATGCACTGGAAGGCATCGGCGGCGGCGGGCAGGCTGCAGGTCAAGCGACTGGAGCCGGCCATCTCGATCGAGGCACAGATCTTTTTGAACCTGGACGCTGCCGCGTACACCCAGGGCCGCGTCCACGACGCCACCGAACTGGGGATCATCACGGCCGCATCCATTGCCCATGCGCTGGTCTCCAAGCGCCAGACGGTGGGGCTCTGCACCAACGGGAGCGACCCCCTGGCTGAGGATCGGCGCTATATCACGTTGCCGCCCCGCAAGGGGACGGGGCATCTGGTGAACATCCTGGAGGCGCTGGCCCGCGTCGGTACGTCAGAGGGGCATTCCTTCGGAGAGCTCTTGCAGCAAGCCAGCCTGCACCTGAGCTGGGGGGGCACGGCGGTGGTGATCACGGCTCATGCCGACCAGGACCTGTTCTCGCAATTGCTGATGATGAAACGAAACGGCTTCCATATCGTGCTGATCGTGACCGACGCCCGCGAGCCGTTCGCAGCTGTTCGTGAGCGCGCGCGGGGTGTGGGGATCGTGGCTTACGAGGTATGGCAGGAGAGGGATCTGGATGTCTGGCGCGCCAGCTAGAGCCCCTATTCCGGGGCGGTTCTACTTTCGAGCGCTACTGGCCTCGGCCATGCTGAGCTGCGTCGGCCTGGCCTGCTATGGCTTTGTGCGTAACATTGTCCCGACGTGGCCAGGGTGGTGGCTACCAGTTCTGGCCGGGTTGGTCAGCCTCGAGAGTATCGTTTCCGAGCGGCTGAGCAACGCGCCGGAGCGCCATCTCGATGATGTGGCGCGCTTCCGAATCGCCGAGGCCGTGACCTTGGTCCTGATCCTAAGGCTTGTCTCGTCCCTGTCCTACGGCTGGTCCAGCTTCTTGGGCGATCTCCAGGGATGGACGGCCGAGCCCTGGACGATTCTTGATCTGACCTTTGTGCTTTCGGCGGCGGTGTTGGGCGGATTCTGGGTGGTTGCGCGCAAGCTGGGGATCGCGCTGCAATCGCTCGAGGCGGACCCGTTCGAGCATGCCGTCTCGCCCACCGATGCCGACTATGACTTGCGTTCCAGCATGCCATCTCGCGGCTTGACCGATCGCTCCGCCGAAGGCCGCCGGGTGGCGGGCATCTTTTTGGGGGGTGGCGCGGTCATCCTGGTGCTGGTGGGCCTCTCGCATATCAACATCGCCGAAATGGAGATCATCGAGGCCTCCAGCGTTCGCTGGCTGGGCCCCAACCTGCTGGCCTATTTCGCTCTGGGCCTGGCGTTGATCAGCGAGGTGCGCTATGCCACGCTGGTAGCCACGTGGGAGGTGCAAG
>Ga0334892_1002991_pt1 | contig 11435 bp, 5 predicted proteins | sample GraSluR3_MG_4_FD_207213 | JGI IMG/M metagenome (GOLD analysis project Ga0334892, IMG submission 207213) | Sludge microbial communities from methane-producing bioreactor in Wageningen University, Netherlands - Granular Sludge_15_04-R3 | ecosystem: Engineered > Bioreactor > Anaerobic > Unclassified... | reverse complement strand
GACAATGAGCAGGTTTATGGAATAGACACTCAGGAGATATTTGAGGATGATGCCAGGATTGAACTTGTTGCCAACCATATTGTTCAGAATTTCAATGCAAAGACAGTGCACAAGAAGTACAATGCCCTGTTTTCAACTCCGTCCATCAATGTTCTGATCAAATACTATGACATGTTTAAGACTATTAATCACAACCTAAAGATTGGAGCAGTATTCTCCTTTAACTCAAATATGGATATAGAGGAAGGTGAGGAGCACCACCAGGATTCACTATCAAGACTGATGGAGGACTACAATAAGGAATTTGGTACTAACTTTGAGATCAGCAACTACGGAGCATATAAAAAGGATATAACCAAAAGGCTTAAGAAGAGAGAGATTGACCTTGTGATAGTGGTAAATCAGCTTCTGACGGGCTTTGATTCAAGGGCAACCAACACCCTCTGGGTGGACAAGAACCTTGTTTATCATGACCTTTTGCAGGCATATTCAAGAACCAACAGGGTCTTTGAGGCTCAGAAGATGTGGGGAAACATTGTCTGCTACAGGAACCTGAAGAAAAATACTGATGAAGCTATCAAGCTATTCAACAACTCAGATAATACTGATATTGTAATCCAGAGGGATTATGATGACTATGTTAAGATGTTTAGAAAGACCATTGATGAATTGTATAATATTACTGCAACCCCTGAGGATGTGGATAAGCTTGCAAGTGAGAGTGACAAGCTAAAATTTGTTCGTGTGTTCAAGAAGGTTGCTCAATTACTTCTCGCTCTTAAGACCTTTATTGAATTTGAGTTTGAAGAAGGAATCATTGGAATCAATGAGCAGACCTATGAGGACTACAAGAGCAAATACCTTGATATTCACGAAGAAACCAAGAAAAAGAGGGACCCCAGGGAACTTACTTCAATACTTGAGGACATAGACTTTGATATTGAGCTGATGCAGACTGACAGGATTAACTTTGACTATATCATGAACCTTATCAGGGATATTAATGTTGAGAATGAGAAGCAGAGAAAGAAAGATGTGGACAAAATCAACAAAGAGCTGGATAGAACCGATAACCCAGCCCTTAAGAAGAAGGTTGAGCTTATTAAGGCCTTCTTGAATGAAGTTATCCCAATGATAACAGGTGAACACAACATAGATAACGAATACACCGACTTTGAGAATAAGCAAAGAAAAGCAGAGATTGATCAATTTGCGAAAGAGAACGAAATCCCAAGTGAGATGGTTGAAGAGTTAATCGCTGAGTACGAGTTTTCAAACACCTTAGATAAGACCTCCCTTTCCAAGAGGATACAGAAGGGCTACATTAAGACAAGACGGATTATAAGCAATATTGAAGAGTTCATAGTAGAAAACTCAGAAAAATACCAATAGGAGGAGATAGGTTTGACGAAAACTGAACTGCAAAAACAACAATTGGCAAAGCTTCATAGCACGATTTGGGACATAGCATGTAGTTTCTGGGGGAAAATGGAACCGGATGATTATAAGGACTATGTACTTGGTCTGCTATTCTATCGATTCCTTTCAGAGAAGGTGGAAAAGACAGTCGCAACATTCCTTGCCCATGATGAAGTTGGAACATATGAAGAGGCGTGGGAAATCGAAGAATACAGGGAAGGACTTATTGATGACCTGATCAGTACCGTTGGCTATGTTATCGAGCCAAAATATTTGTTTAGTAATATTATAGATATGATTAATGTTAAAAAAGAGGGCTTTGATGTGGAGTATCTGCAGAAGGCCATCAACTCACTAATGGAGAGTACAATCGGACAGGAATCCCAGGAAGCCTTCGATGGGATATTTGATGATTTTGACCTTACATCAACCAAGCTGGGTAAGTCAATCAAAGATAGAAATAAGCTTCTATCCAAAGCCATAATCTCAATCAACAAAATTGACTTCGACCATGATGATGCACAGATTGATGTGCTTGGAGATGCATACGAGTACCTTATCGGTCAATTTGCTGCAACAGCCGGCAAGAAGTCCGGATCATTCTACACTCCAGCTCAAGCAGGAACAATACTTGCAAAACTTACAACCACGGGAAGAGAAAGGGCACAAAATGTATTTGATGCCTGTGGAGGCAGTGGATCCCTTCTCCTAAGTGTCGGAAAAGAGATAGATGTTGCCAATTACTACTACCAGGAGCTGACCACAAATACGTACAATCTGGCTCGTATGAATATGCTATTGCATAATGTTGGTTACAAGAAAATGCATATGGAAAATGACGATACCCTTGAAAATCCAGCCTTTCTTGATAATCAGATGGATGTAATTGTGGCAAATCCTCCATACAGCCAGAAATGGTCTTCGGACGATAAATTCCTTGATGATGAGAGATTCAGTGAATGGGGCGTATTGCCACCTAAGAGCTATGCAGATTTCGCTTTTGTCATATCAATGCTCCACACCCTAAAGCAAGACGGAGCTATGGCTGTACTACTGCCTCATGGCGTCCTATTTAGAGGTGGAAAAGAGGGAGAAATCAGGAGAAAGATAATTGAGAAGAACTTTATAGATACAGTGATTGGACTACCAGGAAACTCCTTTTATGGGACAGGTATTCCGGTGGCAATATTGGTGTTTAAGAAGAACAAGGATACCAAGGACATTTTATTTATTGATGCATCCAAGGATTTCGTGAAGGAAGGAAATAAGAATTATATCACTGATGATTCCATTGAGAAGATAATGGATGCTTATTCAAAGAGGATTGATGTTGAAAAATACTCTCATGTTGCAGATTATGATGAACTGCTTGAAAATGACTTCAGCCTTAATATTCCTCGTTATGTTGATACCTTTGAAGAAGAGGAGCCAGTGAATATTGAAGAAAAGACCAAGGAATATGCTACTCTTGAGAAACAATCAAAGGAAATCGACGATAAACTTGCTGAATTCTTCAAAGAGCTTGGGGTTTAGGGGGTGATGGAGTGAAGAAAGTACCAGAACTAAGGTTTCCATGCTTTAAGGATGAGTGGAGATTAACAGATTTAAAGCATTCATGTGAGGTTAATCCGAATAATACAAAACTACCTGAGAGTTTTTATTATATTGATTTGGAGGCAGTTCAAAAGGGATTATTAGTTAAAGAACCAACAATCATCAACAGAGAAGATGCTCCAAGCAGGGCTCAAAGAGTTCTTAGACCAAGTGATATCCTATTTCAAACTGTTAGACCTTATCAAAAAAACAACTATATTTTCAAAAGTGAAAATGATTTAAAGACTGTTGCATCAACAGGCTATGCACAACTTCGAGCTAAGAATAACTACCCAGGATTTATTTATCACTATATTCACAATACAAGTTTTGTAAACAAAGTCTTAAGCAGATGTACTGGAACAAGCTATCCAGCAATTAATTCTACTGACTTAGGGAATGTACCTATATATCTTCCATCATTACCAGAACAGCAGAAAATAGCTGACTTCTTCTCAACTCTTGATTCTCGCATTGAAACCCAGGAGGAGAAAATCAGGAATCTGGAGGAACAGAAAAAGGGATATATGCAGAGGATATTCTCTCAGGAGATAAGATTCAAGGATGATAATGGAGAGGATTATCCGGGATGGGAAGAGAAGAGACTGGGAGAATTCATTAGGTTACAAGGTGGTTATGCATTTAAGAGCAGCGAGTATACAGACTCAGGAGTCCCTATAATAAGAATCTCAAATATTTATAAGAAAATCAATCATGAAGATGATATTGTGTATAGTGAAGAGATTGAAATAGATGAGAAATTCATTATTAAATCTGGAGATCTACTGATTGCAATGTCTGGAGCTACAACTGGGAAAATAGGTATTTACATGTATAATACTAATTCATATTTGAATCAGCGAGTTGGTAAGTTTGTAAAAAAATCGAACGATTTGTTTTATTCATATTTGTATCATTTGATGGAATCAGACTTATATATAAAACAACTAAAACAGAGACTTATTGCAGGAGCACAACCCAACATTAGTCCTTCAGATTTAGAAAGCATGGAGTTTATATTCCCAAGTTTCACAGAACAACAAAAAATCGCCAACTTCCTCTCCCTGTTTGACGAGAAAATAGATATAGAGAGAAAGATTTTGGATACATTACAGGAGATGAAAAGGGGATTCTTGCAGAAGATGTTTGTTTAGGGCCGAAGTTACTGTTAATGGAAGCTGAGGTGATTGTTTGAATACTGACAAGATTGAAAGAAGTGCAGTAAGAAAGATTGAGGAGATAATTGATAAGAACCAATTTTTAAAACCTTTTATAGAAAAAGGAGGCAGTTTCCCCATATGGGATGGGTCAATTTTCATATATAACTCTTCTAAAGCAAGAAATGATAACCTTGAGGGAAGAATAAATATTCAAGTTAAGGGGACCCAGGTAAGTTCATTTTCTGGTGATACGTTTAGACATCCATTTAGAGTCAGTGATTTAAATGCATATCTGAAAGATTCTGGGGTTTTATATTTTGTAGTTCAAGTTCTTGAGACAGGAGAGGCAAAAGCATATTACAGAAGTTTTCTCCCTATTGATTTGGATAGAGTTTTAAAAGAGTTAAGGCCTAAACAAATGACTAAAACTGAAGAATTGAAATTCTTGGATGACGTAGATGGTGTTTTTATTGGGAAAGTTTGCAAGGAGTTTTTGTACCATAGAGAAATGCAACAAGGTACATTTAAATATAGAATAAAACATGATGAATTAGGAACACTTGATAGATTGGAATTTACAGTATTTAATGACAATACCAATAATTTGTTTGATAACATGTTCAAGAATCCTATCATGTTATATGGTTATAGGAAAGATTTAGATATTCCATTTCCTATTGATTACATTGATACAAGTAAAATAATGTATAGTCAAGACAATGAAATAAGTGTAAATGGGAAAACATTCTATAAGTCATATCAAGTAGAAAAATATAAAGACCGGGATATAGTTAAGATTGGAAATGGAATAAGGCTTGATTTAAAGAATAAAACAGTAAAATTAGAAAATGTTGGTAATATATATTCATTAGTAAGAGACTATGAGTTCTTATCAGATTTAAGTAAGAATGGTCATTTTGAATTAAATGGCCAGCATATAATCAAGATTAATTTAAATCAAAACGATGCAGAATTAGTCAATAATAACAAGAAATATTTAGAAAATATTGTTGCCATACTTGAATATTTCAAAGTTAATGATATTTTGATAATGGAGTCATTATCAGAGAATGATTATAAGCTTCTTTATTTCCTGATAAACACAATTATCTATAATAATAAAACAGAAAATGAAAGCATAAAAGAAGGAATTTCTTTTTACACTCTGGGAAATGTTAATATTTTTCTTTACACACATATAGATAATGATGGAAATATCATAATCAGAAATTTATTTGATTGCTATAAGAAACTGGATTTAGTACTGAAAGCAAATCCAGAAAGCAATCCTGTCCAAAGTTCAGTATTCTTGTTATTCAATGCTGAAGCATTACTGATGTTGAGCGATAAGCATCTACCTATTGTAGAGGAACATGTTCTAAGTATTCCTTATTCAAGCGATTATGCTACATATCTAAATCTTCTGGTTTTGGAAACCATAAAATCGTACGATATCAGTGAAAAAGTAGAGTTTTTAGATCTCGCAGACGCCATGGCATCCTGGCTCATTGAGGGTAGTGATGATTCAGATATATTTTTAATGAATAAGATGCAGATACTTAAGCGACAAAGGGAACTAAGTAAAGAAGAGAAGGAGAAACTTAGGTGTATTAGTTGCAACAATATCGAGGATTATATGATTTTATGTGGGATAAATATACTACTTGAAAATTGGTCTGATTTTGACTACTATTTTGAAAAATTAAATACCGAACAGCGTGAAATGTTCAAGAGTTATCCAATATTTAGATTTGTTGAAGATAAAAACAAGACAGTGGGAATTTAGTTAAGTATAAGTGAAGAATAAAATTAACCTAAAAGCTTATATGGAACACTTAGTAATAAATCTTAGGTAATTAGACCAAACAAAAATGGACTTGACCATTGTATCGATTCAACTAAACAAAACAACCAATTACATTAACTTAATGCAGTATTCGAATGTGTATGAAAAGCATAGGTAGCTGTGAAAATTAATTTTGAGTAAAGAATAGTGAAATATTTTATTGAAATATATGTCAATATAATTTACTAAGGATAGACAACACTTTATTAGGTGAAATAGGTCATAATTCTGGCAAATAGAATCTGCATGTTTTCACTCTACATAGCTGTAGAATATAAGCAAGACTACCGCCCCCTAAATTTTAAGGGTCGGTATTTTTGTGTGTATTACTCATCTATGAGATTTATATATATGTATTTTGTACCGACCCTTAAAAATTAGGGGGGCGGTATTAAGAATATGTTTAATCATGATTAGGAAAGTTGAATATAACAATCAGATTAAGCCACTACACCTGGGAAAACAAGCCATTCTTAAGGCGAAATAAGGCCACCATTACGATAAGTAAGTACACTTAAGTGGAATAGTTGTACTTACTTTTGCCTAATTGGAAAAGACTTGATTTTTAGAGGTTTGTCAAGAGCTTGCTATGTTTATGGTAATCTAAAAATGCAATAAATGGCAGTCAAAAATACAATCGCCAGTACCAACCTTGATAAATTGATGGAAATTAAGTATAAATTAGGCATGCAAAAGTAGTAATGTTATTGTGGCCTTGCTAACCGTAATATACAATTTTACTATGGATTGGCAATACTTTACTTAGAGTTCATTCTGAACAATAAAATCTTCATAATGATTTAATTGAGTTTGTCAAACTGGTATGTTAATTGCTATGAATAGATACATAATAAGCTTATTCAGAGTATTTTATTCGAAGCAAATATGAGCTTAACAACCGACCCCTAAATTTTAGGGGTACGGTTGTTTATAAAGCGTATAGGACTGTACACCAGCTATTTACACAATGTTACCGACCCCTAAAATTTGGGGGCGGTAATTATTATTGTATAAATCAAGTTTAGATGTTGATCTTGTTTTAATTAATAAAAAGGACGCCCTTTAATTTTGATATGTTTAATTGAGATATCCAGACTCTAAACTAAAGGAACAGTACTACATTCGATAATGTAGTAACGTTAATACTCTTTTGAAGTTTGTTTACTGTGACTAAACTAATAAATTCCATTCAAGATACATAAAAATAAAAAAGAAAGTGCATGCACCTTCTTTGATTGAATTCAAGGTTATCTATTGGAGTAGGATGATAGTATTTTTTTTATTGCAGTCACATAACCTGCTTTATAGAGTTGCATTCCTTTGTTTTTAACTCTCCCTTGAGCATCTACTGTCCATCCTTGGTATGAAAACAAATCGTTAGAGATTGCATGTTCGAGGGCTGATAATTCAGTTGGTAGCAGATTTTCTGACTGAGAGATTAACTCTGAATTAGAAATCTGAAGTGCTGAATTATTTTGTTGTGCCCGCATATCAATGGTAAGGATAGTTTGGTGCTTAAGTAATGCATTTTCGTTTTTTAGCTTTTTATTTTCAGCAATTGTAACACCTACCAGTGCTCTAATCGTAGGGTCACTAATACCTGCCAGAATTGTATCCGCAGTAGTTGGCGGAGGATTAGTTTTCTGTTTAGTAGTATAACCCTCACTGTAATCAGCCCAAGCCTTTAAAAGAGCACGATAGTCTGAACCTGCTTTATTCCTAATCGTTTGCTCGGATGGTCCGTCATGTTCTGTTGATATTCTTGCGATTGTAACAACTGAGAAGTCCTTACTGCCACGCTCATACTGCTCTCTACATATATTGTTAAGTTTCTCAAGTGAACGCTTTTTACGGGTGGAAACATTCTTCATAAGTTGAATTATTAATCCATCAGGGTTTATATTTGCCATGATTGCCTCCTTATTAGCTGTTTAGTTAGCAGAATTTAGTCGTTTAGTATATATTGGATTGCCTTTTATACTAATACTTGTACTTTTTTCAGCTATCTCAAGAATATCGTCCAGATCACTTTCTATTCCAATTTCTGCAAGTGTCTTTCTGCCATCTAAATACGGAACAGCATCTTTGAGGCTACCAGCACGATTAATAAGTAATCGCATCCAAGCATTACCTGCAATTAACTGCTCTTCTGGAGTGAGAGTAAATAAAACAGGTTGTTTCTCATTCATAGCAAGGGTTAGGTCAATGATTTGGCTCCTTTGAAGCACTGCTTTGCTTGCATCGGTCTCGGGAAAGATTTCCGCACCGTTACAAATAGCCTGTAACTGGAAAAGCTTATTAGAATCATCGGACAATGCAAGTCGTATATCGTCCATTTGACCTACAGCAACAAGCTGTATTCCGTTATCCTCAGACGGTTTCTTGACTATTGCAACACATCGATCCATGAGCCTCAATGTGGCATTGTAATCATTTGCCAACTTATCATTCTTCTGCATTTCTTGTTGATGCAGCTTTTCAAGCTTTGATAATTTTTCGTTCTCTTGAAATGTACAACCTTTCTGTTCAATTTCAAATCTCATGTTTTCAAGTTTTTCGATTTCGCTCTCGAATCGCATCAAACGTTCTGCTGTCTCCCCGATATTGTAACCAAGAACATTGAAGTGATGAACCAATCCTGGTAGAAAAGCAGGTCCAGTTATGAACCACCGGCAACGAACACAGTTTTGCTCGGGATAGCCTGGTACTGGCTGTATAGTTTGTTTTCCTGTATCATTATTGGTCTGAATATATCCTGTATCACAACCAAAGCACCCTTTGGGGCAAATTCCCTTATCATCTTTGATGAAACTTGCTCCAGATTGTTGAGCACTTAATACAGCCTTTAGTGAGGCGGGGTCATTGCTGGCAGTGTACGCTTCCAATTGCTTGTAGGTTGCATCCTTTACCCAATGAGCATATGTGTCCTGTTCATTCTCAACTAACTTTTTTTCTGCCTCATTCATTTTCTCGGATATATATGTAATGCCTGCTTTCGTATAGTAGAGTGTCATGACCAGACGGGCATGACCAGCAATACACTTACTTAAAATGGGCATAGGAACGCCTCCTTCAAGGGCGTAGGCTGTTATCAAGGATACCCTAAGCGAATGGAGTGGATATAAAGTAGTATCCTTATTTTTGACGAACTTTAATTGAACTGCATCATCAGTATCTTTAAAAGCTTCTAATTCTTTTTCTAAATCACATAAAAGCTTGTGCCATAATGGGGATAAGCCCATTTCTCTAATAGGTTTAGATCTATCTTGCGTCGATTTATAAGTCGGGTCTCTAAAAAGGAATGCAGAGGCACCCATTTGCCGTAAAATATTCTGGTCTTTTAAGAAACCGATGTGATTTCTTTCCAAATCAGCCCAAGGGGTTGGGCTGTCAATGGGGTTGTATTTCTCTTGCCAATCACGTAATCTTGACAACCAATATAGGACTTCCTCGTATTGCCATGGAATCTCATACCCTTTAGTGTGCTCTTCTTTGTCAATATCAGCAGTTTTGTTTGTATTGATATAAAATCCTGTCATTTCAAGCTTTGTTACAGGGTCAAAAAACTTACGGAAGACTCCTCGTCTTACTGGGTGCTTTTCTGTCCCTTCTTTGATAATACCTGCATTTTCTGTCCAATGACCAGCTTCCTGTCGCATAGGTTGAATATATTTATATGTGTCGGCTTCCCCGCTGTCGAGCATCCTGACCTGAGAAGTCCTTAGTGGCAACAACAACTTAGTGTATAAAGCTACAGTACGAATAGGCGACCACAACTCATAAATATTTTCAGGGAGTCCCTTTATGTCTTTTTCGTACTTTGTCGTTGCTCTTTCACGCCAAACACAATCAGGATCTTTCTTGTCAATGAGAGAGGAATCCACAAAAAACCAATCACCACCATTTAATGTTTTGTTAAATGCTTCTATAGCCCAAGTTAAGTCCTGAAAGTGAAGTGCTTCAGTAGGTACTAACATTCTGCGTAGTTGCTTGATATAACGGTATGGGAGAGTGTTCTTATCTGATTCGATTAAACCACTATTTCGAGGCCAGTCGGGAATATCTGCTGTAATCGGATTATGATATTCTGTCTGTACAATCTTGTTTCCTATCTCATCTTCAACTGAAAAGTAGTTTTCAAGAACCCAATTCAAGAAAATTTCCACATGTCTCATTTCCTTACAAACATCTTGCGTAGATTTCCGGTGGCTATAACATGAATCATAAAAGGAGACTGCTGAATATTTTTTGCTTAAGAATTCAGAAGGTTCTTTTGTTAAGTTATGTTTAAGTAGATAGTTGTTAAGAAATTTGCTAAGAGCTTTTATAGCTTTATCTTTTCCTCTCAAGACAGTAGTCAACCACTCTTCGGATAATGAACGCCATTGTTCAAGTTCTGGGTCAATTTCTGTAACCCAGCTAAATGTAATGTCTGTGGTTTGTCCAACATTTTTTTTGCCCACTTATTTTTTTCTCCTTTGGATCCATTTTTTCTGTAATTTTCTTTCTTGGTTGAGCCATGCATACATATCAAATTTCATGGGTAGTTGAATACCACTATTCAACGCCTCGCTTGCTATAGCAAGTTCTCTTGTCACTCTACCTATAGTTGGCTCTGTATAAACATCCTGTGACTCGTCAGACTTGTGATGCATCCCTGCTTGAAGTATTTTGCGGTCTAATTTTGCAATGCTGCCACGTTGCCCGTATGCATGCCGATGTCCATGAATGGTAGTACCATGCATCTTGTCAACTGTAAGCCCTATTTTTTCTACTGCTCTGGCATGAGACTCCCTAAATGATTGCATGCTGTACATGTCGCCTTTATAATTACCCTTAAAGGATACGAACATGAACGGGTGCGTATCAGGTATATTTTCATGTATCCTTTGAGCCATGTACATCTTCCAAACTTGCATGAACAAGTATCCCCATTGTCTTGGAAACCAATGGACCTGAATATAGTTTTGTTGTTCATCAGTCAACTTTGGATTTTTCCATCCAGCATACCGTCTTTTGTCTGCATATTTGTTTCTGGGTAGCATTTGATATTTAATGTTTAGATAGGCTTCTCGATTTGTTATATAGCGGCCATTTGACGGATTCTTGAAGTCTTTAGGTGCAACTCCATCACTCGGGTGATAAACTCTTACAAGAGCAAGTTCTGGGTCGTATGGATCAGGCAATACATCGTGAACCCAGATGTGATATGCTTCGCTATGACGTATTCCACCACCATGCAACAAAATGGTTATGGCAATATCTCGCCAATTATAGCTTTCAAGAAAACCTAAGTCATTCTTCTTGTTGGTCAGTTTGAAGCCTTCCCAAAGCAATTCGCTTATCTTATCTTCGGGGAATGCCTTCACTTCACCTTTATCGCCAGAAGGAGTTCTTCGCTGCATGACATTTCGAGC
>Ga0334892_1002990_pt1 | contig 11436 bp, 10 predicted proteins | sample GraSluR3_MG_4_FD_207213 | JGI IMG/M metagenome (GOLD analysis project Ga0334892, IMG submission 207213) | Sludge microbial communities from methane-producing bioreactor in Wageningen University, Netherlands - Granular Sludge_15_04-R3 | ecosystem: Engineered > Bioreactor > Anaerobic >... | reverse complement strand
CAAAGAGAGCTCTCCTTTCAGCATAAACCAGATAAAAGAGCACCTTGACAAATCAGGAATTGAGACAAAAAGCATGCTCAGCGGCAATATAACCCTTCAGCCTGCATTCCGAAAAAGAAAGTATCTTAAGGACAAGCTGAAAAATACCAGCTATCTAATGAACAACAGCATGTTCATAGGTGTATATCCCGGTATAGGAGACACAGATATGGACTATATCCTGTCTGAACTGAAAAAATTCCTGGAAAATATATGAAAAGAAAGCTTAGGTTGATTCTCAAGGCCCTGTTGCTTCTGCTTATTCCTGTACTGGCCTTTCTACTTCTTATTTGTTTTATCAACAGGGCACGAAAACCCGGCCCGCAGGAAAGCCGGGATACATCCTTCCTCAACCGGTACATAAGCGCCATCCCGGAAAACAGCCTTTACATACGGGATATTGAAGGCTTTGTAAGAAAGGCCAGTCTTGATCCTGGATTAGTATACCTCTGGGAAAGCTGTTTTAAGGACTCATATCACAGACTGCTGGACAACCTTAATGCAAAAGTTCCTGTAATAAGCCATGAAACCCTGATTTATGAAATAATAGGAAATGAGCTCCTTTTATATAGTGATAAAAACAGGGAAATTTATCTTCTCTCAAGGACCAAGCTGGCAGGCCAGCTGGCCCTGAACAGCCTGCTCTGCTTTAACAAACTGGCTTACCGCAGGAATTTACCCCTGAGGATTAAGACCGGTTCTGAAAGATACCCTGAAATATTTATCCGTTTCTATGGCTCAGTTCTTTCTGTCTCTACATCAATACCGTCCAATGAAGGGTTGGTACATAGCGGGCATGGAGCCTTTAATTACAATAACCCCGATATGGTAATATGTCTTTCTGATACTGATTTTTTCTCGACGTTTTTAGCAATACCCGGGGATTCGCCATTATATACCATCTGGAAGATAGTCAGGGACAGAAAGGTAAATCTTATATCCGCTGGTTTTAGTCCTGATGAGTTTTATGTAAATTTCTTCTCAAGCAGTATCACCGATGATAATAATGATATTGCTGAAGCCTTCAGGGTTTTCTGTCAAAGAAAGCTGGACAGCTATCCCTTTTATATTCATTATAATACCCCGAAAAACCTCAGGATACAGGACAATGCCCTGTACTACAATGAATCAAGGCTCTTTAGCTTTAATATAAGCCGTCAGCCTGTTATCATCTCAACCCCTTTTTCGCTTATCATCTCCAAGGCGGAAAATAAAGGCGCCTTCCCTGTCATTTACAGTGATTTTCGCGATATCAGCAATGCAGAGCCTATTATTGAAAAAATCAACAGGATCAAATTGCCTTTTACCATCAGCCAGCAATATATGGATAATTATAAGATTATAAGCAATTCGCCAGGTTTCCGTAATCAATACTTTGAATTGCAGGATAATGCTTTTTTAAGCGGTTCCCGCGAGAGAATCTACATCTACTGCGATTTAATGAGGCTCTTTGCCTCTGCAGAAGGCTTTGCTAAGGCTATTTTCCTTTTTTACCCTGATCTGTCAGGCCTTTACAGCTTTCTCAATAAGCTCCAAAGCGCGGACAGGAACATGACCATCTCCCTGTACAGCACAAAATACGAATCCATTATCACCCTGACAACGAGAGATTTTTTTCAATAATTTTTTTATTTTTATGATAACATAGCATATTATCACTTAATTCCTTATATTCTATCCTATATTCCTATAATTTGGTATAATCGGATTTGATAATTCTGATTTTTATGATTTATTAGCACTCAGCATTATTGAGTGCTAATAAATAAGATATAGGAGGTAAAACTGATGATTAAACCTTTGTATGACAGAGTCCTGCTCAAAAGAGTGGTAAAAGAGGAAGAAAAAAAGGGATCCATAATAATTCCTGATACTGCCAAAGAAAAACCCCAGGAAGGCATAGTTATTGCAGTCGGGGAAGGCAAGATGACTGAGGATGGGAAGAGAATACCCATTACTGTAAAAGTCAATGACAAGGTCCTTTTCGGTAAATACTCCGGCACCGACATCAAATTGGGTGACGAAGAGTATGTGATCATGAAAGAAGAAGAAATATTAGCTATTCTTTAATAAGGAGGTTATGAGCAATGGCAAAGATGATTAAATATGGTGATGATGCAAGAAGTGAAATGTTAAAAGGGGTTCAGGCTCTTTCAAAAGCCGTAAAGGTAACCTTGGGACCTAAGGGTAGAAATGTTGTTTTTGAGAAGAAGTTCGGATCCCCGACATATACAAAAGACGGAGTTACCGTAGCAAAAGAAATGGAGCTTAAGGACCCCTTTCAGAACATGGGAGCCCAGCTTGTCAAGGAAGTGGCATCCAAAACCAGCGATATAGCAGGCGATGGAACAACCACGGCAACAATCCTGACCGAAGCCTTTTTCAAGGAAGGTTTGAAAAATATAACCGCAGGGGCTAACCCCATGGAAATTAAAAGAGGCATGGACCAGGCAGTTGTAACTATTGTTGAAGAGCTTAAGAAATTCTCAAGAACCATTGAGGGCAAGAGAGAAATAGCCCAGGTAGGTTCAATTTCCGCTAACAATGACGACACCGTGGGCAAGCTCATAGCAGAAGCAATGGATAAGGTCGGCAAGGATGGTGTTATAACCGTAGAGGAAGCAAAGGGAATAGAAAACTCCATAGAGTTTGTTGAAGGAATGCAGTTTGACAGGGGTTATCTTTCACCCTATTTCATTACAGACAAAGACAGGATGGAAGTTGCCCTTTCCGATGTCTATATACTTATTTATGACAAAAAAATAAGCAATATGAAAGACCTTCTTCCTATCCTTGAGAAAATAGCCCAGATGAATAAGCCCCTTTTAATAATAGCCGAAGACCTGGAAGGCGAAGCACTGGCTACCCTGGTAGTCAACAAGCTCAGAGGCACTCTTCAGGTCGCTGCTGTCAAGGCTCCTGGTTTTGGCGACAGAAGAAAGGCTATGCTGGAAGATATAGCAATATTGACAGGCGGAAAGGTTATAACAGAAGAAGTCGGCCTGAAGCTTGAGAATGCCCGGTTAGAGGATCTAGGAAGGGCAGGAAGCGTCAAGATAGACAAGGATAATACTACAATAGTTGAGGGAAAAGGTACTCACAAGGATATAGAAGCAAGGGTAAAAGAGATTAAAGCACAGATTGATACCACCACGAGCGACTATGACCGCGAAAAGCTCCAGGAAAGACTGGCAAAAATGGTCGGCGGCGTTGCTGTCATTAAGATAGGCGCTTCCACAGAAACCGAGATGAAAGAGAAAAAAGCCAGGGTTGAGGATGCAATGCACGCAACAAAAGCAGCTGTTGAGGAAGGTATCGTTCCTGGTGGCGGAATTGCACTTATGAGAGCATCCAAGGTTCTTGACTCATTAAAGCTTGGTGGTGACAGGCAGGTAGGGATTAATATAATTAAGAATGCTCTGAACATACCTGTTATGCAGATTGCGTACAATGCAGGAGCAGAAGGCGCAGTCATTGTTGAAAAGCTGAAAGACATGGATTTTGCCATGGGATATGATGCTGCAAAGGATGAGATTGTTGATATGTTTGAAGCCGGGATCATTGATCCGGTCAAGGTAACCAGGATAGCCCTTCAGCATTCCTCCTCAATCGCAAGCATGATGCTCACAACCGAGGCATCCATTGCCGAAGAACCTGAAGAGAAGAAGGACATGCCTGCTCCTCCTATGGGCGGAATGGGCGGAATGGGCGGAATGTATTAATATACTTAACCCCCGGGCAGGCCTTTAGGCCTGCCCTTTTTTTCTGTTATGATTAAAACAGCCATCCTGTATCCCAATAGTTCCTATATCGGTCTCAGTAACTGCGGTTTATCCATTATTCACAGCACCTTTGCAAACTCAGGTTATTTTACCCCCAGGTTCTTTTACCAGGAGGATAAAAGCCTTTTTTCCCCCGATACAAATCAGGGTATTGATGATTTCAGCATTCTGCTGATCTCCGTATCCTTTCAGAATGATTTTTTGAACCTTTACAATATACTGAAAACCCATGTAATAAACCGGCAGGAAAGGCTGATAATAGCTGGAGGCACAGCCGTTTCCATAAACCCGGTCCCCCTTGCACGCTATGCAGATTTTGTATTCATAGGCGAATTTGAAGAAATATCCGAAAGGCTCCTGGCTATTTTTCAATCCGAAGATATCCAGGATATTTTTAATCAGTGCAAAAATACAGAATTTTTAATACCCTCGCACGAGATAATGTATGATAATTCGGAGATCGTATCTGCACTTAATACAATAAAAGACAGGTATACATACTTTTGCAGATTCCCTTCCTCTGATTATCCTGAATTCAGGGAAGAAAGAAACAGGCATTTTTTCGGGGATCTGTCATTGATTGAATTGTCCAGGGGCTGTCCCTTCTCCTGCAGGTTCTGCTATACAGGCAACCGTGTAAATCCCGTACGTTTCAAAGACCCGTCTATTGTAAAAGCCTTTATTGCAGAGCATCCCGGCAGAAAATGGGGTCTTATCAGCAGCTGTCATACTTCAATACCCGGCATAGATACCATAATCGGAACTTTATTAGATCATAAAATGAACTTCTCCCTTTCATCCCTTGATATACACGGTAATTACAGCATATACCTTGAAGCTCTGGAAAGGACCGGGAGCAGAAATATAACCGTTGCCCCGGAAACCTTTTCCGAAAGATTGCTGAAAATAATCAATAAACCCTATGATCCTGATAAATTCAGCATATTTCTTGATTCATGCATAAAATACAGGATAAGAAATGTAAAGATGTATTTTTTGATGGGACTCCCAGGCGAAACCGGCGAAGATCTGGATATCACGCTGGAATTCCTCAGGAGGCTTTCAAAATACTATAAGGGCATACATTTTAATGCATCCTTTTCCCTTTTTGTGCCCAAGCCCCATACCCCCTTTCAGAATCAGCCCTTCATTTCCTATGAAGATTTCAGAAAGAAAAAGGGCGTTTGCATGAAACTGACCAGGGGATACCGCAATATATCCCTCTCGCTTCCCAATTATAAATACTCACTTATAGACTGGGTACTTTCCATGGGAGATATAGACTCTCTTGAAAAACTGGATATTAATCTCAGGAAATCATGGACTCTGAGGGAGCTTTCAAAAAACTACCTGTCCCTGCAGTCGATAGGTCCAGATCTGGGTTTTTATCAGGCCTAAATATTTTTCAGGAGCTCACTGAGGGTAATAAGACCCATATTCACATATTCCATGCCAATATGCCTGATATTGGCTGAAGGAAGGTTTCTTCCGAGCATATCAATGTCAAGAACCGGCTGGGAGAGGATTTCATTTTTCCAATGTTCAGAAAAATCAATGATCTTGTGCAGTGTAATTTCTCCGAAGTAACCCGTGGATCCGCATTTCCTGCATCCATTACCCTTGAATGGTTTTATTGATTGAATCTCATCATCAGAAAGCCCCAGGGATTTTAACAGCTTCGGGTTAAGCTTCATGGGTTCCCGGCATTCTTCACATATCTTTTTAATGGGTTTAAGACATATGATAAAATTCAGTTTCCTTATGAAGGATTCTGTCAGAAGTTCTTTTTCATACATATACCTGAAGAAATCCATGATTTTTTCATAATGATGTATGGATATTACATGCTTTTTTTTCATCATCTCATCAAGATAACCCCTGTCGGTAAAAAACATGAAGGGATCTTTGTCTATCGTGAGAAATTCGCTCTCCGCAAGGTATTCAAACATATCAATATCTTCGGAGTTTACAGCATCCCTGATATTAAGATAACTTATATCTTCAATCTCAAAGGGGATAATCTCCTGAAGGGAAAACACTTTCGACCCCTTCTCAATGATGTGGCAGTGGAGAGAATACATCATTGCAAGGGTCTCTACCCTGGAATTTCCCAGGATGCATGAAAAACCGCTGGGTTTCAAAAGGCCGTTTTTAAGGCTTACCAGATCTTTTTCCGAAATCCTCAGATCCCTGATGGAGGTCATAAAATGGCTTCTTGTAATTCTTTCAAGCCTGATAATCTCTTCCTTGGCATGACGATTGTAATCCAGCACATAAACCAGTCTGCTTCCGGATATTTTCAAAGTAAGAAGGCCGACAGTCTCCTCCGGTGCATTTTCCGGATCATGACCGGCAGCGGATAGAAGATGCTCCACTAATTGTTCAAAAATAGACTGCTTTATTTTCATGGAGGAAATAGTATTTGAATAATACTTCATCTCAACAAAGCATTCCTTATCCTGGTTTTTTGACAGGGCTATATTATTGCAGTCCTGGGCCAGGGATTTTTTTACAAGCTCTTCAACAAGCTGAATTATGCTTATAGACAGGTTAAGGCTTTTGGGTTTTATCTCTATCATTCGCTTTATCAGACTGAGAAAATCCTTTATGGATGATTTGCTTGCCAGATAGGGATATACCTGGAATCCTGTCATTTCTCCTATCCTGGCTATCAATTCCTTGTCCGGAGGGCTCGTCACCGCTATATAAAGCACGCTCCTGTTGCCTATATCCTGCAGGTCTATTGGTGCAACATTATTTTTTTCACAGAATTCCATGGAGATATATCTAAAGATCTCGGCATCGGGTATCTTTTTCATATCAAGCTCAATCTGAACAAGGTCATACTGGTCTGATAGAGCTGATATTATCTGCTGTTCTGTAATATAACCCAGATCTATCAGTACTTCTCCGAGTTTTTTCTTTGTTTCCTTCTGCATTTTTAGCGCTTCGAGAAGCTGGTTTATGGTCAGAAGACCCTTTGAAATAAGAAGATCGCCGAGCTTGTCCTTAGGCATCAGGAAGGAGCTTCTTTCCTTTTTCAGGCTTTCTGGGGCATTGGCCCATATTTGCTCTTTGTATTCCTGGGATGCACCGCAAAAGCACTTAAGGCAATAAGGGCATACCTTTGTTGGATGATCTGCATTGCATTTGCACCATTCTGCGGATACCAGATCATATTCCATCGTGCAATACCAGCAATTAATGAGATACTCTTCCTGCATATTCTAATCCTTAAAAATATATTTTGTCGCTGTAATGACCGTGATAGGTCTTGAAAAACCTGATTCTACTGGATTTTGCTATCGGCTCAATGGATTTATTTATGCTTTCATCGGAATTGTTTTCCCTGCTCACATGGGCAATTGACACGGATTCAACGGTATGCAGGTGATAATCCATGATAAACCTTACAGCATCCTGATTGCTGAGATGGCCGAACCGGGACCTTATCCTCTTTTTGAGGTAAACAGGGTATTTACCCCCCAGAAGCATCTCCGGGTCATAATTGAATTCAAGATGGAGAATCCTCGAATTAGCAGAGTATCTGCTCACCTTTTCCGATATTTCACCAAGGTCGGTAATTATGCTGACCATGGCATCATCCTTCTTTATTATAAATGCAAAAGCCGTATTCTCCGCTCCTGAACATACCCTGTGCATATAGGAATCATGGCTTACACCGACAGGGAATATGCTGAAATTATCAAGCTTAAACTCCCTTTCAGATTCAAAATACACAGTATTAATTATCTCTTTATACTCTCTTTTATTATTTCCCGATTTATTTCTTACAGCCTCATATATCCGGTGTGTATTCTCGCATATATATACGGGTATATTAATATCATCATTGCTGCAGTAATCAGCAGCAAACCTGATATGGTCCGAGTGGCAGTGAGAAATTATCAGTCCTTTAAGGCCTTTTATATCAATATTATTCTCTGCAAGGCTTTGCCTGAGGGTCTTTGAACCGTTTGAACCTGAAGTGCTTCTTTTACCATATGGGATCCCTGCATCAACAAGGAAACCGGATTCCTCTGTCCCGATATAACTGCAGTTGCCTGATGAACCGCTGGCCAGGGAAACAAAAAACATACTGTCCTTCACCTTCATACAACTACCGCAAATATACTATTGACAATAAGATAAAATAATGATATTAATATAATACATTAAATTCTTTTTTATGCAAGATTATTTTTGTTTTTGCGGTGTCATATGGAAGATAAGATAAGGTGCAATAACTGTAATACCGTTTATCCTGCCACCAGGAATTACTGCCCTATGTGCGGGGTTCACAAGTGGTACAAGAAAGAGGACGCACAATCCCCGGGCAATGCCGGTACAGAAGAAAGCAGGACCGCAAAGGAAATCAATAAAAACCATACTCAGGTCCATGATTTAAAACCCCCGGCCAGTCTTGAAAATCTCTCCGAAATCGATGATGTTGAAAAGATTCTTACTGATGAAATAAGCATCCAGGAGAAGGGGCAGAAAAATGTAAAAGCCATCAGGAGCGTTATTTTGATACTTCTGATACTGCTTAACCTGACTGCCTTAAAAGCCCTCATCAGCAAGAAAAAAGAAGCCGGCATCATTGATACCTATAACCAGGTCATTTCCCTCATAAATCAGGGAGAGTACCAGAAAGCCGGCGAGATCGTCGTTGAATTTGATGAGTCCCACGATAAAACCTTCCTTTTGGGCCTCATATATTTTAAGGCAAAAAGGTATGACAGGGCTTATGAATACCTGCAAAAGGTGAGTGACATTCCAGCCTACACCGCCTATACCGATGCCATGATAGGGTATATTCACTACCATGAAGGCAGACACAGAGAATCCTATGAATGCTTTAAAAGAGCGCTGAGGAGCCTGCCCAAGCTTCCTAACCTGAATACAAACTACAATAATATCAGGCTTTACATTGTGAAGGAATAAAGGTGAAGGAACCTGTAATAAGCATAACCAAGCTCGCCAAGACATACAAAAAATACGGCAGAACACCCTTTCCAAAAAGGTTCAAAGCCCTGCATGAAATCACCTTTGATGTTCTGGAAAATGAAATATACGGTTTTCTCGGGCAAAACGGCGCAGGAAAAACCACCACCATCAAGATTCTCATGCAGCTGATACCCTATGACAGCGGAAACATTAGCATTCTCGGCAAATATTTCCCGGATACGAATATCCAGAGGGATATAGGCTTTCTTCCTGAACTGCCTTATTTCTATGATTTTTTAACCCTGAAAGAGATGCTGAGCCTCTATGGCAGGCTTTTCGAGTTACCTAAAAAGAGACTGGATGACCGAATTGAATATTTAATTGATCTGGTAGGCCTTGAAGACCAGAAAAATGTAAGAATGGGTGAATTCAGCAAAGGAATGCTTCAGAGGTCAGGCCTTGCACAGGCCCTTATCAATGACCCCGCCATACTTATCCTTGATGAGCCCTTATCCGGGCTTGACCCCGTAGGCAGGAAAGAACTCAGGGAAATAATCCTCTCCCAGAAAAAGCAGGGCAAAACCGTGCTTTTCTCTTCCCACATACTGCAGGATGCGGAAATGATATGCGACAGAATTGCAATTGTGAAGCAGGGCAGGGTAATCCTCAAGGGCTCATTAAAAGAGCTTATTCCGCCATTGGATAATATCTTTGAAATACATCTCATGAATCTCGACAGCGCCGAGACCAGGATGATCGAAGACCAGAACTGCTTTGAAATAATGTTTTCTGATAAATACGGCAATCTTATTATAAAAACCCGAGAAACATCATCAGCAGGGGAAATAATAAATATCAGGCTGAAAGATATGCAGGACAAGATAATTAAAATAAATAGAAAGACTCCGACTCTGGAGGACCTTTTCATGGAAAAGAACAGGGAAGACTGATGAACCTTAAAAGAATTAATACCATAGCCCGCATCAATTACCTGGAAATCATCAGGAGCAGGACCGTCCTGCTCCTTTTAATATACCTTGTTTTCCTGGTGCTTGCTACCCAGATTTTCTCACGCATTAGCATAGCAGAGCCTTCCAAAATCATAACCGATATAGGGCTTGGCACAATAGAGATATTCGGATTATTCCTTGCCCTTTTTATAGGAATAACCCTTATAAGCAAAGAAATAGAGAAAAAAAGCATATATACCCTTCTCTCCAAACCCCTCAAAAGGCATGAATTCATCCTCGGCAAATTCCTGGGTCTGTGTTTTGTCTCACTTGTATTCAATCTTGTCATGTTCATCATTTTTATACTTTATCTGTATGCCATGGGCATAGGCGTGTCCCCTTATATTGCTGTTGCCAATCTCCACATATACCTTAAGATTGTTATACTCATCTCCATAATCCTTGCCCTTTCTTCCCTGTCCTCACCAGTTCTTACGGGTCTGCTGTCAATAGGATTCTACCTGATAGGCAACTCGGCATCAACCATAAAGGAGCTCGTACTCCTCTCCGATGCGCCGGAGCTTAATCTCTTTATCAGAATAATTTACTTCATTATACCGAATTTTGAGTATTTCAATTCCAAGAACAATGTTGTTCATATTGAGTTTATTCACTCCCTGGATATTTTCACTCCTGTTCTTTTTGCCATCCTTTATATAGCCCTGTTCCTTATGATAGCATGTTTGTCTTTTGAAAAAAAAGATATTAAATGATAAGCCTTCACAGCAAGGTGGCTCTCATTTCTGACTTTTACGCTTTTAGTAACTGGATTAATTTAGTATTTGCCTGCCTCATTCAACATTACAGGTAGGCAATAGCACCGTGCTGCTATTGCCTTTGCTTCTTACTCCTCTACCAGATTTACCACTGTATATAGGGTATCTCCGCCTACTCTATCATAAAATATAATATCCTTTTCCGGATCTGGTTCCGGATATGGATTCGTAATTAAAAATAGCTTGTGAAGAATGAAATGATCATTGGATGCAGGAAAGTCCATTGTCACTTCCTCTTTATGAGGAGGAGGCAGATTAGATATCGGAATGGTCCAGCTCCAGGCAGGATACACTTTATTCAGTGTCTTTGTCATTTTAACTGTTGCTCCGGTAGTACTAATATACAGATAATAGTTATCTGCTTCCAGATCATCCAGTGTTGGGTTGTTTATTATCTTAAAATCAATGCTGTAGGGTTCTCCTTTGTCCCTAATTATAGGATACCTTTCCATGCACCTGATGGCATTATTTTCAAAATAGCTTCTCCTGTACGGGGGAATGGTATTATACATGCCATACATCCAGTTCTGGCTTGGGTCAAAAAACCTCTCATATTACTTTTTATGCAGATGAGCATTCACTTGCATTCATGTTTTATATAAATTAAAAGCTGTATGGAGGTGCTTTATGTTAAAGAATACCGCAATGGTGATTTTATTATTATATTCAGGTTCATTTCTACTCTTTGCCCAGGAAGCCCCCAAATTCCTCTGGGCCACCCAGGCCGGGGATGATGGCGGCCACGGGTCTATCCTTGTTCATGATATTGCTGTGGACAGTGACGGCAATTCCTTTATAACAGGAGACTTTAGCGGTGATGCGACCTTCGGGATCCCCGGGAATCCTGACTGTATTGATCTGACTGCCGTTGAGTGGCCTGAT
>Ga0334892_1002989_pt1 | contig 11442 bp, 13 predicted proteins | sample GraSluR3_MG_4_FD_207213 | JGI IMG/M metagenome (GOLD analysis project Ga0334892, IMG submission 207213) | Sludge microbial communities from methane-producing bioreactor in Wageningen University, Netherlands - Granular Sludge_15_04-R3 | ecosystem: Engineered > Bioreactor > Anaerobic >... | reverse complement strand
GCGCGAACCGTCGTCGTTGTCTCTCACTCATCCCTTTCTCCCTTCACGAATAGACTAGTTCGTTCGAGGAGAAATTCCTATTCCGTCTGAAGCAGAACATCTAGCCGTCGAGAGAAAGGGCAAATCGCTGGCGATTGCTAGGACTGGACTAGCCATGGACCTACTAAACGATGCGCAGGAGGCTGGTGCAATCACGCTACAGGCCCTTTCGATTGACACCATGAAGCATGCGCAGAACTATGCCTACAAGAGAGACGTGCGGGGTAGGATCCGTCTCTGGCAGCTCTTGGGTCTTCCCGTACCCGATTATCATGATAGGCAACTGCCACGAACGCGAGGTCAGATGGCGCGAGCCCTTCGGTATCTACCATCGCTTGTGTCTCACCACAGTTGGCTGTGGCCCGCACTGCGGGTTCTGGCCGTGACACATACCGGGGCGCGGATGCTGTTCAGCAAGGCACGCGGGCTGGCGCGTCGTCTTGCGTGCACCATACCAGCTCTTTTGTCCGTCATCAGGAAAGGCACGCGGTGATGAAAGTTCTCTTTGTCGGCGCGCGTCTGTGCAGGAACCTTGGAGGCCCCTCTCTCCTGGTCGCTACTAGAGACCTTTTTGCCGAGCGCTTGCCATCGGCCGAGTTTGTGCTAATGGTACCAGAGAGGTCCGCGCCAGAGGATCTGGCGCTGGCGTCGACATATAAGGTGTCAATAGTGCCGTATGCGGCCAGCAAGCAGCTTCTGGCTAGCGCCGTCTTGCGAGCGTTCTGTCTACGCGTGGGATCTGGCAAAACGCAAGCGAGCCTTAACGCGTACTGGGAAGCTGATGTGGTCATCGATCTATGGGGCATTGCCTTCGCAGACACTCTTGGCTCGAACTCGTTTCGCGCCAGACTTGGCTCCGGTCTGCATCTACTGATCGGCAAACTCGCTCGAAAGAGGGTCATCAAATACACGGCGGACTACGGACCATTGAGGGCGAAGTGGAATCGCTTCTTTGCCAAGCTCTACCTGAACCACTGTGTCGATCTTGTGCTGGCAAGAGACGAGGCCAGCCGGCAACACCTACGATCACTGCCATTGAGAACCCCGGTTCATGTCTGTCGTGATACCGCTTTCCTGTTGGAGCCAGAGCAGTCGGCGGACTCGAGACGCCTGGCAGATCTGAGGAAGCGACAGCCGATCGTTGGTCTGTCTGTCAGCCACCAGGCCATGATGCGACACGAAAAGGGGCCATCTGAGTATATGTCGCTGACGGCGAGGTTCGCAGATGCAATCGTCGATAGGTTCGCAGCGCATGTTGTGCTCATCCCCAACGAGCTATCGGACGGAGATGATGATGACGCGTCTATCGCCGAAGCCGTGCATCAGCTTATGACCCAGCGCTCGGATGCTACCTTGATTGGTCGCACCTGGTCCGCCCAGCAGCTCAAGGGTATCATTCAGCAATGCGATGTCGTGGTCGCGGCTCGTTACCACACGTTGGTTGCGGCCTTGTCGATGGGCATCCCGAGTCTGGCGATCGGCTGGCACCACAAGTACCTGGGTCTGCTGTCCCTAGTTGGTCAAGAGAGGTACGTGTGTGACATCGGCAACCTTACCAATCAGCAACTGCTGGCATGCTTCGAAAACCTCTGGGCGTCTCGTGATCATGAAGCCAGAGTGATTTTGGGGAAGCTTCCCAACGTTCATGCCGCGATCCGTGTTGGAGCCGACCTAGCAGCCTCGCTTCTTGGATCCTCAGAGACGAGGAAAGTTGAGAAGAAGAGTCTATGAACCTCCTCACCATCGTCGGAGCCCGACCTCAGTTCATCAAGGCTGCCGCCGTCAGCCGCGCAGTCCGTGAGCACAACGCCGCTCACCCAGAGCGGCCCATTCGCGAGACCCTGGTGCACACCGGCCAGCACTATGACACAAACATGTCCCAGGTCTTTTTTGACGAGCTAGATATCCCTCGCCCTGACCATAACTTGGGCGTGGGCAGCCTCCCCCACGGGGCCCAAACCGGGCGCATGCTGGAGGGTATCGAAGCCATCCTGCTTTAGAAACGACCCGACTGGGGCCTGGTCTACGGCGACACCAACAGCACGCTGGCCGGCGCGTTGGCGGCAACCAAGCTGCACGTCCCAATGGCGCACGCCGAAGCCGGTCTGCGCTCCTTCAACCGTCGTATGCCCGAGGAGCTCAACCGCGTTCTCACCGACCACGTCTCCACGCTGCTCTTCTGCCCCACCCAGACGGCGGTTGACAATCTCCTCGCCGAGGGCATCACAGAGGGGGTGGAGTTAGTCGGCGACGTGATGTATGACTGCATGCGCTTCTATGGGGATCGCGTGCAAGCCCTGACACCTTCCGTTCTGCGGCAGCATGGCCTCACCAGTGGCTCGTACTATCTCGCTACCGTCCACCGGGCCGAGAACACCGATGATCCCGAGTGTATGGCTAACGTCGTTCAGGCGCTCGATGAGCTGGCGACGCCAGAGTGTCCTGTCGTAATCCCGCTCCACCCCCGGACCCGCGCCAAGCTGGCCGCGTATGGCCTTTCCTTTGCGCCTGACGTGCACGTGCTGGACCCGGTGTCTTACCTGGAGATGCTGGCCCTGGAGCGCAACGCGCGGGTGATTATCACCGATTCTGGCGGCGTGCAGAAGGAGGCCTACTTGTACCGGGTGCCTTGCGTGACGTTGCGAGAGGAAACAGAGTGGGTGGAGACGGTGGAGGCGGGGTGGAACACTCTCTGTGCTCCATCGAAGCGCGTGGTGGTACGGGTTGCGTCCTTAACCTCGTCTCCGCATGCTCCTCCAGTCAACGCTACCGGCATGCCTCGCGCGTCCGACGAGATCGTGCGTCGGCTCGCCGAAAGCTACGCTGTTCCTACTGGTCTAGTGGAGTAAATCCTAACGATGCCCAGGATTCTCGTTGTCAGTGGCCTGGATTTCTACGGCTATCAGAAAGACGTCATCCCGCTACCTCGCCTGTTGCGTGCATTCGGCGAGAGTGGATGGCAGGTGGACTTCGTTACCGACCAGAAGCCCGAATGGCTGGACAAGTCGTCTCGTCAGTACGGAGAGCCGTCAGACGAAGTTGGAGCGGGGGTCGTGGTGCACCGCGTTGCTCTGCCGCTTCCAAGGAGGCTCTGGTCGGTGCTCGGAAAGCTGCGAGTCGGGCGCAGCCTGCGTCAACGTCTCAAGACGCAGATCCTTTTCCCGCCTGTTGTCCGCCAAGCCGCTGACCCTCTGGCCCGACAAGCGGACCTGGTATATGGCCATGAGATTTTTGGCGTACCTATAGCTGCTGCCCTAGCAAAGAAATACCACAAGCCCCTGGTTACCCGGTTCCAGGGCACGTTTGCTTGGGGTTGGCTTCAGGAGTCTCGGAGGTCACCATGGCGCGCCGCTGTGTCCGCTTTGCGCTACGGCACCCACTGGCGAGCATTGAAGACCCCAGCCGACCTTATTATCATGACCGACGACGGAACCAAGGGCCTGGATGTGCTCAAGATACTAGGCAACCACTCAGAAGTCAGGTTCTGGAGGAATGGCATCGATCTTCAGCCCAGCGGCCAGCCGATCGAGATGGTCCGGAATGACCTCTCTCTGCCTGCCGGCGCCAAGATCAGCGTATCCGTCTCTCGGTTGGCTCGATGGAAACGGGTCGATAGGATCATCGCAGCTCTCCCTCAAGTGGCCAGCGAGATACCAGATTTGCTGCATGTCGTTGTAGGAGATGGTTCGGAACGTAGACACTTGGAAGAGATGGCGTCCTCCCTTGGCGTCTCGGAGCATGTGCTCTTCGTAGGCAGCCAGAGCCTCGCCCAGGTGGCCAGCTACCTCGAATCTGCCGACGTGTTTGTATCCATGTTCGAAGACTCGAACGTGGGCAGTACCTTGCTCGAGGCTCTGCGGCTGGGCAAGTGCATCGTCACACTCAACGTAGGAGACACATGCGAGCTTATCAAACACGGCGTGAATGGTATCCTGCTTGATGATGCCTCACCATCATCAGTGGCCAGAGCTATGATTGATGTCCTGACCAACCCTGCTCAGGCAAGCAACCTCGCGAGCGGAGCCCTGCAGACCGGGCGAAAGCTATGGAGTTGGCAGGAGAGACTCGATGCAGAGATCGCGGAACTGGAGCGGCTTGTACGCTAACACTGAGCTCGCGCATCGTAACAGGCTCCTTGTCCAGGGAGTCGTCTTGACTGGTGTAGCGCTAATGGGAGCCGCTATCGGCCTCAATGCACAAGTCGCTGTCTTGGCCTTGGCGGCTGCTGTCACAGTCTGCCTAGCCTGGTTCCGGCCTAACATACTCATCATCCTGATTCCCGTCTCAGTTCTGTTGCCGTACGAGACCGCGGTGTTTGTGGGCGGGCAGCGGGTGTCGATCACCGATGGGCTCCTTCTCGTCCTGCTCCTGATCACTCTGGGCACGATTGCGGTCAGGCGCGTGAGGCTTCGCAGCGCCCTATTGGGGTTCCCAATGCTAGCTTTTGCGATGGCTTCAGCAGGTGCCGCACTCGCGTCAGGATTTTGGCTCGCTATGGGCTTGGAGGCGAAGCGATGGGCAGTCTATTCGGCCCTTCCACTCTGCGCATTCGTCATCTGGGAATCCAGATCATGGACCAAAGCGCGTGTGGGCTTTGTGATAGTGTCGCTTGTGCTTGCCATTGGTAGTCTCCTGCCCTCTTTGTGGCTGGGTACGGGAAGCGGCGCTCGTGCGGTTTCGCTGCTCTATAGCCCCAACACTTTGGGATGGGTGTCAATGCTTCTGGGGCTATGGTTCACAGCGCATTGGGCTGAGCCAGGTCAAGCAGCGTCGGCGCGCATGCTGTCCACGCTGGCCACCTTGGCTGCGGTAGTTACCCTCGGACTGAGCGGCTCGCTCGGCGCGGTGTTAGGCTTTGCAGCGGGTTTGTGTTCTATGAGCTTCCGCTCCAGACCGGACGTCGAAGGAACGTCGCCCACCCGGCGCAAGACGCTCCTCGCCGCCGTTGTGTTGCTGTCGATATCGGTGTTCGTCAGCCCGGGACTGAGAGATCGGTTCCAAGCGCTGCTCCCAGGCTCCGCGGGGGGGAGTTCCCGGAGCGATCACCTTCCGCTACTATGCTTGGCAGACGGCCGTTGCCATGGTTCGTCAGCAGCCAGTTTTTGGCTACGGCACCGGCAACGTATTGGAGGCTAGCAGGCTGGTCCTCTCCGGCACCGCTGTTTCGGCGGACATGATCCTGGTCTCCACCACGGACAGCCAGGTGCTTGACATACTCCTTGAGGGGGGTATTGTCAAGCTTTCCCTGTGGATGGTTCTACGTCAAGAAGTGTGGTGCTAGCACGGTGCCGCAGCATAGCTGGACGGATAGTTGGTCATCAGGATCCGAAGCCCCAGATTCTCCAGGTTGCGATAACCGTAGCCGCTTCGGATGATGACCTTGATCCGATTGTTCTTCCCCTCCGCAAAGCCGTTGGTTAGGCGGTGGTCAAAGTAGTTCAGGATCTCTTCTCGCCAGTGGGTCAGGATGTGCCTCAGACTCAGGAACTGGCGCGGCCCATGGGTGCGAACCCTTTCCCACCAGCGATGCAGATTCACGGCCGCCTCATCTCGGCTGCCTGACCGGTAAAAGCGACGGAACTGTTGTGCTAACCTCCAAGCTCTGGCGAGCTTGGGATACCTGCGGAGCAGCCGAGCCAGATCGCGCCGCTGGTCCTGATCGAGCACCTGGGCGTCGGCTGTGAACAGAGAGCGACGCCGAAACAGCTCCAGTCCGGCGTCTTTGCCCTTGGCCCGCCCTTGGACCTCAGCGCGCACGCGGTCCACCTGGGCGAGGACATGGCGTAGCATATGGAACTTGTCGGCTACGATGACGGCGTGAGGGCAACATACGTGCACCGCCTGCCGGTACGGCTCTGTCATGTCCATCACCACTGCCTCTACACGCTCCCCCTCGGCCAACCCGCTCAGCAATATCTCCGCTGCTTCTTGCGTTCGTCCCTGGTGTAATCCCACCACTTGCCTTTTTTCAGGCGCATAGAGCACTGTCAGATATCCTTGTTGCGGCCCCACTGACACCTCGTCTAGCGCCAGTGCCCTCGGTGCAGTTTGCACCCCATCAACCTTCCTATGGGCCATCTCCCTGAAGGCCCGCCGCACCAACGCCTCGCTGACGCCCTCTCCCCCGGCCACGGCCTTCACCGTCCGTGTCAGACTTTCCAGGGCGACGTATTCACGCAGCACCTTCGTGCACCGTCTGCGCCAGCCACACATCTCGTCGCTCTCCATAAATACCTTGCCACACCCAGCGCAGCGAAACCGACGCTTCCGTAATAACAGCAGGATGCGTTTCCCCCACAGTGACTTGTGCTGCTTGAGCTGATCATGATACTGGTGCACCTGTTTCGTCGCTCGCCCACATCGCGGGCAACGCCGCTCCTCACACCGGGAACGCACCTCCACGGTGATCGTCCCTCCCCGCTCTGTCTGCCTCTCTACCACTAGATTGGGCAACGTCAGCTCAACTGTGATATGATTGCCCTGCACCCGTCGGCCCTCCCTTCGCATGCTTGCTCCACAACTCAGCATGCTACGGAAGCCGACGGGTGTGTCTACTCACCCATCACCACACTTAATAGCGTAGACCCATTTGGGTTGAACTGCAGGGCGATGCGGGCCAGGGCTCTTGCATCGCCACAGCCATGCTTGGCGGGCCATCGTTCCTGATGCTATAATCTGGTTATCGCGCCATCCGATCTGTTGGGGGGTGTTCCATGTCTGGACACAGCAAGTGGGCCACGATCAAGCGCGCCAAGGGCGCGAACGATGCCAAGCGCGGCAAGCTGTTCACGCAGCTCGGGCGCGAGCTCGTGATCGCCGCGCGCGAGGGTGGTGGGGACCCGGACTCTAACTTTCGGTTGCGCTTGGTGCTGGACAAAGCCAAACGGGCCAACATGCCCAAGGAGAACATTGAGCGCGCTATCAAGCGCGGCACCGGCGAGCTCAAAGACGCTAGCGCGATGGAAGAGGTCAGTTACGAGGGCTATGGGCCGCATGGCACCGCGTTCTTGGTCGAGGTGCTGACCGACAACAAGAACCGCGCTGTGGCTGATGTGCGCCACGTGTTCTCCCGTCTCGGCGGCAACCTAGGCGCTGATGGCTGCGTGGCTTGGATGTTCAGTCGCAAGGGCTATATCGCCGTTCGGCCGGGCGGCCAGGATCCCGAAGAGGTCGCATTGTTGGCCATCGACGCTGGGGCCGACGATGTCGAGATCAGCGATGATCTGATCGAAGTCTATACCGCGCCCAGCGAGCTGCGTCCCGTGCAGGAGGCGCTCTCCCAAGAGTTTGAGGTCGAGACCGCCGAGCTGTCGTGGATTCCGCAGAGCACGCAGACGCTCGATGAGCACGCCACTCTGCAGACGATGAAGCTCATCGACGCGTTGGAGGATTTGGACGATGTCCAGCGTGTCTATACCAACCTAGATATCTCGGACGAGGCCATGGCCGTGTTCGAGAACAGTGCCGCCTGACGAATAGCGATGCTAGTGCTGGGGCTGGATCCAGGCTTGGCCATCATGGGATACGGCCTCGCAATGGGCGATGGGCAGAGCTTGACCGCCGTCGACTATGGGGTGGTCCGCACGGAAGCTGGCCTGCCCCTGCCCGATCGGCTTCTCCATCTCCGGGCCGAGCTTCAGCATTTGCTGGCGGCACGGCGTCCTGATGCGGTGGCGGTGGAGAAGCTTTACTTTGCCAACAATGCCCGTACGGCCTTTGCGGTGGGGCAGGCGCGCGGCGTGATTCTGCTGACCTTGGCCGAGGCGGGCTTGCCCATCGCCGAGTACACCCCCCTGCAGATCAAGCAGGCGGCGACGGGCTATGGCCAGGCCGACAAACGGCAGGTGCAAGAGATGGTTCGTCTCCTCTTTGGGCTCGACGAGATCCCCCGCCCCGATGATGCCGCCGACGCGCTGGCGGTTTGCCTCTGTCATTTGCATTGCATCCGCTTTCAAGCCGCGGCTGCCCGCGCCGATGCCGAGGCCCTATGATCGCACGACTTTCGGGCACCTATGCCGGTCGGTCAGGTGATGCCATCGTCGTGGACGTGGGTGGCGTCGGTTTTGGGGTGTCGGTGCCTCAAGGGTTCTTTCAGCAGCAGCGTGAAGCGGGTGATCCTGTAGCGTTGTACATCCATACCCATGTGCGGGAGAGCGAGATCAGCCTGTACGGGTTTGAGGAGCCCGAAGAGCGCGAGCTGTTCGAGCTGCTCCTCATGGTGAGTGGCATCGGCCCCCGCACCGCATTGGCTTGCCTCTCCACGCTCTCGCCCGAGGTCATGCGCGAGGCCATCGCTGCGGGCGAGGCCGGCGTGTTCACCCGCATTCCGGGCATCGGCGCCAAGACGGCCCAGCGGATGCTGCTGGACCTCAAGGACCGTGTTGGGCATCTGGCGGTCGGCTCGGGCGCTGTCATCGGAGGCGGGCCGGATCGGGATGTGATCGAGGCGCTGATGGCGCTGGGTTACTCGGCGTCGGAAGCGCAATCGGCAGTGCGGGCCATTCCCAAAGACGTAACCGCCGTCGATCAGCGCATCGTCGCTGCTTTACGGCAGATGGCTTCCTAGCGGACGGCCGACAGCGTCTCGTAGAGGGCGAGCAGATCCGGCAGCCAGGCGGCGGGCAAGGCGCGCAGCAACGCCGGGAAGACGAATACCGTCCAGAGGATGATGGTCAGGACCATGGCAGTGATGCAGGGCAGCAGGGTCGATAGCGAATGCTTGCTCTCGCCGATTGGGTCCGATCTGCGCGCGCGGACCATGCCGATGCCTCCCCACGCCACCCCGATAGCCCCGATCAGCATGGCATAGCCGAGCAAGGCGTCCTCGCCGGCGGCCTCGAACGATCCGGCAAACCGCACGGGAAAGGACGCCGCTGGGGGCAGGCCGCTCAGGGCATACACGCCGGTCGTCAGCGCGATCAAGCACACGATTCGACCGGCTCGGCCCGTCGTGGGGAGGGGGGTCACCGCGTCCTCATCGTCCCGCAGGCACCAGAGTGCGCACGTGGCGGTCAGCAGAGCGATTGCGCCCAGCCAGAGATCCAGCGAGACACTGGGTGACGAGTCGGGCAACGCCTGTGCCAGGTGGACGATCGTCCCTCCCCAATAGGCCAGGGAGGCGTGTCCCAGAACCTGGCGACGGTGGGTATGCACGGTGCTCATGACCCCACCTAGCAGAGCCGTCAATGCTCCCCCATAGAGGAGCAGCGGCCTTGCCAGGCTCCAGAAACGTGGCCACGCCGGCGTCTGAAGGAGCCGCCCCAGGTAGCACAGCCCCACCAGGCTGCCCCAGGTCATCGCTGCCATGGTCAGCGCTGGGTGACCCGTGGTTTGCACGGCCGACCGCCACAAGTGCAGGGGGAACAGCCCCAGGAGAAGCGCTCCCGCGACCACAGCCAGGACGCTGGCCGTCTGCAGGGTTGCTTCGCTGGCGGGCGCGACTTGTTGGCTCTCGAGCAACCAGAACGGGGCGATGAGGAGCAGTGGCAGAAGGGCCATCACCGAGACGGCGTGGATGCTTTGCAGCCGCGGCGTCGTTCCGGCCAGCGGCGCTGCCAACGCCAGGGCCAGCAACGCTCCTGCACCGCCATAGGCCATGATCTCGATGCCGCTTGCTGCCAACGCCGCTGACGCCAGCGCTGCGCTGGCCAATACGATGCCATAGAGCAGCCCATCGTGGCCGCGCCGTGAAGATACGATGCAGGCGGCGCCGACCAGCGCATAGGCATAGGTCAGGCTCTGGCTGGCGGCTTGAGAGAGGGCCAGGGTCTGGCCGAGAATCTCCAGGGGCTCAGCGGAGGCCGCTCCTGCCGCGAGCACGCCTCCCGCGATCAGCGTCGCGCCGGCTAGCGGGCCGGCGATCAGCGCCCATCGCCGAACGAGCAGAATGACGGCCGCGCCCGCGAGGGGCAAGCCGATCAGCCAGATGAGATCGCTCATGTTCCCTTCTCTGCGGCGTGGTCGGCTTGGACTTCCTGGTGTAGGGCACCAGCCAGGGCGACGGCTAGCGCAACGATAGAACTGCCGGCCAGCGCCACAAGGCTTGGTCTCAGGAGCCAGAGCGCGCCCTCGATGGCCATCAGCAGGATGATGGTTCCCGCTGCCACGCCACGGGGGGTGCGGTTGACGAGGGCGCCGACCGCGCCCAGCGCGCCGGCCCCGGCCAGCGCGCGCCAAGCTTCGGGATTCTCAATGGTGAGGCCGGTGCTATTCAGAAACGATACGGCGACGGCGGCTGCCAAGCCTCCGACCAGCACCCGCATGGCCGTGCTGCCAAGCATCAAGCGCCACTCTCGATGCGGGCGCGCCCTCCGTGTGACCAGTAGGATCACCGTGGCAAAGGTTCCCAGGGCAGCTCGTAGCAGGACCATCTCGCACAAGGGAGGCCCTCCTGCAAGGATCGCCAATGTGATGCTCAACGGCCACAGGAACAGGGGGTGCCAGGGTGTATCGCCAAGCAGCAGCGCCAACGCGGCGGCCGCGAGCCCGGCCAGGGCGACGGGACCGGGTTGCTGGCTGAGGGCCAGGATGAAGGCGCACGCTTTATCCATATGGCTATCTCCCCCGCAGCCAAAGTAGCAGCACTGCGGCGGCCAGTATGGTCCAGGTGAGGGTGGCGTGATCTCGCAGGGTGATATCAATGTCGGCGATGGTCACGCGAATCCGTTCGATCGTGTCCAGTGCCAGGCGCATGGCTTGGGCGCCGCCATCCTCGTTGGATTCTGGGTCGGCAGTGGCCTGCTCGCTGGGCCGCGACCAGCCGAGGCCGGCCGAGATGGCCGCTAGCGCTGCCACGCCCAAGGCCATCGACCAGCTCACACCGGCTGTCGCGAGCTCGGGCTGGCTGGCTATTCCCGCCCAGGCGGGAGCCTGCCCGTGAAAGTCGAGAAGGCTGGGCCAGATGCCGAGCGTGAGCAAGGCGAGCGCTGGCAGGGATCGCCAGGCACTCTGCCAACGCAGCAGTTCGTGCCAGCGAAGCGCCCCTGATGATCGTAGCCGGCGCAGGCTATGCCCGACGACCCAGGCACACATGGCAAAGCTGCCTCCTAGCAGCAAGGAGGTCCACCGAGGGCCAAGCTGGCTCACCTGGCCGAGCATGGGCGCGATGCCGCCGAGGGCCAGCAACGCTACGAGATCCCAGAGGTGATGATGATCCTCTTGAAGACGGCGGAGCGCGGGCTGGCATAGGGCGACGCACACGAGCAAGGCCAGCCCGGCCAGCCCGCCCGCACCACCGATTGTTGCGCCCAGCACGACCAGTATCAGCGCGTGTTGCAGCAACCATGCCCAGCCGCTCTGCGTTCCCCCGAACCGGAAGGACATGGCGCTGGCCCCAAAGGCTAGCACAACGAGCACCCTCGCGATGGCAGGCTGCGGTGGGGACGCGCGCAGGAGCAGGTAGAG
>Ga0334892_1002987_pt1 | contig 11446 bp, 5 predicted proteins | sample GraSluR3_MG_4_FD_207213 | JGI IMG/M metagenome (GOLD analysis project Ga0334892, IMG submission 207213) | Sludge microbial communities from methane-producing bioreactor in Wageningen University, Netherlands - Granular Sludge_15_04-R3 | ecosystem: Engineered > Bioreactor > Anaerobic > Unclassified... | reverse complement strand
CAAAATCGGGATAAATACCTTCATACTGAATTGGAACTTGTTTGATGAACAAAGCGCTTTCGTTTGCATAAGCTGCCCAACCATCAGCGGCAAAAAGTCCAATTTTCTGGGGAGTGGCTATATCAGGGTCCTGGTGGAGTAAGAGGTAGCGTTCTCCTAATGTCCAGCGGGGATCACTGAGATTTGTATAGGGCCAAATGGCCAGCACAGAGGTTGGCAGCATGAATTCTGGATGGGGACCTCGTGGTGGGAGGGGTAAAATTGCCACACCACCTGGTGCCATAACTGAAAGCGCCCAGGGTGCCGTTTCAATAGCCCACAAATTGTGATTGATCAGTTTGTGTTTGATTTGGACTTCCGGCCTGTCTGGAGCGAGTTTGATTTCCATCTGTTTCTGAATACCGGTTGTGGGTTCGGGCTTCTGTGTTGCGATCAGTCCACCTTCGACCTCCTGGATGAGAACAGGCTCCAGGTCAATAAAATAAGTACGGGGGACAGACTCAGGCGCATGCCAGAGCCGATGGCCGCCAAAAATTAGCCACTCATCCGATACTGTTTTCCCAAGTTGCTCCGGATATTCTTTAAACAAATTTTTTTGTCCAATGAACCCCAAACGAATAATTCTTGGACCAACATCACCAGTGATGATCAATTCAATGGTGTCATTTGCCAGCCGATAACAGTTTTCCCATCCGCCGTAAGGTATCTTTTCCATCAAATCTCCTTTTGAGTTGAACCGGCTCATTTTCCAATCACTTTTCATATTATAATTCACTCTGGCTTGTTCGTAGCGAAGCCATTAATTGATTCGAAAAAGTGATCGTGAGGAAAACATGAACTCTGTCCAAAAACGTAGAATAACTGCTGAAGACCTGTACGAACTTCAAATTATTTCAGGCTGTGAAATCTCCCCGGATGGCAAGAAAGTCGTTTATGCTGTCCAATCAGTCGAAAAGGAGACTGAAAAGAAATATACCCACCTGTGGCTGGTTGATATCACCAGCGGAAAAACACAGCAATTGACCTATGGCAAGCACAGTAACACATCTCCATTTTGGTCACCAGATGGAGCGATGATTGCTTTCTTTTCAAATCGGCAAAACGAGAAACAACCCCAACTCTTTGCCTTACCTCTGGACGGGGGTGAAGCCCGTCCGCTAACAGATTTTCACGGTGACTTTGGCCAGTTTAGCTGGTCGCCAGATAGCCAACACATTGTTTTTCAATTTCGACCTTTCGACGAGGAAGACATCGAACTGCAATCAGATGAAAAGAAAAAGGAGTTGGGACGCGTATCCCGCCGGGTTGACCAGCGTGTTTTCTTCAAATTGGATGCGTATGGCTATCTGCCCAAAGCCCACTACCATCTCTGGACTGTAAACACTACCACAGGAGAAACCCAGCAGCTAACAGATTCGGACATGTTTGATGAGACGGGACCTGTCTGGTCACCTGATGGGAGATTTATCGCCTTTTTCTCAAATCGAAGTGATCACCCTGATCTGGCTCCTGACAAAGTAGATTTGTTCCTGTGGGATATTGATAAGGGTGAAATTAATCAACAAAACACGCCTGAGGGTCCCAAATCTAATGCCAGTTTTTCTCCTGACGGGCGAAAAATTGCTTATTTTGGGCATGAGGGTTTGAATTTGGATTATAAAAACACCGAATTATGGATTGTCGATCTGGAAAAATCGGAACCAGCAAGTTCGCTTACAGCTCCCTTCGATTTTGATGTTGGCGGTGGCGTAATCAATGATACTGGTTCAGTGATTACCCGTTCACCAGTATGGACTGCTGATGGAAAATCGCTGTTTTTCCAGGTTGGTCGACATGGAAAAACCAGTTTGCACAAAATCGATGCCAACGGAAAGAATCTGGAAACAGTCATTAAATTTGAGGGTGTGGTGAGTGGATTTTCATTGGATCAGGATCAGAATCAGATTGCCTTCATCCAGGGAACAATGACAGATCCATGCCAGGTGGCAGTTCTCAGGGCAGGTGAGAAAACACCTGAAATACTGACATCATTAAATAAGGAATTGCTTTCTTCTCTGGACCTCGGAATTTGTGAAGAGGTTTGGTTCAAAGGGCCAGATCAAAACGATTTGCAAGGATGGATCCTCAAACCGCCAGATTTTGACCCCGGTAAGAAATACCCATCCATCATGGAAATCCATGGGGGCCCGCTAGCGCAATATGGTTTCTTTTTCATGCACGAATTTTTCTATCTGGCTGCGCAGGATTACGTTGTGTATTTCTGTAACCCTCGTGGCGGTCAGGGCTACGGGGAAGAGCACGCTGGTGCGATATACTATGGAAAGTGGGGGACGGTTGATTATGCTGATTTGATGTCCTGGGCTGATTATATGACAGCGCAACCCTACATTGATCTCAATAATATGGGAGTCACAGGTGGCAGCTACGGCGGATATATGACTGCCTGGATTATCGGGCACACCGATCGCTTCAAAGCAGCCGTAAGCCAGAGATGTGTTAGCAACCTGTTGAGCATGTGGGGGTCCAGCGATTTCAACTGGAGTTTTCAGGCGTGGTTTGGTGACAAAGCACCTTATGAAGATATTGAAACCCTCTGGCAATGTTCACCCATGAAGCATATCGGGAACGCAAAAACCCCAACTTTGATCATCCACAGCATGCAAGACCTTCGATGTGCAATTGAGCAAAGTGAACAGGTTTATGTCGCACTAAAAACACTGGGTGTTGAGACTGAATTCTTGATGTTCCCTGATTCGCCGCATGGACTTTCACGCACTGGACGAACGGACCGAAAAATCGCACGATTAGAGGGAATTCTTGATTGGTTTGAACGCTATATGCAAGTATGAGAAAATTCTTTACGATGGGTTTCTCACAGTAAATTACACGAAAATTTACTAAAATAGCACGAAGAGGTTGGAGTAAATGCCAGCCTCTTTTGTTGGATTGATAAAAACAAACTGATTGTTAAGCGGATGAAAGCGAAAAGCCCGCTGCAACGGGCTTTCCCTGGATTTCCCTACAATTTACTAGTGGTTGTAGGAGTTGGCGTGAAAATTAATTTCACATCAATATTTTACATTAATTTATAGTCTATGTCAAGAGAATCAGATTAAAAGTTACTGTCAAGTTTTTCCATATTCATAAACAAATCAGAGGACTCCTTGTGGATGGATCACATCTTTCAAGACCCTTGCCCAGGGTCTATTAGAATGGCACAGATGCAACGAAGGGACACTAGCCTGCAACCACTCGCCATCATCCTGGACGTGTTTTGTTTGATATTTCTTTTGCTCGCTTTTCTCTTGTTTCTGAAAAGGCTTGAAAGCGTTTTGCTTCAAAGCTCTTTTGTGGCGGCAAACAGCCAGCATTGCTTTGGCGCCATCCATACACCAGCTACGTCCACGACCTTTGAGACGTCTGACGACTAGTTTATCCACGTTCCCTTCAATCGCACCGAGGTTGCTCACCTTGGTTTTGATATGGGTACGGCAATCTGGATCCAATAATCCATCCCGATTATTGCTCAAATATCGAATGAACTTACGCATCCTTTTGGCTGTCTTCGAGGTGGCTTGAGATATTGCTTGGAGCATTTCTGGCAGAGCTGCCTCAAGTCCTTCCTCTCGAATTTGTTTAATCCAGCTTTCGGTTTGGCTATTGAACCCAAAAGCTCGACGAGCTTCTCGATACAGGTGATATCGATCGAGGACAAACTCAATCGGAAATCCTAACATGTCAAAGCTCTGACGTACCCAGCGGTTGCCATCGCCACCCACCACCAGTTGTTTGGTATTTGAAAGGTCATAGTGTGTGTAGGCTGTTTTTAGCAGTGTTTCCTGCCATTCCTGGCTATTTTTGACAATTTTAGTCATCGCAACCTTGTTTTCCAGTGCTTTTCTCCCGACACCAACCGTCTTTTTTCCTGTATACAGGACCCCAACTCGTACTTCTGTCTTTTGCTTCTCCTCTCCCTGCAAGGAAATCCATACGCCATCGCTTTCTCCATACAGCACTTTTGCCGGAACTTTCCCTGGCTCGACTTTCTCTGCTTCCTCAAATAGCCGCTCTCGGTCTTCTTCCTCTTGCGCTTGATAACTCTCACCAATTTCCCTCACCATCCGGCCGATGGCGCTGTGGCTGATATAGTCTCCTATCAACCAGCCTAATACATCCGCTGATTCCCGATAGGATAATTCACTGGCCAGGTAACTCCCCTTTTGCTTTACACTCTGGCTATATCGGCTCCGTTTCTCAAGTCCAATGATCTCATCAAGCGGCCTGCGCCACTTCCCGGTTTCATCCTTGTACACTCTTCGCTTGAATTGGACTGTTCCCAAACAACTTGTCACCTGTCGGTCCTCGCGTCCACAATTTTTCCAGCTCCCCATCACAACCTCTCGAATGCTGTCATCTATCGCTTGCATAAGCGCTTGATACAGTGTTTTCCCTGCTGACTGCATTCCATGATAAATGCTTTCATCCAATTTCTCATCGATACTCAACTCAAGTTTTCCAATCTCAATCTTACTATCTTCTATCTCAGCGGCTATAATTATTTCGACAGTGCCATCTGTCATTTGAGAGCTCCTTTCGGGTCTAGGTTTTGTCCTATTTTGAAGGAGTTCTCTCTTTTTGTCTACCCTAATATGGGAATATGATACAGTATCAAAATTTCCACCGCTTCACCTGCCATCTCAGGAACAAGTGAATTACAAAACCATGGATTCCCAAATCGGATTTATTAGTCAACATTAATTCATAAAAGAATATTTACTTTTCTGCAAAAAACTCCCGCCTATATCTCCAAACCATCTTCTTTTGAGATTGACGACATTTGTAAAACGTCTATGGTCTTTCTTTTGGAACAAGAAGCCACTCATCCAAATGCATAACATGATCCAAATTGAGGTCGTTATAGCGCGAAAGGTCATCTGCGGAGATCAATAATTGTTCAGCCAGTTCGTCCAATCGGATATTATCTTCCTGCACCTGGTAGCCCTCAAACATCGGCAAATCGCTCACGTCTGTGAAGCCCATCGGAATAACTACAATCCAATCCACCCACAGTGGAGAGATCAGGTTGTAATTAATAGCCGTGATCGCTTCAACGCTCGTGTTAAATTTGACAGCAAATAACTGCAGGGATTCCCCTTCTAAAACACGATGAATCACCAGATGCCTCTCAGCTCCAATTGGGACGTCTAAAAGGTGTGGCTGTGTTTCATCTGTTGCCGTGGGCTCAATCGGGGTAGAAGATGGGGCGATTGTGTTTGTGGCAGCAGGTGTTGGTACGGCTGTAGGTAATACCGTTGGTGTCTTTGTGCGGGTGACAACAGCAGTAATGGTGTTTGTTTGCTGTACCAATGCCATTTCGTCAACCTCAGTCAGGGAAGTTTCTTGCCAACCTTCAGAAAGAATTCCGCTACGACCCGCCAGAAACCAAAGTGCAATTGCCAGGAGCAGCACCCCAAGTAAGCCTATGATGAAATTCCTACGTGCAATCTTACTCAGCCGTCGGGTCGAAATTTGAATTTCCCTGGGCATCTTTTGTCCTGCGTTCTCTTTGAAGACCGGGCAATCGACGTGTGAGATCGATAGACAAAAGGAGCGCTGAAAGGGGAGTTTTGGCGTTGCCGCTGGGTCGGTGTGAAAACACGCATTCCATTTTGAGGGATAGCCGGAAAAAGAAGCCGGATCATCTTTTAAACCAAGAAAAGGACATGAGCCCGTTTGGAACTCCTCTTGATGGATTTTAGTATTGTTCTTCATTTCCACTGCTTAATCTTCGAGCTTATAAGACTGATTCTTGCATTTGGCATAAGTCAACCAATATGTTGTTTTTATGCGATGGTCAAATAATTCTTCAAGCAAATCAATCTTTGTCGCCAGAACGGTAATATTTCTCGCTGACATAGGCACTGGGAGCGTAGTAGTCAAAACCGCCATAATAATAATCTCGATTCCTCGGAATCCTGTTCAGTACGACGCCAATAATATTGGCGCCGACTCGCTCAAATTCCTCGATCGGCGTTTGCACAGCCAATCTGCGCGTTTTGCCAGGGCGCACAACGTAGATAACACCATCCGCCTTGCTGGCAAGAATTTGTGCATCTGACACAATCGCTGGCGGTGTGTCGATTATAATCATGTCATATTGCGAACTCAGCTCCTGGATGATTTCCGTCATCCGTTTGCTGGCTAATAGTTCTGCCGGATTAGGCGGTAAGCTGCCAGAAGTGATAACGCTCAAATTTTCAATCGACTCAGATACCTGTGTCGCCTCTTGGAATGTCAACTTACCCCGGATCAGATCTGATAATCCAATCCGGTTAGAGATTGAAAGCTGATTGTGGATATTTGGCCGTCGTAAATCTGCGTCCATCAACAACACGTTTTTATTGCTTTTTGCCAAAATCACAGCCAGGTTAGAAGCAATTGTGGTTTTGCCTTCTTCCGGACCAGGGCTGGTGACAATTAAAATTTGCAATGGCTGATCCACGCTGTAAAATTCAAGGCTGGTCCTCAGCGAACGAAATGCCTCAGTAATGGGCGAACGGGGTTTATCCTCAACAAACACACCTTGGTAACGGCTCTTTCGGCTTTTGCTGCGGCCGTTCATATCGGCAACAAGCCCAATTACTGGCAGATTCAGTGCATCCTTCACATCCTCAGGTGTCTTGACTGTATCATCCAGGTACTCCACCAGGAAAACAATGCCAGCCATAGCAACGAATCCAATCGCAGCATACAGCCCGGCTGATTGAAAAGGCTTTGGTGTAAAGGGCTTACTGGGTGCAACCGCTTGTTCTACCTTAACCACATTTGGAGAACTTTGGACACGGGTCAGGTTCAATGCCTCAAGACTGCTGAGGCTGTTAAAATAGATTTGCTCGTACAGGCTGAGCGTTCTCTCCAGTTGCGCCATCTGTGTGGATGTCGCATTCTCACGTTCCATCGGTTCCCCCATCACAACCAGCTCAGTATAAATTTGTTGATAAAGATCCAGCAGGGGTCTCAATCCATTGAGTTCTGCCTGGTATTGTAATCGCTGATAATTTTCCTGGTCTGTGGCAAATTCAGGATTGATCAGGGAAATACTGAATTCCAAATCCGTGACCTGGCTCTGCAGATCTTCAATTTGAACCTGAACCTGTTCAAGCTGATCTTGCAAGTTAACAACAGAAAGAGTCCTGATTTGCTCCTGCAATTTCTCCATCTGTTCCATCGCCTGGTCAGCACGATCCTGGTAGTTCTTTTCCGTTGCCTCGTAACGGACTGATTGTAATTGCTCGTTTTGACGAATGAGCACGTCTACCAGCGTGTTAGCAATCACAGCTGCCCGCACAGGGTCAGGGTGAGTCACAGTTAGACGAACAAATTGTGTATCCCCAACTTGCGCTGTGCTGGCCTGGTTTGCATAAACCGGAAAGCCAACTTCCTCAGATACCTCTTTGAGCAAGGACTCAGTCGTAAGCAATTGTCCATAAGTAGAAATTAATTCCTGATAATTAGCGTAGGCATAATAATCATAATAATTCGTGGACGCTGCCCTGAGAATAATAAAACGCGTGCTCGTGCGGTACATTGGCGTTTCCTGGCTGCTGATGTAGTACCCCAGCCCACCACCTAAAACAGCGCCTAATATCAACAGCCACATCCAACGTTTTACGATGGCAAATAATCTACGAATATCCATAAATCTCTCTCCAAGACCTTAATCACCCATCCCGACAACTCATTCAATTAGATACCCTAGCTGTGATCTTGTTCATCTGCTAGTAAAAATCATCAGTTTTTAAGGATACCACAAGTGCGATGTTATCGTCTTAAACATTCTAATATGTTTTTTAGATTGTAACGAACTATTTCCTATCTTCCATATCAATAATTAACGTGCAGAATTTATCATATCCCCAAAATCTACCCAATTTCATACCTTTCCAAGCCAACGCTTTAACTCGTACTTTTCCTGAGTCTTAAAAACGCTTTGCATCGCTTTCTTATCCTTCCTCAGTATATCTAATTCTGACCTGGTGTAGTTACTCAGCAGGTAGGCTAATCGAACTGGATAATAAAAGTATACCCCTAAGGAGTGGGGCTGGACGTTGTAAATCCTGCCCATAACTGTTCTTGGTAAAAAAATCCTGCTCAGGATTAGCCGTAATTTTGGGATCAATCCATTTGTGCTTGCCAACGAGACAAGATCAGGCGTGATACTTATTCCGCCATTGCCCTCCAAGTACAGCTGTTTGCGCGCCTGGGCGAGCATCCCTGCTGGAATGGGACCATCCACCAACCGCTCGTCAAGATTTTCAGGTAACGTAGTATTAAAATTCTCTTTAAGCAGCCTAAGCGTGACTGCCAGTACCCGATCTGCGCCCCATGCTTTCGCACGGGAAATCAACTTATCCCAGTCTATCTGTTCTTCATTCTGGCTCAGTACCAGGTGTAAATCGTACAAGCCCCGCAAGCCAATCTCAAGGTGATGCTGGTAGGTCAGGTGGATGCTCAGGTGCAGCACCAGGTCTTCCAAACAGAGGGCGAGAGCATTTTCCCCTGCAATTTTTACACTCACAGCCCGCTCCCATAAGCCTTCTGCATCAATTGAAAAGGGCTCGTTTTCCTCAAGCAGCGTCCAGTGTACCTCAAGGTAAATATTTTCATCCTTTATTAGGGGCGGAACGTGTTTTATGTCTGCATTCAGGTCAGCAGTAGCAAAATAGGTAGAACTCTGAAATCCTAAAGCTGTAAGCAAATTAATTGCATCGGGAATATCCCTTTTCCTGACAAGAATATCAATATCAGACAAAGACCGTAATGAGACGTCTGAGTAAATATTATCCAACAGGTGAATCCCTTTTAATCCTACAACCCGAATATTCGATTTCCCTAAAAAGGCAAATATATTTTTCGCTTCTTGAAGCAAAATCAGGTTTTGCACAGCTCTCTGACGAGCCATTCCTTGCATTTTTTCTAATTGGCATTGGGAAAGACAGGAAATTAAGCCATATTTTGAAAGAAATTGATAAAGCAAAGGTGTCAGATCATGTTGTGACGCAGTGTTAATCAATATCAGCCACTCTTGTTCGCTTAGATGATGCAAACGTTCCAAAAGGCTAGTTGAAAGATCATTTTCAGCGACAATCAGACGTAAAATCTCAATCATAGCTTTATTTTATACCAGATTGAAGTAATTCGCCTGGGGAGATAAGTGCCGATAAAACAAAAAGAGGCATCATAAGAACTTTTATATTGTTTAAGAAAAAGAAGGAGGAACTCGGGGTTTTCTTAATATCTCCCCCTTTCAGCCAGTAGAAAAATTTGAAACATTAATTAACAACCTCTACCCTGGCTCTCGGAATACTTCTTATCGAAGAAAGCCAGGGTAGACAATCGTAATGAGGTGCGTATTTATTTATTCTGCGATAATCATAACATCATCGACAGCAGCTTCAACAAGGCTATCAGAACCACCATCAGATGTTTCAATCAATATTGTGATTGTTTGACCCGAAAAATCGCTCAAATCGAGGGTCAATAAATCCCAAACTGCGTCATCATTGGTGCCGTCTCCAAGTTCCTCATATAAAACCTTAGTCGTGTTTCCAATTACACTTAATCGGAAATAATCAGAAGTACTGGCGTTGCTGGCATGCGCAAAGTAGCAACGTAGTGACAGTGTGCTCTCGAGTCCAGCTGGTAATAAAATTTCAGGCGAGCGAATACTGGTTAGACCGTTGTTTACGTCATCCACACTTCTGAACCACCACCACCAGGAAGCACCTGCACTTCCCGTCACAAGGTCATATGACCCGCTGTAGGCAACAAGCTGCTTGTAACCATAATAATTTACTGGTATTGGGACGTCACGTTCCCAAATCCCTGCACTTGCAGTATCGTTGCCGAATGGATTAGTTGTCCATCCCTGATCAGATTCAAAATCATCAAAGAAAACAGTAACAGGACCTGGCGGAGTGATTGTAATACCAACCTCAGCAGACGACTGCAGTAAACCATCACTTGCGATAAAGGAAAAAGCATCATCCCCAATAAAACCTGCAGCAGGTGTATAGACAACATTTGGGGCAGTGCCTGTTAAAACACCATGATCAGGTGGATTGACAATAGTGAAGGTGAGCAAATCTCCATCCACATCATCAGCACTTAGCAAAATTTCAAGCGAAGAATCGGTTTGAATTGTCACATTTTGTGACTCTGCTACCGGTGAATCATTGATGGGCGAAACGGTAAGTTGAATTAAAGCCGGTTCAGAAGCCACAGATCCATCATGGCTGATAAAACTGAATTGATCCAGTCCATTAAAGTTAGCAAATGGTGTGTAAATCACCTCAGGTAATGAGCCGCTTAATGATCCATTTTGCGGATTTGCTATAATTTCATAACTTATTGGATCTCCATTCGGATCAAAACCACTCAGCGTGATTTCTTTATTCGTATCCTCTGCCAAACTGATATTTTGAGAATAGGCAGAAGGTGGAAGATTAGGAGATTTAGCAACAATCAGTACATCGTCAATTCCAGCTTCAACAAGGCTTGCACTGCCATCATCAGCAGCTTCAATCAAAAGATAAATCGTCTGGCCTGCAAAAGAACTGAGATTAACTTCCGCTGTTCTCCAAACCGCACTGACGTATGTACCCGATCCCAATACCTGAAATACTGTTTGGTTACTCTCTCCGATCACAGTAACTCGAAGATAGTCTGCTGGACTAGCATTATTTAGGTGTGCCAAGTAATAGCTGAAAGAGAGAGACAGATCTTTACCAGAAGGTAAATCAATCAAAGGAGACCGAATGCTGGTTTTTCCACCATCTATGTCATAGCTGCCAGCACTGCTTCCCGCAAGCCGACCAGTGACAAGATCATAAACCCCACTCACCGTTGTTCCTAATTGTGTTGTGTAGCTATTGTAAGTCACATTTTGTGGGATAGCTCGTTCCCATATTCCTAATGCGGCTGGATCAGTCTGATTTGGATTTACAACCCAATCAAGATTCGATTCAAAGTCATCCCAAAAGACTTGCACAGGACCTGACGGTGTGACAATAAAGGTGATTGTGCCAAGATTTGATTCAATCTCTCCATCACTGGCAACAAATGTCAGGCTATCTTCACCTGAATAACCAGCCTCAGGGGTATATATAAAGTCAGGTGATGAACCAGTCAAGCTGCCGTAAACAGGCATATCAACAATAATAAATGTTAGATCATCATCATCAACATCTTGACCAGTTAGCACAACTTCAATAGAAGTATCTTGCTCTAAGGTAAGAACCTGGTCAATAGCATTTGGCGCATCGTTTATTGCATTGATCGTGATCGAAATCATTCCAGGATCAGAATCCCCAACCCCATCACTTGCATAGAAAGTGAAATGATCATTCCCGTCATAATCCTGGTCAGGTGTATAGGTGAGATTTGG
>Ga0334892_1002985_pt1 | contig 11451 bp, 6 predicted proteins | sample GraSluR3_MG_4_FD_207213 | JGI IMG/M metagenome (GOLD analysis project Ga0334892, IMG submission 207213) | Sludge microbial communities from methane-producing bioreactor in Wageningen University, Netherlands - Granular Sludge_15_04-R3 | ecosystem: Engineered > Bioreactor > Anaerobic > Unclassified... | reverse complement strand
CGGTATCTTCGAGGGTGATGGACTGGAGGTCATCTCCGAGGCTGAAGGCATCACAGGGATCATCGCCTCCCTCACCATCAGGATCCAGCCCGATGCGCCGCTGGAGGTGCTCTCCTTGGCCTGTCCGGAGGCCCACAGCGTTCAGGCGTTGCTTCAACATATCATCGCGGCAGATCTTCCGATCTGGTCAATGCACTTCATCAACCCGCAGATGGCGGAGCTCAAGAACCGCGCGCCCCTGATGACGCATCAAGGCCATCCGGTCGAGAAGCGCGTCTTGCTGCCCTCCGCCTACGTGATTACGTTGGCCTTTCGCCGGCAGGATGCCGACCGCGTCCGTGAGGGCATTCTGGCGGGTCTGAGGACCGAGCGCTGTGAGGCGCAGCTGCTGAGCGATGAGATCGCTTACCATGAATGGGAGCATCGCTTCAGAATCATGACGGTGAAGCGTCTCGGTCCGAGCTTGGTGCCGGCGGAGGTCGTCGTCCCGCTCTCGGGCCTGGGCGCGATGATGAGCGACGTTGAGCGCAAGATCGGCAAGCCCGTGGTCAAAGAAGGCGTCCTTATCCGTCACGGACGTAACGCTGCGGGGGAACCCGAGGTTGTGATCCTCGGCTTTATCCCCGCTGACCAGCGCAAGTTTACCTATAACTTCGTCTTCCCGCTCTCACTCTCCATCTCGAAGATCGCCGCGACCTACGGTGGACGTCCGTATGCGACGGGGCTCTACTACTCGAAGATGGCGTCCGAGGTCTTGGGGGCCGAACGCGTCAAGGTGTTGAAGGCCTTCAAGGCGACCTCCGACCCCAACGGCATCCTCAATCCCGGCAAGGTGATCGGCAACTCCGTGATCAGCAATGCCCTGATCGCCGCGAATGCGATGGAGCCGCTCATGCGACCCTTTGGCAATGCCGTCACCGAGACCGTCGGGGAACATATGCCCACCGCACCGGTCCGCGGCATCCCTGCCGACGTAGCCTGGTACGCCTATGCCTGCTCGCAGTGCGGCTACTGTGTTCAGGAGTGTGACCAGTACTATGGGCGTGGCTGGGAGAGCCAGAGCCCGCGCGGGAAGTGGTACTGGCTCAGGGAGTATATGGAGGGGCGTGAGACCTGGGATCAGTTTATGGTCGATACGTTCCTGGTCTGCACGACCTGTGAGCTGTGTAACCTGCGCTGCTCTGCCGTGCTACCGATCGAACCCTCCTGGATGAAGCTGCGCGGCAAACTCATCGAGGAGGACAAGCGGATGACCTTTCCCCCCTTTGAGATGATGGCTGCCGCGCTTGAGGATCAGGGCAACATCTGGGCCGGGTACCGGCGCCATCGTGCCGACTGGTTCCCTGAGGATCTCAAGGAGAAGCATATGGTCAAGACGGCGAAAGCCGTCTACTTCGCCGGCTGTACGGCAAGCTACGTTGAGCACGACATCGCGATGGCCACCACGCGGCTCTTGGACGAGGTCGGCATCGATTACACGTATGTGGGTCCTAAGGAGAACTGCTGCGGCACGCCGATGCTGGTCGCCGGCAAGTGGGAGCTCTTCGCCGAGACGATGAAGAAGAACATCGCCGCGGTTAAGGCTACGGGTGCCGACACGGTGATCACGTCGTGCCCTGCCTGCAATATGATGTGGAGACATACTTACCCTGAGTGGGCCGCGAAACTAGGCATTGACTATGCGATCGAGGCCAAACACTACAGCGAAGTGATCTCCGAGCGGCTTCGGGAGGGCAGTTTTGCTTTCCCATCGCGGGCGGGTGAGGTGGAGCGGGTGACATGGCATGATTCATGCCATATGGGACGAGTGTCGCACGTCTACGAGGCGCCGCGCGAGCTGATCCGAGCCCTGCCCAATGTCGACTACGTCGATATGCCCTATAACCGGGATGAGGCGCATTGCTGCGGCAGCGTGCTGACGCTGATCAAGGAGCCGCCGGTCGCTGCCGAGATCGGCAAGAGCCGGTTGGACGAGGCTTTGGAGGTCGGTGCGCAGAAGGTGTTGGCGGCATGTCCGTGCTGCGAGTTCCAGTTCCGCGTCAGCCGCGACAAGAAGGACCTCGAAGTGGAGATCGTCGACCTCGCTCGCTTCGCAGCTGAGCGGCTGGGCTATGACTTCCCGGACCCCCACCCGGAGGTCCAGGCGCAGTGGGCCGTCTTTGAGGCGATGATCGCTCTGATGACGCCCGAGGGATTCGCGGCGCTCATGGATTCGATGTGGCCCGAGCTGATCGATGCGATGCCCTTCGGGATGGGCAATATGATGCGTGCGATGGGCAAGGTGCCCGGCGCTTTGGGTATGATGAAGCCGCTGTTCCCAATCCTCTTCCCAAGACTGCTGCCTATGATGATGCCCAAGGTGATGGACACGATGTTGGATCGTGTGGCCGCGCGCATCCCAATGCCCGACTATATGCAGGCGCAGATGCCCGTGCTGATGCCCCGCGTGATGGACAACCTGATGCCGCATATGATCGACGACCTGGTGCCGTTGGTCACCGATCCGATGATCGCCTATCTCAAGGCGCGTGCTGCATAGGCGCGTTGCGTGGTCGCGGGCCGATATAGCCGCTCGTCGGAAGCGTGTCATCCATCCGCCAAGGATGGGTCAGCTTTCCTTTTGACGGGCGGCTTGGCCATGCTATAATCACATCCTAGACCCGCATACGGCTTCGATGCTTATGTCGAAGACAGTCTTATAGTCAACCCCGAGGAGGTTTTATATATGGCAGAACGCAAGATGATCACGGTAGACGGCAACACCGCGTGCGCGACCGTTGCACACAAGACCAATGAGGTGATTGCGATCTACCCCATCACGCCCTCGAGCTCGATGGGAGAGTTGGCCGATGAGCTCTCAGCCAAGGGAGAGACCAACATCTGGGGCACCGTTCCTCTGGTTGCAGAGATGCAGGCGGAAGGCGGTGCGGCAGGCGCGGTTCACGGCGCACTGCAGACAGGAGCTCTGACGACGACCTTCACAGCGTCTCAGGGCCTGTTGTTGATGATCCCGAATATGTACAAGATCGCCGGCGAATTGACCCCCACCGTGTTCCACGTCTCCGCCCGCAGTCTCTCGGCGCAAGCGCTCTCGATCTTCGGCGACCACAGCGATATCACGGCGGCGCGGGCCACCGGTTTTGCGATGCTCGCCGGCAACTCGGTTCAGGAAGCACAGGACTTCGCGTTGATCTCGCAGGCTGCGGCGCTGGCATCGCGAGTGCCCCTTATTCACTTCTTCGATGGCTTCCGCACCAGCTCCGAAGTCAACAAGATTGTGGAGCTCTCGGATGCAGAGATCCGCGAGATGATCAGCGATGATCTGGTGCAGGCTCACCGCGAGCGCGCCCTCAATCCCGAGCACCCCGTCGTGCGCGGCACCTCCCAGGGGCCGGATGTCTACTTCCAGGGTCGCGAAACCGTCAATCCCTTCTATCTCAAGGCTCCCGGCATCGTTCAGGAGGCCATGGACAAGTTCGCCGCCCTGACGGGACGGTCCTACAAGCTCTTTGACTATGTCGGTGCGCCCGATGCCGAGCGTGTAGTCGTTCTGATGGGCTCGGCAGCCGAGGTCGTCGAGGAGACGGTCGAGTACCTGGTGGAGAAGGGTGAGAAGGTCGGCATGCTCAAGGTGCGCCTCTTCCGCCCGTTCAGCGTGGAGCACTTCGTCGGCATGCTGCCCGCGACGGTCAAGCAGCTGGCGGTCCTCGATCGCACCAAGGAGCCCGGCGGTGCAGGCGAGCCTCTCTATCAGGATGCGATCACCGCAGTCGCCGAGGCCGGTCGTTCGATCAAGGTCATCGGTGGGCGCTACGGTCTCTCCAGCAAGGAGTTCACGCCGGCGATGGCCAAGGCCGTCTTCGACGAGATGAAGAAGGAGAGCCCCAAGAATCACTTCACCGTCGGCATTGTCGACGACGTGACAAACACAAGTCTCGACTATGATCCCGCCTTCGATATCGAGGGGGACGATGTCGTCCGCGCGCTCTTCTACGGACTGGGTTCCGATGGGACGGTGGGCGCGAACAAGAACAGCATCAAGATCATCGGTGACGAGACTGATCTCTATGCACAGGGCTACTTCGAGTACGATGCCAAGAAGTCCGGCGGCATCACGGTGTCGCACCTGCGCTTCGGGCCACGCCCTATCCGCCATACCTGCCTCGTGAGCTCGGCGAACTTCATCGGTTGTCACCAGTTTGCCCTGGCCGAGCAGTACGACGTGCTCAGCAGCGCCGTCAAGGGTGGGACGTTCCTGCTCAACAGCCCCTACCCCGCTGAGGAAACGTGGGATCATCTCCCGCGTAAGGTACAAGAACGGATCATCGAGAAGGGTGTCGACTTCTACGTGATCGATGCCTACGAGGTGGCCGGCAAGGTCGGCTTGGGTGGTCGCATCAACACGATTATGCAGACCTGCTTCTTCGCGCTGTCGGGTGTACTGCCTCGCGATGAGGCCATCGCCAAGATCAAAGAGGCGATTCAGAAGACCTATGGCAAGCGTGGTCAGAAGATCGTGGACATGAACTTCGCCGCGGTCGACCAGTCGCTGGAGAATATGCACAAGATCGAGGTGCCCGCCGAGGCCACCAGCGATCTGGAGATGCGTCCTCCGGTCAAGGGCAATGTGCCCGAGTTCGTGGCCGAAGTCACCGCCAAGCTGATCCAGCGTGAGGGCGACAGCCTGCCGGTGTCGGCGATGCCGGTCGACGGCACCTTCCCGGTGGGCACCACGCAGTATGAGAAGCGCTTCATCGCGCTGGAGACACCGATCTGGGAGCCGGATATCTGTATCCAGTGCGGCAAGTGCGCGATGGCGTGTCCTCACGCCGTGATCCGCATCAAGGTCTATGATCCTGAGGTTCTGGAGAACGCGCCGGAGGGCTTCCGCTCCACAGAAGCCCGCGGACGCGAGTTCTCGGGCAAGATGTTCACGGTTCAGGAGAGCATCGAGGACTGCACGGGCTGCGGCCTCTGTGTTGAGGCCTGCCCGGCGAAGGATCGCGAGAACCCGAACCGCAAGGCGATCAATATGACCTCGGTGCTGGATATCCGTGAGCGCGAGAGCGGATACTGGGACTTCTTCCTCAATGAGATCCCGGATGCCGACCGTAAGGAGCTCAACCTCAAGACGGTGAAGGGCTCGCAGCTGTTGCAGCCGCTCTTCGAGTTCTCGGGTGCCTGCGCCGGCTGTGGCGAGACGCCCTACGTGCGGTTGCTGAGCCAGCTCTACGGTGACCGTGCCGTCATCGCCAACGCGACGGGCTGCTCGTCGATCTATGGTGGTCACATGCCCACCACCCCCTACACCACCGATCCCCAGGGGCGTGGTCCCGCCTGGAATAACAGCCTCTTCGAGGACAACGCCGAGTTTGGCTTCGGCTTCCGCCTGACGCTGGATAAGCAGGAGGAATATGCGCGTGAGCTGTTGACGCAGTTCGCCGGCACGCTGGGCGACGACCTTGTTGACGCGCTGCTCAACGCGGAACAGCAGACCGAGGCCGACTACGCGGCACAGCGCGAGCGTGTAGCGCAGCTGCGCATTCGCCTGGCCGAGGACGATAGCCCCAAGGCACGGGATCTGCTGAGCCTCGCCGATGTCTTCGTGCGTCGCTCGGTATGGATCCTCGGTGGTGACGGTTGGGCCTATGACATCGGCTACGGTGGTCTGGATCACGTCCTGGCCCAGGGCCGCAATGTCAACGTGATGGTGCTGGATACGCAGGTCTACTCCAACACGGGTGGGCAGATGTCCAAGGCGACCCCGCGCGGCGCCGTGGCCAAGTTCGCCTATGCCGGTCGCGGCTTGCCCAAGAAGGACCTGGGGATGATCGCGATGACCTACGGCAATATCTACGTGGCGCAGGTGGCGATGGGCGCTAACGATGCTCAGACGCTACGTGCCATTCAGGAGGCCGAGTCCTACGAGGGAGCCAGCCTGATCATCGCCTACAGCCACTGCATCGCCCACGGCATCCCGCAGATGAAGCTCGGCTTCTCACAGCAGAAGGCCGCGGTGGACTCAGGGGCCTGGATGCTCTATCGCTATGACCCGCGGCTGCTTGCGGAAGGCAAGAACCCGCTGCAGCTCGACTCACGTGAGCCGAAGGCGGATATCAAGGACTACATGTACAACGAGATCCGCTTCCGCACCCTGCTCCAGTCGGAGCCCGATCGAGCCGAAACCCTGCTGAATCTGGCCCGTGCCGATGCCAAGGCGCGGTGGCAGATGTACAAGCAGATGTCGGAGATGGATTACAGCTGGGCAGCGGCTGACTAAACTCGCCGTTCCCGGATATCGGACGAGCTAACGCAAGCGCCCCACGGAGTCTCCGTGGGGCGCTTGCCTTGTGAGGGCGTCGGCTTACGTCGCCAGCAGGCGCTGGAGGATGGGCTCGGCTTCGAGGATGTGATCCACGGCAAAGTCGATGCCATCGGTCGGCTGGGCTCCATGCCTCACCAGGACCGTGTGCATTCCCACCTGGGTTGCGCCCGTCAGGTAGCCGGCCTGATCGTCGAGCATCACACATGCCGGTCCGGGTAATGCCAGTGTCTGCAGCACCCACTCGAAGGCAAAGGGATCCGGTTTGCTTTGATAGCCTACCGCCCTGACGTCGAAGATGGCCTCGAAGTGATGGCGGATGCCCAACTGCCGCGTCACCCGCTCGGCCCAGTCGGTGATGCTGTTGGTGAAGATCGACTTGGGCGCCGGCAGGGACGTCAACATTGCGTCCAGTGCCGGGTCAGGAGACAGATAGCGTGAGACGTCGACGGCGTGCACATCATCGAGATACGCGTCGATGTCGACCTCCGGATGCTCCTTGCGGAGCCCCGCCATTGTCGTGCCGTATTGCTCGTAGTAGCGCCTGCGCAGGGACTTGGCCGCAGCGAGGTCGAGGCCCAGCGCGTCTGCCGTCCACCGCTCGATGCGGCCTCCGACCTCGTTAAAGAGGCCGGAGGCGTTGGTGTAGAGGGTGTCGTCCAGATCGAAGAGCAGGTACCTGATGTCGGCCATCCTACAGGGAATCGTCCAGCGGGAGCGCGACCAGGCCGCTCACGATCTTGGGGAAGAAGTCCGTGGACTTCTGAGGCATGCGCTCGTCCGCTGCAGTGCAGGCGCGAATCTGATCCATGCGCGTGGGATTGAGCAGGAAGAGGAAGTTGGCCTCGCCCTGGTCCACCGCCGCGATCCCCGGGAGCGGGTCCCGAAGATAGGTGATGTTCTCCTTACGCTGGACACTTTCCTTGCTCAGGCCCATCTGCTGCTCGATGATCTGTTCATGCAGCACAGTTACATCCAGTGAGCGGAAGTGGGGGTCGCGATCGGGCAGCAGCTCATCCATCACGGCAAGGTCCTTGAGCGTCAGCACCGAGAACGAGCCGTCGTAAAATCCGTGCCGTGGGTGCTCGGGGACGGCTTCCTCCAGCACGTCGAGGACTTCGTTGAGGGAGGCGGCGGCCTTGATCTCGAACATCGCCCCGAGGGCGGCAAGGAGCTCGTGGCTGCTCATCGTCGTGTACGAATGGATTAGACGATGGGTGGGCAGGATCGCGAGCCCCGGATCGTCCATGCTGACCATCGTTGTCAACACGTAGTTGAAGGCAGCGTTCTCGGGCGCGTCCGGATGCAGCTCACGCATCGCGTCTCGGTAGGCCAGGGCCGTCTCATAGCGATGATGCCCATCAGCGATGATGATCGGTCGGCAGTCGGCCATCCCTGCGACGACCGCTTCGATGATATCGGGGTCGTTGACGACCCAGAAGTTTTGCTCAACCTCGGGTTCGATGATGGGGTCGTGGACAATGGCCGGCATGTGGGTGTCAAGGAAGGGCTGCAGGGCCGCGTTGATGGTGCGTAGGCGGTCAGGGTAGAGGGTGAAGATGTGGCCCCAGGCGGTCTCCGTTGCTTTCGTGAGGTTGAGTCGGTCCACTTTGGGGCCCTGGAGCGTGTGTTCGTGGGGAAGGACGTCGCCTTCGTCGAAGCGTGTGAGCTCCAGCGCCGCTGTCAATCCCCGTCGGACGTGCTCGACACCGTCAGGCGTCGTAAACCGCTGTTCCAGGACATAGAGTACCGGCTCCGGGTCGCGGATCAGGATCTCCTCGGCGCTCCAGTTGCGCTTATAGCCCAGCGCGCGTGTGTAGACGTTGTCCTCGTCCGCATCGTCCGGTGTCTGCATCCCCTGGATGATGCGCACGATGTTGTAGGCAGACTGCTGGTAGTAAAGCGCCTGTTCCTCTGCGTGAATGCGGTCATAGGGCGCCGCGATCACGTCGGACAGGTCGCAGAACTTGTCCGGATTGTAGCGTAGTCCGCGAAACGGTCGAATGGTTGCCATAGATCCTCCCGATCAGGCGAAGTAGGCCTTGGCTAACTTGACCACCTCGCTGCCGACGCGTTCTTGAGCCTCCGCAGTCGCTGCGCCGATGTGGGGTGTCGCGATCACCTGCGGAAGGCCGATGAGCTTCTCGAGCAGCGTACCCTCCGGTGGCTCTGCACTGAAGACGTCTAGCCCCGCCCCGGCAAGCGTGCCGTCCACCAGCGCATCATAGAGCGCCGCCTCATCGACGGTGCCGCCGCGTGAGGCTTGAATCAGAAAGGCGCCACGCCTCATCTTCGCGAAGGCGTCTTTGTCGATCAGACTCGCCGTCTGCTCCGTCAGGGGGATGTGAAGGCTGATGTAGTCTGAGGACGCGAGCAAGGTCTCGAAGGACACCACATCAGGATCCTCGACGAAGGGGTCGTAAGCTACGACCTGCATGCCGAGAGCCTTAGCCTTCTCGGCCAACATCCGGCCGATGCGCCCGTAGCCGATGATGCCCAAGGTCTTGCCGGTGATCTCGGTTCCCTTGAGTGCTTTCTTCTCCCACTTGCCGGCCTTCATGCTCTGGTCAGCCACTGTGACGTGGCGTGCCAGGGCCAACATCATGCCCAGGACCAGCTCAACCACCGCATTGCTGTTGGCCTCGGGTGTGTTGCGCACGTCAATGCCCTTGCTGGTGGCGTAGGCGACATCGATGCTGTCCAATCCCACCCCGCCGCGAATAATGACCTTGAGGGACTCGGCCTTGTCGAGGATGTCCTGCCGGACCTTGGTGCGGCTCCGCACGACCATCCCCTCGTACTCGCCGATGATCTCGGCTAGGCTTGCTTGGCTGATATCGTCGCGCACATCGACCTCGATGCCTGCCGCGCGCATCTCCTCAATGGCGCCGGTGTCCACCGGATCACAGATCAGTAACTTACCCATAGTGTGCTCCTCTCGTTTCCTGAGGGGACAAGGGGAAAGCTGTGGAAAGCTCTCCTAGGCCCTTATCCCCTATGTCGTTAGCCCTAGATCCTACGCCAATCCGAGTATGTCATCGATCAGACCGAGGACCCAGTTGATGTCCTCGACGGTCAGATCGCCCATATGCGCGATGCGGAAGGTCTTCTCCTTCAGTTTGCTCCCGTAGCCGTTGGAGATCATCGCGCCGCGTGCTCCGAGCTCCTTATTCAGGTCGGCAACGCTGATGCCCCGTGTGTTCTTGATGGTGGTGACGGTGTTGGAGAGGAACGCGGGATTCGGGAAGAGCTCCCAATGCTTCTTGGCCCAGTCGCGCACGATGTCGGCCATCCGGATGTGACGTGCCCAGCGCTGTTCGAGGCCCTCCGCCAGGATATCATCCATCTGTTGGTTCAGGGCCTGGATCAGGCTGATCGCGGGCGTCGAGGGGGTCTGGTTCCGCTTGAAGTACTTGAGCATCGTGAGGAAGTCGAAGTAGTAGCCACGGTTGGGTGCCTGTTCTGCGCGCTTGATCGCTCGCTCGCTGACGCCGGTGACGGCCAAACCCGGAGGTAGTGCGAAGCACTTCTGGGAGCTGGAGATAACGACATCCAGGTCCCAAGCGTCAATCTCGATCTTGGTCCCGGCCATCGCGGAGACTGCGTCGACCAGGATTACCGTATCGGGGTGCTTCGCGCGGACCATCGCCGCGATCTCCCGGAGCGGATTCATCACGCCCGTCGAGGTCTCATTCAATGTGACCGTCAGGACGTCGTAGTCTCCCTGACTCAGGGCGTCATCAACCATCTCGGGCGTGAATCCCTCTCCCCACTCCACGTCGAGTCGGTCGGCCGGCACGCCGTTCGCCTCAGCGATCTCGTACCAGCGGTCGGAGAATGCTCCACAGACGGTGATCAATGCGCGCTTCAGTACGGTCTGGCGGAGGGAGCCCTCCATCACGCCGGTGCCGGAGGCCGAATAGATGAAGACGGGTTGCTCGGTATAGAGCAATGTCTGGAGTTTCGGCGTGACCTCGGCTTGCAGATCTGAGTATTCCGTACTCCGGTGTCCGATCATCGGTGCCGTCTGTGCGTCCAAAATCGACGCCCGTACGTGCGTGGGACCAGGGATAAACAACTTCTTAGCCATCTCTGTACCTCCTGCTAACTCTCTCTCGGCTGAATCGACCCATCCGACAACGATCAAGGGCCACCATATCTGAGTAAGCCGTTCCCAGCAACCTTATAATAGGCCCGGCACACCATCAAGAGTGCCGGTCAACCACAACCTCGCGCCGTCCATGACCGCAATCACAAGTGTTGCGAAGACGATACCCCAGACCATAGGCACCCATGCCTCGCGCCAACCTTTGAGCGTGGCGTCACGTCGCGTGACCAGAACGAATGTCATTGCGCCAAGCAATGTGAACATAGTGACGACGCTCAGTGCGCTGTAGAGCGAGACGGCATAGAGCCCCAGTCGATAGGGCAGGGGTTCCACCAGAAAGATCAGGGCCGCCAGGCCCAGCTCCACCGCCAGCAATTGTGCCATCTCATGCCAGGTGCGCAGGGACCGTGTCTCCTCCCCGTCTGCCCATAGAGACTGGTTGAACGCCGGCACCAGGACCACGCTCATCGCCATACCCATTAAGGTGCCGGAAAGCAGGCGCAGCCACGGTTGAGGTGCGTAGCCAAGGACTCCCACACCCTCAGGACGCGAAATCCAGGCCTGCAGGATGGCGTGGAACTGACCATCGCTCGTCGTCGAGTTGATGCCGTCCAGGGCCCATAGCGCGGCACAGAGGACCAAGACGACGAGGACAGGCCATCTAGGAAAGGCTATGGAGCGTCGCCTGCGCCATAGCCCCCAATGGACCAGGAGGCCGGTCAAGGCGCCGGGAAAGGTGCCTGTACAGCGTTGACAGAGGGGAAGCTGCTGTCCGGCGATCTCAAACGAGTGGCTCAGGCGTCGGTGGCAGACCGCGGCTGCGATATAATCCGCCTTCCGCAGGAGACCTCCGGGTGTTCCAAAGACGAGGACGAGGATGCCGATCATGGCCAAGCCGATCCCCAGCCATTTGAGAAAGGAGGAGAACGGCTTCACCATTAAGCCATCCTCATGTCCGGTGGTACATACTCCGGCGTAGGACCAGAGGCGTAGGTGTGATGCGCGCCCTTTGGAGGGGGCG
>Ga0334892_1002977_pt1 | contig 11475 bp, 8 predicted proteins | sample GraSluR3_MG_4_FD_207213 | JGI IMG/M metagenome (GOLD analysis project Ga0334892, IMG submission 207213) | Sludge microbial communities from methane-producing bioreactor in Wageningen University, Netherlands - Granular Sludge_15_04-R3 | ecosystem: Engineered > Bioreactor > Anaerobic > Unclassified... | reverse complement strand
AATTTCACTGATCCATTTATCAACAGAAACGACTACACAATTGAGGCAGCAAAACTTTGCGATCAGTCAGGAAACTGCCGCAGCAGCATCTCCGCAGGCTTCAAATATGCCATTGCCCTTCCCGGAGATATTGTCATCTCGGAAATAATGGCCGATCCTATCCCTGCTGTCGGATTACCTCCGTTTGAATATATTGAGATATGCAATTCATCAGGCGTTAAACTCGATTTGACCGGATGGAGTATTATCTACAACTCTTCATCCTACCTGTTACCTGAGACAACCCTTGATGCCGGTAGCCATACCATTCTTTGCAGCACAACCGCTGCTGCCCTGATGTCTGACTTTGGCACTGCAGTTGGCGTAAAATCATTTCCCACACTTGCAGACAAGGGCGGACTTCTGGTTCTTTACGACAGTGCCGGAATAATGATACACGGTGTAAGCTATTCAGACAGCTGGTACTCCGATGCGTTAAAGAAGGATGGAGGGTGGTCGCTGGAAATGATCGATGCCGGCCATCCGTTCGGTGGTCAAAGCAACTGGACATCCTCTGTGTCACGCCTCGGCGGTACACCCGGCACTGCAAATTCTGTGGCGGCGGCCAACCCTGATATAACTCCGGTAAATATCACCAACCTTTTCCCCGTTGACAGCGTCACACTTAATATCAGGTTCAATAAGAGTATTTCAAATACGGAAGAGGCAATGGAAGGATATTCATCGGAAGGGTATACAATTACATCGATAGCTGCTGCTGACCCTCTGCGATATAGTTTCATATGCACTATATCGGCATCGCTTCAGAGGGGAAAAATATACTCTCTTATGCCTCCTGAATCACTGCGCGACTACAGCGGAAACGGACCTGAAACAAAGTCTTTTCGCTTTGCCCTGGCTGAACAATCGTTGCCCGGCGATATTAGATTCAATGAGATACTCTTTGATCCCTGGCCCGATGAACATGACTTTGTAGAATTTGTAAATATATCTGACCGCTGCCTCGATGCCTCGCGTTTCTTACTGCAATCTGAAAATCCTGGTACAGGATCTCTATCATCTCCCTTTCCTCTGTCAGAAGAGCCAAGATGTATTCTTCCGGGAGATTACTTTGCTGTAACCATCGACCCGCAGCTGCTTGTGGAGCGCTTCTTCAGCGCCGCCAGCGACAGGATATTTGCCGTACCGGCCCTGCCGTCAATGCCCGATGACAGGGCCATCGTAACACTCTACAACCGTGAGCTCGATATAATCGACCGTATGAGTTACGACAAGTCGGTGCACTTTTCACTGCTTTCGGTGGTCGAAGGGATCTCTCTTGAAAAAGTTACCCCGGGTGCTGATTCATGGAACCGCCAGAACTGGCATTCCGCATCGGGCGCTTCCGGTTGGGCCACTCCGGGCGCCTTAAACTCAGTGAATTCAGCCAGTATCCCGAACGGATCTGCCGTATCACTTTCGGGTCGCCGCATCACACCCGATTCTGATGGCATTGATGACCTGATTGTGATAACCTTTACCGCTCCGTCTGCTGAAAACGTGGTGAGAATTGTCGTCTTCACCGAAAACGGACACCCTGTGCGAACCCTTGCCGACAACCTCTATACAGGCTATGAATCCCTCTTTACATGGGATGGCACCGATGACACAGGACGAGTTCTGCCAACAGGTCTCTATATTATATGGGTATCAGCCTTCGACAGCACCGGAAACACCACCCGCCATAAGGAGGCAGTAGCGGTAATAAGGTAATCGGTATGTGGTATGCGGTGATCTGGCGGATTCGCCGCCGCTCAGGGCACAGGGCACAGGGTTCCCGACACCCGATACCCGATACCCAATACCTGGCACCCGGTACCCGAACCGAGCGCAGCGAGCTCGCGACCAAATGGGAGCATACCCGGCACCTGGCACCTGGCACCTGGTACCCGGTACCCGATACCTCTACCGTTTTCCGTTCACCAGATTCGCATCCATTGCATACATTCCCCTGCCATGGGTGGCAATCACAATGATATTGTCACGGGGATGAATGATCAGGTCATGTACGAAGCATGAAGGAAGGTTACCTCCCAGTACATCCCACTTCTTGCCCCCGTTCTTCGTTACATATACTCCGACGTCGGTACCGACATAGAGAATATCTTTATTCACAGGATCTTCCCTGATTACGTTTACTGTCCCCAGTGGAATATTGGCTGATATATCCTGCCATGTCTTGCCATAATTGGTAGATTTCCATACATATACCGTGAAATCATCGTCGCGCTTGCCGTTCTGTGTCATGTAAACGGTACCCTCAGTAAACTTTGAGGCTACAATTCTTGATATCCATCTATCGGGGACAATTCCTGCAACTATTTCCTCCCAATTGCCGCCGTCATTCCTTGTGACCCATACTCTGCCGTCGTCGGTTCCAACATATAGGAGCCCTTTTGTCAGTGGCGATTCCGATACAGTGGTAATGGTCTGGTGTTTGACGTCTCCCATCCGGGCCGGGTTGTTATGCGACAGATCCGGACTGATTCTCTTCCATGTTTCACCCTGGTCGGTTGACTTGAAGAGGTACTGCATTCCATGGTAGATCGTATTCGGATCATGTGGTGACAGAATAAAACCTGCCAGCCATTCACCCCTGAGCGGTGTTTCTCCCGGTTCGGCCTTAGGCACAATGCTCTTGCTGGTGGATGCAGGAGCCCTGACCCTGTTTCCTTCCCTGTCGAGCCGTGTGGCTGTATCATTGTCGTTGTAGATTGTCCTTGAGAGGGTTCCGTAAAAGCCTGCCGAATAGACTATGTTCGGATTGGTCGGGTCTATGGCGTGGTGGCTTCCCTCACCACCCGGTGCGCTGCTGAAGTCAACAGCCGGAATCTTGTCCCGTCCGTTCGCAAGTATAACTTCTGCCCTTCTGCTTCCGTGATCCTGTATCGAGCCATATACCTTGAAGGGAGTGCCCATGTCGTAGTTGACATTGAAAAACTGAACTGCAGGCAATGACCTGTAGCTGCTCTTCCATGTCGTGCCACCATCTCTGGTAATATGTATTCCCTGGTCATTGTTGACTACCATAAAACGGTTGTCCTTGTGATCTATCCATATCCCGTGGTTGTCGCCACCAGGATTGGAAAAGCGACTCCATGTGGCGCCCCCGTCCCTGGTTACCGCAACGCTTACACCCTGCAGGTATACTACGTTTTCATCGGTGGGGTCGGCAGTTACCTGTCCGAATACCCATCCGTAGGTATTGCTCAATCTCTGAAGTATCTGGTTATCGGTGGGAGAGACCCTTCTCCATGTCTCCCCTTTGTTGTCTGAACGAAAGAGCTGTGCTCCACGTATGAAACCGCAGGAGGGCAGTCCGTAAGGGTCGTTCCTCTCAGCCTCTGTAGGTTCACGCACCACCTCATAATCATCAATATATGCATAGATGATATTCGGACTCGACATCGCTATTGAGAGACCAATACGACCGCGCTGATGTGGAGGCATCAGACCGTTGCTGATCTCTTTCCAGTTTTTACCTCCATCTGTCGATTTATATATTGAGCAACCCGTGTAACCTGGTTCAGTCCTCGGATCGTTCCACTTCTTCCTTACCCGCTGCCAGGTCGAAGCATATATTATTGCCGGATCGACAGGATCCATTGCCACGTCGATTACACCTGTCATGTCATCAATCTGCAATGTGGCGGTCCATGTCTTTCCACCGTCGGTGGTCATATAGAAGCCGCGGTCAGGATTGGTGGTCCATTCGTTGCCTGACACGCCAACATATACAATCTCGGGGTTGTTCGGATGAACCACAATGCGGGATATGGTATTTGAGTTTTCAAGGCCCATGTGCGTAAATGTTTTACCGCCGTCAACCGATTTGTAAATGCCGCAACCGGCGTGTGAGCTTCTGAATATGTTGGATTCTCCGGTGCCGACCCAGATGATGTTCTTGTTTGTGGGTGCAATGGCGATATCCCCGATCGATGATGATATCTCTTTTTCAAATATCGGAACCCATGTCTCGCCCATGTCTGTTGTCTTCCAGACACCACCTGAGGCTGTTGCTGCAAGTATGAAGTCCCTGTCAGGCGAAATGGCAGCGTCGGTAATCCTGCCGCTGGTGTTCTTCGGACCCAGGAACTGCCACTGAAGGCTCCTGTAGGGTGAGTTCTTCTCCATGTTGAGGTGGGTGGCATAGGCGTCAAGCCTCTGTTTCCCATCTTTAATTATGGTCCTGTCTTTTTGCAGGGTAGCAGCCATTGCCACCATCAACACCAGCAGAGCCGACAATAATGCCAGACCTGATCCTAATCTCTGTTTTTTCATTGGTTCTCCTCCGGTTTTTGATTAAGAAGGGTAAGTTAAGATAAAAATGTTAATCACAGTCAGAGAGAATAAAACACCGGCCGGGATTTTCACATTTATTAACATAACGGTATCAGGTATCAGGTATCAGGTATCAGGTGTCAGGTATCAGGTATCAGGTGTGCTCCCATTCGGTCGCGAGCTCGCCCGGCAATCGCCGGTCTCGGTTGCTCCCATTCGGTTGCGAGCTCGCCCGGCAATCGCCGGTCTCGGTTCAGGTATCGGGTGCCAGTGTCAGATATCAGCATGATGCACCCGCAACCCGCAACCCCAAACCCTATTACGTATTACGTCATTATGTCATTACGTCATTATACCATCTACGCCCTTTACGCCCTTTACGCCAATTACACCAATTACGCCAATTACACCAATTACGCCTTCTACGCCCTTTACGCCTTCTATGCCAACTACGCCCTTACTTTCACCGGCACCCTTCTGGCAAAAAGGATTGCGACCAGCGACAGCACAGAAAAGATTGCAAATGTGCGTGCCAGTCCCAGGTTGTCGGCTACTGCACCTGCTACCATTGCCATAACGGCACTGACGAAGAAGCTCATTGTCATGTAGATGCTGTTAACGAAAGCCAGATGTTTCGTGTCGAATTCCTGGACGGTAGCAAGCATTATTGACTGCGGTGGCATAAGTACTATTCCAAGAAGTATAATGGATAAGATCAGTATTATCCCTGAAGAGTTAAGGAAAAGCAGCATCAGTAGCGGGGCTGATATGGTTAATATCAGAAGGGTGGTTCTTCTTCCTATTATATCTGAAAGGGATCCGAAAATAAAGGTTCCCAGTGCACCGCTTACCTGAAGCACTGCCAGTGAGACTCCCGCAAACCAAAGAGGTTCTCCCGCCTGAACCAGGTAAACAGGGATAAATAGTATCAGGGTGGCTCTTAGTGTTCCATTAAAGAAAATTATACCTCCGAGGGTTAAAAACACCGGACTGAATTGTCTGAATACCGCCAGGTAGTCTATTTTAAGGGCACTGCTGTAAACCTCCTGCTGGATGCTTATTTTGCGAAGCCTCCACCAGAGAACGGCAGACGCTGCCAGTCCGAATGGTATCAGTCTGAGGGTTCCTGCCAGTCCCCATATCTCTACCACGGCAACAAGTATTAAAGGACCTGCAGCACTTGCCAGCTCACCGGCAGCCATAAAGAAGCTCATCCCTTTTCCCTTTCTGGCACCTGACAGTTTTCCGATCATAACCGGTGCAGGAACATGAAAAAGGGCAGAACTGAGACCTGATACGAACAACAGCACTGCAACAACAATATATGCCGGTGCCACCCCGATAAGACTCATTGCAATTGTGGTTACTGCCGGTGCAAAGATCACGAAGTAGCGCACCTTAACCCTTTCAGCGAGAATGCCGATGAAAGGATTTAGCAGGTTGGGAAGGCGTTGTATCATTCCCAGCAGGCCTGACAGGAAGAGGCTGACTCCGAATTTTTCAATAAGCAGCGGCAGCAGGGGAGGCAGGTAGGTTGAGTAGGCATCATGCAGGAAGTGTGCCACCGAAATGAGTGTCACATTACCGGTCTGAAAACCGTTATCTTTTTTATTTTTTGCTGACAGAGGCAACTTAACCAGCTTTACATACCTGCTATAAATTCTAGCATCAGGTGGGTCATATGACCCTCAGACTTCTCGGCAGCCTTCTGTACCATCTCATGGGTGATGTAGGTCATCTTACCCGGTACCCCCAGGTCGGTGATGACGCTTACGGCGAAGCAGGGCAGGTTCATATGCCTGGCGGTAATTACTTCCGGAACTGTTGACATGCCGACGGTATCGGCTCCTATGATACGCATGAACTTATACTCGGCCGGTGTTTCAAAGGTTGGACCTGAGGTTCCGAGGTAAACCCCTTTGTGAATTCTCAGTCCCAGGCGCTTGCCTATCTCCCAGGCTTTTTCTGCCATTTCCTTGTCGTAGGGCTCTCCCATATCGGGGAACCGCGGACCGATGCGCTTGTCGTTGGGGCCGACCAGCGGATTGGGAAGCAGGTTGATGTGGTCGGTGATTATCATTATATCGCCTACTTCATACTCCGGATTGACGCCTCCGGAGGCATTTGAAAGGCACAGGTATTTGATGCCCAGGAATTTCAGTACCCTGATCGGAAATGTAACCTGCTCTGAACTGTACCCTTCATAGTAATGAAAGCGACCCTTCATGGCAACCACCTTTTTGCCGGCGAAGTCACCGTATATCAGCTTGCCTTCATGACCTTCAACCGTAGATGTGCTGAAATGGGGTATATCCTGATAGTTTATCTCAATGCAGTTTGTCATAGCGGCGGTAAAGCCTCCCAATCCGGTGCCAAGAACAATACCGGCCTCAGCTTCTTTAAAGCCCTTCTCAATCAGGAACTCTGCTGTTTCCTTTATTTTTTCGTACATAGTCAATTATATGGTTGTTAAACTCTTTGGTATCTTCATTAAGAAACTCAATCTCAACCGGAATGAAGCAGGCGTTTTTCCGAAACCAATCGGGCAGGTCTTCAATCATTCTCAGCCTGACGGCATCCTTTTCGGTGGTGAAGATATAAAACAGCTCCGAGAAGTTTTCAATCGTTTCAGGTTTCAGGCGTGAGATTTCATCAGCAGAGAAGTTGTGATGATCGGCAAACCTGACATGTTTGACCGAACGGCATGTTTCGTTTAGGTGCGAGAGAAGTGGAGCGGGGTTAGCTATTCCGGTTATCAGCAATATATCTGCTTCTTCCAGATCTGCGGCCATGTCTAAATCTGACACCTCACCGGGAAACACCGGCACCGGGGCGCCATACTTCAGGGTAGTGAAATAGAGGTTCTGGTAAGGGTACTTTCCTATTCTCCTGAACATGACCCTCATGTCCATGGCAGTTATGCCGGGCGGGGTTTTGGTTATCAGTATTATGTCGGCACGCCTTATGTTCCGCCGGTGTTCGCGTAGTGTACCGCAGGGCAGCAGGCAGTCGTTTATGTAGAGGTTTGAGTAGTCGGAAAGAACCACTGAGCGCCCGGGTAGTACTGACCTGTGCTGGAACCCGTCATCCATTATTATCACTTCGGTTTCGGGCCGCTGCCTCATTATCTCCCTTATTCCGTTGTTGCGGTTGCGGTCGACGGCGATGGTTATGTCACCATGCCTGAGCGCAAGTTGCAGGGGCTCATCACCGGCCATGGCCACAGTGTCGAGTCCCGTTACTATTCTGAAGCCTTTGGTCTTTCTTTTGTATCCCCGGCTCAGAACGGCTACCCTGTAGTGGGGCTTCAGCAGCGTGATCAGGTAATCGACATGGGGGGTCTTCCCGGTTCCCCCGACAGCAAGGTTTCCTACGCAGATGGTTGGAACTCTATGCTCGGTGGAGCGCAGGATGCCCTTGTCATAGAGCATGTTGCGGATTCCGGTAATCAGTCCGTAAACCAGTGAGAAGGGGTAGAGGATATAGTATCGTCTGCTCTGACCGTACACCTCTGTTACCTTAGATTAATGAAAAACGGCATCCTTGCCTGGATTCCTGTGAGGGTGGCCAGTTCGCGGAGGTCATTGACGTAGGCAGCCAGGTGGCCGAGTTCCCTTTCGGCAATCCTGAGCCGGACATTTCCTGTGAGCTCATTAATAATTCTGGTGTACGGATCGACAAGTTCGGGAAGTTCCTTAACAGAGTAGGTTTCAAGCTCTGCCAGCTCGGCTGCTTCGGCGATGGCGTCGCGAAGGCCTCCGGCCATGTCTGCCAGTCCGTTGCCAAGAGCTTCGGCACCGCTCCATACCCGTCCTTCACCGATCATGTCTACTGCTTCGAAAGTCATGCCGCGTCCTTCTGCCACATGTCCTACGAAGGTGGCGTATGTCTTTTCGACACTGTTCTGTATTACTTGCTGTTCATACGAGGTCATGGCCCGGGTGATCGACGGGGCATCGGCATAGCTGTTTGTCTTCACCACCTCGGTAGTGACACCGATTTTCTCGTTTAGCAGCTTTGAGGCATTGGGTATCATACCGAACACTCCTATTGAGCCGGTTATGGTGGCCGGATTGCAGATTATCTTTGTAGCCGGGGCCGATATGTAATACCCTCCCGAAGCGGCATAGTTACCCATTGAAACTACTACAGGCTTCACCTGTCGCGCAAGGTCGGCCTCCCTCCAGATCAGTTCCGAGGCTATTGCGTTGCCACCCGGACTGTTTACCCTGAGGACGATGGCCTTTACACTGCTGTCGCGGCGTGCCTCCCTGATAGCCTGGGCATATTCATTGCCACCGATGTTTGCCTCGGTACCCTTGCCCATCACTATCGATCCCGATGCATAGATGACCGCTATCTTCTCTTTTGGTACCGATTTGACTTTTGGTGCGGGAACCTTAGAGTACTGTGACATTGAGATAGTATTGATCTTTTTTTCCGGTTCAATGTCACAAAGCATGCGCAAGGTGTCAGAGACCTGGTCTGTGTAGAGCAGACCGTCAATCAGATTCAGCCTTAAGGCTTCATCAGGGTCGATGGCCAGCATCAGGTCGGCAATGCGGTTGATCTCCGCTGGTTCAAGTTCTCTGGCGGCGGAGATGTCACCGACCACGCTGTTCCATATCGAGCCTGTAAACGAAGCAATCTGTTCGCGGTTCTCGGCACTTAGCCGGTCGAGAAGGAATGGTTCCACCGCGCCCTTGAACTTGCCGTGCCTTATTATCTGAACGTCTACACCGATTTTTTCGAGTGCCTTTTTGTAGAACATCACCTCTGAGCTGATACCCTGAAGTTCGATTGTTGCCGTGGGATTGATGTATATTCTGTCGGCGGCGGTTGAGATGTAATATGACTCTTGTGTGAGGATGTAGTCGGTGTATGAGATGATGAACTTGCCCGACTCGCGGAATTCAAGGAGTGCCTGGCGGACCTCTGAGGCGGTGGCCCAGCCTGAGGGGAGGATGCCGGTTTCGATTACTACGCCTTTGATTTTGGGATCTTCCTTTGCTCTTTTGAGGTTTGCAAGTATGTCGTTAAGACCTGTTGTGGGTGACATGTTCATACTCATCAGGTCGAAAGTGAATGATGGATTGGGGTTGCCGCGGTCGGGGATCGGGACGCCTGATTTCAGGATAAGTACCGACTTGTCACTTACTACCACTGGCTTTTTACCTGATGATATCATTACGCCGATCATCATTATGAAGAAGAAGAAAAATATGACCGATGAAAGGATGATGCCGGTGATAACGGCAAGCACTGTTTTGATAAAACTTTTCATATTTTACTAATTTTGGGAATTTTAAGGGGCATAAAGATATAAAAAAAAGAGGAGCGGGTCGGCCGGGATGTTGTCAATTTGATAGATTTGGGTAAAGATATTATTAGTATGGAGGAGGTTGTATTATCTCTTGGCAGCAATATGGGTGACAGGGCTGCGAATCTCTCCGGGGCGCTGCGGCGGCTTGAGGAGTCGGGACTTGAACGGGTGGTTGTGTCGCAGGTTTATGAAACCGAGCCGTGGGGATTCAGCGCCGAAACGTCTTTTTATAATATGGTAGCTGTTTACCGTACCCTGCTGGAGCCGGCTTCGCTGATGGAACTGATTTCCGGCATTGAGGCTTCGATGGGGAGGGTGAGGAGCTTTGGTGCTGAGGGATATGAGTCGAGGGTGATCGATATAGATATTTTGTTTTACGGCGACCGTTTTATAAATGAAGGAGGGCTCGTTATACCACACCCCCGAATTTCTGAACGCAGGTTTGTGCTGGAGCCGCTTGCTGAGCTGATGCCCGGGAGGATACATCCTGTAGAGGGAAAGAGTATTCAGACAATGTTATCGGATTGCAGTGATGAAATGCACGTGAAGATCATTATTTGAGGGTTACCATTATCATAATCACGCTTTCATCAAACAAGGGATCGGATAAATGCTTTTTTAGCTTACCGGCTGATGTTTCATCTTTGATATTCTGGTTTTCCTTTTCCAGGTATGGTCTTAGAGTTGCCCCATGGACAAAACCTACAAGCATATTTGATGATAAGGTTCCCAATGGCCAGAAATGCATAAGATTATCAAGATCATTTTGAAAAGCTTTTCTGACCTTATTAGTCGAATCTTCAATATAATGCAGATTATAACTCTTCAGTGAGTCTCTGAATACCACAATTCTGGCCAGTCTGCCCTTATTAAAAACATCAAAGAAATAGTACTTATCTGTGATGAGAAGGTTCTGATTTTGTATGTACTTACTCAGTTCACTTAAGGAAAGAGAACTGTATTTATCAGTAGTTAAATAGTCCTGGGGGATTCTATCTTTGCCCAGGTTAATGGGGAATAAAGTTATTCCTTCGAAATTCTCATTAAAAGAATAAATGGTGTCATAGATATTAGCCCAGAAGTAGTATCGGTTTTTTATGATGGTAGAAACCTGTGCACCGAAAAAGGCTTTATTCCCATATCCAACAATTTCATTTGGTTCCGGTCGGTTTAGCAACTCATTCATTCTTTTACCGTTGAAATCTGTAATAACAATTACATGATTAGAGGCGCTGGCCCGCATTCTGTTAGGTGTGCTGAAAAAAAGCTTGTTACCGAGTATTCTTATAGAGAACGGATCAAAGTCGATGTCAATATTTCTGATATGTCTTCCTTCAAAGTCATAAATGAAAACTTTTCTCAGTCCGGCTGAGAGAATCAGCACTTCCCTGGTTTCAGGATTAACCGTGAAGTCAGAAATATCAATAAACTCCCCTGGCCCTCGTCCACGGGCTCCATATTGTCTCAGGAATCTGCCGGTTAGGTCAAAGGAGACTAGTTTTTCTCCATCAGAGATAAGAATGATGTTGTCATATATCTTATATAATTTGTCATAGCTGTTGCTTGTTTCCCCCCTGAAATAGGCCTCAGGTGAATTCTCAAGAATAACATAATCAATTTCTGAAGCAATAGAGCTTAAAGGTAAAACCTCATAACTTTCCAGGGATGAAGATAAATCAATAGTCTCTCCAACCTTGGAATTGGTATTTGCACCTTTTTTACAAGAACAGCTAAGTATTGCCAAAGCTATTATAACAAGGAGGTTGAGTGGTGTTTTTGCCATTATATCAATAGTTGGTTTACGCTGGTGGATTGAACATGCAGTGTGTCAT
>Ga0334892_1002975_pt1 | contig 11479 bp, 8 predicted proteins | sample GraSluR3_MG_4_FD_207213 | JGI IMG/M metagenome (GOLD analysis project Ga0334892, IMG submission 207213) | Sludge microbial communities from methane-producing bioreactor in Wageningen University, Netherlands - Granular Sludge_15_04-R3 | ecosystem: Engineered > Bioreactor > Anaerobic > Unclassified... | reverse complement strand
CACAGTTGTTCGAAATCAGTAATTTTTTGCCAAAAAATCTGCTAAAGAATCTAAGATATTTGATTTTTTTTCTTCATTGGGTGATATTAATTGTTGTGTTGCTGATATTTCAGGTCAATATATATTAGAATATTTTGCGTATAATTTTTGGTATTCTTCAAGGTTGGATGAGAACTCTTTTTGAGCTCTGTCTTTTACAGGATCGGCTACGATAAGGTATTTATTTAGATTTAGATTATCTCTGGCTGATTTTGTTTGGTCTTTTTCTGAATTGCTTTTTGATTTTGAATTTTTGATTATATTTTCAACTTCTGTTTTTTTCTGATCTTTTTTTGCGTTTTCTGTCTTGTTGGGAAAAATTGGTTTTACGTTTAAATTTATTTGAAAAGATAGTATTTTTGAAAAATCAAAATCTGCTATAGGACTATCTAAAAACTCTTTTGTTTTTTGATATTTCATCATTTCTCAATTGTTTACCAGATTGTATGTTATTGCATGTATTCTGTTTAAAACCTCATCAAAACTGTAAATTGATTTGCCTTTAGGAACAGTCATGTTTTTTACAGGTACCATACAAAATCTTAGTTTCAACATTTCATTCATTTCTTTAACCCTTGGGTCGGGGTCGTTTGGCCAACCTATGCTGAAACAAGCACATTGTATTTGACAAATAACTCTTTCTGAAATAGGTAAACTATTGCAGTCGTTTAGACAAGATTGTGTTGAGTCGGAATCAAAAAGAGAATCAATATATTGTTCAATAATCTGATTGGTTTGATTTGGATTTGTTCAACTAAAAGCTGGATCATCCCGGATGTTTGGGGTTATTTGAAGCTCTGGATTTAGATTGTTATAATTCTCTATTTGTTCTTGAATATCTTGTATGTATTGGTTTAGAGTATCAGGATTAATTGTTTCTTCATTTTCTTTTTGTGGTATTTCAGCAACAATATTATCCCTACAAACATCTCATTGAATTGTTTGTAATTGTGAAGAGGCTTTTTGTGTTATAATATTTTCTTTTACAAAGTTTTCTAATCAAGAATCTTTTATATCAAAAACATCTGATTGGTTATCAGAATTATTTGTTTGTTGTGAATTTGATCATTGTGTTGTCGTTGGTCTTGATCATCAATCTGTTATTGTTCATGTATTTGTTGATTCAGATGGGTTGAGAAGATTTTGTAATAATGTATAAAGATCTTGTCTTTGAGTTGAATTGTTTGACTGATTGTTTGTGTTGTTTGATGATCATCAGCCTGTGTAATTTGGTGGTAATTTATAAAACACTGTTTCAACTGGTGAGATAAATGATTCAAATAATAAATCTCAAATATTTTGTATATCTATTTGTAAATCATAATCACTATCTTCAGCGACTCAGTTTAAAAATAGATCTTCTCAGAGTGAAGCCTCATCAAAAGATGCCAAAGCTAGTTCATTGTCTGAGATTATTTCAAATTGATTGTTTACTCGAAGTCTAATATTTTTGTCTGTTATTGCATTGTTATTATTTGAAATAATTCATTTTTCTGCAAGTTTTGGTCTTATTCTGTTGTAGCTATTTTTTATGTCTTGGTTTTTGATACACTCCTTGAGAAAATATAAGACACCTCAACAAACATTTTTTTTGATAGCCAATCTTACTTTAGTATTTGAATCGTACAATATATTTAATATATCTTCTTTGCTTATATCCAATCATTGATTGATAAATTGTATTTTATCTAGTGAAATCGTTGTTTGTTGAGCTGTTTTTCTTTTTCTTCAGTCTAATGCCTTTTTGTAAATATTTTCGGTCATAGTATTTCAACCAAAAATATCTGATGTTGGTTTGTTTTCTTCTACAATATTTAAAAGTCATTGTAAAGCGTTGTTGATTGTTAGGTCTCAAAAAACTTCTTTTCTTAGAAAAAGTATGCTTAGTATTAAACCCAATAAAGCTCAAAATAAAATAATTAATTTAATTTTTTTAGTCTTTTTTCTGAACATTTCTAAATGTGTGTTGTAAAACATCTATTGGTGTTAGTAGTTTAACTATGCTTCAATTAAATTTGTAAATATCTTCGCTATACATTAGAAATCAAATATGAATTGGAAAAGTATATTGTAGTTCTTTGAGCATTTTAATACTTATTTGTATTGCTTCTTTTGATGTTTGAATGTTGTCGTATAGCTCGCTTACTCTATTTTGATTGTTTATAATTTGTTTATCAAATGATTTTTCATTTCGATTTTTAAAATGAGATTTGTTTTGTAATAAATAGGAATAATATTCGACAAATATTGAATAAAACATTAATTCATTGTAGATTAGTCAAACAAATTTTTCCATACCTCATCAGTATAATCAACAAGGAATTAGATTGTTTTTGTTTGATAAACAAGAAGATGTTTGATATTCTTTGAATATATTTTCGTCATTTAAAATGTTATCGTCATTTGTATTTATCAGATTTCTTGCTCAATAGAAGTAGTCTTTAATTTTTTTACAAGTTTTGGGATAGCTGTATGGTTTGTCGTTGGCACATATATTTATAAAATCATTTCCAAAACTAAAATATTTGATGGAAAAATATTCTGTAAAATCAGATTTGTTTGGATCTTTTACATATCAATATATTGCAGCTTGATAAATACTTACATAACTTCAAATTATTTTATCAAAAAGTTTTTTGGTATATTCTTCTGTGTCTTTATAAAAATCTGGCAAGTTTCTTGTTAATGTATTTATTTGTCTTCATTCATTATCTTCTTCAAACTTTATATATGAATTTGCAGGATTTTCTTTGAATCATTGTTTTTTGAAGTTATTAGTTTTTTTAACATAATTACAAATGTAATATAGAAACAATGATTCGTTGGCATTAAAACTTCATTCTATGTTTATAGAAGACATTGCGTCACAAAAAGAACCAATAGCTTCTTCAAAACTTTGTTTATCAGACTTTCTTGTGTCTACCTTGTCTAAACCAGAAATTAAATTTCCTAGTGCCGCTGAGTATTGTCCAAAACTAAGTCAATGAGAAAAAATTAATATCATAGTGATACTTATTAAAAGATTTTTGATTACTTTTTGAAAAGGTTTTTTTCTCATAATTAGTAATAACATTTTTTATAAATATTGTTGCACTGTTTTTCGCAAAGTGCTCCTAGATTCTTTATTAGACAATCGCTTTCAGAGTCTTTGCTCCCAATTAAATTGTTTGTTATGCTGTTTATTTTCTCTGATAAAACCACAAAATGCATTAAAATATCTACAGGTGTGTCTAGAGTTTTGTACTTGTTTTTCATGTTTGTTGATTCTTGTTGTAATAATGCAATGTTGTTTGTTATCTTTATTTCAAAATCCTTGCTTTTTTCGGTAGTTGAACTTATAGTTTCTGCTATTGCTGATATGTCTTCTTTTCTTATTTCTTCATCTGTTTTTGGTGTGGTTGTTGGTCATTGTTCTCAGTCTGTTTGTTGTGGATTTGGATCAGAAGAAAAATCTTCGAATTGTTGATAAACAGCACTTGTTTTTATTTCGTTGATAGTTCTTTTTCTAAAGTCTTTTAGGTCTTGTAGTGCTCATGATAATTGTCAAAATATTGCTTGTTCTGTTACTACCTTTTTGAGATTTTCTTTGGAATAAGCTTTTGCTAGTTCGTTGGAAGCTCTTTTTACTTCAGATCGAGCATTTCCTAGTCAGTTTCAAAAAGCATCTTTGATTTTTTTAAGTTCATCTTTTATATTTCACCAAGATTCTTCACAAGTATATCGTCTTGTGCAAATATAATCAGATTTTATTTGTTCTACAGCAGTGTTTTTGATTTTTATTGATGTTCTTCATATTGCTTCATTTTTGAAAGAAACGCCTTTTTCTTTTAGGGCTCGCTCTTCTCATCATAAGGCAACTAGATGTTTTAATGAACTAGTTGTTTTTCATAATAACAAAACAAGATCTCAATATTCTGATCATTCTGAAATTGTGGTTGATGAATCTAATATGTTTAAATTCTGATATCTTTTTATTGTTTCTTTCATATTATCAAGGGTTATTCATCATATCTTATCTGTTCGTCATCATCAAACAGAGAGTTCATATTTTTTCTTGTTTATGTTTTGTTCTATTTTAGTTAGTTTCTGTCGATCTCTAATTATTGTTTTATTTTTTGCTATAACAGCAAAAGAGTCTCAAATATTTGCTAAATCATCCCATTGTATATGGATTCTTCTTATTGCTAGTGTGCTTCATAGTGTTTGTCTAGCTCGTCTAAGTGATTTTGACATAAAGGTTTGTCTTGGTGGTGTAAATTTTCCTGAATCAAACCAGCTTGGTGGGACATGTTTTCAAACGTAAGGAGATTCTGTTCAAATTGTTTTTATATGTCAAAGCATTTCTGTAACAAAACTATTTATTAATGTTATGTTTGTTGGTGTTGTTCAGCAAGTTGCGCATCATTGTCAAAAAGATATGAATGGAAGCATTCATCAGATTGTTATTATAGCTGAGATGATGATTTTTGTTTTTTTCATATCTTTGTTTTAACTAAAGTTTTGTTGTATCTCGAGGTCTTCGAATTGAATTTTCTTTGACTAAAGAGATTGCTTTTGTGTTTTTTTCTAGATATTGACCTTGTAAAAGAGTTGCTATAAAGTTGTATTTTTGCGCGAGAGTTTTATTTTTTGTTGCTATAAATTTGAAAAAATTTTGATTGTTTATATATAAATTAAAACATTCGGCAAAGTCTTCAAATGGGTTTGTCATTCAATAGCCGCTACAAAAATCTTTTTTGGTTGCGGTTTTTTTTCTGATTTTTTCTGATTCTCGGGAGATTTTGTAAAACAAAATCGATGGGTCATCGACTGAAAAAACCGCTCTGTTAAATTCTGTAAAAAATCTGTTTTTGGATTTTGATTTTCATTGTATAACTCACAAATCAAAAACGTGTCATAATTCATGAGTTGATAAATTTTGAAATTCTTTGAGATCATTTACTGGTCAAATATTTAGCACTATTGTGTCTCGTGTCGCGTATCATCTTTTTTGAGAATCATCGTTTTTGATTGTTATTTTTTTGATCGTATCAACGATTTTTTTGTTTATTACTTGGTTTTCGTTTATAAAATAAGTTGAGGTATGTACTTTGTTTTTGTATATAACAACATCTTTGTTATCTTGTGTTTCTATTTTTTGGCAAAGAGGGTCGTTTGGGGTGCATTTATCTTGTATTTCTGGGGCGCTTTCATGGGTTTCTTCCACAATATTTTCTCAACTATCTGTTTCTTTGTTTTTTTCCACAACAACTGTTTCTTCATTATATGTTTTATTTAGATAGTCTTGAAAAAATAAGTTTTCTTGTGTTTCGCCCACTTTTTCTCCTTTTCGCAAAAACCCTAGCAAAAGGATACTTGTTGCTATCAAAAATTTGATAATATCGCTGAACAAGACTTTATTTGTTGGCATACCATTGGATGTCATTTAAAATTGATTGTTCATTATTTCCTCTTATATTGAAAATGATGATTTCATCAAGAGAAATGCACTCTGCATACACAGATAATAAGAATGCGTATCAACCAATAATGATTTTTGGATTGTTGTTTTTGAGTTTAAATATGTTTTTTCCCGCTCATCATGTGATATTTTCTGCTACTATGGTATAGTGATTGTGAAGATTGTTTTTGTATAAGGTTTCAAATATTTGTTTGGATTCTTCTTTTCTTGTGGATGCGATGAAGAAGGATTTAGATAGATTAGATGGGTTAGATAAATTAGAAGAGTTAGGTTCGTGGGTTGGAATGTTATTTTGAAGATAAGAGAGTATCTTATCATAAAGTCAGATTTTGGTTGTTTTTATTGATTGTTGTTGTTGAAAATCTGGAAAAAGATTGATAGCTGTTTTGTCGCTATTTGACAAAAAGTAGATGTTTGATGGAAAAATTTCAATAAATTCTGACCATGATGTATATTGGGTATGTTCGCTATAGACGAAATACATATCTTCGTTGGTCATTTTTTTCTCGATATTTATAACCGTGTTTAATAAATTTTCGATGTGATCAAATTGTTTTTTGATAATAATAAAATCAGATTTTTCTATTTCATTTTCTAGTGTTGGAAAAGATTCTTTGATTTGTTTCCAAAGGAGATTTGTTTTGTAAAAAGTTGGGTCTGTAGTGATTGGGTTACTTTGGATTTTATTAGCGTTATTTCCAGTGAAAAGTTGTTTGCTTTCCATAAAAAGTTGACCAATGAAAATTTGGAAAGAGTTGTAAAATGACTCTAAAATGTTTGCATTTTGTGTTGTCACGTCGACTGATCAGGTTTGAGAATCGAGGGATTGTCTGTAGAGAAGGGTTTCGATAAAATTGAGTGTGTAGTACATATCCCAAGGGCGAGATAAGAAAAGATTGTAGCTTTTGTACCGTCGTTCTGCGTCAAAAAACAAAATATCGTAATCTTGATATTCGTTGATTTCATCTTGGACATATGAAAATAATCCTTGATGTGTAGCCAAAACAATGGGATATCTCGTTTTTTCTTTTTTGTTTTTGATGTAGTGATAAATTTGATAATCACTTTTGGTATTTAGATCTAGTAGTCCAAGACCTTGTTCGAGATGAGAGTAATATTTGCAAATAAACATTATTTCTTCGTTGGTATAAGTTGATTTATTGAGAAAATTTTCAAATTTTTGATAGTCAATCATTTGATCGTCTTTGAGAAATCCGAGATTTTTGATACCCATACTGTTGAGCATAGATTTTGCGATATTGAGTTTTTGTAGGTTGGAAAAAGCCAGAATTATTTTTTTGTTTGGGATAATTCTCTCAAGAAATGATTTGAGATTTAGATTTCCTAGATAATATCTTTTTTGATTTTCCAGTTCTGATGTGCTGAGCGTTTTTTCGTTTGGTTGGGGTTGTGTATGAGCTCACATGATTTTGCTTAGCTTTGGGATGTCTTTGATAGATAGATTAGATGGTTTAGATAGATTAGATGGTTTAGGTGGATTAGATGGGTTAGATAGATATTTGGATAATGAGAAATTTGAGTTGGATGTGAAGTGAGAAAGAATAGTATATTTGGATTGTAAAAGTTTGAGTCTTTCGATAACTTTTTGGAAAAGAATAAGCGCATTTCTTGTATCTTGAAGTGCGTTGTGAGCGTTGAGTCCTGGCACAAGAACTTCAAGGGCGTAGCTTGGTTGATAGTGTATCACGCCTTGTGCCAGCGGAAATGTATCAATGCTTTCAGCGTAGCTGAGATCGGGAAAAAACTTATGTAAAAATGCTAGATCAAATTTGATATTGTGACCTATAAGCACAGTATTTTCTGTAAAAAATTGTTTGATATTTGGTAGAATATCTTGTGGTGTTGGAGCGTTTGCAATATCTTCGATATTGATTCCTGTGATAAATCAGACTATTGTTTTGAGTTCACTCAGATCTTTGGTAGGCTTGAGAAGTGATGAAAATTCGTTGATGATTTGCCCGGTGTGATCGATTTCGACGATTCCTATTTGAATTGGTTCGTCTTTGGTGAAATCTAATCCTGTGGTTTCAAAGTCGAGACCTATGTATTTATAGTTTGGATTGAGGTTCATGAATCAATTGAATTACTAAAAATTTCTTATGTAGAATTGTGTTGTTTTGATAGGAAAAATCAAGGAAAAGAGATTAAAAAAATCTAGATTTTTGGTCCAGATTTGGAGGTGTTTTTTTGGATAACGTTCCGCACTGATCCGACGTAGTTTATATGTAGGATAGTGTGTGTTGTCGGAGGCGAAGCCCGAAGCGACAGCGTAGAGTTTATAAATTTTTACACATTTTCATCATTTCCTTTTCCAAGATTACATTTATCACATAATGTTTGAAGATTTTCAATTTCATTACTACCTCCTTTCGAGAATGGAACGATATGATCGATATGTAAAATGCATCCTCTTTGAGTTGCTGGGCTTCTTCCACATTTAACACAAGTATAGTGATCCCTTTTTAATACTTTTAGTCTAGTTTTTTCATTTATGTTTCTTGTACGTCATGTATTTTTCTTTTGAATAATCTTTGTGAATTTTGCATCTCATTTTTTGAATTCTATAAACATTTTACAAGCTTCTAGCCAACTTCCAAATCTTCTACAGTAAACATCTACAGAATATCTAGAAAATGGTTTCTTGATTTCATTGTAAAATGGTTGTCTTTCTAAAGTAATTCGAATAGTTTCTAAATTATCAAAAAGATCTTCTTCTGAAATATTTTGTTTTCTATTGATTTTCAAATTCGCTTTCTCAATAGCATTGTTTCGACTTCAAAATCTTTTACAGATTGTAGCATGATTATAATTTCATTCTTCATTATATTCTCTTTGTCAAATATAGTCTTTCTTTTTTTGCTTGGCAACTCTCTTTAGATCGTTTAATAAATCTTCATCTGATGCATATCTTCAATTCATCCTTAAATTAAATTCCATTGATGAAAATGTTTAAAATAAAATTTATAAATTTCCGACAACGTTTGCAGCTAGGCAGTCGTCTAAATAATCCGTTGAATGTGAAAGTTGAGATGAATGCTAGCTGCTGTTAGATGAGTGAGCGAAAGCGAACGAATGTATTTTCAATTAAATTCTTGAATTACTGGTTATCTTTGAAGAGCTTTCTAAATTAAAATAAGAAAAATTAAATTAATATTATTTTTAAATTAAAGATAAAATATATATTATTACGAAAATTAAAATTAACGAAATAAATATGCTTATTGTTACAAACGATTCTCATTTATCATGATTTTTGGCATATTTTATAATAAACTTTCTTATTAATAATAAGATTAATGTTAGAATTAATCATTTAACTGCAATTATAATTTGTTCTTGGTAAATTATATTTTTTTCTTTTCAACTCGCTAGAATAAGCCAAAAGAATGGTATTCGAGAGATTCTTTTAGATTGTTTATAGTCTGGTTCTAATGGTTCTTTGATTATATATTCATTATCTTTAATCTCTTTATTTTTGAGAAATGTTTTATATTTTTCTTCAGATTCTCGAAATATTTCTCAACATTTTTTGCATTTATAAATGTCTTTATCATTTTTAAATCAACATTTGTAACATTTTACTTTCATGAAATATATATTTAAAAACTAAAGCTATTTAATTATTTTATATGGAGATCCTTTTGCATGTTTAAGTGCATGGTTTATACAGGCTTTTTTTGAATCAAAAAAATGTTGGTGTATTGATGATGATCGTTGTATGTGTTTTCCATCAATATCATATATATTTCGGTATCGTCATCTAAATCAATCATTTGTTGTTTTAAGAAATTCGACTAATAATTCTAGAGTTTCTCAATTCTTGTTTTTAATGTCAAATGATGCTGTTTGAACAGATTCTGGCCATTTAGATAATTCTCTATTTTGTTCGATTAATTCTTCATTTTGTTTTTTTGTAAGAACTATTGAAGTTAAAGATATTAATAAAGAAAAAATAGAAATACTTAATGCTCGTATATCTCAAATTGATAATGAATTGAAATATCTTGCTATTTTTTCAATTGTTTCGTTTGAAATAATGATTTCTGTTCCTGTCATTTCTTTATATGAAATATAAAATATTTTCTATTATAGATATTTTTTAAAAATCTAAATTAAAATAAAAAAGCTCTTCCTGAATATCTTAAAACTTAATTTAAAATATATCATCTAACGTTTGCGGATGGTACGATGTCCAAAGGATGTCCTGCATCGGCTGTTAGATGACCGAACATAGTGAGGCGAGGAGCGTAGCGACGAAGTGTATCCCCAATTTGGATTTTCCTTATTAAATTATCCAAAATAGATGAAGAAGCCCCCAAAAAAATAAATTAAATATTATTTATTTTCCAATTTTATTTGTTGTTTTACTAGACGATCAAAATCAGATTCTATACTTTGTATTTTGTTAAATTCTTTGTATTCGGCAAAAGCTTTATCTTCTGCTTGTTTTCTGGAAATTCATCATTTTCATTCTAATACTTTATATTTATTAAATTGTAAGAAATTGTCTACTGCTTGTGCTAAATCTTCCATCTTCATAGGTGTATGATTCTCAACTAGGGTTTCTAGATAATCAAAAAATCATGAAACAGATCTTTCAAGTTTCTTAATTTCACTTTCTTGTAAGTAATTTTTTGCAATGATACTATCTGATTTTAATATTCTTCATTTTGGTGAATTTTTCCAGGTTTTTAGACCCATAAATACTTCTTTAGCATTTGCATTTTCATATATTATTTCTGATGCAGTTTTTCCTGTAATAGCAAAATGAAATTTGTTTTGTATCATAGCGTAGAAATTCTTTGTTATATCTGAATTTGGATCGTAATCTATACTACATTCCGCAAAAATATCTGTTATTTTTTGATATAATCTTCTTTCGCTGGTTCTGATCGAACGAATTCTCTCTAGTAATTCTTGGAAATAATCTTTTCAGAAATATTTTCCGTTTTTCATTCTTTCATCATCGAGGGAGAATCCTTTGATGATATATTCTTTTAGTCTTTCTGTTGCCCAGATTCTGAATTGTGTAGCTTGTGATGAATTTACACGATAACCTATAGAAATAATCATATCAAGATTATAAAATTCAATCTCTCTAGAAATATCTCTATCTCATTCTTTTTGAACTGTTAGAAATTTTCTAATAGTTGAATTTTGACTTAATTCTCAACTTTCATAAATTTGTTTGATATGATAATTGATTGTTGGTACTTCAACACCAAAAAGTTCGGCAATTTTTTTTTGATTCAACCAAAGATTTTCATCATGTAAGAAAACTTCTATTTTTATATCTCAATTTGGGGTTGTGTACAGAAGAAAATTTGTTAATTCATCTTTGATCGATAAAGATTTGTTCATTATGTTAAAAAAAATATTAAAATGTTTATTCTTTATTTCACAGGGATTATATATCTTTTCTCTATATTTTCAACCACTTTTATAAATTCCTATTGAAATATGTCAATAAATATGTATACTTAATTTTGTAAAAATTTGCAAAAAAAGGGAATCTGGTTATTATTATAGCATACTATTATTTATTTTTTACTGTTTTCTTATGAAACTTAATCCAAAGGCAAATTCTATTCGTAATCTCAACCTTTCTGAACAAAGAAAGGAAGATATTGAGATGAAACAAGAAATCATTGATCTTCTCAAGACAAAGACAGGATATACAAAAGATATTGAACTTTCAAAAGGGAAAAGAGAAAGACGAAGTAAAATCAGAGAATTGTCTGGTAATGATCCAGAAAAAATTACATCGTTAAAAGAAACGTTGTATACAGAAGAAGAAAAGAAAGATCTAGATCTTTGTCCTTTTGCACAACACAAAGGCTACGCAGAACTCTGGAAATCACTTACTCCAGACCAACAAAAGGGGATGAAAGAAAATATAAAAATAACAGCTGATGGAAAAGTAGAAATGATTAAAATGAAAAAGAAATTTTCTCAGCT